>Ga0180223_1000172_pt1 | contig 119741 bp, 79 predicted proteins | sample eDN5th30CKraftOP_FD_151337 | JGI IMG/M metagenome (GOLD analysis project Ga0180223, IMG submission 151337) | Enriched Organic Plus compost microbial communities from Emeryville, California, USA - eDNA 5th pass 30_C Kraft OP (version 2) (version 2) ...
CCAACTCCGGGGCGACGGTTGGTTCGGTCACGGACAACGGTGACGGGACCTACACGGTCAGCTACACGCCGACAATCGCCGGCACGGACAACCTCGCCATCGCCCTGGCCGGCACGGCCATCAGCGGGAGCCCGTACAGCAGCGCGGTGTCCGCCGGTTCGGCGGATGCTTCCCATACGACGGCTTCGGTGCCTGCGGGCACGGCCGGCGAGGTGACCACGGTCAGCATCACCGTCCTGGATGAATACGACAACCCGGTCACGGGCGTATCGGGCGACCTTTCGGTCACGGTGGGGGGCTCCAACTCCGGGGCGACGGTTGGTTCGGTCACGGACAACGGTGACGGGACCTACACGGTCAGCTACACGCCGACAATCGCCGGCACGGACAACCTCGCCATCGCCCTGGCCGGCACGGCCATCAGCGGCAGCCCGTACAGCAGTGAAGTATCACCGGGGCCGCTCGCTAAACTCGTCATCCTGACGCAACCAAGTGCGACGGCCAACAGCGGCGAAGCATTCGGACAGCAACCGACAATAGAACTTCAGGATGCTTTTGGGAATCCGGCAACCGCTCAGGGCAGTTCAAGAACAATATTGAGTGCTACAGTCTCGTCGGGTAACGGTAGCTTAATCGGGATGGCTGCAGTAAGGCTGACCGGCACCACAGAGCGTTGGAGTTTCGCAGATTTGGGAATCATGGGTGAAGCAGGCACCTATGAGTTGGAATTTAGTCTGACAACGCAGCCTGTGGATTATGGTGTCTTACCAATAAAGTCCGATGCAATTGTTTTGTCTGCAGGTGCCCCGGACGCATCCGCTACAACTGCAGTGGTTGCATCAGGCACAGCGGGTGAGCCGACCACCATTACCATTACGGTGCGCGACAGCGAAGGCAATCCGATTAGTGGGGTACCGCTCGGCGATTTTGAAATCACCACAGGCGGTGCAAACAGCGGTGCTATAATGGGAGACATCGATGACAATGGCGACGGCACCTATACCGTCACTTATGTGCCGACAATCGCTGGCACGGATAACATCACTATTACATTGGGTGGTAATGAAATTGGAGACAGTCCGTACACGTCCGACGTGTCCTTCGGCGCACTTGCAGAATTGATACTCGTAGGGGACGATACTGACCTCGCGTCTGGAGGCACCCGCAGTGTGACCGTGACATTGAAAGACGCCTATGGAAATACCATTACTTCCGGTGTTGAAAGCACGGTGGAAGTTATCTTTATGCAACAGGGGGGCCAGGGATCGATAACCGGACTCTCAACGGTCGATGCGGTGAATGGCGTTGCTGAAATCACGCTTACCGGCGAAAAAGCTGGAACGGTAATTCTAATAGCCGGCACAACTGTGCCGACATTGGAGTCCAACACACTCACCTTCGATGTAACGGTAAATAAATCAGCCTTGCAGACCGCGGTTAATGAAGCCAATGGATTGACGGAAACAGATTATGCGCCAACCAATTGGAAGATTCTGGAAGCGGTACGTGCAATAGCGGAGGAAGTTTTGGCCAATGATCATGCTACACAACAGGAAATAGACGATGCTTTGGTAGCTCTTCAAAATGCGCTGGCGGGGCTGACAGTCGACAAGGCCGGTTTGCAGTCGGCGATCGGAGAAGCCGAAGGCTTGACCGAGAGCGATTATTCGCCGGAGAGCTGGTCTGCCTTGCAGGGTGCGCTTGAAGCCGCCCAGGCAGTATACGATGACCCAGATGCGACCCAATCAGAAATTGATGCTGCCGAACAGGCACTTCGCGACGCGATGGGTAACCTGACGGTTGACAAAACGGCACTTCAAAACAGTGTAAATGAGGCTAATGACTTGAATGAGGTGGATTATACACCCGAAAGTTGGGAGAACCTACAAGGAGCAATTGCAGAAGCTAAAACGGTACTGGATAATCCAAATGCCACGCAGGCCGAAGTGGACGAAGCGTTAGAAAATTTGAATAAAGCGTTAGCGGCTCTCTCAGCAGGAAACGTCCTGACGGCTCCTACTGCTGTCGAAGCACAGGCTGGAGACAAACGTGTGCAGCTCACCTGGGTAGCTCCAGAAAATACCAAAGGTGCACCGATAACCGATTACATCATTCAGTATACCACAGATAACGGTGCAACGTGGCATACTATTGAGGATGGTATTTCTACGGATATCGAAGCAGTGCTAACAGGCCTTATGAACAACATACCGTATCGCTTCCGCGTGGCGGCGCAAAATGCGGCCGGTACGGGCGCATTTAGTGCCGCCACGTCCGCAGTGGTGCCGTCGGCACCAGTACCGGATCAGTCGGGCGAACTGCCTGCCTTGCAACCCGGTGAAGCGATCGTCATCGTGGATGGTAAACCGAAACCGGTAACATTGGAGGTCATTGATAACAGTTATTTACGCCTTAGCGGCGATGGCTTTTCAATGGATATGGCTTCCATCGGCATCAATGACCAAATCATCCCCATCACGGATGTCGAAGCGGTCATTCGCATCATCCGTGGCCAAGGAGCTTCGGTACAGGTAAAAGGATATGGCTTTGAACCGGGTACGGTGATTACGCTTTATATCTTCTCTGATCCGCAACTGCTTGGGCATATTCCCGTACAGGCCGATGGTACATTCAACGGTACGCTGCCGATTCCGGCCAACCTTGAACTGGGCCGTCATACCTTGCAGGCCAACGGTGTGGTGCGGAATACAAAAGAAGAACGCTCGGTATCTGTTGGTGTATGGGTTGTCGAAGAGTTGACACAGCAGATTACATTTGGCGCGTTGCCGGAAAAAACATACGGCGAAGCAGCATTTGCACTGCAGGCGACGTCAGACAGTGGATTACCGGTATCTTATCGAATTACGGATATGCAAGGCAACGCTACGGGTATTGCTACCATCGTCAATGGTAATCAGGTCCGCATCAACGGAGCGGGTTCTGTGCGGATAGTTGCTTCTCAACCTGGTTCTGGATATTATGCTGCTGCTGAAGATGTGGTGCAAACATTGGTTATCAAGCCAGCAAACTTGATCGTTGCTGCGTTACCCGCGAGCCGGCCATATGGCGAAGTCAACCCTGTATTTGAACTCCGGTATACCGGATTCGTAAATGGCGATACCCAAGCGGCGTTGGATAACGTGCCGGTGGCTACCACTGTGGCTAACGCCGACAGTGACATAGGAGAGTACACCATTACCGTTGGCGGTGGCTCATCGTCAGATTATGTGTTTAATTACACGAATTCCATTCTTACCATCCTTCGGGCGCATCAGGAGATCCGGTTCAATCAAGATACCGAGGTTGACCGTAATGCCGGAAGTATACAGTTGGATGTAAGCAGCAGCAGCGGCCTGCCTGTTACTTTATCGCTTGATGACGAACAAGTAGCTGTTCTGAATGGACATACGCTCGACGTATTGCGATTGGGTACTGTGACGATTACCGCCACACAAGAAGGTAATTTGAATTACTTCCCGGCAGAACCTGTGAGTATAACCATCCGGGTAACGGATGACAGCGACTTCCCCGTGAAGGTCCATAAAGCCGTATCGCCAAATGGTGATGGCATCAATGAGTTTCTAATGATAGAAGGGATCCGGGATTATCCAGAAAACCGGGTAACCATCATCAATAAAAACGGCACCGTGCTATACGAGATCTCGGGATACGACAATGGAACCAGGGCTTTCCGCGGTATATCTACAGGACAGCTGCAATTACCGGCGGGCACGTATTTCTATATCGTCGAAATCAAGGATAACGATGGTAGATTGCGTGCACAGAAGGGGTATTTCGTGATGAGATATTAAAAGTGGTCAGCAGTTGACGAATGTAAGTTGAAAAATAGAAAATTAAAGATAATGAAACCATCATGATTTATTCAATCGCACACGGGAATGAATAAATCTGATAGCTTCATCACCGTTAAAAAACAAATTATATACAGATGAAAAAAGTATTCATGGTACTGGCAGTTTGCGCTTGGGCAATAGATGTTGCTGCTCAGCAACCCCTAACGCACACGCAGCACGGCCAGTTGCGCACCGTATTGAACCCAGCAGCGAGCCTGCTTGCGGAGGGCGGAGAAGTGAGTGTGATCGGCCGGCGGCAGTGGGCAGGGATGGAAGGGGCTCCTACGGTGTTCTGGGGGAGTGGCCACGTAGGATTCAAAGACCTCGGCGCAATGGCGGGGCTCATTGTCAGACACGAGAGTTTGGCGGTTGAGAAGCTTTCAGAAGCCAGTGCCTTTTTCGCAAAGAGTGTGCGAATCTCGCAGTCGGAATGGGTGGGTTTGTCGCTTAACGCAGGTGTCGGTTACCTTGATGGTCGTTTCTCACAATTGGATCCCCAAGACCCTGCATTCCGGGAGGACGTACGGGAAACAGATGCCCTGGTGGGATTCGGAGTGATGCTGTACCGGCCGGGCCGTTACTATGTGGGGCTGTCGCTTCCGCGACTGATGTTGGGGAATTTGGGGGTGGAACGAGACAGCCGTTACAACTTCCGGAACATTTACCACTTGACAGCAGGTGCGTTGTTTGCCCTCGGAACGGACTTCCACTTCCGTCCGAGTGTGTTGGTGACGTACTCGGAAAGCCTCAGGCCGCAGGCAGAAGCCTCGGCGCTGGTGTTTATCAAGGAAGTATTCGGCATCGGAGCGAATGTTCGGAGTTATGGAGAGGTTGCCGCCATGGCACAGTTTAACTTTGGGAGCTTTGGGTTGGGCTACAGCTACCAGTTCAACCCTGGCAACGAGGCGCTAAACCGGCGTATCAGTAACACTAGCCATGAGATTGGCCTGAATTACCGCTTTGGTGGTGCAGGGCTGGGAATGCTATAACGATAGGCGCTGGGTCCGCTTATAGGCCCATCGCTCTTTGTAGTCTAGCCACTTCTGGCCCCGTATTTTTCGCATGGTATTATCGACAAGTCGCATGAAAAACACGTTGTACAGCATGTTTGCGAAACGTTTGGGCGTTCGTGGTAATGCGCGCAACGTCATCGAAAAGCCGCCATCTAGGTATGTGATGTAATGCCACCAGCCACTGGGCATATAGAGCGCATCACCATGTTTCATGTACACCTCATATCCCTTGGCGTGTCTGAGTGCCGGGAAACGCTCGAAATCGGGGTTGTCCATGTCAATTTTGTCGATATTGTGAATAGAAAACGGCACCTTGTATAAATGCGTACTTTGGTCAGGTCCAAAAAGTACTACCCGTTTATTCCCTTCGAAATGGATATGCAGGTTGTCTGGCAAATCGATGTCATAATGTGCAAAAACCTTGGAAAGGCCACCGCCAAAGAACAACGCAGGCAATCGTTTGAAAAACTTTAGACCGATGTCGGGATATTCAAAGTCTTCCAGCAATTGCGGGCAGTGGTCTTTCAACGTATAGAAAAAGATCCGAAGATCGGTAGGTTGTGTTTTTAACAGATCAATGTAATCGCCGAACCGCATGGTGGTTACCGGTGCGTACACACTTTCTTTCCCCTGAGCGGGTTTGTTGTCGTAGAGCGGTACCGTTTGGTCGCCCGCCAATGCTTTGATGTGATCGAACGTCCATTTGCTATTCCAGGCATTCGTCAGGTTTTCGATCAGAACCGGTCGTTGGGGGCGATAATACCGACGGATAAATTCAGTTTTGGAGATCGGCTGTATGCGTTCGAGTGGTTCCAGATTAAACGTTGCCATATGCTTTGACAGTTAGCGATTCTAGTTTGTTAGCCCGATTGATTTTTGCTAAGAGGTGCGATTTGCCAATCAGTTCCGCACAGGTCAACACTGCGCCGATGGTAACGCCCAAGATGCCATGCATATTCACACTCTGGCCGGTGAGCAATAGATTCTTAATCTTGGTGCGTGTTGGCAGGTAGTTTTTCAATGGGTGATTGGCATCTTTAACAAATCCGTACATACCGCCAGTCTCACTGCCGATGTAATCGCGGTACGTCAGCGGGGTGGATACATAGGTGGCTCGGATATGCTTCCGGAGGTTTGGAAATTTTTTCTCCAATTCATTCAGCATGATTTCTGTTTTCTCCTGCTTAAATCGCTCATAATCGCTGCCACGGTTACCCGTTTCAGCCACGGTATTATGTGTATGTGCCCATTGTTTTACCTCGTCGTAACGCATATAGGTGAATACCGTCATGGCTTCTGCCCATTCATCCTGATCTTGTTTTACATTCATCGATACCATATAGCCCATTGGCCAGTCCTCGGGGCGGTAATGGACGTTATTCCATACGCTTGCCTCATCCCGGAAATGATAATAATTTTTATTGAGGTAAGGTACGCGTTTTGGGCTTAGCACGATATACAGACTGAACGAGGAGATGGTGTGTTCGGCTTTTCGGATGTGGTTTGCATACGATTTGCGTATCGGATAGTTACCGATTAAGTCTAATGTCCTCTTGGGGTCTATATTTGCAATAAATGTTTTCGCTCGGTAGGTTTTTGCATCCGCAGTGGATACGGATTGGAGCAAGCCGTTTTCTATGTTGAACTTGACTACCTCTTTGTATTTCAGTGATTTTCCGCCATGTTTGTGAAGTTCCCGTATGAGGAGCTTGGCCAGTTGTCCCCCTCCGTTTACGCATCGCCAGGCACTTTCGATGTATGAATTGATGGATAGCGCATGGACATAAAATGGTGTCTTATCTTCGATACCCGCATACAGTAGGTTTGTGCCGGCTAGTACGGCCCGAAGTTTGGGATTAGATGTACAGTCATTGATCACATCGCTTACTTTCAGACCTAAGGTTTCTTCATTCAGCTGATACGTTTCTTCCGCGTTTAAGCGGTATAAGGGGAAGCTTTGACAGACTTCTTTCATTTTGGCATAAAACCGTTTGATACCCTCCCGCTCATCCGGAAAGTGCCGACTGAGCTGTTCCACAAAATTGGCTCCTCCCTGTGCATACGGATATTCAATGGGATCATTATCAAAGGTAACCCGATCGAATCCGTCCTGATCCATTCGTTTGAGACGCAGTTTTTCAGCGATACCTAGGTAGTGAAAATATTGGTAAAGATTCTGCCCTTTTTCCAGACCGCCGATGTAATGCACTCCTGTATCAAAAATACACCGATCGCGCACGAAAGTCTGCAGGTTACCTCCGTATTGGTTGTTCTTCTCCAATACCAATACGTTTAGTCCCTCTTTGGCAAGGATAGTTGCGCAGACCAAGCCCCCCAAGCCACTTCCGATGACGATGATATCAAATGATTCATGCATGTTGGCGTAAAGATAAAATAAAGTATTTTGGATAAAGAAAAGGAAGGTTTAATTTGTGTGCGCTAGCCGCGCTGGCTCCTGTCGTGAAGGCGACTTCCTTTTCTCGCCCTCCGCCGGGCAGGCTTTATTTTTTGCCCTCGCCGGGCGGGCCTTCATTTTGCCTTGATGCAAAACGAAGCAAAAGATCAAGGCTTTGAAGCCTCGGTCGCAGGCTGATTGCAAAGCATTCATAGCGCGGATTGCAGCCGCTGTGCTTCCCCAATCCGCTTGTTTGCTGCCGATACGGTCGTTCCCGCACATGCTTTTCGGCTCCCTGCTTCCCGATTCTTCAAGGCCGGTCTCCCTCCGAACGTCCGTTCCGTGCGTCTATCCGTACTAACTCACCGTATCGCTTTTTATGCCACATGGGAGATTCTGCGGGATGCAGTGGGATGCACTACCAACCATAGCAGGAGCTCCAAGTGGCGAGTTTTTGGATACTTTTTGCGGTCAAAAAGTATCACGCCCGGCCGGCATGGAGGCCAAAGAGCCCTGTCGCGGCGAACGACGGAAAGCCCTGCGTGCAAAGGCAAAAAGAAAAGCCTCGTGCATCGCAACCATTAAATTAACCTTCCTTTATTTCCGATATCCGACGAAACAACCTCTTTCAAAAGCCAACTGAAAGCCAATCATCAGCAACGAAGTTTCCGTTTCGGGCTTTACATCTCCAACCACAACCCAGGTAGCAGTTCTCGCATGCGGCATCCAGTCAACAGATGCTGGTTCAGACACCATCAGTACATCGTGTCCCGACAGCGGAGGGATGTCCGTCACAAACTGCAGTGCGTACCGGTTTACGGTATAGGTATGCTGGGCTGCGCGAATTTTTTCCGCATCGGCATCCCAGGCAGTAATCCTGCGCTCTGCACTGTCGTAAACCAATAAAAAATCTAACACACCGTAGCCGCATCCCAAATGCAGAAAGCGTCCCTTGAGGGGAAGCTGACGCATCAACTGGTGATAACTGTCTTTGTAAGCATTGAAGGTGGCTTTAACGGTGCGCTGAATATGTTGTGGTTTATAAACAAAGTTGAAATAGAGTTTCTTTCTAAAGTAGTTGGCCGGCTCGTGCTCGTTGCGCAGTGCCCGGAATTCTGCTTTGAAGTAGGACGATATACGTTTCGTCCGTTCGGCATAGCCTTGGCCAAATGAGGAGTCGTCGTGTCTGATTCTGGGCAGGAACTTCATCGTGATTGGTCCGGGCTTGAGCATGTTGTCATTTTTAGGAAGCGCATGTACATTGCCATGCACCAGGAGCGGCAGGATATCCAGTTTGAGTTGTTCTGCTAGGTAAAAAGCACCTTTGTGAAATCGCTGGATGGTGGTGGTCATCGAACGTGTACCCTCGGGGAAAATAATGATGGAATATCCCTGTTTGACCTTTTTGCGGATTTTCTCCAGGCTACCGGGTTCATTTTCGGAAGCCGGAGGGGCGCCCACCATCCGCATGGCGCGGCCAAAGAAAGGCGAGCGGAACTGCCGGTCGTTCATCATGAAGATTTGTTTGGGATGCAAGAGTCCCACCGTTGGTGTATCCAAAATTGACGTATGGTTGGCAATCAAAATGACGGGCGGATCATAATTAGCAGGTGAGCGGCCGATCACGTGCATGCGGACACCCGGTGTGCGGTACATAAGGTTGTGGAAAAACAGCTGCAAGGCACGATGGAAAACGGCAAACTTCTTCTTCCTGCTGAGCGGCACCACCGCAATGAACAGTTGTGCTAGCAGGCTCAATACCAACCCGCCGAGAAAAAAATAGCCGAAAGTTAGACCCGTGAGAATCAGGTTGACGATGCGCCAGGGCGTATTTCCCCGCTCCTGGGGTTTTGTCAGGAAGATGCGGAAAAGCCAGGGCTGCAAGGAAAACGACATCAATACCACCACCAACAAACCGATCAGTGGAATCACGGAGATGGATCGGATGGCTGGATGTTTGGCAAAGACGAGTATCCCGAAACAAAGCAGGGTGGCAAGGGCAGACATGACAACCCCGGCTTTGTACGCCGCCATATCGCGGCTGCCGTAGGTATATTCTTCCAATAGCCCTTTCGTGACAAAAATGGAATAGTCGACCCCCAATCCGAAAATCAATGTGGTGATAATGATATTGAATGCATTGAATTGAACACCAAAGGCACCCATGAGGCCCAGCGTAACCAACCACCCTAGGAAAATAGGAATATTGGTAAGCAGGGTGATTTCCAGGCTACCGAAGAATAGAAAAGTGACCACAAAGACGGCAATGGACCCAATAAAAAACAGCGTGTTAAAATCGGCTTCTAAATTGCCAAGTAATTTTTCCTGCAAATGTTTCCGATCGATGGCCAGGATACCGGCCTCTTCATCCGCCAACGACTGGATGGCCGCTGTGGCATTGGTATCATTAATCTTTACGACGCTGGTGATGGTTGTCAGCTTCTCGCGGGTGCCTACAAACTCTTCGAGGAATAGCTCATTCAGCAACCTCTGTCCGGCGGTATCTAAGGGAGAAAACGTACGGGATAGCGTTTCAAAGAATGGTTGAAACGTGGTTTCCTTAAAACCGACATTGTGACCCTCGGTAAGTAGCTGCTGGATCAACCGCTCCTTTTTATTGCCCGACCAAAACTGGTTCCATCGGTCGATTCGTTCCTGTTGTTGCACGGCAGACAGCGCGACGCCTCCCGCCGACTGGAAAGTTTGTATGTTTCCCTGCTCCTCCTGCTGCTCCAACTGACGATACAGACGGGCATTCCGGTCGGCAGCTTCGTCATACGTGCTGCCATAGGAGACCAGGTAGATGGATTTTGCTGAGTAATTTGCCAGTGTGTCAAGCCGTCGTTCGGCCAACTTAAGGTGCTCCGGCTCGTAGTTCAACGCCGCAAGGTCATCGTTGAAACCGACCCGCTGATACGTGAAAAGGCTCGCGATGGTGAGTAGGATACCTATACCGAGTATCCATTTGTTCCGACTGAAGTCGTATCGGGCAATGGTATCGATGAATGTATTTTGCCGTACGGAAACACGTTGGGTAGGTGCATAAACCTGCGGGATGAAGATCAACGAAAAGACGGCCGCACCCAACACGCTCACGGCGGAAAAAATGCCCAGATCTCTCAGTACGTCGGAATGCAGGAATACCAGGCAGAGAAAGTCGACTGCGGTAAAAACGGCACACATCAATAGCGGCTTTGCAGTGCTCTCAAACAACTTCCGGATATCCCCGGTGCCACGGTAATGCGTAAGGATGTGGATGGAATAGTCAAGTGTGAGCCCCAGCAGTACCGATCCGATGCCAATTGATATGGCAGAAATGGTGCCTCTCAGCCAGTACAGTACGGCGATTCCGAGAAGGCTTCCGAAGATTGCAGGAAAAAGGACGATCAATGGAATGGTGACACGGCGGTAAAAATAGATAAAGAGGGCAACGAGTAAGACCAATGCGATGGATAGCGTGAGTTGTATATCCCGTTTTATCTGCCGGGCGTTGGCCACTGCAACGGCTGTGGCACCAACGTATTCGGCATGGGCGCGCCCGTTAAACTGTGCGTTAAGCTGTTGGATGGTTTGGTTGAGAATCTGTATAAATTCGGTGTTTTTGGCTGTTTCTCCTGTATTTCCCGATGTCGTGATGAAAGCTAACAGGTTTTTGCGGTTGCGGCCAATCAGGTAACCGTCTTCCAGCGTAAACGGTCCGGTGGATTGCAACCGCTGGAATTTGCGCAATCCCAGAAAGGTCAATCCCAGCGGATCTTGCCTTACCAACGGCGTTGACACCAGGTTTTGCGGACGGGTAATCGTTTGGTAGGCTCGTTGTACACTCACCGCTATAGAATCCGAACTTAAGAGGGAATCAATACGACGGTAGTCGTTTTCATCCATAAAAAGCGGCAGGTTGTTGCTTACCAATTCCAACAGCTCCATGAGTTGATCATCTTCCAACCGGACTTGCAGGCGGGTGATATAGGATGCTGCCTGTTGTTCCATTGCTGCAGCAAACGCATCGGCATATTCCTGTAACGAACGTAGGTCGCCCGCCTTGGGTGTCGAAATGTTGATCACCGTTTTATCGGCAAATTTGACGGATTGCAATACCTCTGTAATGTATCCGGTACCGTCATCGGCAGGAATGAGCTTGGTAATATCCTCTTCAAACCGGATGCGGCTAGCCCAGTAAGCAAGTAAGGCAAAGACCAATGGAGTGACGAGAAAGAAGATCCACCGGCGGTCTCTCAGGAAACGGTATATGGAATAAAAAAAGGTAGCCAATACAGTATTTTTGAGCTACAAAGTTAGCAGATTTTCATTTTTTTCATTTTCTTTAGCTTCTATTTCTGCCCGACCGGATGTTCAGTAGCAGGTAAGACAGGATCCCGGCCACTGCGGCCGCAGAAATACCCAGCACGAAACTACCTGCCACGTATTCCGCAAGGTGTTGCTGGATGTAGGGACGATAGGTGTCAAATTGCTGCCAGTTGAACGAGGAAACTGCCTCGGATTGTCCCCATACAAATGTGCCGATGGACAAGCAGGCGTATACGATAAATGGGATAAGTGGTGGAATACTGACGTTCGAAAACGCAAAAGCAATCAGTTTGTTAAGGTGGAGTACCCAAGCCAGAAACAACACAATGACGGTCTGAAATCCCCAGAAAGGGGAGAGCCCGATCAGTACCCCCAATGCGACGGAAAGCGACTTTTTGAGGGGAGTATCCTCACTGTGTAACAGATCTTCAAAAAAGAAACGCTTAAATCCCTTTTCTTTGAAGGTGCGGAAGTAATTGCGTGGACGGATGTACAACAACGTGACCAGTACAAGCCAGGTATTGAGTAGGCTGATACGGGTGAAGTCGCGGAAGGGCCGGAAGTGCGAAACTCGTTCATTGGGGTCATAGAGCACACGTACTGGTACGTTGCGTATCGGGATGCCGCGCCAGGCAGCCTTAACGATCACCTCGATCTCAAATTCAAATTTTGTGGTGTAAAACCGGATATCACGGATTTCCCCGAGCGGATAAAGCCGAAAACCCGATTGGGTGTCCGAAAGGGGAATTCCGGTTTCGAACCGGAACCAGAAGTTGGAAAACCGATTGCCAAAGCTACTTTTTCCCGGAATGCCGTCCTGATTCATATTTCGGTCGCCAATCAGCAAAGCCATTCCATTTTTTTCTATTTCCTGGACAAACGTAGGGATGTCATCTGGAAAATGCTGCCCGTCAGAATCCAGGGTAATCGCATAATCATATCCCTGTGCAAGTGCTTCACGGAATCCCTCGCGCAGTGCATTCCCCTTTCCCCGATTATTCGCCAGGTCGATGCGGGTCAATGCGGAATACCGCGATAGGATATTGTGGGTTGCATCTGTGCTTCCGTCGTTTATCACAATCAGGTGCGGCGTATGGGTAAGCACGCTATCTATGACCCGGGATAGGGTTTTTGCATTGTTGTAGGTGGGAATGATTACACAAGCATTGATAGCTGCTAGTACGTCGTTGTGGGTCATTTAGGTTGATTCATTCCTTTGAAAACGCTTCGAAGTAGCCATGGATCATGGCTTTGAGGCCTTCGTCGTTAAGCGAAGGTAGTGCCTGCTTCACAAATTGCCGGTCTTCTTCGATGTGTTGGTTGTACTTTAAAAACCGGGGAAGGTGTTCCTGTACGCTGAGCCGGATCAGTCGGATTTCAGCGTTATCCGGATCATCCGCTACCGCTTGTTCAATCCATTGTGCAGCTTCCTTTATTTTCGGTCCACGGTCGGCCAGTTTCTCATACCTTGCCAACAGCATCAGGCCTGATCCCTTATAGGCTACTAAAACAGGTTTGTCTGTTTGGGTTACGTCTTTCAGCGGCTCGTAAAAGGCTTCCGCCTGCTCTTTTGATAGGGTGGCATCTTTATAAAGAAGCCGTATGTTTGTTAGATCCTGACCATGCGCACCCAACCAAGTGCCTAATACCATTAAAAGAGCGATTACTTTTCTCATAACTCAATCTTAAAGCGTTTCCTTTTGGAAGACACCGCTGAACTTGAGTGCCACGGTGTTTTCAAACGACGTGGTGCTTTTGACTGAAAGCAGCCCGTCATCTTCCTCAACATCCAAGGTTACCTGAATGTTTGGATGCTCGGTTGGATTGATGATCGCCATGAATTTTACATTGCGTGCTTTTTTCAATGTCAAGGTGTGGTCTGCCCATTTTTCAGCAAGCTCTTTGATGATCTGCATCATACACACGCCCGGTGTAACGGGCCGGTTTGGAAAATGCCCCTTAAATACCGGATGGTCCTTGTTGATCACAATGGAGGCCGACACTTTCTGGTCTTGTGCAGAAAATGATTGGATGGTATAGAAGTCGTGTAAAAGCGACATAGCGAGCAAAAGTAAAAAATTATGGGAACTATTTGGCTACGAACTTATCCTCCGGTATGGATGTGTTTTTGCGCTGGTTTGCAAAATCCAATAGGGTGTAGTCAGCCGAAGGATCGACTATTTTGACCTGCTTTACTAAAAAAGAGGAACCGTCAATCGTCAATTCGATCTGCTTGATGTATTTATTGAGCGCCTTTTCTTTGGGAACCAACACCGCTGCGTATCCCTTGCTGTTTTTGTAATAGGCGATGTAGAAGCGCATTTCATCAAAGAAATTTCCCTGTTGTACGGTTTCCGTCAACAACTCGTTTAATGCATTGAACCGCCGGTTTGCCGCAAGATCCGTTTGTGAAGTCTTGCCGCTTTCATTGCGCGTATACATCTTGTTGTCGTTGAAAATAACCGTATAGGGGGTGGGGTTGATGTATTCCCACCGGATTTTCCCGGGATTTTTGAAGTAAAGTTTGCCGGAAGATTGTACTGCATTTTCCAGGTAGCTTAAATGTTTGGTCTGCGTGAAGTTGCTTTCCAGCGATTGCAGCGTTTTCGCATTGGCTGCAGTTTTCTCTTTTAACGCGTTAATTTCGGGGGTCGTCAGTGCCTGCTGCCCAAACGCCCTTATACTCGCCAAAAATAGTACGAATCCTATGACACTAATCTTGCGTATATGCATGTTGTCGGATTAATTTTTCCACAGTCACCATAGTAAACTTCCGCTTCTTAAATTCAGGCAACAACTGTTCCAAAACCGGAACAATCCGCTCATGTGTATCGTGGAGCAGGATGATATCGCCCGGTTTGGTTTTTTTTAGAATGGTGCGTACGATTCGTTCTGGTGTACGGTTAAGGGTATCGTAGGGGCGTACCCGCCACCCGATAACGGTATGCCCCGTTTCGTTGATGGCACGAGCCAGATGGGGGGTAGTCACCCCAAAGGGGGGGCGGAAAAACCGGGGCTGTTTTCCGAGGGTTTGTTCGATAGCGTCGTCTGTTTGCTGGATTTCGGTTACCCATTTCGCATGGGTATGAAAATCTATGGTAGAAGCATGGGTAAAAGAGTGGTTACCCACCACATGGCCGTGCTGCTGCAATTCCTTTATCAAATGCGGATATTGAGTTACGTGTTTGCCAATGCAGAAAAAAGTGGCCGGAATCCCGTGTTTCTCCAGTTGTCCAAGTACCTGCTTTGTATACACAGGGTGGGGGCCATCGTCAAACGTGAGGGCGATTTGGAGGGGTGCTGAATCTGCGCGGTGGACAGCCTTCAGGAAAAAATTCCATTGAATGTTAAAGGCACCCAACGCCAGTATAGCAAGTGCTATCCCTAATAATCCGATGACTAACCCAATCATTTTTCGACCAAAATCACACTATGATTCTGCCCACGGCGTTGCGTGTAGATCAATATCCGTTGCAACGTGCGGGATGATACTTCATTCAATAATAAGGTTTGAGGGATGTGTTGGTGCTGAAAAATTCCCAGCACCAGAAAAAGAGCCGCTGCAACTACCGTGTCGTACTCACCCAGCGCATGCTTGAAAGCTACCTGCGGTAAATCCGCAAATAAGGTGTCTCCCAAGGTACGATAGATTCCGTCGTAACGGGCATCGCCATTGCAACCCAGCATAACCGCATCCAGTGCATCCGTGCTTACCCCATTTCGTTGCAGGAATTCCGCAATGAATGCAGGTGGATTATCCACTTCGAGCCGTGTTTCTACCGCTAGCACCTTTCCAAGGGTCTGGTAACTCTGTTGCTGTGAGGCGATAAAAAAAATGGCACCTTCGGCGGCGATTTCTCCGGGAGTACGATCGTCCAACGGGGTAGGGATTTCCGCTCCTTCGTGCTTTAAATAACCGGCGATATCCCAGAACTGCGGTGTCCGCTCGCCTAATTCATCCACACCCCCCAACAGAACTGTCTCCGTGGGGTGCTCTGCCAGATAGATCAGGGAATCCAGAAGGGCCGATTCAAACGAATTGGCATTGTTCACATAGGTCATGTTATATCCCTTGCATCCCAATGACAATGCGAGAGCCGCCGCAGCCATATTGTGCGTAGATTGGATGAATGGCGTGGGATTCAGCGATGACCCTTCTTCGGCTCGCAGGTGTTCGACAAAGCGTTCCGAATCACGCAGGCATCCGAGGCCGCTGCCGGTGATCACCGCGTCTACAGCCGTAATACCGGCTTCTTGCATGGCAAGCCGGGAAGCGAAAAGGGCCATCCGCATGCTTTTGTTCATACGCCTGAGCTGCAATGCGGGAATGAACGCTTTATAATCCGGATCCAACGCAGGGACGGGGTTCTGTGCATAGGATGTTAGCGCATCAAAGAAATAGCCTGCCTCAAATGTGGGCTGGATGGAAATACAGCCACTGCCATGTATGTAAATCGGCTTAATCATGGTCTTTAGAAAATAAGAGGGTACTGCAGTTTCCACCGAATCCGAAGGAATTGGATAGCACATGGGCTATTTTCTTTTCCCTTAATTCAGTTTGCGGAATAATTCCGAGGGACGCAATGGGCTGTGAAAAATTCAGGTTCGGAAAAACTACCTGATGCTGTAGGGCCAGGAGGGAAAAAACGGCTTCGATTGCTCCGGCGGCAGCTAATGTGTGGCCGGTGAAGGCCTTGGTCGAGCTGAAAGCCGGAAGTGCAGATGCCGATCCGTATATTCGTAATAACGCATTCCCCTCTGCGAGGTCGTTGTTCGGTGTAGCCGTACCATGTGCATTGACGTAGTCGATATCAGTGGGATTCAAACGTGCGGTTTCGAGGGCTTTTCGCATCGCAAGGTAAGCGCCCTCGCCGTTGTCTGAAGAGGCGGTTTGGTGGAACGCGTCGTTGGCATTACCATACCCTGTCAAATAGGCAATGGGCGACTTGCCACGTCGTTTAGCTACCTCAGCAGCTTCCAATACTAAATACGCTGCGGCTTCTCCTAAGTTCAAGCCATTGCGGTTTTCGTCGAATGGCCGGCAATGGCTGTCCGTATAGATCATCAGGGAGTTAAATCCATTGATGGTAAACCGGGAAAGGCAGTCTGTACCACCTACGAGGACACGGTCTAGCAGACCTGCCCGGATCATCCGTGCCCCCAGCATAATGGCATTGGCGGCGGAGGAACAGGCCGTGCTGATGGTGGTCACAAAATCGGATATACCTAGGTATCTTCCCATCTGTTCAGCGGCATAGCCACAGGGGTGTGTCTGGATAAATGGCTGATGTTTCTCTGATATGAGGTAGTCATCGTAGTATTGTTCGGTGGCATCCATGCCACCCACAGTGGTGGCAGAAATCAATCCCGTCCGGTATCCGTCTCCCGGTTGAAAAGCAGCAGCTTCCATTGCTTCTTTGGCGGCCAGTAACGCCAATAGCGTGCTACGCGTGCAGGCGACCTCCGGGGAAAGATGCAGGCGGTCATACAGCTCGGCATTGCCAATGGGTATTTCCCCTACCAATAGTCGCCCCCGGTGGTAGGTATCCAGCTGTGTGATGGGGCCAATGCCGTGCTTTGACGCTACGAGCGACCGGAAATTTTCAGTTACATGGTTTCCGATGGCGGAGATAGCCCCCATTCCGGTTATAGCGATCGGGGCGGTAGGAATCATTTGCGGTTTGCCTCAATGAAATCGGCCATCGTCTGGACGGTCTCAAATACTTTTCGGCCTTCTTTGGGGTCCGATAGCTTGATGCCGTAACTTTTATCGAGCATCACGATGAGTTCCAGTGCATCGATGGAGTCCAATCCCAATCCATCGCCAAATAAGGGCGTATGGTCATCCAGGTCGTCCACGGTAAGGTCTTCCAGGTTCAGTTGGGTAATGATTTTTGCTTTCAGCTCTTGTGTCAATTCACTCATGTTCGTTATATATTCGTTTCAACTGCGCAACGGTATGCGGTACGCTACCCGACTTACCGATGTAATATAGCAATAAATCACATGTATGCCCGCTTATTTCCGTCCATCCACTAATCGCGTTTGCTAACTTTTTGTCGTCCAGTGCCGCTTGGGTATACGGGACGAGAAACTCCGGCGAATAGCGGTCAAAAATAAAGAAAACATTCTCGCTATGCAATCGATGCCGGATGCTGATTTCGCCGAGTGCAATATTCGGCAATGTGTAGACAAAGGTAGCCGGACTGGCCGTCGCATTTTCTGTATTGAAAATGCCCAATGCATGCTTATTGTCAGAAAGGTAACTGGAAGAACGATTGGAAAAAATAAGGGCCGTGTCGCTTGGGTAAGGGCCTGAATCCCGGGTCATGAGCTCAGTCGCGATGAAAATGGCCTTACACAGGCCGTCCATCTTATGAAATTTCGGATAATCGATATCCAACTGGCGATAAGCGGATTTAAGAAAATCTGCCAATGTTGTGGAAGAATCCATTTTCAACCAGGTCGTTCCGTTCAATGCGATGGAACGGTCGCGGATCGTGCAGTAAGACTGGATATAGTGGGAAGGAACGTCCATGTGATTACACTTTTTCAAAAATCATAGCGATGTTGCAACCCCCGAACCCCGATGCGGTTTTCAGGAAAGTACCCAGGGGGCGTTCGGTTGGCTGAGTGATGAGGTTCAGCGGCTTACTCGTACCCGTATGCTGGAAGCCGAGCGAAGGAATCAGCCGATTGGCCCTGAGGGAGTGTATGCCCAAAATGGTTTCCAGCAGGCCACTGGCTCCGAGCGTATGGCCGTAGTAGGCCTTAAGGCTATGCAACGGTGTGTCCGATAAACCGGCACGGTGCAGGGCGATGGCCTCCATCTCATCGTTGTAAACTGTTGCCGTACCATGCGCCGAAATGAAATCAAGCATGGGCTCCCCGGCCAGTTGCATGGCCTCCCGGATGCTACGGTACAATCCTTCTCCCGTGCGTGAGGGACCGGAGATGTGGTTGGCGTCGTTGAATGACGCCGCCGCCTTGATCCGGACCGCATCGTCGGTGGCTTTTTTGGTTACGTATGCCGCAGCGATTGCCTCGCCGAGATTCAGGCCGTTTCGGTCGCGGTCAAACGGTCGGCAGCGACCATCGGACAAGGCCTGGAATGCTTCGAAGCCCGAAACAATAAATTTCGAAATCTCATCGCCACCTACCACCAGTGCCTGATCATAGGTATCGCTGTATTGCAGGAGCTGCCGGGCTACCGACAAGGCCAACGCACCTGAAATACATGCATTCGAAATCGTAATCGGGGCATTGGCGAATCCGAAGTAGTGTTGGATTGCGTGAGCCATTTCCGCGAGGTATATGCGGTTTTCGGGAAACTGTGCCTCCGGATTGTGCAGCAGGGATACATTCCCCTTGGTAGTGGATAACAATACCAGCGTGCGCCTATCAACGGGAATGCTGTGGGCGTCTATCAGCTGTTGGATGGCCAGGATAAACAGCGTTTCGAGACGTGTGTAGCCTGATGCATTCCGGATTTTTCCGATCCATTGGTGATCGGCTATGCGGGCGGCATGGATGCGATGGTCGGCGAGCGTCGCATCATCAACCGGAGCAATTGCCGTCTCCCCCGTCAGCAGTTGCTCAAAATTCAACTTGCTTCCCATGCCCAGGGGGGAAATGATGCAATCACCGGCAATAAAGACATCCGTTTTCATAGCAATCCGTGCTGTGCTTTCCAATCTTCAAAAAAAGGTGGATTGGTGAGCATGAGCTCGCCGTTGGTATCCGTAAATACCTGAATGGTCTCCCCGGTTGCAATGATCCGTTTGGAGGCGTCATATATGGTATACCGAAACGTCATCTTTGCAGCGGGGCTGTTGATAAAGGTGGTCTCCACCGTCGCCCAATCGCCGTGCCGCAGCGGCGATTTGTATTCGCAGGTACATTTGACCACCGGAGCCAGAAAACCATTGCGCTGTATATGCTGGTAGGAAATACCGAACGCCTCTCCGAATGCTTCGCGACCGTCTTCGAAATACGTGATATAGTGCCCGTGCCACACAATGCCCAGTGGGTCGGTCTCGTTAAACCGTACACGGAAGCGGGTGGTATGCTGAAGTGGAGAATGCATCAGTGCGTTTGATGTTTTTTATCATAAAATATAGCAGCAATCAGGGTAATCACAAAAAACAGCAAGAGATACCCTAACGGACGGGCGATATCGGTTGCCGTACCATTGCGAAGGATGACATCGTAAAAGGCCGATATGCCCCAGTTCATGGGTGAAAATGCCGATACCTTTTGCATGACCTCCGGCATGATAAAGGTGGGTACCCATACGCCGCCAAGTGCTGCAAGGATAATCACAAATATAGCGCCGAACGGCGCGGACTGCTCTTGGGTTTCGGCTAGGGTGCCGATAAGGATACCCAGTCCGATGGCTGCTAACCCGGCTACGAACGCAATCAGCACCATCAAGGGAAGCTGTGCGCCCGGATCAAACTCAATCAATCCAATGAGTGGGAAAATATACTTGGCGATAAGCAGCATCAACGCAAATTGGATCAGACAGATGACCGTATAGGTAATGATTTTGCCCCCAAGGATAACGGTATAGGAAACCGGGCTGGTACGCAGCCGGATGTAGGTACCCAGGTTTTTTTCCTTGACCAGGTTGATGCCCAGTGGAACCACGATGAAGAAGATGCCAAACAGAATCCAAGCCGGGACATTGTGTTGCACCGCATTGGGAATGATGCCGTCTTTGCCTTTTTGCGCAATGATCTCATTAAAAGCGATGATCTCGTCGTTCAGCAGGCCGGGATCTTCGGTCAGCTCCATTTGATCAATGAATACGTCGTAAATTTTCTGTACTTCTACCTTGGAAAGCATCCGCTCAATATTGCTTTTGACACCATTCCGGAACGTTTGCCCCGCTGCCGGGTCAAAGTAGATGTTTATCTCCTTGGTCTTCCATTTTTTCTCGGGCTGATGACCGGTAGCGGTAGTGCTATCATCCCCGGTCAGGGCAAATTCTCCTAATATTTTATCGACGTTGTGGTTTACTTTGTCATTCAACTCGTCACTGATACCCGCTGGAATAACCAGTGCAATCTGGTATTCGCCGCCGCTCACCAAATCCCGTGCCCGGTTGTCGTCAATAGGCTGCCCGGCTATTTCGGTGATCAGCTGTACATTGGGAGCTTCAGCAAGATTCTTAGCCACCAGCTTGCCGATCTCGCCCTGGTCTTCGTCGACCAACACAATCGGCAGTGTAGATTCGCCCACCGCTTTGAACGTACTTTCCTGAATGAGTGTGATCGTAATGATCAATACCGAAGGCATGAAAAACAGGATGGCCAATCCGCCCCAATCACGCAGCAAGAGCAATACTTCTTTGTAGGCCGATACGAACAATTTACGCATAGTCCCTAAGTTGGCTTCCCGTAAGATGGATAAAGACATTTTCCAAGGTGGATGCCCCCGATACAGATTCGATCAGCTGCTGCGGCTTGCCCTCAACGACGATGCGTCCTTCGTCAATAATCGCGATCTTGGTACAAAAATGCTGCGCTTCGTTGAGGTGGTGCGAGCTGTATATAATCGTTGTTCCCTGTTCGTTGAGTTCATGCAGCAATGCCATGATCACTTCTTTCGAATGTACGTCTACACCCACCGTGGGTTCATCCAGGAAGAGAACATTCGGCCGGTGCAGGATACCTGCCAATAGATTGACCCGCCGCTGCATGCCACCAGAAAATGTTTGGATGGGCTTCCCCGCAAAGTCTGTCAGGCCAACACGTTCCAGTCCGTGGGCAATGTCTTGTTTTAACCGGGCGGCCGGGAGTCCGTACAGACTACCAAAGTAGGAAAGGTTTTCCGTCGCCGTCAGGGTAGGGTACAGGGCATATTCCTGGGGCACTACACCGATTTGCCGTTGTATCTCCCGCCTATGCTGCCGATAATTGAGGTTTTTGAACCACAACTCCCCCGATGTGGGTTTAATCATTCCGCACAGGGTGGAAATCAATGTAGTCTTGCCGGCACCATTGGGGCCGAGTAAACCAAAAATCTCCCTCCCTGCGATAGAAAGTGATAAATCTTTCAATGCATACCGGTCGCTTCCCGCATATCGTTTGGACAGTTGGTGTACACGGATGATTTCCTCCATGGGACGAAAATAAGGAAAGTTGTTGAATTAGCCGCTAAACATCCTTTTTCAATCTCGTAAAGAACTGCTTTTCCCGTTCGGCAAGGCTCAGCAATTGGTCGGAGAGCTTTTCATAGACGTCGCTGCCGGATTTGCGGTTTTTGTAAATGCGTGAGATGTCCAGCGCGAAATCACGCCATGCATCGCCAATGGAAGTCATCTCCTCAGACCGCTGGATCAGTGCTGGATTATTAAGTAACGTACCCGCCTCCTGAAGGAAAGCGGCGTAAATAAAGCGGAACCCACCGCCTCCCGTACCGATTTCCTCCTGCATACGCACAAGCTGGCCCAGGTAATGGTTGGTCTTTTTAATTCCGATGGATGCGGGCCATTTGCGGATGTTTTTAGCTACCCATTTCATTGCCTGAACACCGATAATGGGAACAGGAGCCAGCATGTCGTTACAGGTCTGACGGATTCCCTTTTTAATAGCCTTCTCCAGATCGAAACTGGTGGGTAGCCGTTCCAGGTAATAGAGGTGCCCTTTAGGAGGAAGTGCCCCCTTGGCAAAACGCACGCGTTGCAGTTCGTCTTCCGTCAACCGGGTGGTATAGTCCATCACCGGGTCGCTGATGAGGTATTCTCCGGCTTCTTTGCCGTACACAACCAGGTTGTGGGCATTGAAATGAAAGCGGTATTCATCCGGGAAATAGGTAAGATGATAGACGCCTACTTGCAAACCCACCGGAATGCCCTGCGCCAATTTCTCATCCAGTACAGCTTTTGCCTTTTCGGGAGATGAAAAGCGTTGGTGTTTGACACCGATCCCGAGTCGTTTGGCCAATTTCTTGAAAATATTTCCGGGCATTGGCCGGTAGCTGAAACCCGGAGCAAAATTGACCTTTATGAAGGGAAGGTAGACGAAGAATAGACCGCTGCCGATCCCAAAAGCCATCGGCTCGGAGATGTGGACGCCGCGGTGGTTCAATAAATTCGAAATGACTCCATTTTCACAATGGGCAGATTGACGGTGTTCAAAATGGATATCCATGTGTCGTATTAGCAGATGCCGGATGTTAACTGTTCAACGGTGATACCGAATACATCGGCATATTTTCGGAGCGTCTTTTCCTTCAATTTCCGGAAGCGTGTTGGATGAAGATGCCGTTTAACGAACCAGCGATGTATCCCTACATAGCTGGCCAACAGCGGAATGTCCATCCGATTGAGTTCCATGAAATAGGCGATTGGACTCAGTTGTCCGGCGATGACCGCAGTTTTTGTAGCAGCGATTCGCTCCTCAATCAGTTCAAGCGATTCGTTGAGGGCCAATGTCTTGACTTCCCAGCCACGGCTGGGGACTGTTGTATAGCGGCCGTTTTCATCAACGGCATAGCAGAGCTCATGGACATTTTTCTTGGCCAGGCTCCCTTCGTCTTGAGGCACTTCGTCTTTTTTCACTCGAAAATAATTATCTCACTGATCCTTGGTTTGCAGCAACATTTTCATGGATGCTAGCAAGGCCGTCTCCCCATTCACCGAAACCCGGCCCTGAATGTTGCAAATTTTCAAAAAATCTGAGGTAAAAACAAGTTCGGTGTGCGTGCAGGTCAGTAATTGGTCGCCTACTTTGGGCAGTTTTTGAACTTCCAGCTCAAGAATGGTGCTGATAACACCCAGGTTGTCTTTTTCTTTATCCCACAGTACTTCATTTGGCCGGATGAAAAAATAATTCAGGAAGATGAAGCTGGTCTGAGCAAGGTTTTCCAGCATTCCCATCTCAGACAGCGCTCCATCCTGTACAAATACGCAGTCGGGGCGCACCCCGAAGCAGGTCTCCGTTTTGAAGCCGTCTACCGTCACCACGCGATCAACCATAACCATGGGTGGCCGATGGGGGATGAGTTCTTCAATATCCGGGAATGAGGTGTGCTTATTCAAGGTCTTTGGCTATAACGGTTCGCATTTCTCCGGTGGCGATAATCTGTTCGTGCAACTTGACTTCCCCACGTACCAGCGTCACACCAAACAGGCGCTGCAGGATTTGAAGGCTGGTACGAAGCTCGTCACCGGCACGGGGCAACCTGATGATTTCAAAATCCTTAATGGATCCGATATAGCCAACAGGAGGATCTTCCCCCCGCAAAAAATAGTCATATCCCTGGTGCAGGGCGATGGTTTGGGCAAAATGTTCAATAACCCCAGCCTCCGTCAAAAAACCGTCGCGGTTTACCAATACATGTTCTTTGGGTATTTTAAAACCGGAAACCAGGTGGTCATCTGCGTATTCGATGAGCGTATCAACCAATACGAATGGAGGTTGTTGCGGGATCAATTTACCGATTGCCTCTTGTGATGAAACCAGGCTCATATCATTAGGTTACTTCCAACAGTGCGTAAACATAAGAAAATCTTCCGCTTTCCGGTACAGACAGCAGTATTTTTTCTCCACGTCGAAGTGTTTTCGTGTTGAAAAGTTCTTCCAATTGAATGTAACTGGATGCCGAGCCCACATTACCGATTTTATGCAGGTTGATGAACCACTTTTCTTCGGGTATATCGATACCAGCTTTGACAAAAGCTTCCGATAAACGGTCTTTGAAAAAATAAGACGAGATGTGCGGAAGAAAATAGTCGATATCGCGCACATCCACCCGGCGTCGGTGCAGCACTTCTTGTATGCTTTGTACGCCCTTGGGAATGATCTGCGCTTCAAGTAGCTTAATGTCCTGTTTGATCGCAAAGATGGAAGAGGAAAGCCATTCATCCGGGGAAGCGTCGCTCCAGGGTAACAGTTTCCCATCGATCTTGGTAGCGCCTGCGTACATGCAGGTCTCCAGTTCGTTGGCATAGGAGATGCCGTCGATCCAGTGAATAGCCAGCGAGTTTCCTCGTGAAAGGGGCTGGTCGCCCAGCAGCATAGCCGCGGCGCCGTCAGACAACATCCAACGGAGGAAGTCCTTTTCAAAAGCGATGATGGGATTCTGTTCAAGCGCGACAAGCCGTTCCGATTCGTTGATAAACTTATCAGCGCGCAACCAGGAAGAAACCCGCTCGGATCCGGTGCAGACCGCTTGTTTAGCACCTCCGGTAGCGAGGGCCATATACGCATATTTAAGCGCATTGATGCCCGATGTACAGATGCCCGAAGCGGAGTTAAGTTCCATCGGTTTGTTTTTCCACAATCCGTGTACCATACTCGCATGCGAGGGCAGCAATTGATCGGGAGTGGAGGTGCCGCATGAGAGCATATCGATTTCCTTTTTATCCACGCCGGTTTGTTCCATCAATTGGTTGATCGCCTGCAAGGTAAGTTCCGCATTGTTGTGCGTAGGTTGCCCATCTGTTCCAATGGCATAATAACGCGATGTAATCCGGTTGTTGCGCAGTACGATGGAACGCGCCCGGGATGGAAGGCCGTTTACCAAACCCAGTACCTGCTCCATACGGTCATTGGAAACGGGGTCATTTGGTAAGAACTTCGCTATCGCATTAATGTATACCTTTGGCATTACCTGGGCTTTTTAAATTGAACCGACTGATAGTATTTTGTCTCCTTCCTAACGAGGGAAAGGAAGGGCAAATGTAGTATTAAAAATAATAAAGTCACGATCGGAGCAAGCACCCATATGGCAAAAAGCAGATAATAGTTGAAGGCTTTGAGCCAGGGTTTGCGTGATTCAGCTTGGGGAAGGCCTTTGCTGCGGATGAGTTTTGCCCACTTGGCGAACATCGAATTGGCCCGTTTGTCGGTAAAAACAAGTACCGGCTTGATACGGACGGCCCCCTGTTCCACCCACTCGGATTGCAACGTGGTGTAATCGCTGCTTCGGAGGTGCGGTAACAGCGAGGCGCCGAATTTCCGGGATTCATGGATGTCTCTCTCCGAAACCCCCGGCTTGGGAAATAGCCCTAAATAAGAATCTTTCCGGCCTTTCATCATCCAATGGACGATGGTGATCACACTGATGTGGTTGAGATGTCGGTCTACCAGTGCAACGTTCCCTACGTGGTTGGCATGGAGTTCATACAACGCTTTCTTAACTTTTTCCTGCGCCATTACCCACATGTTACGGCAGTTAATAACCGTAACCACCGGTTTGCCACTTAGCAACACCTTGGCTTCATCGCTTTTCAAAAACGAGTTAAACGGAATGGAAGGCGAGAGGTACCATACCTGATACCCCAGGACGATGAGATCGTAATCTTCCTGGAGAATCTGTTGGTCAATGGGCTCCAGTGCGCAGGGAATTTGCAGGAACGATTCCGGAAATGCATCGAAAAAAGAAAAACTACCCCAAGGGAAAGGATAATCGGCAACCGGCCGTATTCGATGGAAGGAGAGCTCCACTCCGGGATCTTCCGCCAGCGGCGCCAACAAATTATCCAGGATTTCCTTTTGCTGCCCGGTTTGGGTGTAATATACGACTAAGACTTTTTTCATTTTCACGTAAAGGTCGCCAAGTTACCTCGCACTTCGTACTTCGTACCTATTTCATACCTTCTTTAGGCTTTCCAAAAATCGTAATAATTAAACCATTGCAAAGGATATTTTGCTAAAATTTGTTCGATGCTTTGCGTAAAGGCTTGCAGCAGGGCCTGTGCATCGCGGTGGTTGAACACCGCCTTGCGCGCGTACAAGTGATAGTGCCTATTCCGTTCGCGCATCACGTAAACAAAAAGTACGGGAGTGCTGAGCCTTGAGCTAATCAGAAAGGGGCCCGCTGGAAAACGCGCCGGCTGACCCAGAAGTTCCGCGGTCAATGTTTTGCTTCCATCCACGAAACGGTCACCGGTGAAACAGATCATTTCCTTTTTTTCAATGACCTGATTGATGGCAAAAACATGCGACAGATCATCCTTAACCACGATAAAACCCGTTTTGGGGGTAGCCATGATGCTGGAAAGGTACGATTTGATGGCCCGCTGTTCCTCGTCGGTCGTCACCAGATGGATCTGTTTGTCAAATTCGCCCATAAAATATTGGGATACCTCGAAATTCCCCACATGGGCGCTGATGAGGATACCGGCACTGTTATCTTTAGCCAGTTGCCGGATGTGATCGATACCGTCAAATTCATAGGTGTATTTGTGTTCCAGTCCTGCGGTAATTGCAACCTTGTCAATGATGGTTTGCCCGAATACGAAGTAGTTACGGTAGGTATTTATGAGGCTTTGGATCACCGGGTTATGGCGGTGATGACGGAAATACCGATAGATAGCCCGGGTTTGCCGAGGCGAAAAGATTACGTAGTAAAAAGAAACAAATACGAGCAGTAAATAGGCAACATTTATTCCTGCGTGCTTAATCAGGAAAATGAATATACGGTAACCGGAAACCGTTCCCTTCGACTTTCCTTCCCATTCAGCCATTGGTCTTGATTAGGCGATGGCATGCAGTTTACTGCCGATCAAATCATAGAGGTCGTTAAATGTTTGGACGTTGGTAAAATCCTTGCTTTCCAGCTTAATGCCAAAATTCGATTCGATAATGACAACCAAATCCACATAGTCCAAACTATCCAGATCGAGCGAATCCTTTAAGTTCGCTTCCGGCTGGATAACTTCCGACTCCACCTCAAATTCCTCCGTTAAAAACGTATTGGTGATATCAATGATCTCGTCCCTGCTCATGGCTAATGCTGCGCTATTACAGTTTTTTTACAATTAAAGCGGAGTTTGTCCCGCCGAATCCAAAAGAATTCGACAAAAATACATTAAAATTTTGGTTTATCGTATTTTTTACCAAACTCAGATTCCTGGCAGTTTCGTCCACTTCTTCCAGATTGATATTGGGAGCAATGAATCCATGCTGGGCCATAATCAATGAGTAAACCACTTCGCTGGTTCCCGCCATCCAGCATTCATGCCCAGTCATTGACTTGGTAGAGCTGACAAAAGGGGCAGAGCCGAATAATTGGGTTAAGGCACGGGCTTCGTTGGCATCGCCCATGGGGGTGGAGGTAGCATGGGCGTTGATGTATTCAATGTCATCCGGGGCGAGGCCTGCTTGCCGCAAGGCCATTTCCATCGCCTGTATAGGTCCTTCCACATTGGGCGTAGAGATGTGGTCGCCATTCGACGAAAATCCATAGCTCAATACTTCCGCCAGGATAGGTGCACCCCGCCGCACCGCCGATTCGTATTCTTCAAGCACCAGGGTGGCGGCTCCTCCGCCCGGTACCAGTCCATTGCGGCTTTTATCAAAAGGGCGCGACGCCTTGGTAGGCTCGTCTTCGCGGTCCGAAAATACCCCCAGGCCGTCAAAACTGGCCATGGCGTACTTGTTGGTTTCCTGTGCACCGCCGCAGATGATACAATCCTGTAATCCCTGTTTGATAAACAGATAGGCGAGGCCAATGGCGTGTGAGCCGCTGGCGCATGCTGCACTGATGGTCATGTTGATGCCGCGCACGCGATAGATGGTGGAAAGGTTCATCGTAACCGACGAGTTCATCGACTTAAAGATGGCACCTGAACCCACCAACGTGGTGTCTCCCTTTTGCCGTACGATATCGATGGATTCCATTACCGCTTGGGATACACTGTCGTTGCCGTATACCAGGCCAATGATCTGTTTGTCAAATAATGTCTCGTCAATATTGGCGTTTTGAAGTGCCTCACGGGTGGCCACATAGGCATATTCACTTTCCTCCCCCATGCTGATGCGTTGCCTGCGGGAGAGCACTTTGGCCAGATCCGGTTTTTCAACGAAACCGGTAAGTGCCGACCGGTATCCGAATTCTTTCCGCTCGGGTGAGAAAACAATGCCTGAACGGCCCAAATAGAGCGATTCCTTCACTTCGGCCAGGTTCTTGCCCAGTGATGAATAAATACCCATTCCCGTAATAACTACACGCCGATCCATTCAAGAATAAATTCCGCCGTTGATGTGGATTATTTCTCCCGTAATGTACGAAGCTTTCCTAGACGCAAGAAAGCTTACCAAATCCGCAACTTCCTCGGCTTTCCCAAAACGATTTAAAGGTATTAATTTTTTTAGTTCTTTTTCATCCAATGCGCTGGTCATGTCCGTTTCAATGAAACCCGGAGCCACGGCGTTGACAGTGATGTTGCGTTTGGCCACTTCCTGTGCAAGTGCCTTGGTAGCGCCGATAAGGCCCGCTTTGGCCGCCGAGTAATTCGTCTGTCCGGCTGTGCCCTTGGCACCCGATACCGAGGCGACATTGATAATGCGCCCATAGCGATGGCGGAGCAGGTCCTGGATCAGAAATTTGGTGACGTTATAAAATCCGTTCAGGCTGGTCTGCACCACTTGGTTCCAATCGTCGTTCTCCATCCACATAAAAAGCCCATCGCGTGTAATGCCAGCATTGTTAACAATCACTTCAATCAGGTCATCGGGATGTTGGCTTTTCCAATGGGCAAGTTGCTCATGGGTTTCCACTTGGTTACTCACATCAAAGCGTATTATTTCGGCTTCACCTCCATTTGCGGCAATGAGTTCCCTTGTTTCCTCCGCAGCTTTGGCGTTTGACTGGTAGTTAATTAATACCGGATAGTTCAGGTCGTGGGCCAATGCGATACAAATGGCTCTCCCGATACCCCGCGAACCTCCGGTTACCAATGCATAGTTTCTGCGTTCCATCAATTCGCTTTTTCGAAAGGTTCCGCATTGTCAAACCACTCATTGCCGAGTACCTGGCCCTTGGTGTCGATAAATCCCCATTTTCCCTTGTGCTTCACCCGGGCTAAACCGTTGATGAATCCCTTGTCTTCACCGCTGGTTAGGAAACCGATGAGTGCAACAGAGATGCCGTATTCGGCCGGGATGACCAATTCACCGGATTTGTCGATGAACCCCCATTCCTTGCCCACTTTCACAGGGGCCAAACCATCTGAACTGAACACCTCCGCGTCGGGATATTCAGGTTGAATCGCCAGTTCGCCCTGTGCATTGACATACCCCCACTTCTTGTCGAGGTATACCGGTGCCAAGCCATTGCGAAACGCTCTTGCTTTTTCAAACTGAGGTTCGATAGCCCATTCTCCCTGCGTATTGATGAAACCCAGTTTGTCATCTTTCCGCGCATATGTTAGGGTTTCGCCTTCCAAAAACGGCCATATTTTGGTGGCATCCTTCACGTGTTTGAACGTGTCGTCCGCAGTGATAATGCCGAATGCCGTGCCTTTGCGGGCTACAAACACCCCGTTACCCGAGATGTCGATCTCATCGTATTCGGGTGTAATCACAGTCTTTCCCGTGGTGGAGATGACTCCCCATTTATTACCCTGCTTTACCTTGGCAAATCCATGCTCAAAGGGTTTAATTTCCGTATAGAGAGGTTTTAATACCACATTTCCTTTGGTATCCATCAGGCCTATCAGGTCGCTCTCCCGTAAAAAAGCCAGTCCATTGCTGTCAAAGTCATACAGCTTATCCGAATAAGGCAATTCTACCGGTTGACCACTTTTGTCGATATATAGCCACTTCTTCTCTTTAGCTGCGACAGCTATGCCACTGTTGAATGCTTTGGCGTTGTCAAACTGGGGCTCGATGACAATGTCTCCCGAGGGATTGATGTAACCCCACTTCCCATCAATGAATACCGGAGCCAGACCATTGGAAAACGATCCTGCTTTTTCATAGGCTGGGGCAATGACCAGTTTCCCTTGGGTATTGAGGTAACCGATTTTTTTTTCTTTCTTGACGAGAGCCAATTCTTGAGCCTGCGTAAGTGAAACTGCTAGTCCCAACAAACAGCTAAGGAATACTTTCATAGCTTTAGATTTTTAGTGAATCAATTCATTCGAAATAATTATTCATTACTTGTTTGCTTTCATGGTATTCATGAATGCTTTGCAGTTATTGATATCATATTAGTTTCTTAACGGCATCAATGAGATCGCTACGCTAAGTTTGTTCTTAATGGCCTCATGGAACCTACATTTTCATCAACACGTTTGCCATTAGCGGTGATGAAGCCCGCTCGCCTACGGCTTTACGGGTTTCATCGCCTTTTGAGTCAGGCGCTGACCTGTCAGGTTTCATGTGTTTTTACATGATCCTTAAGGGCGGTTAAATAGGGTGATAGTACCATATCCTCTTTAAAGATAGGAACAATCGACCGGATATCTGTATAAACTTTTTTACTTTTTGACGAAAGAAGGGACTCGCATGCCAGTGCTTCCACAGCCTGTATAAGCGTAAGCAGTTGGATAGCCAGCACCTCATATGCGTTGTCGATTACCTTTTTGGTAAGCCAGGCTGAATTGGTCCCCATGCTGACGATATCCTGGTTGTCTTTGTTGTTCGGGATGCTGTGCGTATAAATCGGCGTAGCCAGGGTTTGGTTTTCTGCGGTGGTAGATGTAGCCGTAAACTGGGCGCCCTGCATGCCAAAATTCAGCCCCAGTTTTCCCAGGTTGACAAATGAAGGCAATATTTCATTCAGTGATGAATTGAGGAGGTAATTCAGTTGCCGCTCCATCAACAGGGTTAACTTCGTGATGGCAATGCGGAGTTTGTCCATTTCAAAGGCAACGTAGTCACCGTGGAAATTGCCGCCATGATATACCGTTTCTGAAGCCACATCGATGATGGGATTGTCATTTGCCGAGTTGACCTCTTCGATGAGCGTATGGGTGCAATGTTGCAATGCATCCCATATAGGACCCAGTATTTGCGGCACGCAGCGGATGGAATAATATTCCTGCAATTTATCCTTAAAGATGCTTTCTTCAACTTTTCGGCTGTACAGGTGTTCGTCGCGTTTGCGGATCAGTTGGCTGTCGGCAATGATTTCCCGCATGCGTGCAGCCACTTGTTGCTGCCCTTGGTGTTTTTTTACACCATTCAACGTTTCGGAAAGATGGTCATCGTAGGCGCGTACCAATTCATTCATCAATGCCGAACAGGCGATGGACCAGTTCAGTAACCTTCTGCCATAGATGGCATTGACGATGCCGATACCCGTCATAACCGAAGTGCCGTTGATGAGCGCTAGTCCCTCGCGTATATGCACCTGCATGGGCTGTAGCCCCTCGTTGGCCAGTGCCATTGCTGCGGGTGTCTGCTTTCCCTGATAAATCACGTTTCCCTCGCCGATCATGTTCAGTGCCAGGTGCGCCAGTTGTACCAGATCGCCGCTTGCTCCTACACCCCCATGTTGGTAGATCACGGGGAAAATATCGCGGTTTAATAACTCTTTCATCAACTCTACCACGCTGGGGTGTACACCCGAGTAACCTAGCGACAACGTATGTAAACGGGCTAATAATGCAGATTTTGCATAGATGGGGTCCAAAATGTCGCCCATCCCGGCTGCATGGCTTCGGATCAGGTTGTATTGCAGTTGGATTTGATCACCTTCGTTGATCCGGTATTGGGCCATTGGGCCGAATCCTGTATTGACACCGTAAATAATCTTATCTTTGGCAAATTGTTTTAGAAAGTTGTGACTTTGGTTCACTTTATCCGAAACATGCTGAGGCAAAACAACTTTTTGGCCTTCAAACAGCACGCTGTAAAAATCTGCCAACGTGATCGGATTCGTCAGTTCTATCATGTATTTAGCAACGCATAAAAATAAGCGGATGCAAACTTAGGTAAATTGACGTTGATATCCAACTGACAAAGAATCTGGATTTACCCAAAAATTAACCGGCGTCCATTACAATTGCGGTCATGGGATCGGGTTAAAGTAATGGGTTAAGTTAGAAATTCCTTATACAAAACCCACTGATTACTCGGAGTTAAAGGGGATTTCATTCGGGTTTCGTTCGGAGTTTATTCGGTAGTTAACCGAATAAACTAAAAGTAAAATTAGGATAATTAGCAATGGATCCAAGTGTGATAAGTGGTTTTGGTATAAGGCTAAGATAAGGTAAGGTAGGCACACCTTGTTTTTATAGGTAACTTTGCCTAAGTTTGGCACATCCATATCCCAATTTACAATAATGGTTTCAGAGCACGTTGATGTTTTAATAATCGGAGCCGGGCCATCCGGGGCCGTGGCGGCTTCCCTTTTGCATCAGAAAGGAGTGAAGGTTAAGGTTGTCGAACGGACGCATTTTCCACGTTTCGTGATCGGGGAAAGCTTAATCCCCCGATGCATGGATCATTTTGATGAGGCTGGTTTTGTCGAGGAAGTGGAAGCGAAGGGATTCGAAAAAAAATTTGGAGCCCGCTTTCTTCGCGGAAGCGAAGTTTGCTGGTTTGACTTCAGCCAGAAATTTTCACCGGGATGGGATTGGACGTGGCAGTTGCCCCGGGCGGAATTTGATCAGACCCTTACCGATATTTTGCAGCGCCGGGGTGTAGATATTGCCTTCGGTACCACCGTGGAAAATGTGGTGTTCAATGGAACCGATTCGTTGACTACGGTGTCTGACGAGGCAGGGAACCGCCGGGAAATACAGGCGCGGTTTCTGATCGATTGCAGTGGCTATGGGCGTGTTTTACCCCGTTTGCTTGATTTGGATGCCCCTTCGTCGTTCCCGCCCATGGCGGCAACATTTGTACATGTCAATGACAAGCGTCGTCCTTCGGGCGATGAAGGAACCCTGATCACGTTTGATGTACTCGACCAAAAAGTTTGGTTTTGGGTGATTCCGTTTTCCGACGGCCGTTCGTCATTGGGATTGGTTTGTCCGAAGGAGCACTTGGAAGCGTTGGATCAGGGAGATAATACGGAAACATTCCGGCAGATCATCCGCCAGTCGGATTATTACCGGGAGCGCTTTGACGGACTGGATTTTCTGTTTGAACCCAAGAAAATTGTCTCGTATGCCAAAGCGGTGAAAAAATTATACGGCACTGGCTATGCCCTTACCGGGAACAGTGCCGAATTTCTGGATCCCGTGTTTTCTTCCGGAGTTTGCTTTGCTTCCGAATCGGGCGCACTGTCTGCGAAATTGGCAATCAGACAACTGGCCGGCGAGGTGGTAGATTGGGAACATGAGTACGAAGAACACATGCTTTGGGGAGTCAGTGTATTCCGTTCGTATATACGCGATTGGTATTCAGGTGATTTGCAAAAGTTTATGTTCCATCCGGAAGTGAATGAGGACGTACGTCGCAAGGTATGTTCGGTATTGGCGGGATATGTGTGGGACAAGGAGAATCCATTTGTGAAAAAGCACGACCGCGCGGTAAAGGCGGTGACCCATCTATTGCCGTAAAAGAAGGTGAGAGTTTCCGTTGTTATCGGTTGTTGGGTAGCGCTGATGGTCACCGCTTGCGCCGGTGTCAGGCAACTGCCGTCAACGGCACACGATACGAGCCAGGTAGGAGAGCGTACCAGGGTATCCGCCGATTTTTATACGATGCCACATGGGAGACTGCATAGAAATGACCAGGGTATTTGGGAATTGTATGTCTCCGGTGACCCGCTGGAAAGGGGGGTGACCAATGGAATGCTTACCAAAGAACTGCTTGACCAGCAGGAAGCGGCGTTTGTTTCTCAGATACGGGAATTGGTACCCTCGCGGTTTCGTCAGTGGTTGTTACGCGGGTTTCTGAAGTTTTTCAATCGCCGGTTAACCCATTACGTGCCTGCAGAATACCAAACCGAGATATACGGACTTTCCCGATCTGCATCGGATGCATATAACTTTCTGGCGCCGCCTTATCAACGGCTGCTGTATTTCCACGGTGCACACGATATCGGGCATGCATTGCGGGATCTGGCGCTCGTGGGCTGTACTTCGTTTGCTGCCTGGGGAGCGCATACAGCCGATGGAAAACTGCTAATCGGCCGTAACTTCGATTTTTATGTGGGCGATGCATTTTCCGAGGAGAAAATAGTGAGCTTTATCCGTCCCGATCAGGGATACAAACACGCCATGGTTACCTGGGCGGGTATGGTAGGGGCTGTTTCGGGCATGAACGAGAAAGGGCTTACCGTAACCATCAATGCCGGGAAATCCGATATACCCTATAAAGCCAAAACGCCAATATCCTTGCTTACCCGTGAAATCCTGCAATATGCGGCAACCATCGATGAGGCTATCCATATTGCTCAGCAGCGAGAGGTGTTTGTGTCTGAATCGATTATGGTGGGTAGTGCGGCCGACCGGAAGGCCGTGCTGATCGAAGTATCGCCGAAGAAATTCGGTGTCTATGAGGTGGAAAATAATGCGGATTTGCTGATCTGCGCCAACCATTTTCAAAGCCAGCCTTATCTGTCTGACAAAAAAAACCTGAAGCAGTTGGAGGAGAGCCATTCCGCATACCGGTTCGAACGTATGAACGAGCTGATCGCATCGGCACCTCCGCTCACTCCGGCGTTGGCAGCTTCCGCGCTGCGCAACCGGGAAGGAATCAACGGTGTCCGCCTGGGGTATGGAAATGAAAAAGCCATTAACCAACTCCTGGCGCATCATGCGGTGATCTTTCAACCCGAAGACCGCCTACTTTGGGTTTCTGCAAATCCCTATCAGTTGGGGGCGTTTGTGGCGTACGACTTAAAAACCGTGTTTTCACGGATGGATACCCTGTCGACCGCCTTGCCGGTGGATGAAGCTCGTCTTCGTATTCCCGAAGATCCCTTTGTTCATACCGATACATTTGAGAATTATGAACGATTTCGGCACCAAACCCGTACCTTGGAGGCCGCTATGGAAAGCGGCGAACAAATCGACGATACGGTGCTGACCGGCTTCATCGCACGCAATCCGGATTTTTGGAAGGGATATTTTTTGGTGGGCGAATACTACAAAAAAAACGGGAGGTATGAGGAAGCGCTGCGTTATTTCCGGATGGCTCTTGGCAAAGAAGTGACAACGGAGCCGGACCGTCGGTTAATTGAGAAACGAATCAAACAGTGTGAGCGAAAATAAATGACAGCTATACCAGCGATCGAGACAACAGATAAAAATACAATTAAGCGGTTTCAGGAAGAGAAGCTGCAGCAGCTTCTGGCATACCTTCAAGCCCGTTCCCCGTATTATCAGCACCTGTTTAAGCATCGGGATATTGATATCGGTTCGATCCGGTTTTTGGAAGATTTGACGCGGATACCGATGACAACCAAAGCAGACCTGCAAGACCATAATCGGGACTTCCGTTGTGTAGATGCCGGGCAGGTCGCCGATTACGTGACCACATCCGGTACCTCCGGTGATCCCGTATTATTGGCATTGACCGATGCGGACTTGGACCGGCTTGCTTACAATGAAGCGTTGTCGTACCAGTGCATGGGATTGCAACGCGGAAATTCATTGCAGCTTACTACGACCATCGACCGGCGTTTCATGGCAGGATTGGCCTATTTCCTCGGAGCGCGCAAAGCCGGCATCGGGATTGCGCGGGTGGGATCCGGTGTGCCTGAACTGCAATGGGATACCATCGCCCGGGTGCAGCCCGACGCGTTGGTCTGTGTACCGTCGTTTTTGCTTAAGATGATCGAATTTGCTGAGACAAATGGCATTGATTATCAAAGAAGCAGCGTCGAAAAAGCCCTCTGCATCGGGGAGCCGCTGCGTAATCCCGATTTCTCCTTCAATGCGTTGGGGCAACGCATCCGGCGGCATTGGGATATCCAGTTGTTTTCCACGTATGCATCCACAGAAATGGCTACGGCATTTACGGAATGCGAACACGGGATCGGTGGGCATCACCATCCGGAATTGATTATCACCGAATTTGTGGACGATGAAGGTAACCCCGTACCGGAAGGGCAGCCCGGTGAGCTGGTGGTCACGACGCTGGGCGTGGAAGGAATGCCGCTGCTGCGCTTCAAAACCGGGGATATTGTGCAGCCACACAATGAGCCCTGTGCTTGCGGGCGTACCACCCTGCGGCTCGGACCCGTAATCGGCCGCAAAAATCAAATGGTCAAATACAAGGGAACCACGCTTTATCCACCCGTGTTGTTCGATTTACTGAACGATTTTGAAGAAGTGGAGAACTATGTGGTTGAAATTTCGTCGGACGAATTTGGTGAAGACGAAATCACGGTGCGGGTCGGTTCCAACCGTGCCTCCGAAGAACTGTTGCTAAAAATCAAAGATCGTTTCCGGGCCAAGCTGCGGGTAAGTCCCCGGATTTTGTTCGCTCCCATACCGGAAATCAATCGGATTAAGTTTCCTGAAAACTCACGGAAAAGCGTGACGCTTATTGATTACCGGAAATAAACCTGACTGCTCGCCGATGATCGATTTTCTTATCTTTGCCGAATGGAGCGACAAACCTTTGCGGATTTCAAATTCAATAAACAGATCCTTACTGCGATTGAGGAAGCAGGTTACACAAATCCTACTCCGATCCAGCAGAAGGCCATTCCGCCGATACTGGCTGGGCAGGACGTAATGGGTATCGCGCAGACGGGTACCGGCAAAACCGCGGCCTTTGTGTTACCTATTCTGATGAAGCTGAAATATGCACAGGGAAAGGATGCCCGTGCGCTTATCCTTTCGCCTACACGCGAGCTCGCCATGCAGATTGAGGAAAATATCCGCTTGTTTGCAACCTATACCGACTTGCGTACCGTGGTATTGTATGGCGGGTTAGGGCCCAAAGCCCAGATTTCAGAATTGGAAAAGGGGTTGGATATCCTCGTTGCCACACCGGGACGATTTCTCGACCTCTACCTTGCCGGCCATATCGTGACCAAATCCTTGAACGTTCTGGTGATGGATGAGGCAGACAAGATGATGGACATGGGGTTCATCGGAAAACTGCATCGCATACTGGAGGTGGTTCCACGCAAACGGCAGAACCTGTTGTTTTCGGCAACGATGAGCGAACTCGTACATAAGATTGCCGGCGATTTTCTGGCTTTTCCTACGTTGGTGGAAGTGAGCGAACAGGCGACGCCGGCCCAAACGGTTACGCAGACACTCTACTACGTACCCAATCTGAAAACCAAGATCAACTTGTTGCAGTACTTGCTGAAAGACGATGAGACTTTTAGCCGGCTTATTGTGTTCTGCAAAACCAAAACCGTTGCAGACAACGTTTTCCATTTCCTCGAACGCCGGTACGGTACGGAAAATGTGCGAGTGATTCACGCCAATAAGGGGCAGAATACACGGATCAATTCCATCAATGCGTTTAAAGAAGGAACGATCCGGATATTGGTGGCAACGGATGTCGCGGCACGCGGATTAGACATCAGTAATGTGAGCCACGTGATCAACTTCGATGTGCCGATCGTCATCGAGGATTATGTACACCGGATCGGCCGCACAGGCCGGGCATCCCAAAAAGGAGATGCCATTACTTTCTGTAATCCGGCGGAGGAGTATTACATCCGGAAAATCGAAAAACTCATCCGGCAGCAGATTCCCGTAGCGGACATTCCCGATGGCGTATTTGTCGAAAAAACGGATTTCGAAGAGCGGCAGGCCATTGCGCGCGAAATCGATGCGCAAAAACGGAAAGATAACCCGGAATTCAAAGGTGCGTTCCATGAAAAGAAAGGAGCTAACCAGAAGACGAACAAGCAGGGGCGTAACGATAGAAAGCATAACCGTACATCCGGCAAGCCGGATACCCGCAGGACGAAGCGATGAAGCGACTAAGAATTACTCCTTTGAACATTGCGTCGGCCTTGTTAATGACCTGGCTGCTATGGCAAATGATCGTGGATACAATTGGGATGGGCACCATTGGCTGGATTTTCTTACTTTTGTTGGTCCTGGTTGTGGCCGATCAGTTTTTTCGCCTCATGCTGCGTAGCCTGAAGCGTGTGTGGATCGCTGAAGGGATTTTTGTCGTATTTGTGGCGCTGGCGATCTGGATACTGAGGGTATGGTAGCGGATGGGGTAACGAGATAGGACAAGGATAACACGGATTAAGCGGATGTTTGCTGAAGAACTTTTTGGTGAAAATCCGTGAAATTTGTGTCATTCGTGACTAATTTAAAAAACTAAACATGAAGAAAGCAGAAATAAAACTAACGATCGAATTGGACGACAACAATGTACCGGATAAGATTACCTGGGAATCTACGGACGGTGAAAATAAAGAAGCGCTTCCCGCAAAAGCATTGTTTTTAGCCTTATGGGATCACAACTATAAAAACTCGTTACGTATCGATTTATGGACGAAAGATATGCCGTTGGATGAAATGAAGCGGTTTTTCTATGAAACCTTACAGACATTGGGCGATACGTTTATCCGGGCTTCGGGCGACGATGAGATGGCGAAGGCGGTGATTGGCGACCTGCGGGACTACTGCGATCATTTTGCCGAAAAAATGGAGGTAACACAAAAGCAGAATTGATTTGGAAATTAGTTATAAATCTGAAATCGAATGAATCACTTCTTAGTAAAATCCGAGCCATTTAAATACAGTTGGGAGCAGTTTCTCAAGGATAAACAGACCTTTTGGGATGGTGTACGTAACTATCAGGCCCGGAACACCCTGCAATCCATGAAAAAAGGCGATTTGGTATTATTTTATCATAGCAATGAGGGCAAGGAAGTGGTCGGGATTGCCAAGGTCGTGAAAGAGCACTATCAGGATCCAACCACGAACGATGAGCGATGGGTTGTCGTGGACCTGGCCCCGGTAGAGACATTGAAGAAGCCGGTTACGCTGGAAACTATAAAGGCAGACCCGTTGCTCCAGCACATTGCATTGGTGCGGCAGGGAAGGTTATCGGTCATGCCCCTTACCCGGGAAGAATTCGATCGAATCGTCGCGTTGGGTAGTGGAAATTTTGTAGATTAGTGCCCTGGTAAGAATTAATCCCCATGGATATGCTGAAACAATATGCAAAATATGGCCCTTTGATGTGTCTATTGACAATGGGCATGATGTCGTGCAACAACGGAACCACAACGCAGAAACAAGAAGAAGAGATCCATAATGCGGCCACACAGGTCGTGCCCGAAGAGGCGGAAGGATTGATCGGACGTTGGGATATCACCGTAGATAAAGACGGCAAGCAAGTGCCATCCTGGCTGGAAGTCAAACTTTCGGGCTTCGATGTACTGGTAGGTGCTTTCGTGGCCGATGCGGGAAGTAGCCGCCCCGTCTCACACATTACACTCAAAGACGGTGTGTTTTCTTTCCAGATTCCACCGCAGTGGGAAGGAGGCGGCGGATTGTTTACCATTGAAGGGAAGCTGGAAGGAGACGGGATAAAAGGGACCATCACGACGAACAAAGGAAATGTCTTCCAATTTACCGGAGTTAAAGCGCCTTATCTGGTTAGAACAGGTGAAGTGACATGGGGCGAACCGATCGAACTGTTCAATGGCAAGGACTTAACGGGGTGGAAAACTTCGGGCGATAACAGCCAATGGGTGGTTGAAGACGGTATATTGATCAATAAAGAAAGCGGAGCTAACCTGATCAGCGAGCAGCAGTTTGAAGATTTTAAACTGATAGCCGAATTCCGTTATAAAGAAGGGGCCAATTCCGGCATTTATTTGCGGGGGCGCTATGAAGTGCAGATAGAAGATTCCCCGAAAGACAGGCATCCGGGGTCGCATTATTTCGGAGGCGTGTATGGATTCTTGTCGCCCAGTGAAATGGCGACGTTGGGTCCGAATGAGTGGAACCGATACGAAATCACCCTCCGGGGGCGCATGGTTACCGTTGTGGCCAATGGCAAAACAATTATCAGTAATCAGGAAATCCCGGGAATTACAGGCGGTGCACTGGATAGCCATGAAGGAGAGCCGGGCCCGATTTACATACAGGGAGACCATACCGGAGTAGAATTCCGGAAAATTACTGTGATACCGGCGAAATAGTCTATCGGATAAGACCGGATAGCCAGCCAAACAATTTCCGATTGCCTTTGTTGAATACTACAAAACAGACAGTATGGCAAAGACAATCGGACTTATTTTGGTCATCGTTGGTATCGTAATGCTGGTATGGACTGGTTTCTCGTTTACAAGCAAAGAGAAAGTGGTGGATATCGGGTCGGTTGAGATCAATGCAGACAAAGAAAAACAGGTTAACTGGCCGCCTTATGTCGGGGGCATCGTCTTAGTGGCAGGCGTGGTTCTGTTGCTGGTTCCACGCAGGAGATAGTGACTATATTCTCCAAAACATAGAAATATCCTTACTTTCGTAGTCGTGGAGAGAGACTACGTTACCCTTACCGATCAACAGTTGGCTTCGTTGCTACGAGCGGGGGATTCAGGTGCGTTTAAACTTATCTACGACCGGTTTTGGGACAAATTACTCGTAGTTGCGGCTAAGCGGCTGGATAATGTTCCTGAGGCCGAAGAAGCAGTACAGGATATATTCCTGAATCTTTGGCGCCGGCATGAGACCTTTGAACTAAAAGTATCTTTCGAAAATTACCTGGCCGTAGCTGTTAAGTTTGAGGTAATTAACCGCCGCGCGAAGCGTGTACGGGAAGAGGTGTTACACGAAGAACTCAAGTCCCTGCTGCCTGCTGCCTGCACCCACAAAGCAAGTTTTGATTTAGAATACCTTCAGCAACAGCTGGAACACAGCCTGAACAGTCTTCCCCAGAAATGTCAATTGGTATTTCGCCTCAGCCGTGAAGATGATTACACAAACAAGCAAATTGCAAAGGAGCTTGGTATCACAGAAAAGGCGGTTGAAAAGCATATCTCCAAAGCTTTAAAAGTCCTCCGCAGACGAATGGGACGGTATTATCGCTGGTATCGTATCTTGCAGAAAGAAAATTTTACAAAAAAGGTAGGGTACGATGCGTCTTCCTTGGCTATATAGAAAAAGACAAGGAAATGACCCCAGAAGAAATCGATCGGTTGGCCAAAAAATGGCAAGACGGTACGATAAGTGACGAAGAGTACGCGCGATTTGAGCAGTGGTATGATTCGTTTGATGATACGGTGCTCAAAATCGATTCGGATGAAGGGGAGGCCGCTATGAAGTCGCGTCTTTACCAGCAGATTACCCATGTGGGCGGAATAGCACATACGGATTTGCTCCCCCTGTATCGCCGTCCGTTCGTGTTGCGTTATGCGGCGGTAGCAGCTGTATTGCTGGTTGCCTTTCTTTTTTACTGGAACCATCAAAATGCATTTATTGACTTGCCCTGGGTTGCTCATGTAGATGTCCGTGCAGCGGAAGAGGTCAGGCAGGAAATATTGCCGGATGGCTCCATTATCTGGTTGAAACCCGGTGCTTCGCTTCATTACAAAAAGGATTTTGTCAAACGTGACGTGGTGCTAGTTGGCGAAGCACTGTTTGAAGTTTCAAAGAACCCGGGGCATCCCTTCCGCGTGCAGGTGGGTGACTATGTCGCAACCGTATTGGGTACCAGTTTCAATATCCGGCAGTCAGCTAACCGTAAAGATATGGAAGTGGTGGTGCTTACCGGTAAAGTAGCGGTCCGTAAGCAGCAACAAAAAGCGGAAGGTGAAGTGTATGCTGCAAAAGCCGCTGCGGAGGTCGTATTAATGCCAAATCAACGATTGAAAACAAGCAGAGGGCTTAGACTGGAGGCACCGCCCGTAGAAACGCTTGAATTGCCGCAAGAGAATGAATATACACAGGGAACGGCTTATAACATGTGGTTCAATGATACTCCCTTTAAGGAGGTCGCCCGTCGTATTTCCACGAAATTCGGTATAACCATAGAAATTGACAATGAGCGGTATAATGCGTGCCGGATCAGTGCGAACCTCAACGATCAACCGCTTGAATATTCGGTTGAATTGGTTGCTGCCGCACTGGGTGCTGAATATAAAATTGAAAAAAATAAGGTAACATTAAAAGGAGGAGGCTGCTTATGATCTGATGGATACACCCCTGCCAAACGGTAAATGTTTGCCTGTTACTAACTACTAACCAAACGGTAAACGAATGAGAAGGAGTGAAACCAAGTTGTAAATAAATATCCTGAAAAAGTCCAGATTCTGGCTGCCACCAGAACCCGGACAGTGGTTTAATAAAATGTAGTACTTTATCTTGGGAATTGTTAATTCCCAATCAAACCGAAACAAAAATATGAAAATCCAATTGTATGGAAAAGCCATACTGTGGCATATGATCCGTATTACTTTCTTTTATATGGTCGCGTTGCTGTTAGGTGGAGGGCTCTTATATGCCGATCCAGCTGATGCTCAATCATTGAAGCAACCCATCGACCTCACTATTGCGAATAAACCGATTACACAGGTACTTCGCCAGATCGAGCAGCAAACGGATATCCGCTTCATTTATACTAACAATCTGTTGGATGGAGCCGAAAATGTAACGCTCGATGTGCACCGTCAGCCTGCGGCTGACGTACTGGAAACCCTACTCTCACCGCTGGCTATCCAATATGAAGAAAAGGATAGGGGGTACGTAGTATTGAAGAGACGTGCCGAAACACAGGCTATGCTGGCCCTGCTTTCGTCAATATCGGCGAAAGCCCCGACCCATAGTATTGTAATTGAGCAGACCTCAGTGACCGGTAAGGTGGTTTCTGCCGTGGATGGTCAACCCCTGGAAGGCGTGACGGTTACAAATAAGCGTACCGGTCTGCATGCGGTTACCGATGGAAGTGGTGTTTACCGCATTACGGCTATAGCCAGTGATGTTTTGGTGTTTTCTTTCGTCGGCTACAAGGAACGTGAGGAAGCAGCGAATCCGGATCTTGTTATCCAATTGGAAGAAACAAATACGGGTTTAGATGAAGTGGTTGTGGTAGCTTATGGTACAACCAAGAAAAGAGATTTGACGGGTTCGATTTCTACGGTGGATTCCAAGGTACTTACCAACCAATCCAATTCGACGGTAAGTAGGGCATTGGAGGGCGCAGCGCCTGGCATTCAGGTCTCGGCAGTAGACGGTCAACCGGGTGTGGATATGGGAATCCGTGTACGTGGTTTGGGGTCTGCAAGCCAAAATACGTCCAATGCATTGGTCGTTATTGACGGTGTGCCCGCTCAAAATGATAATCCGCTGTCTACGATCAATCCGAAGGATATCGAAAATGTCACGATCCTGAAAGATGCAGCATCGACCGCGCTGTATGGTTCACGCGGGGCTAATGGGGTGGTGTTGATCACCACAAAACGAGGGAATAAAGGTGTGCCGAGGATTTCTTTTGAAGGAAAAACAGGTGTGAATCAGGTAGGGCCTTATCAGTTCGACAAAATATCCGATCCGAAGGATATTTATGAATTTGCCTGGCTATCCATCTATAACTCGGTACGGTATGGGGTGGATGGAACGGGTATTTCCAAAGGATACACGACCAATGTCCAAAACCCGAATATGAGCCATGAAGACGCGGCGGAATTTGCGAGCGCCCATTTATTTGACTACGTGGGGTCAACCTCCAATTTCCAGATGAATAATTTGGGTAACTGGATGCTGTATGACGTACCGGGGGCTGTATATACGCCCAAGGGTTCTGGTGCATCTGCGAGCGCTACGATGTCAGGTGCCTATTTGGTTAACCCCGATGGGAAGATCAATCCGAATGCAAAATTGCTTTATAACGAGAATTACGACAAGTACCTGCTTGAAAATAGATTGAGGCAGGAATATAACTTGTCTGCTTCCGGAGGTTCGGATCGCGTGAATTACTTTTTCTCAGGGGGGTACCTGGAAGATCCATCTTATATCCGCGGATCTGCATTTGAACGGTACAATGCGCGGGCTAATGTGGATGCGCAATTATTTGATTGGCTAAAAGTGGGTACAAATGTTGGCTTCTCGAATCGGACTACCCAGTCGCCGGCCACACGTTTTGGCCGGAATCCGGGAAGTGCGGTTGCCAACGTCTTCCGGTTTATCAACGGACAAAACCAATTAACGCAATTGTACGCACGTGATCAAGCCGGTAACATTGTGATGGAAAACGGTGAGAAAAAAGTGCATGTATTGGCAGGAGATACGTATTCGCCGCTTGGTCCAACATCTTCGGCCCTTTCCACTACCAATATTCTGACCGTGCTGGATAACGATATGGATATTCGGGTTTCTGACGACTGGAATACGCGGACCTATGGTCAGATCAATTTCCTGCAGGACTTTACGTTTACGGTTAATTTCTCATTGGATAAATATAACGAGCGGAGAACCCGTTATTGGAACAGTGAATCCGGACAAGCTGCCGGGGTAGGAGCTTTTGGAAAAGTTTTTTCAACGGTAACCATTATGAATACCCAGCAATTGCTCAATTACAATAAAGTAAGTGGGCTGCATTCCGTTGAGGCATTGCTCGGGCATGAGTACGATTCTTTCAATTACGAGCTGCTCAATTACAACTCTTCTTATGAGCTGATCGATAACTTTCCAAGCTATGTGAATTTTGTTGGTCGGTACAACGGCGGCACGTTTTCCAATCCGGGAGGAGGGTTGGACATCCGGCGGATGGAAAGTTATTTCGGCCGGGTGAATTACATTTATAACGATAAATATTATGCACAGGCTTCGATCAGAAGGGATGGATCATCTAAATTTAAATTAAAAGACAAACGTTGGGGAACCTTTTGGTCGGTTGGTGCCGGATGGCGTGTGAACGGTGAAAGCTTTATGGAAGACACCAAAGGGTGGCTGGATATCCTGAAGCTTAGAGCCAGCTACGGCGTGATCGGAAACCAGAATGGGATTTCCAATTATTCCGGGTATCAGACCTGGGGATACGGAGCTACCTACACGGAGACGACCAGCGGAACCGGAATTCCGGCTTCTTATACGTTGACGCAAAACGGTTACGTGAACGACCAACTGACGTGGGAAAATATCCATACATTGGATGGAGGGATTGATTTCGGGTTGTTTGGGCGTATACGGGGATCGTTCGATTTTTATGACCGCACCACTGAAAATGCGATCTGGAGCCAACCCATCGCTTTCTCGAAGGGACAATCTTCGATCTCGACGAATTCAGCCAAGTTGAACAATAGAGGTTTTGAAATAGACCTTTCCGTGGATATCATCCGCAATGCCGACTGGAACTGGACGGTTTCAACCAACGGAACACACTATAAAACCATACTGAAGGCAGTCCCCGATGGAGTTGGATCCGATGCGTTGGACGGTAATTGGACTTCCGGGGTGGACGGATGGACGGCTGCCGGTACAGGTTCCGTGGGCAACATCACCTACCTGAGAGGCATTAACAAGGACTACTTTAACATGTACCTGTACAAATACGGAGGCGTAGATCAAGCTACGGGATTGCCGTTATTTTATCACCAGGTTACCGAAGCGGAGGCAAATGCCGGATTATATCCGAATTATAGCGTAGGAGAAAGCTTTACAACAACCGATTACTCCCTCGCCAGCCGGTATGAAATGGGAAGCGCATTGCCAAATTGGATCGGCGGTTTCAGCACCACCCTGCGGTACAAAAATTTTGATTTATACGGTGCGCTGGCCTATCAGGTGGGCGGCAAGTTCTTAAGTACAGAATACGCCAATAACCTATATGTCAGCGAGAATCCGGGTAGCGCAATTTCTGCGGAATTGATAGGTAATACCTGGACACCGGAAAATACATCGGCGAAATTTCCCATGGTTATGTATGGGAATACCTATGGGAATGGATCGACCATTGGCAGCTGGATGTATACGGATATGGCTATGTTCAGCGCCTCGTATTTGAGTTTCAAAAATATAACGATCGGATATACATTCCCCGAAACGTGGTTGAGCAAGTACAAGATTGGCCGACTGAGAATCTTTGCGTCGGGAGATAATCTATTTATGGTTACTTCTCATTCCGGCATTGATCCCCGGCAATCGTTGGTCGGCGGATGGGAAGTCGGTGCGTTCTCTTATCCCACAATGCGTACGTTTTCGGGTGGTATAAATTTGGAATTTTAAGACAAAAGAAAGATGAAGAAGATTTTAATATACCTGTTAGGAGGAATGTTGATCGTTTCCTGCAGCAAGAAACTTGAAGTAACCCCTCCAAATAATATCACGGATGAACAGATTCAGGAGCTGTTGAAAAGCGGGGACGAAGAGACCATCGAACTGGTGTTAGGCGGAATGGCCAACAACATGCCGAAGATGATCAATTTCAGCGGCATAAACGGTACCGGGACTGCCGACGGCCGGTATAGGAGTGTGCAGGGACTTGATGTGATGCGGAATCTAGAAGGCAACGACATCGTGTTTGCAGACCGGAGCCTCAATATGTTCGGTGCGGATGAATACAACCTGCTGGATTTTACTTCAGCCTCGTCAGACAAGAATTCACCGTATTGGTTTTATGCGTGGGGTGCCATCACCACGGCAAACAAAATGCTGAATTACCTGGATGATGCGACGGTAGGCAGCAACAGTAAGCTGCAGGAATACAAAGCCCGGGGGCTTATTTTGCGGGCCTATGCGTACAATTACCTGATGGAAAATTACCAGGATGCATATTTGCAGGGCGGACAGGCGAAATTAGGCATGCCTATCTATGATTTTTATTCGCCGGTTCAGGAAAGCAAAGGACGGGCAAGTGCCGACGAGACGTATGAATTTATCAAAAAGGATCTGATCGATGCGATCCGGTTACTGGAAGAAGCCGGGATTGGTTATACGGCGGAACTTGCCGATCTGGATTTAGGCGTAGCTAAATTTATATTGGCCCGGGTGGCATTGTGGACCGGGGATTGGGCCACGGTTATCAGCCATTCGAATGATATTCTTGCCCACTATCCTGATTTAATGGGAGAATCCGTATATGGTGGCAAAAATACCGGTACAAACAGTGATCCGGTGTTGAGACCGGAACAGAATGGATTCCTGAACAATGCCGCAAATCCGGAAGTTATTTTCGGCTTTCCATTGGGAGAGGCGCTGACAGCACATAACAGTTGGATGAATCCCTTTGCCGAGGGGTACGGTGGTTTGAGTCAGGGCTTCCAACGGATCGACAACCGGCTATATGACAAGATATCGAGTTTGGATTATCGCAAAGACTGTTTCATGGGGCAACCCTGGGGCGATTATACGTATCCAACGAATGGTGACCAACGTACCATTCCGGTGCTTACCAACCTGAAATTTGCGGCGACACATGGATTGGGTAGCGACGATAAAAAGAATGTCGGAACAGTTACCTGCTATTACATGCGTTCTTCAGAGGTATTGCTGATGAAAGCCGAAGCGCAGGCGCAGAGTGGAGATGAAGCGGGTGCAGAAACCACCTTGAATGTATTGCTGGCAGCCAGAACCAAATCTGGATCGACTCCGTTGACCTGTGACACTTATCCGGCCATGGCTGGATTATCGGCCCTGGAAATGGTTCAATTGCAATCACGGATCGAGCTGTGGGGTGAAGGGGGCCGTGAATTCTACAATAATAAACGTTGGAATATAGAAGTAAACCGTGCTTCTTCTGCCAACCACGTGGATAAGTCTACCTATCCGGTATCCAAAATGACATTGCAGATCCCTTTAGACGAGATCATGTACAACGATAAAATGGAACAGAACTAACGGTGCTGTTCTTGACCGTCTCGTTTCATAAATTTTAGCAAGGAAGGGGAGATCGTATCTCCCCTTCGTAATAAAATTGAACATGGATAGAAGATCTTTTTTAGTTACAAGTTCCCTATTGGGATCGTCGTTGTTATGGATGGGCCAAAAGAATGCGAGGGCGCTGACCAGCGTTTCCGCATCCCCCCCTGATTTATTCAGCTTATTTCAGGAACCCGGCAGTGAGTACCGACCGTTTGTGCGGTGGTGGTGGAATGGAAATAAGGTGAGTAAATCCGAAATAACCCGGGAATTGAAGCTGCTGAAGGAGGCCGGTATCGGCGGGGTTGAAATCAACCCGATTTCGTTTCCGAGTCGCGCTGACGATATGGGAATCCGATCCCTCCGATGGCTCAGCGACGAGTGGATTGATACGGTGAAATATGCAGCAGAACAGGCGAAAGAGTTGGGGATGACCGCAGACCTCATCGTCGGTTCGGGTTGGCCCTTTGGTTCAGAAGATCTCAGCGAAGAGGAAACTGCCCAAGTGGTGCTGGTCTATGCAGAAGAAATCGAAGGACCGACAACGTATCAAGTAAAACCTTTCCACTTTTTCAGCGCGGTGGACCCGGGCGTAACGGATAAAAATGCACTGAGAAATCCCGAATTGCTCGCATTGAAGCTGGCAAAAAATCCAATCGGTTCACTGGCAGATGTGACGGATCTGTCCGATGAGATCGGAAAGGAAAAAATGGTTATTGACATTCCGGAAGGCAAGCACGTATTGTATGCACTGGTTAAATTCAATGCCTTTGCGGCGGTCATAAATGGCGCACCTGGCGCTGCAGGTTCCATTCTGAACCACATGGACCGGGAGGCTGTAACCCGCTATCTTCATCGGATGTCGGAGACCATGCAACAGCGCATCGGTCCGTTGAAGAACTACCTGCGGGCATTGTTCACCGATAGCATGGAGCTGGAGGGAAGCAATTGGACAGCTGATTTTGCAGCGGAGTTTAAAAAACGGTGCGGTTACGACCTGATGCCCTATCTACCCTTCATTTTGTTCAAAGTGGGGCGGCTGGGTGCAGTAGTGGATGAAGACTATGGAGCTAAAAAGACGGATACCTTCAACGAGTTACTCAGCCGGGTGCGCTTCGATTATGAGTTTACCAAAGCGTGTATCCTAAAAGAGCGGTTTACGGATACTTACGTAGGTTGGTGCCGTGACCTGGGGGTTAAGTCGCGGGCCCAGGCATACGGCCGCGGGTTTTTTCCGCTGGAGAGCAGCCTGGACTATGACATCCCAGAAGGGGAATCGTGGACAACGAATTACCTGAGACACAAATTGGGGGAAGAGATGTCCAACGAAGATTACCGCCGGGGGCGTGGCTATACCATGATTGATAAATATGTGTCGTCTGCAGCACATCTGAAAGGAAAGCGGGTAGTGAGCTGCGAAGAAATGACCAACACCTATCTGGTCTTCAATGCCACCCTGGAGCTCCTGAAACGGGGGTCTGATCAGGCCGTAATGGCAGGCATTACCCATTCGGTATGGCATGGGTTTAATTATTCTCCCAAGGAAGCGCCCTTTCCCGGATGGATACAATATGGATCTTATTACAGCGAAAAAAATAATTGGTGGCCCTATTTCAAGTACCTGAATGATTATAAGGCAAGGTTATCATCGCAACTGCAAAATGGCGACTACTTTGCCGATATTGCAATCTTGCCGGCAAATTATGACCTTTGGGCGAATCACGGTGTGCAAACGGACCCTTTTCCTGAAAAGTTAAATGTGCCCTATACATCCTTATTATGGGAGGCAATCAATAAGAACGGCGGGAGCGCGGATTATATTACTGAAATCATACTGGACGGATGTACCGTTTCCGATGGTAAACTTTGTTACGGCAAACGGGAATATTCCATACTTTTCCTCCCCGGAGTCGCCAGTATAGCGGCATCTTCGTTGGAAAAAATTCATCAGTTTGTCCAAAGCGGTGGCAGGATATATTGCATAGAGCGGCTGCCCGAGAAAGGATTGGGTTTAAAAGGGCTAGCCGGTGAAGACGTTGCCGTGAAGGAATGGGTATCCAAATTACAGGCATTCCCCCAGCGGTTTGTGCTGCTTGACAAACCGGCCGACCATGATTTCTTAACATGGTATACGGAGATCGCAGCTACCCATGATTTACCTTCCTACCTTCGCATAGCGGTTCCAAACAGTTATTTTATGCAGATACGGTATCTGCGTGACGACGACAGTGAGCTGTTCTTTTTTCAGAATGCCCATCGCTACGATTCGCACGTTACCGACGTTGTTTTTACCGAAGCGATCGCCAAGGGACGGACGTGCTGGATCTGGGATTTGGAAAAAGGGGAACGATCGATATGGGACCTGGATAAAGACCGGTCGGTCCGGATTGATCTGGGGCCGAGTGAATCGTTGATGCTGGTGTTTGACAAACATCGGAAAGGATCGAAATGGAACCCCATTCCGATGGCCGGTACGGAAACGCAAACATTGGACACGTCCTGGGAGGTGGTCCTTCGCCATCAGCAGGAATCGACCGAGCGGACGATTGAACTCACCGAACTGGTTGACTTTAAAGACCGGGAAGACCTGGTTCATTTTTCGGGAACCGCCGTTTACCGGAAGAATATCCGGATCGAAGATGCCGCAGCCTACGCCTTAAACCTGGGGCGTGTGGAAGGAATTGCCGATGTTTATGTGAATGGAAAACAGGTTGGAGTAAAATGGTTCGGACGCCGGCTGTTTGACCTATCCACTGTATTGGAGACCGGTGATAACCTCCTGGAGATTCATGTGGTTACGACCATGGGTAATTACCTCAAAACGCTGACCGATAACGAAATCGCCCAATTCTGGGTTAATCGGAAGGGCCGGGAACAAGAGATACAATCCATGGGAATGATCGGACCGGTAACGTTATATAAAATATAAGTATTTGAATCAATGAACAAATTATTTCTCGTTATTTTTTTAGTAGTTTCCCAATGGTGCCGTGCACAGGAATTTCAGGCGGGTGACTTCGGTATCCTGGCGGATGGGCAGACATTGAATACGCGATCCATTCAGGCGGCCATTGATCACATCCACGAAAAAGGTGGGGGGAAACTGGTGTTTTCTGCGGGCAACTATGTGACGGGCACCATTTACCTGAAATCGAATGTGACACTTCATTTGGAGGAGGGAGCCAGTCTGCTTGGGTCGAATAATCCGTTTGACTACGTTAAGGATCCGTATGTCAACTGGCAGTCGATGATTTTTGCAATCAAGCAGCAGCATATCGGGATTACCGGTAAGGGAACGATCAACGGAAGAGGTTTTCAGACTGCGGTAAATGCGGTTCAGAATGTGCACCGGGGAATCGTTGAAGATGAACTGAAGCTGGACCGTGTGCGGGAATGGAACAGACCTGAAAACATCTATTTCCGCGAATGCGAAGACGTGACGATTCAGGATATCACGCTTCGGGATCCGGGCAGCTGGAACCAGACCTACGATCAGTGTGTCAACCTGCTTGTGGAACGGATCAAGGTAGACAGTAAATCGTATTGGAACAACGACGGAATAGACATCGTCGATTGCAGGAATGTCGTCATCAGGGATAGCTATTTTGACGCGGCCGATGATGCGATTTGCTTTAAATCCCACGATGCAAATGCGTTTTGCGATAGCATTCTGGTTGAAAACTGCGTAGCGCGGTCAAGCGCGAGTGCCCTGAAGTTCGGAACCGTTTCCCGGGGCGGATTTAAAAATTTCGTCGTCCGCAACCTGACGGTGTACGATACGTATCGGTCAGCCATCACGTTTGCGGCAGTCGACGGAGGTTTTGTCGAAAACATCCTGGTTGACGGTGTACGCTCGATCAATACGGGCAACGTGATCTTCCTTCGCATCGGTGACCGTTGGAGCCAGGGAAAAAAACCCTATATGAAGAACATTACCATTAAAAATGTCTACGCAGAAGTGCCATTGGACAAGCCGGATGCGGGGTATAATTACGAGGGCCCCATCGAGGATCTGCCGCGGAATATTTCTCCTGCAAGTATCGTCGGATTGCCCGAATACAAAATAGAAAACGTACGGCTGGAGAATATCGAATTGGTTTATCCGGGCGGCGGAAATCCGCTTTATGCACATCGGGGTACGGATCCGTCCGAGCTGGACAGCATTCCGGAAATGGCCGATAAATATCCGGAGTTTTCACAATTTAAGGAATTGCCGGCCTGGGGATTTTATATCCGGCATGCGAAAAATATTGATTTTAAGAATGTGACGTTCAAAGCGGCGCGCAAAGACTACCGGCCCGCAATTGTAACGGATGATTTAACGGGAGGGACGTGGACCGGGATACGTTTCGAGGAACCACAGTCCGACGAGAAAAAACAATATATTTTCCATAACTCCCAAAACATTAACGTTGATTAAGCCAGATGCTATGAAGAGAATTGCTTATTTAGGGTTGTTTTTTCTGATGGCGGCCAATGTGCAAGCCGCCGAATACAACGCTTCGCTTTTCGGCTGCAAATCGGATGGAGTCACCAATAACACCAGTTCCATCCAGTATGCCATTGATTTTATTTCAGGTAAGGGCGGTGGGACACTGCATTTTTACGTGGGCAGGTACCTCACCGGGTCGTTTGAACTGAAATCCAATGTAACCATCGAATTACACGAAGGGGCAGTCATTTTAGCCAGTCCGAATGTTTACGATTACCTCAATTATTCGGGCAGTAGGGCGTTGATTTATGCCAACGGCCAATCGAATATCAAAATACAGGGAAAAGGTGTCATCCAGGGGCAGGTACCGCTGTTTACCGCAAATATGGAAAATCTGACATCGAAGGGAATTGTCAGAAAGGATAGTCAGCACCTGCTGCCTGATCTGATACGGATTGAAAACTCGGAGCAGGTAACGGTGGATGGGATTATGCTGCTGAACGGGCTGGAAAACGTACAGTCGTACATTGGGTGCAGGCAGTTGTCGCTTTCCAATCAAATCATCAAGAGCAACGCCTATGGAAGCAGCACGGGAATTTTCCTGTCGGCCTGCTCAGCGGTTGAGCTGCGCTCGTTGTATGTCGATGCCTCGGGCAAGCCGCTGCGGGAAGAAGGGAAAAATGAAATCCGCCTTCAGGAAAATTGTGTGACACCTAACGGAAAAAAGCTATAAAATGTACACAAAGATGTCAACGAAACGATATATACTCAGTTTTATTTTTTTCTTGCTGATTTCTTCGGTTTTTGCAACCGAATATAATGCCTCTTTTTTCGGAATTAAATCCAATGGAACTACACTGAATACCAGCTCGATCCAGAAAGCGGTCAACTTTATCAGTGAACGGGGCGGGGGTACGTTGAAATTCTACGTCGGACGGTACCTGACGGGTACCATCGTGTTGAAGCCCAACGTAACGATCCACCTGGAGGAGGGAGCCGTGCTGGTCGGGTCGACCAACATTTACGACTATAACATCGATACGCCCAATTGTGCATTGATTTACGGCAAAGGGGTCGACAACATCGCCATCAAAGGGAAAGGCGTGATTGACGGACAGGGCAGGGAGGTGGCTTACCATTTGATGGATCAGATCCACAATGGGATCATCGCCGATCCGCTGGATTACGACCGCCCCCGGAACAGACGCCCGAAAGCGATCTATCTGCGGGAATGCAACAATGTACGGATTGAAGGAGTTACCATCCGGAATGCGGCCGACTGGGTGCAGACGTACGACCAATGTGAAGATATAGTGATCGATGGAATCACGGTAGACAGCAAGGCTTTCTGGAACAACGATGGGATCGACATCGTGGATTGCAAAAATTTTAAGCTGTTGAATTCCTTCATCGACTCAGCGGATGATGCGATTTGCCTGAAGTCGCACGATGCTTCGAAGCGATGTGAAAACGTGGAAATCCGAAACTGCGTGGCCCGGTCAAGCGCGAATGGAATCAAATTCGGTACCGTATCGGCGGGCGGATATAAAAACATCCGGATCATCAACAACAAGGTCTATGATACGTTCCGTTCAGCATTCACGATTGCTACGCCGGATGGTGGGATTGTGGAAGATATACTGGTGGATAGCCTGTATGCGTACAATACCGGTAATCCGTTGTACCTGCGTATCGGTGCGCGGTGGAATAACGGAAGGCAGGGCGCCCTAAGTAACGTGGTGATCCAGAACGTGTATGTGGAAGTGGCGGCTGATAAGCCCGATGCCGGTTATTCGTACGAAGGTCCTATCGAAGACAATCCGCGGAATATATCACCTTCCGGTATCGTGGGGCTGAAAGACCAGCCGATCCGCAACGTTACCCTTCGGAATCTAGAGTTTGTCTATCCGGGGGGCGGGAATCCGAACTACGCGTACCGGGGAACCACTCAGGAAGAGTTGGCCGCGATTCCGGAAATGGCCGATGCCTACCCCGAGTTCTCCCAATTCAAAGAGCTCCCCGCCTGGGGTTTCTACATCCGCCACGCAGAAGGAATCACCTTCGAAAACGTAAAGCTGCGGGCGGAAGCGAGGGATTATCGGCCCGCTTTGGTCCTGGACGACGTGAAGGGTTACGATGTGTCGGGATTGACCGTGGAAGAGGGAAAGAATAAAAAGAAAAAACAGATCTTTGTACAAAATTCCAAGAAATGATGCGCGTTTCAATCCTTATGCTGGGTCTTGTTGTTTCATATGGTTTAGCGGACGCACAGAAGCGGCCGGTGGACTATGTAAATCCCCTGATCGGCACCGCACGGATGGGCCATACCTTTCCGGGGGCGACCGTACCTTTCGGCTCTGTGCAGTTGAGCCCGGAAACCGATACGTTGTCGTATGAAGTGGACGGCGCATATAACAAAGATGTGTATCGGTACTGTGCCGGTTACCAATACGACGACCCCACTATCGTCGGATTCAGCCATACCCATTTCAGCGGTACGGGCCACTCCGACCTGGGAGACTTTTTGATCATGCCCACGGCAGGCGAACTCAAGCTGAATCCGGGCACGGCGGACGATACCGGGACAGGGTACCGCAGTAAATTCTCACACGACCGTGAAGTTGCCGAAGCTAACTACTATAAGGTACTGCTGGACGACTACAACGTTACCGCTGAGCTGACCACATCGGAGCGGGTGGGTTTTCACCGCTATACTTTTCCCAAAACAGCGGATGCACATATCGTATTTGATCTGAAAGCCGGCATCTATAATTACGATGGGAAGAACGTTTGGACGTTCGTCCGGGTGGTAAACGATACGCTGGTTACCGGGTATCGGCAGACAAATGGTTGGGCGCGTACACGTACGGTATATTTTGCGATGACTTTTTCCAGGCCGTTTAAAAGTTATGGGCGGAAGAGTCACGACCAACCTCAGGTATACAGGGGATTTTGGCGGAAGTTCAACCAGGAAAAGAACTTCGCGGATCTGGCAGGAAGGGACATGACGATGTATTTCGATTTTGATACCCGGGAGGATGAAGAGGTACAGGTCAAACTGGCGCTCTCACCGGTGAGTCAACAGAATGCCCTGGCAAATCTATACCAGGAGATTCCAGACTGGGATTTCGATTCGGTGAAAGCCGCCGGACAGGAATGGTGGAATAAAGAGTTGTCCAGGATTGATGTCGAAACGGTGACCGAGGATGACAAGGTCAATTTCTATACGTCGATGTACCATACCTTTTTGGGACCGACCGTCTATATGGATGCAAACGGGCAATACCGGGGATTGGATCAGGAAACGCATGTGGCAGAGGGTTTTGTTAACTACACCTCGTTTTCGTTATGGGACACCTTCCGTGCGCTGCATCCCTATTTCAACATTGTGCAACCCAGCCGCAATGCCGATATGGTTGCTTCCATGCTGGCGCATTACGACCAAAGTGTATTGGGCATGCTCCCCATCTGGTCCCATTACGCCAATGACAACTGGTGTATGAGCGGATACCATGCGGTTTCCGTTATTGCGGATGCCATTGTGAAAGGAGTATATACCGGAGATGCGGAAAAAGCGCTGGAGGCGTGCATCGCCACGTCAAACCGGGAAGATTACGAGGGAATCGGCGAGTACATCCGGAGGGGATATATTCCGGCAGATCTTAATGGTACTTCCGTATCTTCAACGCTCGAATATGCGTATGACGACTGGTGCATCGCGCAGATCGCCAAGAAGCTGGGGAAAGAAGCAATCTATCAGCAATACATGGAGCGGGCGGGGAACTGGAAAAACGTGTTCGACGAACGTATCGGTTTCATGCGGCCGAGAAACTCGGATGGTGAATTTGTAAAAAGCTTTGATGTGCTGGATACGCACGGGCAGGGATTCATTGAAGGGAATTCATGGAATTTCAGCCTTTTCATTCCGCATGATCCACACGCGCTTATCGGATTACATGGAGGGGAGAAGAAGCTGGCTGCGTATCTGGATAGCCTGTTTACCATGGAGCTGCCCGATAAATATTTTGAAAATACGGAAGATATTTCCCGGGATGGGATCATCGGTAATTACGTGCACGGCAATGAACCTTCGCACCATGTGGCATACCTGTACAACTATGTGGGGCAGCCCTGGAAAACCCAGGAGCGTGTCCGGTACATTCTGAATGAAATGTATCAGGCCCGGCCCGATGGCCTTGGCGGCAATGACGATTGCGGGCAGATGAGTGCTTGGTATATTTTTGGCGCACTGGGCTTTTACCCGATTTCACCCGGTTCGTTGACGTACGAGCTGGGGAGCCCGTTGATCAAACAGGCGAAGCTGAACCTGGAAAATGGCAAGACGTTTACCGTCCGGGCAACAAACCAGTCGCCGGATCATGTATATGTCTCCAAGGTATTATTGAACGGAACTCCATTAAAGCGGCATCACATCACACATGAAGAAATCATGGGTGGAGGTGTGCTGGAGTTCGTCATGAGTAAAAAGCCGAGATAATTACTCCCGCACCACTTCTTTGAACAGGTTCTGCAGTTCTTTGGCATCTTTGGGTTTCAGCTTGCCGGCCAGAACTAATCGTAGTTCACGGCGTTGGAGTGCTTCATTGTAGAGCTTCTTCTCCTCATCCGTTTCGGGGATCAGCTGAGGTACGGCAATGGTTCGGCCATTCTGGTCGATGGCGACAAACGTATAAAAGGCTTCGTTAGAGCGAACCTTGGTGCCTGAGGGGATATTCTGCGCCGAGACCACCAGGCGGACCTCCACTGAGGTATGAAAGGCACGTGTTACCTTCGCCTCAATGCTGATAACATCTCCCAATTTGATGGGATGTTTGAACGATACGTTATCGACCGAGGCGGTTACAACAATCCGGTTGCAATGCTTTTGGGCCGATATCGCTGCAGCAATATCCATCCAATGCAAGAGCCGCCCGCCCATCAGGTTGTTCAGTGTGTTGGTATCATTGGGCAGCACCAACTCATTCATGATGGTGTAGGATTCGCGCGCAAATTTTTGGGTCATACTGCAAAGATGGGATTATTTTTCGGGTTTTTCTCAAAGATGCCAAGCCGCAAAGAACACTTTAACCGCTTGGCGTCTTTGCGCTTCTGCGGGGGATATTATTGCCTCCGAAGCTGCTGGTCGACCAACTCCAATCCTTCCTGAAAGCTATGGGGGTTGTAACCCAATACGGAACGGGCCTTATCAAGGATAAATCCCGTTCGTGCGGGTCTTGGAGCTGCTTGGCTCAACGTGGAAGAACTCACTTCACGGATAAGCGATTTATCCAATCCCCAGAAGTCGGCCACGGCTGCTACCAATTCATGGATGGCGAACAGGTCCTTGCCCGAAATATGAAAAATTCCTTCCGCCCGTTGGGTGGCAGCAAGCAGGCATGCTTGGGCAAGGTCCTCGGCCAATGTGGGCATGCGCCATTGATCGTTCACGACGTTGAGCGGTTGTCCTTTTTCTAAAGCGCCTTTCGCCCAAAGAACAATGTTACTCCGGCTCATGTCGGCCACAATGCCATACACCAGGATGGTACGTAGAATCGTCCACTTACAGGAGGATTGCAGGATGATTTTTTCGGCATCCCATTTACTTTGGCCGTATAAGCTCAACGGATTGGGCTCGGCATCCTCCGCGTACGGCCCTTCTTTTCCGTCAAAAATGAAGTCTGTGGACAGGTGAATGAGATGGATACCATAGGTTTCGCACAGTTCAACGAGCGATGCCACGGCTTCGACATTTAGTTTCCGGCAACCTTCGGGATCGTGCTCACACGCGTCGACGTTGGTCATTGCCGCAGTATTGATGATTACATCCGGGCGGTATTCGGCCACCGTTGCCCGGAGCCGTTGCCGGTCGATGATATCCAAATCGACGTAGCGGTATCCACTTTTGACCGGATGGCGGTTTTCGCCCCGCGACGTAGCGATCAGATCGATGGAGTTATCCGCAAGTGCTAAATCTGTTATTTTTTGGCCCAATAGGCCATTGCTGCCGGTTACGAGGATTTTGTTCATATGGCGACAAAGATACACATACAAAACTTTTCTATCAGCACAGTACAGGTTGCTTTTTTAAAGTGAATACCTACCTTTGGTAATACGTCATCAGCTTTGCTGTATTTTTTATGACTTTATAAACCTGGTATGCATAATTGTGTAGAAATTCCATCGCAGAATTTATTCGTTTGTTCATGGTATTCATCAATTTTAATTAGAAGGTGCCTGATAAGCGCTACTGTCGTGCATATGAGATAGACTGGTTTCCAATAAAAGGGGTAGTATTGCAACGTAATTAATAGCTTAATAGGAGGCCGATGGAAGATAGTTTTTTATCCAAATACAATTGAACTTGCTTTTTTGGAGCTAATATATATCTTTGGTAGGGAGAAAAAAGTAGCAGTTTGCTCTTCCCTAAATTGCCAATTTTATAAACCTGATTTATGCGTAAGTACATAGATAAGGCAGATGATGAGTTAATAAGCTTGTTGAAAAATGACGATGAACAAGCTTTTACAGAATTATATAACCGATATTGGAAAAAGCTTTTCGTAATTGCAGCTAATCGGATTACTCATATAGAAGATGCTGAAGAAATTGTACAGGATATCTTCACTGCCCTTTGGCGTAGGCGGCAAACCTTGAGTCTCAAGTCAGAATTAACGAACTACCTCGCTGTATCCGTAAAATATCGGATCATAAAGATGCTAGATAAGTACCATAACCAGGAGCGGTATATCGATTCGGTGGTATCCCAAGATCAAGTAGACGATTCTACACAGGAATGGTTGGCTTTTGAGGAACTCCGTGCAGAGCTTGCCAAATATACACAGCAGCTTCCTGAGAAATGCCGGCTGGTTTTCCAATTGAGCCGGGAAGATGGGTATTCCCAAAAACAGATCGCAGAGGCTTTGCAGATTTCCGAAAAGACCGTCGAAGCACACCTTGGAAAAGCATTCAAAACGTTACGGTCCAAATTAGCTAGTTTCATGACGACATTATTGTAGTTTGTCGTCGTCATGTCGGTATCGTCATGCAGTTTCAGTAAGGTCCCTCGATTTACTGAATCGTAAAGATATCTTACATGACCAACGGAATATTTCAACAAAAACTAGGGGATTTGCTTTTTTGCGGGTACATACAAGTAAAGAACCAATTTGATGACCGAAAAGAAACGACACCAAGAACTGGCATCCAAGTGGCTAAATGGTACGATCACCGAGATAGAGAAATCGGAGTTCAGGGCTTGGTATGACGGGCATGTGGATGGTCGGTTTGAAGTACCATCGTCATTTGCGGGTAGCGAAGAAGAGTTGAGCGATCGGATCTTAATGAAAATTCGGGAGAATATGCATCAAGAGATCACGGCAACGGTAAAATTTAGGTATCGTTGGATCATTGGCATTGCGGCATCTATCCTATTATTTATATCAATTGGTGTTTATTTTTGGTCTATAAGTTCACCAAAAAATATGGATAGTCCCTTGACTCGGCAGGATGTAGAGCCCGGTGGAAATCGAGCGACACTCATGTTGGCAGATGGACGTGTTGTCGATTTAAGTGCAGATCAATCGGGTATTGTTATTGGAAAAGAATTAGCTTATAACGATGGGACTGCTGTCCTTGCACATGAATTGCCGTTACGAAAGAATGCTTCACGTTTCATGTGCCTGAGTACACCAAAAGGCGGTCAATATCAAATTACATTGCCGGACGGCACCCGAGTTTGGTTAAATTCAGCATCTTCCCTGAGATATCCTGAGGCGTTTCCTACGGATAGACGAACCGTAATCCTTGAAGGAGAAGCATATTTTGAAGTAAAAAATAGGAGTAATGTGCCGTTTGAGGTGGTGAGCAAGGGTCAGGTTGTTGAAGTGCTTGGTACCCAATTTAATATTAATGCCTATAAAGATGAAAAGAAAATAAAGACTACGTTGGTTGAGGGCTCGATATCTGTGCGTCCTCACGTGGCAGATCAACAGATTGCACACAACATTGGATCTATACTAGATAGTAAGTCTGTGATGATCCTAAAGCCCGGGGAACAGGCTGTATTAACGGAAGATGGCGTACAGGTAAATAAGGTAAATACCGAAGAGTTCACAGCATGGAAAGACGGGTATTTCTATTTCCGCGATGCTACGTTACAAGATGTAATGAAGCAATTTAGTCGTTGGTATGATGTTGATATACAATATGGCATGTTGTCGGTAGACGACGGGGACCTGTTTGTGGGGAAAATTCCGAGAGAAGTGAGCTTGGCTACGGCAGTACAAGTAATAAAGGGAACCGGAGTTCAGATCGAATTCAGCGAAAAAGAACGCTCCGTCGTTATTAAAGATTTTATTGCGAATTGACACTATTTTAGATACACACAACTACGGATAAAATAAATAATTGAGAAATATGTATAAACCATCAATTGGCATAGTAGCGGTTCTATTCTTCATCGGTAGTTTTCTATTCGGATGCGGGAATAAAACAAAACAAACAAAAGAAGATAAATTTGCGGATCACGTGCGCACCACCGAGTTCCAGACGCCGGAGGAAGAAATGGCTGGATTCAAGCTCCCACCAGGTTTCGAAATTACCCTGTTCGCTTCTGAGCCTGATATTACCAAACCGATCAATATGGAGTTTGATGACCAGGGAAGGCTGTGGGTCACCCAGTCATCTGAATACCCGATTGCCGCCGGTCCGGGTACCGGAAAGGACCGTATCTCCATTCTGGAGGACAGCGACGGCGATGGAAAAGCAGATGTATTCACGCATTTCGATGACAACCTAAATATACCGATCGGTATCATGCCGGTATCTGATGGGGCTGTTGGATTCAGTATTCCCAATATTTATCATTTTAAAGATAATGACAACGATGGCAGAGCCGATGAAGAGGAGGTACTTGTTGGCCCTTTCGGATTTAAGGACACCCACGGCATGGTCAACAACTTCATCCGTGGATACGACGGATGGATTCATGCATGTCATGGATTTACCAATGTTTCGACAATTGCCGGTAGAGATGGTGATTCAGTTACGCTGGTTTCGGGAAATACATTCCGTTTCCGCATTGACGGGAGCCGGGTAGAACAGACCACAAACGGGCGTATCAATCCTTTCGGTTCGGCCATCGACGAGCGGGGGTACCTGTATTCGGTAGATTGCCACAGCAAGCCAATCTTCCAGCTGATTCCGGGTGGAGATTATCCCCAATGGGGACGTAAGGATCCTGCCATTGGCTATGCCCCTGAAATGATGAGTTATGAATTGGGATCTACCGCACTTGCCGGATTGGTTCATTATACCGATCAGCAATTTCCTGAAACCTACCGCGGTAGCTTTTTTACGGGAGACGTGGTGACCTGCCGGATTGACCGCAATACCGTAACCTATCAAGGGACCACCCCCATAGCAAAGAAAGAAGAACCATTTCTCACCAGTGAAGATCCCTGGTTCCGACCGGTGGACATAAAAACGGGGCCTGACGGTTCCCTGTACATTGCCGACTTTTATAACCGCATCATCGGCCATTACGAGGTGTCACTGGATCATCCCGGCCGTGATCGGCTGAGCGGACGCATATGGAAAATAACCTATACGGGTAAAGACGGGGGTACTGTGCCTGTCAAAAACTGGGCAAAGGCAGATTTAAACGAGTTGGTTGCCGCGCTTGATCATCCCCATTTGTCCGTCCGTTTAAAAGTGGCGGACCGCTTGGTTGAAGTTTTCAAAGACAAGGCCGTGCAGCCCGTACTCGATCGCGTGTCAGCTACAAGTTCGTCCTCGACGGGATATATCCATGGATTGTGGATTTTGCACCGCTTGGGAGCATTGCCCGAGCCTATCATCGAGGCAGCATTGCATCACAAGGAATCTGTCGTCCGTCAGCACGCCTTACGAATTTTAGCGGAGTCAGAAAAACTTACCGATGCCCGGCGGCGTATCGTATTGGCGGCGCTTACGGACACAGACCCTTTCATTCAGCGTACAGCAGCAGAAGTATTAAGCCGTTTTTCCAGTATCGACCACGTTGATCCGTTGCTGACTTTATACGTGAATTGCCCCGAGGAGGATTCGCACCTAAAGTATACGGCACTGTTGGCGGTCCGCAATAACCTGAGAGGAGCAGGTGTTGCAGAACAGGCGGTAAAAATGAAATGGGACGATACCAAACAGGGCACGATCGCGATGGCTATGCGCGACGTCCCGTCACAGGCAGCTGCGACATTTGTATTGGATTATGTGCTCCATCACGATATACCGCACGATGTACTGCAGAAGAACCTCGAATTTATCGGTAGGTATGCGAGTTCTGCACAGCTTTCGCAAATTGTGCCAATTATCACGGAAAAGTTTGCGGGCGATAAGCAGATTCAGCTCTCGCTGTTTCTCAATATTCAGGAAGGGATTGCCCAGCGAGGGCTTACCGTTAATCCAGCCCTGCGGACATGGGGTACACAGCTTGCCGGTCATTTCCTGAACGAGCTGTCAGACAATCAGGATACGTGGATGAGTACACCGATGGAAAGCCGTCGGGACGATCTCAGCCCTTGGTTGATGTCAGATGCATTCCTTACGCAGGTGACGCCCGCCTTCCGGATTTACCTGAGCGAACGAAATGGCTATAAGCCCCGGTCGATCCTTTACACCAAACCCTTTACACTGCCGGCTGAAATCCGCATGAATGTATTTGATAACGATGTGCATAACACGGAGGAAAAAGTAGGTACATCAAAAAATGCTGTACGTATCCGGTTGGCCGACGGCGATCAAGTTATCGCAGAATACCGCATGAAGCAGGACACCAAGATGGAGTTTTCGGATCTCATTAAATCAACCACACTTGATTTGCATGAATATGAAGGTAAAATGGGCTATATCGAGGTGGTTGACAGCTCGGAGACAGGATCCATCGGTATCGGGAAGTTGGAACCTGCAGTGGTTGACATGCCTCCTTACACCCCTTCAGATATAGATACTTGGCGGCAGCGGGCAGCTGAGATAGCCGGGAATCTGAAAATTACGGACTTAAGGAGTCGCCTTGTACAGGTATTTCAGGCATCCTGGATCCATGTCGATACGCGCTTAGCGGCAGCGAATGCACTGGCCAATATGCCTGCAAGAGAAGATGCCGATTTATTGGGTAAGGTATTCGTAGATAAATCAACACCTGCTTTATTGAGGGAACGTTTGGCGGCGATTTTGGGACAGCTACCTCCCGAGCAATCACTTCCCTATCTTCAGGAGGCACTGGAAGGCAGTGCCAGACCTGTGCAACTCGCAGCAACCACTGCACTGGCGGGATCATCCACCGGAATAGGGTTGCTTCTGCAAACCATGGAGGACGGAAAGGCAGCTGTCGATTTGCTTACGGAATTCCGGGTGAAAGAATTGCTGGAAGCTCATGCGCAACCCAATCAGCAGGCGCGCATAAAAAACCTGTTGGCGAAGGGAGAAGATGAACGTGCTGCGAGGAAGAAACTGATCGAGGATCGCATTGCCAACTTTAAAGAGACCGGGACACGCACGGAAAAAGGTAAGGCGATCTTTGAAACCAACTGTGCGATATGCCATCAGATCGGTGGTTCCGGTGGGATGATCGGTCCGCAGCTTAACGGCATCGGCAACTGGGGTGTACGGGCACTGACGGAAAAGATATTGGATCCCAATCGGAACATTTCGGAATCTTTCCGCACATACAACATTACGCTAAACGACGGAAAGCAACAAACCGGATTGTACCGGAGAACCGAGGGCGAAGTAATGGTTTTTGCAGATATCAGCGGCAAAGAGTTTAAGGTGGCCAAAAAGGACATGAAATCCTACACGCCGTCGCCTTACACATTGATGCCCGATCAATTCAGGCATATCCTTTCCGAGGAGGAATTCGGTTCGCTATTGGAGTATCTGTTGAGTGTTAAATAGCAATCTTATAATACAAAGATGATCATGGAAAAAACAACTGGAATGATGTTGATTGTGTTGTCGGTTTTATCGGTTAACATCAGTTGTATGGGACAACAAAAAAAGCAAAGAACAGTGTTGTTTGAGAAACATGTACTTTGCGACACCTTTGTGTCGGAAGGAGTTACTGTTGCAGACGTGAATAAGGATGGACAGTTGGATATTGTTGCCGGTGCCTATTGGTTTGAAGCACCGGCATGGAAACAACACGAACTGGCCCAGCCGCAGGCCTTTGCGTATGACAAAGGGTACAGCAATGCTTTTCTGCATTTTGCACTCGATGTGGACCAGGATGGCTGGGTGGATATCATCCGGGTGGACTTCCCTGGAAAAGCGGTGGTTTGGCATGAAAATCCAAAAGGTGCATCCGGCCACTGGAAAGAACATCCCATTTACAAAGCTTTCGGAAATGAGACACCGCTTTTTGTCGATATTGACGGCGATGGAAGGCCGGATCTGCTCGGCAACGATCCCGAAGCGCAGGAGGTGATCTGGCTGCAGGCCCCTCGTAAGCGCGGGGATACCGTATGGAAAAAGCACATCATCAGCAAAGAAGCTGGACTCGGAACCCATCAATTCACACACGGACTGGGCGTCGGCGATCTGAACGAGGATGGCCGTCCGGACGTGTTGATCAACAAAGGCTGGTGGGAGGCTCCAGCCGTACACGATGACCTGCCCTGGAAATTCCATCCGGCGGATTTCGGGGAAGATTGCGCGCAAATGCATGTGTTCGATGTAAACGGTGACGGTTTGGTGGATGTTATCAGCTCATCCGCACATAATTATGGGGTCTGGTGGTATGAGCAACAGCGCGACGCTACGGGCGGCTCCCGCTGGGAAAGGCACGTGATAGACAGCACGTTCTCGCAGAGCCATGCGCTGACGTGGAAGGACATCAACGGTGACGGGCGTCTTGACCTGATTACCGGAAAACGTTTTTTTGCACACAATGGGCATGATCCGGGGGCTTTCGAACCGGCGGTATTAAAATGGTATGAGTTTATGCCGGGTAAGGCGCCCTATTGGCGCGAACATCAGATCGATGATAACAGCGGAGTGGGGCTGCAGGTCGTGGTCGAAGACGTAAACGGAGACGGAATGGAAGATGTTGTTGTTTCCAACAAAAAAGGGGTGTTTTTCTTAAAGCAATTAGGTCATAAATAGAAGGTAGAAAAGGCGATCAAACGAAAGGAGGTTTTACAAAGGGAATCAATAAATGTAAGTGATTTGCCAAAAATGCCGGTAGTGATGGAAGCACTACCGGCGTGTAATGAGCAGATCTGTGATTAAATAGTAGCATGATTTGATCATGCCGATAAAGAGAAAACCAAGATAAACTCAAACATTGCAAAATTATGTATTTAAATGGATTGGGCAAGTGGCTACGATGTCTTTTGCCGCTACCACACCTGACATTTTTAAAAAAAATGTCCGGAACACAGCAACGAATGCTAATTATGAATCTATCCCTATTTTCTTTAGCTCTTGTCTGTTTCCAGTTCGCGTTTGCAGGGAAAATAGTTGCGCAGAAAGTTACCCTACAAGAAAAGGAAGCAACGGTTGTTCAATTATTGAATAAGATCGAGAAACAGACAGGCTTTACCGCATTTTATAGAAAGAAGGACATAGACGAGACAAAACGCCTAAGCGTCAATTTGCGCGAAGTGGAGCTGAGGGAGGCTCTTCATGTGATTTTTGACGAATTGGCGTGTGATTATGAGATTAAGGAGCGAATAATTATCGTGCGAAAAAGTGAGAAGAGAGAGCTCCAACAAGAAGTAACAAAGCCGCTAAAAGAGGTTCAGCATGAAGTTTTTGGAAAGGTTTTGAACCAATCTGGAGCTCCGTTGCCAGGGGTGACGGTTTCTTTAAAGGGCATGCAAGTGAGTACAGTAACTGATGAGGATGGAAATTTTCGGATTAACGCCGAAAAAGGTCAACTACTGATTTTCACGAATATTGGTTATGAGACTCATGAGGCTGTTGTCAATGATCAAAATAATTTACAGATTGTATTAGTTGAAACGTTGGCTGATCTTGATGAAGTGGTTGTTGTAGCTTTTGGTACACAAAAGAAGGCTACCATCACCGGGGCAATTACATCTGTTGGGCAGCAGGTTGTCAAATCAATTACCACTTCAGATTTATCCAAAGGATTGGCCGGCCGACTTCCAGGAGTCAGGGTAGTACAAAATTCAAGTGAACCGGGGTCTTTTGATACTAAATTCGATATCCGTGGATTCTCTGATCCACTGTTTATCGTTGATGGTATGGAAATGGCAAAGCGAGATTTTGTTAGGTTAAATCCAAACATTATAAAAGATATCAGTGTGCTGAAAGATGCTTCGGCTGCGGTGTACGGCGTAAAGGCAGCGAATGGTGTTATACTGGTCACCACCCAAAAAGGTGAGATAGGAAAGCCCGTAATAAGCTATTCAGGAGATTATGAGATCCAATCATTTACCAATACATTGACACCCTTGGACGCTTACCATTATGCTGTATTGAATACAGAGGCTGAAATCAATAACGGTATTCCACCGAATGCGACGACCTTTAGTCCCGAAGATATTCAGGCCTATAAAGACGGTACTAAACAGAGTACAAATTGGTACGATTTGGTAACGAGACCTTATTCTGATAAACAACGTCATAACGTCAGTGTTAATGGCGGCAGCGAACGCATCCAATACTTTACCTCTATCGGTTACACAGGTGAAGATGGGATGTGGAGAAGTGGAGACCTTAATTATAAAAAGTACGATTTAAGAGCGAGTGTGACGGGTGAGATTACTGACAATCTAAAGATGAGTTTAAGCATTGACGGAATGCAGGATCAAAAAAATGAACCAGGAGCTCCGGCTTTTTTACCGGGAGTGATTGGAAGTATGTATTTCTCACTTTTCATGCAAGTTCCGACCAATCCTGTCTATGCAAATAACAATCCAGCATATCTGCAGGATTCTTACGACGGGCAGCATCCATTAGCCATATCCAATGCCGATATCGGAGGCTATACACGTACGCAATTGAAAACTTTTCAGGGAAATTATACGATTGACTACGATGTGCCTTTCATTGAGGGGCTTAATGCCAGTCTCCGGTACGGTTATTATAACCTTGAACAATACATAAAGAAATGGGCTCCGAAATTTCAGATGTATTCCTATGAGGAGTCTACGGGGACATACCGCAACACTGCTACAAAGAACGATCCGGCAAATTTGATGGGTGACTATACATCCATGCAGCGGCATACACTATATGGCCAACTAAACTACGCCAAATCGTTTTTAAAGAATAACCTCAATGTTACACTGGTCTTTGAGCAGAAACAATTAAAAAACGATAATTTATCTGCTTACAGTGAATTTGATGCCAACGTTGATCAGTTTTTTGCGGGAACACGTAATCATCGGGTCACTTCTACTGATATTTACGAAATCAACAACCAGAATATCATCAGTAAAGTCAATTATAATTATGATTCTAAGTATCTGTTAGAATCAGGATTTAATTTCGGTGGATCCTCACAATTTCCAGTGAATGGCCGGTGGGGATTTTTCCCATACGCATCTGTGGGTTGGGTAATATCACAGGAGAAATTCTTTAAGCCAATGTCGTCGTTCGTCTCCCAATTGAAACTACGGGGATCGTGGGGGAAAATGGGCGACGATGGAGCAGCTGCATTCCAATTTTTGGAAGGATATGACTATCCCAGTGGCACATATGTTTTTGATGACCGGATTACCCGGGGGCTGGGTTTTAGGAGTATTCCCAATCCTAACTTGACCTGGAGTACAAGTGTTACAAAGAACATTGGATTGGATTTGGATATCAAAAACAGGTTTGTTTATCTAAATCTCGATTTCTTTCAGCGGGATCGATCCGGATTGTTGGCTACCCGGACAACCATTATACCCGGCACCATCGGTCAATCACTGTCTCAAGAGAATTTAAATAGTGACAAAATCCAGGGGTTGGAAATCGTGGTTGGGCATTCCAAAAAGAAAGGTGATTTTATGTATGATGTATCGGCCAATATGTCCTATACCCGCGGCCGGCTAATCCATATCGAGCGCAATGCTGATCCGAACTCCTGGGAGAATTGGAGAAATAACGGAACAGACAGGTGGACCAATATCGTTTGGGGATATGATTACATTGGACAGTTCCAGACCTATGAGGAAATCGTTAATTCACCTTTACAGGGTAATCATGCGCTTGCTAATCGGTTCTTAAAGCCGGGTGACCTCAAATACCGAGATGTGAATAATGATGGACTGATAAATCGGTTGGATGAGATCCCCATTGCACGGGGAAATACGCCGGAGATCAGTTTTGGTCTTGGAGGAACATTCAACTATAAGCAATTCGATTTGGACATCTTGTTTCAGGGAGCGGCTAATGTCAACTATCTGAACGACGGCCAGTGGTATGCAAGGGAGGGTATTCATTGGATAGGACGTAATGGACTTATGAAATTTGCTGATAGGTGGCATCGCGAGGATTTGTTCGATGTAAACAGTCCATGGATTCCGGGCAGGTATCCGTCTACCTATTCGAGAGGGCCGGAATCACCTTCAACCCAATCCAATATTGCGAATTCAACATTTTGGGTAAACAATTCATCATATGTGCGGCTGAAAAGCGTGACATTTGGCTATACCTTGCAAAATGCTTTCCTCACTAAAATAGGTGTACAAAGTCTCCGGATCGTATTAAGCGGATTTAACCTAATTACATGGACGGGATTGGAAGATGTGGATCCGGAGCGCCTTCAGAACTTGATCTATCCAAACACAAAAACATACAATTTTGGTTTGAACCTCCGGTTATAATCCGTTTAGCAATTATCCAAATATAAAAATATGAAAACCAATTACATATATATGTTTGCGGGATTATGGTTGATGGTGGCCCTGACTTCCTGTAAAGAATTTTTAAATACCAAACCATTAAATATCATCAGTGATGAGGACGTATTTAAAGACGAGTCATTAATCTTATCTTATCTGGCTACGCTTTATGACGCATTGCCGATGGACAATTTTGGCAACGCGATGTTAGGTCCGAATGAAAGTATCGGTGGTACGGGCAGTGGAGGTGATTTTTGGGGATACAATCACATACGAAGGGTCAATGCACTATTGGAAAAGCTGCCAGCGTCTCCGCTTAATGAAAACCTTAAAACAACTTTGATAGGAGAAGCGAAGTTTCTAAGAGCTTATTATTATTTCGGAATGGTAAAGCGATATGGAGGTGTACCGATAATCAAATCTGTGCAACAATATACTGGCGAAGGCGATATAAGTGTGTATCAGGTGCCCCGCGACGAAGAGGTTGATGTATACAATTTTATTTACGAAGATCTGGCCGAAGCAGCAACATTATTGCCAGAAACGAACAGCAAAGGCAGGGCGACGAAATTCAGCGCATTAGCCCTCCAATCGAGGGCAATGTTGTACGCAGGCTCATCGGCCAAATATGCTCCCGTACAGCTGAATGGATTGGTAGGTATCCCCGAATCGGAACAAAACAGATTCTGGCAATCGGCATTTGATGCGGCGGAGGCCATTATTAATTCCCGCAATTTTTCACTATATCAACAACAAACTGATTTAGCTGAGAACTTCGCGCAATTGTTTTTAGATGACAGTAATCCGGAGGCAATTTTTATACGGTATTATTCGTATCCTGAAAAAACGCACAACTACGATCGCGATGTGATTCCGTTCGGTGTTCGCGGCCCCGATGGTTATGGCTCGGGATCCACTCCGGTATTGGAATTCGTGGAACAATTTGAGTTGAAAGATGGGTCACCAGGTGCACTGAAAATCGGCACACCCAATGCCCCCGTTTTTTACGATCATCCTATGGATCTTTTTGCTGATCATGATCCTCGGCTTTTGGGTACGGTTATTTTGCCAGCTAGTCTATGGCGGGGAGAGGAGATCGATATTCAGGCAGGACTTTTTGATCAAGGCGTTAAAATTGAGTCAGGTGATCCCAATGTAAGGTATAATCCCGCAACCAAGCGAATTGATGCCAATGGAACTATTAAAGTAGTGGGATCAAGTGGTTTCGGCTCTGAAAAAACGCAAACAGGATTCTATTTAAGGAAATATCTTGATAATACGTTGGCACGTGCTAATGTACGTACTAACGGTTCGTCGCAACATTGGATCGCGTTGCGTTACGGTGAGGTGCTATTGAATTACGCGGAGGCAGCTATTGAACTTGGAAAAATTGCGGAGGCTAAGGAAGCTATGAATGAAATCAGATCAAGGGCGGGAATTAGTGTACTTACTGATGAAGAAGTTACCCTTGATCGGGTACGGCATGAACGGGTGATAGAACTGGGCTTTGAAAGCCATAGCCTGTGGGACTATAAACGTTGGCGGTTGACGGATCGGTTGTACAATAATTCAACGGTTGGTGCACTTAAATGTTATTTCGACATCCAAGCCAATGCCTATCGATTCGAAACTTCAACCGTGCCAAATGCTTTTAAGACGTTTGTACCCACGTCATATTATACGGCAATACCTGCCTCCGAGTTAACGGCTAATCCGAATCTGATTCAAAATCCGGGATATTAAAAACTATGAATATGAACATTTCACGAATAATCATCATCGTATTATCGGCTGTTTTCGCCTCTTGCAGTATCGATAATTATTCTCCGCCGAATGGGGGAATTCATGGAAAGCTGATCGATAAGATCACCAGTAAAAACTTTCAAACACAGCAACCCAATGGATATAATGTATTATTATTTGAGAAAGGAGGATCTCAAAATATTCCGTTGGTAATCCCCGGGAAGCCTGATGGTACGTTTGAAAATTCCTATATTTTTCAAAATGAGTATAAAGTGGTCGTCACGGAGGGTGCTTTCTTTCCGCTTGACACGGTGACAGTGCAAGTAGGAGAACGCACGCAGGTTGACTTCGAAGTGATGCCTTATCTGGCCTTGACTAACGTCGGTGTAACCACTTCACCTGGGAAAATCACTGCTACTTACAACATAGCCCGACAGGTGGAAAGCGGAAAGATATTGGATCGCATGACCTTGGTATCTGAGATCCCCACGGTTAATAACGTAGTGTTTGATCACCGACGAGCTACCGATTTGTCTGCTGTTGCCGACCCAGCAATATTAGCCGACACGTTTGTTGACGAGATCGACGGATTGACTTCAGGTAAGAAGTATTATGTGCGTGTAGCCGCGCGAATTCAATCTGCGCTCGGGCGATATAATTACAGCGATGTTTTTGAAGTTACTATTCCTTAAAAAAATGACAAAATTCGGAATTAATACTTTTTTATTTACAGGATCGTTTACAAACGACAGTATATCTTTATTTTCAAGGTTTAAGGATTGGGGATTTGATTCGGTGGAGATTGCGATAGATGACCCAACTGTGCTTGATGTTCAGTTAATTAATAAAGGGTTGACTGAAAATGGATTAGTTTGCGGATCCGCCTGTGCGGCAATGGGGCCGGGCAGGGACTTGCGGGGTACCGTAGAAGAACAAGAAACCGCGATCCGTTACCTAGAATCATGTGTTGCATTGCTTGCTGAAATTAACTGCCCCGTATTGGTTGGTCCATTGTATTCAAGCGTTGGCAGAGCTGCTTTTGAAGAGAAAGCGGCCAGGGAAGAACAATGGCATACGGTTGTGAACCACCTGCGTCATTTGGGGAGCTATGCAGAAGATTGTGGGGTGACTTTGGCGATTGAACCGCTCAACCGATATGAAACTGATTTTATAAATACCGCTTCTCAGGCTTTGGCGCTTGTTGACGAGATTGGTCTTCCGAGTGTAAGAGTACATTTGGATAGCTATCACATGAATATTGAAGAGAAATATCCTGCAGAAGCCATTCTTCGGACGGGCCGTCAACTTGCTCATTTTCACGCGTGTGGTGTGGATCGTGGGGCGCCGGGTAATGATCATACGGATTGGCTGAAAGTTATTGATGCATTGAAAAAAATTGATTATCAGGGGGATATCGTGATTGAATCGTTTACCCCGGATGTCAAAGTAATCGCTAAGGCTGCATCGATTTGGCGTACCACGGAGCCATCGCAGGAGTCCATTGCCCGCAAGGGACTGGATTTTCTGCGGGAACAGTGGGACAGGAGATAGACCGGCGAATATTAAAAGATAGAAAGGGCCGGTAGCAGGTAGGAACAGGACAACGTAATCCAACAAATTTGTTTTCTTTGTTGAGATTATAAACAAAATGCCTGAAATGAGTACCCTGCACTTGAAAATTCTTTTTCTTTGTCCGTTACTGAATGCTGTACTGTTTCTAAATGCCCAACAGCTACAGGTGTCCGGGCTGATGGTGGATCATTTGCACCATTCAGATTTTCAGGTGGTCAATGGATATCCGGTTATTGGATCCGACGAAGAGGGAGATGGTCAGCGTGTAGAGATGGCTAATAAAAAGCCGGTATTGGGCTGGGAACTCGTCAGCACGGTACGGGGTGCGTATCAATCCGCTTACCGTATACTTGTGTCAAGCAGTGCCGACAGCCTCGCCAAAGAGGTCGGTGATGTTTGGGATTCGGGTATGGTGGCATCGGATGAATCGACTAATGTATTGTATGCAGGAAAACCATTGGTACCCAATACGGGCTACATATGGAAGGTGATGATATGGGATGAGAAAGGTGAAGCTTCCGGTTGGTCGCCCGTGAGCCGTTTCCGGACCGCGGCGGAGTTGACCGACTATCAGACAACTTTTTATCCCCTGCAGAAAACCGATGAAGCTCCCGTACGGATCTCCAAAGCAGGGAATATCATACGGGTAGACTTCGGTAAGGCTGCCTTCGGACAATTGCGGCTGACACTGAATTCACCTACCAAAATGGAAGCGGTGACTGTTAGGTTGGGAGAGGCTGTTCATCCCGACGGGAGCATCAATCGCAAGCCCGGTGGGACAATCCGGTATGCGGAATATCAATTGTCCTTAAATAAAGGAATATACACGTATCAACTGCAGTTCCGTCCTGACAGGCGCAATACCGGTCCACAGGCTGTAAAAATGCCCGAGTACATCGGTGAAGTGCTGCCGTTCCGTTATGTAGAGCTGGAAGGGTATACAAATGAATTGGAAAATACCGATGTCGTGCGCTCCAGTGTCCATTACCCGTTTGATGACTTTGCTTCGTATTTCGAGAGTTCGGATTCTGTACTCAATGCTGTGTGGGAGCTCTGTAAATATAGCGTCAAAGCCACGACCTTTGCGGGTATTTATGTGGATGGTGATCGCGAGCGCATTCCTTACGAAGCGGATGCCTATATCAATCAATTATGCCACTACGGTGTGGATAAGGAATACAGTATGGCGCGTAGGTCTCACGAGTACCTGCTGCACCGTGCTACGTGGCCTACTGAATGGATTCTGCAATCGGTATTGATGGCGTATAATGATTATTTGTATACTGGAGATACCCGGTCGGTAAGTTGCTACTACGAAGATCTGAAGGCTAAGCTTTTGTTGCCGCTACGTGACGCCAATGGGTTAATCAGCACGAAAACCGGGAAGCAGACCAAAGCATTGATGAAGACGATCCATTACCAGGGCGACTCGATTCGCGATATTGTGGATTGGCCGCACACAGGCGGTTTCGGCATGGTGGGCAATGGGGAAACCGATGGCTTCGTATTTACTACCTACAATGCCGTGGTAAACGCTTTTCACTACAAAGCACTTAAGGATATGGTGGTATTGGCCACGGCCATTGGCCGGACGGAAGATGCGGCATTGTTTGCCGAAAAGGCTGCAGAGACGTACAAGGCTTTCCAGTCGTTGTTGTGGGACAAGCGTAAAAAGGTATTCCGCGATGGCGTGGATACCGATCATGCGTCTTTGCACACCAATATGATGGCTCTGGCTTTCGGGTTGGTGGCTCCAAAACAGGAAGATGCCGTGATGGCATTCGTCCGTTCGCGTGGCATGGCGTGCAGCGTGTATGGCAGCCAGTTCCTGATGGACGCTATTTACGCAGCCGGCGATGCGGATTATGGCCTTTCACTACTTACCTCACAAGGTGACCGGAGCTGGTACAACATGATCCGCGCAGGCAGCACCATTACCATGGAGGCGTGGGACAATAAATACAAACCTAACCAAGACTGGAACCACGTATGGGGAGCTGTTCCGGCTAATGTCATTCCCCGGAAATTGATGGGTGTCGAACCGTTGGAACCCGGTTGGAAAACATTCCGTGTACGGCCTCAGATCGGCTCCTTGGAATGGGCGAATGGTAAAGTGCCCACTATCAAAGGTGATGTAACGGTTTCCTGTAAGCAGGATCCATCCACATATGTGATGCAGCTTGTTGTGCCAGGGAACACCAGCGGGACGGTGGAATTGCCCGTGGAATTAACGGGACATCCAAATATGAGAATTAACGGGGATCCCATAAAGGTTAACATAAAGGATGGTAGGATGGTTTCTCCGCCCCTGGGGGCGGGAAACTATGAGATTATCGTAAGTAGGTAAAATAAGATGATAAACAAAAGCAAGAAAGCACTTTACACATTGATCGCTGTCGCCGCTGTGTCGGCATTGACCGGTTGTGATTCCATCCGGTCCGGGAAAGGCGACTGGAATACCCTTGAAAAGGTTTTCGTGGAAGCCCCCGACTCGATCCAGACCAGCGTGTACTGGTACTGGATTTCGGATAACCTTTCGAAGGAAGGTGTGATCAACGACCTCCACGCCATGAAAAAGGTCGGTATCAACCGGGCGTTTATCGGCAACATCGGGCTGGATGACCTGCCCGGTGGCGGTTACGGGAAGGTCAAGATCTTTACGGACGAATGGTGGGATATCCTCCATACGGCCCTGAAGACAGCGACGGAGCTGGGAATCGATATCGGTATCTTCAACAGTCCGGGCTGGAGCCAGTCGGGCGGTCCCTGGGTGAAGCCCGATCAGGCGATGCGTTACCTTGCCGCGGCAGACACCCTTGTAAAAGGCCCTGCGAAGTTCACGGGAAGATTACCGACACCTTCCGGTGATTTCCAACGCTTGAAGACGCTGGCATTCAGGACACCGAAGGATTACGGTAAAAGTCTGGCGGACCTTCATCCGAATGCAACGGCGGATTTTGCCGGACAACCGTTGGGGAACCTGTTTGACAAGGACCGGCATACGGAGGTTGCGTTACCATCGGCCAAATCCATGGTAACCGTTTCTGTGGATAGCCTCTTTACGGCCCGGAGTCTGACCATCTATCCTGCCCGGCGCAATATGGGTTTCGACGTTACCCTGGAGGCGATGAGGAACGGAGCGTTCGAACCCGTTAAGTCGTTCCGGCTGGACCGTACCAATAATGCGCTGAATGTGGGTTTTGAACCCTATGCACCTGTGGTGGTCTCGTTCGATGCGGTGGTCAGCAATGCGTTCCGTCTGGTGTTTGACAAAACAGCGGGAAATGCCGGCATCGCTGAGGTTGAACTGAGTGCGACTCCGCGCGTGGAACGCTTCAAGGAGAAATCGCTGGTGCGCATGCACCCCACCCCGTTGCCCTACTGGCACGATTACCAATGGGAGCGTCAGGCGGAACCGGAGGATGCACTTTTTACCGTGTCACCATCCGATGTGAAGGACATCACCCCGCAGGTATCCGCCACGGGGGAACTGACCTGGGACGTTCCCGAAGGCAGCTGGGCGATCCTACAAACAGGGATGCTGCCCACTGGGGTCACCAATGCACCGGCGAGTCCGGAGGGGACCGGCCTGGAAGTTGACAAAATGAACCACGAGCACGTTCTCCGGCACTTTGATGCGTTTCTTGGGGAGATACTGCGCCGCATACCGGAAGCCGACCGGAAAACCTTTAAAGTGGCGGTACAGGACAGTTATGAAACGGGCGGGCAGAACTGGACGGATGGTTTCGAGGATAAATTCAAAAAGGCATTCGGATACGATCCGACACCTTACATCCCTGTTTTTTACGGGCATGTGGTGGGCAGCCAGGACCAGTCTGACCGGTTCCTTTGGGATGTGAGGCGTTTTGTGGCCGACAAAGTGGCCTATGAATACGTAGGGGGGCTGCGTGATGTGAGCCATAAGCACGGTCTGACCATCTGGCTGGAGAACTACGGGCATTGGGGTTTTCCGGGTGAATTTCTGCAATACGGCGGACAGTCGGACGAAATCGGCGGCGAGTTCTGGAGCGAGGGCGAGCTGGGAGACATCGAAAACCGGGCCGCTTCTTCCGCCGCCCATATTTACGGGAAGAGAAAAGTATCAGCCGAATCATTTACGGCTGCGGGGAATACCTTCGGCCGGTATCCGGCGATGTTTAAACAGCGCGGCGACCGGTTCTTTGCCGAAGGGATCAACAACACGTTGCTCCACGTATATATTCTTCAACCGTACGAGGATAAAAAGCCTGGGGTGAACGCCTGGTTTGGCAATGAGTTCAACCGCTTCAACACGTGGTACTACGATATGGATCTCTTCGTGGATTACCTGAAGCGCAGCAACTTCCTGCTGCAGCAGGGGCGGTATGTGGCCGATGTCGCCTATTTCATCGGTGAGGACGCACCCAAGATGACCGGCATACAGGATCCGCCGTTGCCCAAAGGTTATTCGTTCGACTACATCAATGCAGAGGTGATTTTGAACCGTATTTCCATGAAGGACGGCCGGTTTACATTGCCGGATGGCCTTTCGTACCGGGTGCTGGTGCTGCCGCAACTGGAGACGGTACGGCCGGAGGTGCTGCGGAAGATCGAGCAGCTGGTAAAGGATGGGGGCATTGTGCTGGGACCCAGGCCGCTGCGTTCGCCCAGCCTGGCCGACTATGGCAGGGCCGATGAGGAAGTCCGGGCGCTGGCGGATAAGCTGTGGGGCGATACCGATGGCAGCCAGCAGCAAGCGCACGTTTACGGCAAGGGGCTGGTGTTGCAGGGAATGACCCTTCAGGAGGCCCTGAAGCGGGCAGATGTACTGCCGGACGTGCAGCTCGCAGAATCGGATCCCGCGGTGTTCATACACCGCACACTGCCCGATGGAGACATTTATTTTGTGTCCAACCAAAGCGACGGAAAGATCCAGATCAACCCGACTTTCCGTATTTCGGGTAAGCAGCCGGAGCTCTGGGACGCCGTTCACGGAACACTGCGGGACCTGCCGGAGTTTGACGATACGGGCAGTGGAACCACCGTGCCGCTGGAACTGGATAGCTACGAAAGTGCCTTTATCGTATTCCGGAAAAAGGCCAGCGACACGTCAACCGATGCAACTAAGAATTTTCCGGTGCCTGAATGGGTCATACCACTGGAGGGAGCCTGGCAGGTTGAATTCAGACGACCGGATTCAACCAGTTTTACCATGCAGATGGATACCCTCACGGATTGGTCCCTGTCGGCCGACACTGCTGTGGCACATTTCTCCGGTGAGGCCTGGTATCGCAAGGAATTGCCATCGATTGCTGTATCGGAGGGTGCACGTATTTATGTGAACCTGGGGTCGCTGGTAGCATTGGCGAAAGTGAAGGTCAACGGCCAGGATGTAGGAGGGGTTTGGACACCGCCTTACCGGCTGGATATCACCTCCGCTTGGAAAGAGGGCAACAATACGATAGAGGTAAAGGTTGTCAATACCTGGGCGAACCGGCTGATCGGTGATCAGAAATTACCACCCGAAAAGCGCTCCACATGGACACTTGTGAACCCTTATACAGCAAACAGTCCCTTGCATCCTGCCGGATTGACGGGACCGGTTACGCTCGAGATTTTTTAGGTGGCTGAGACGGCCGCGCTGCGGCCGTCCGGCTTCGTAATTTACTGGACAAATGAGAACTCATTTTTTGATATTCGTTTTCGTTTTTACGGTTTCGAAACCTCTTTTCAGCCAAATTGATGACCGAATGTCTCCTTTATCACCCAATAGCATCCAATTGGAAGGCTATCTGGATCGGTACATCCGGCAATCGATTAATGAATGGAACAAGGGCGGGTTACCCTATTCGGAATTTGTGAATTTCTTTAAGGAGGGACGGCCTCAGTTTGCCTTGGGCGAAATGTGGGGAAAAGCTGTCCGTTCGGGTTGTATGTTTTATCGCTACACGCGCGACCCGGAATTAAAACGAATAATGCAAGAAACAGTCAGTGATATGCTGTCCGCCCAGGATACGAATGGCTGCATCAGTTGTTCGGAACCGGAAAAACAACCCGATGGCCCGAATGGCGACCTGTGGGAACGGAAATACGTCATGCTTGGCATGGAAGAATATTACGAATGGGTGAATCCGGATCCGGCGGTTTTATCGAGTTTAATCCGGCAGGCCGATTGTATCATGTCCCAGGTGGGCAAGGCACCGAAAATAGAAATCACTGATTTGGGATGGAGTGCTACGAATATCGGGTACGAGCCCTGCCATATTGAATCCAGCTCTCTTTTGGAACCCTTTATGAGGCTTTACAAATGGACGGGGGAGCAGCGTTTTTTGGATTTTGCGACTTATATTATCGAATCCGGGGGAACTAAGCATTACAACATCTTTGAGATGGCCCTGAAAAATGTCCAACCTTATAAAATGGCGGGGCATTATCCCAAGGCATACGAAATGCTGTCCATTTTTGAAGGATTGGTTGAATATTACCGGGTAACCGGAAAGCCGGAAATCAAACAGATGTTTCTTAATTTATTTCATAACGTCAGAAAGTATGAAATCACCATCATTGGGAACGGTGGGTCTGATCAGCCCTACCATCCGCAGGTTGCTGGAGAGGCGTGGGGAAATACGGCCTTAGAGCAGACAAACCCGGATATCACCCGCATGATGGAAACGTGTGTGGGTGTTACATGGCTGAAATTTTGCAGTCAGGTATTGCGCATTACCGGCGATCCATCGGCCATGGATGAAATAGAGAAGTACGTTTACAACGGACTTATCGGTGCCATGAAGCCGACGGGAGATGGCTTTAGCTATGTGAACCTGCTGAATGGCTGTAAGGTAAATGGTCACGGTTGGGGATGGCATTTTGATGATTTGCATGTGACCTGCTGTAACCTCAACGGCCCCATGGGATTGGCATATATACCCTACGTAGCGGCGATGAATTCGCGGGAGGGCCCCGTCATCAATCTGTATAATCAGGGCGAAATCCATTTTCGGTCTCCGCGAAGGAAGCCCGGTACGATTGCCATTGCCACAGATTACCCCGTTTCGGGCGATATCCACATGAAGGTGAGTCTCGGAGGAACGGAGAAGTTTACCCTAAAATTCAGGATTCCTGAATGGAGCAAAGCAACGACTTTACGGGTAAATAACCAGGAGGTGTCTGTTGTTCCGGGCGCTTATGCTGAAATCGCGAGAAAGTGGAAAGATGGGGATGAGATCGCCCTGTCATTGGATATGAGATGCCGGGTAGTGGATGCTCCCCATGGAAGTAACCGGGCAGGAGATAATTTTCAAGCCGTCTTATACGGACCAGTGGTGTTGGCGAGAGATGAAAGCATGGACAAGGATTATAACCAACCGGTGACACTTCAATCTGAGGATGGGTTCATTCAGGCAGTACAGGAAACACCGACTGCCCAACCTGTCAATATCCAGTTTTCCGTGCCAATCGAAGGGGGAAAATACATTACGATGATTGATTATGCCTCCGTCAACAATTGGGATAATGGGAAGCATGTATGTACATGGATTCCGAAGAAAGAGAAAGAATAGGTATTCATCTGAAAAAAATGCCTCAATCGGGATAAGTTAGCTCCCGATTGAGGCAATGTCTGTTATTTAAATGTGATATCGATCCATTTTCCGCTAAGTTCACCGTCGATGTTCAATACCATATTCCCGTTTTTAACAACGTGTTTAATATCCGACTTTCCGTTCTTTACCGCGGCCTTTCCGGCAGCAAACGGAACCGGTAAGCTAATTTCGCCCTCACCCGCCACACGCAGTTGATAGGTCTTTAAACCTGCATCCAACGGAACGTAGCAAATATCAACGGGTTGACTGCTAAACTTGTAGTTGACATTGTCTACCGTGATGCCTGTACATTGAACGCCGTTGAATGCAATCAGCTTACCCGAATCATCTGTACGGAAAGCTACGTTCATTTTTCCCCGATAGGTCACATCACGACCGTTGATTTTCAGGTGTTGGATATCCAATTCATCGGAAGGTAGGGGATTCGCTGCCAATGCTTTTGCATCGGCTTCTTCATTCCGGGAAAATCCGCCCTCCCAGTTTTCACGGTGCGTTCGGTAATGCTTTACCAGGGCAGTGGTGCCGTTTGGAAATTTGGTGGCAAAGAAATCGGTCGTACGAGACACATAGGTGGGGTTGTCGTTTTCCGTGAATTTGCCGGTGGATGGATAGGCATTCGCGGCTGACAGGATTTCGAACAGCGTGCGCGATTCGTAGCCGAGGCTGGCCGACTGATCGTCACGGGGTCGGAATCCACAGTAGTAGGCAACGCCTTTCCCCTTTTTTAATTGCGTTCCCACAATCTGATTTTCAACCTTTGCTACGACGGTTGCGGCCGGTGAAGTGGTGCTGACGGGATAGATCCGGTCTACCAGGAAGTCGGTCAGAATTACTTGTTCCGGTACGTTTGAAAAACTATTTTCAAACGAGATTTGCTTTCCGCTGGCTATTTCCCCCATATAGGCATCGAATGGGTAGCTGACACCGAACAGCGATTGCCATTTTGTTGAACAGTCGTTTCCTTTGCTGTCGATCAGCGGGGGTGCACTGCACCAAATGACCTTGCCCCCGTTTTCCACAAATTGATCCATCATGTCGAGCAATCCGGCCTCGGGCAGTGGCTCAAACAGCGCAACCAGGGTACTGTATTTTTTGTCAGCAACCTGGATCTGGCCATCTGGAAGCACTTTGCCCATTTCCAGCAGCTTATCGGCCGTGAGGTAATTCGCATAGCCATACTGTGTCATCCAGCTACCGAACCGTTCTTCTACCGCTACCAGGTTCATTGGGTATAAGATCAGGACCTCAATATCCCGGTGGACGTTATCGGTCATTAATTTCATGGGCTTCGAAGGCTGGGCACCGAAGGCTTCGTTGAGCATATTCTTCCAATGGAGCGCGGCATTCGGGAATCCCCAAGCGGCGGCATAGGCATTCGGATATTTGTTGACCACACCGATGGAAGTACCCATGGCTGCGCCGTAATAGTTGCGGTCACCCCATCCACATTCGGCAAAATCGTTTCCGGTGGGCTGGAGGTACTCGCCCCACTTGAAATAATCATAGCATGCTGCAGCGGCCTGGTGTACTGTATTGCTCCAGACGAAGTTTGAGGTATATTCATATTTGTAGGCATTGTCGTGGAGTTTTTCGACGTCCCATAAATCAATGGTAGGGCTTTCAGCCCACGATGAATGCGCACTCGTTGGCATCTCCCGGTCAAACAATTGCTCGGCGTAGTCTTTAGCGTGTTTAAACAGGTCGACCACCCCATGGTTTAGCAGCTTGTAGTAGCGGTCCCTTAACAAATAGGTACGATGGATGTCTTCCGGTTTTTCACCCATTACGTATTGGACGTTGCGTACCGCTCCGGCAGTCGCCTGATAATAAGGTGCTCCATAGGCAAAATAGAGCATGTACTTATCATCCAGTGGTTGACCATATTTTTGCTGGTATTGTTTGGAGAAACCTTCCGTTAAAAAACGGGTGTTAAATTGACCGCCTTCGTGATGCGAGAAATAGACCCAGTCCTGCTGTATGTGCATCTCATCGGAATAGAAGGCAGTTAAATTTACGCCCTTCTTCTTATATTTATCAATCAGACTGTTCAGAAACGCCGGTGCTTTCTCACTGAAATAATCCATTTCCGGGGTTTCATATTCCAATAAAACCATCACGCGATCGTATCCCTCTAACTGTTTCGGGCCGTCGTAGTAAACCCGCAGGTTTCGGACCGGATAAATCATGTCGGCCGGATCGTTTTTTATGCCATATCCATTACCACCGACGTCTATTGTATCGCCTGCTTCGTATTTAATATCCTTTATTTCAATGATATCATCCGGATTGACCGCGATGTGATGCGACGCTTGTACCGGTTTCTCTTTGAACGCATAGGCCTTTATGTTTTTCAGTGTAACGCGGAATTTTCCTTTGTTGTTTGTCCAGAAAAGCTGTTGCCACATGGAAATGTTGAATTGGCCGTCAGAAGGGTTGCGCAGCCCCACTTTGTAACCCAACCATCTCCCTGCTTCCTGGGTTTGATTTTTGTAGGCCGGCCCCAGTTCAAGTGGACTAAGCAGACTCAGGCAGATGCCCATCCCATATTGTTTGGCAAAATCACTGATGAATTTGATTTTATCGACGTATTCATCCATGTCTGGGGTTAAGCGCCGCTCCGTTCCCGCTTGGGGGCGGTATTGCCTGAAAAATTCATCAAACGCAATCGTCAGCTCTTTGTCGCCCCGTTGTTTTCCTGCTTCGCACACATCCCGCAGGCTGCGTATGGAACGTGTAAAGCCGAGGGACATATCAATTTTCTTGTCCGGGTCCATCAGGTCGTAGAGCTGCTGATCGCTGGTCAGGATGATCACTTCGGATCTTGCCGGTTGCAGAAAGCCCGCAACCAGTACCAAGAGAATAATTAGCTGTTTGTTCATCTGTATTATCTTAAATGGTGATCGTATTTGTCTGGAGCTATTTTTACGGCCGAATGGTTATGTCATAATCACCCGAGCCCAGTTTAAGGATAAAGCCGGTCTCTGACACTGTAATTTCCTGGACCAGCTTGCTTTTCGTAATGGACTCACCATTGATGTCTACCTGTGCCTGTGAGGGAGATGCTAGGTGGAAATAAGCCGTTGTATTGACCGGTATTTCCAACTGGTGTTTTTTGATGGCACCGGAATAGTCCCAAGCCGATGCGATCCGCCCGGCGATGGAATGATAGGATCCTGTTGCTTTCTTCAATTCGACACCTGGGCCGGGAATTTCCGGCTTGATGTGAAACGTCTGGTATCCTCTGTCAATGGGTTGTATACCCAGGATGTTTTCGAATATCCATTCGTTGACCGCTCCAAAGGCATAATGGCTGAATGAGTTCATGGCAGCATTGTGGATGAAGCCTTTATCTTTGGTATAGCTATCCCACCGTTCCCAGATGGAAGTGGCTCCGTTGGCTACCTCGTAGCCCAGGGAAGGATATTCGGTACTCAATAGGAGGCCATATGCTTTGTCAGATGAGCCGGTCATGGACAACGCGGGCAATAGGGGTTTAAAGCCCAGAAATCCGGTAGTAAGTTTATCACCATTCGCTTCCAAAAGGCTACGGAGATGGTCGCCTATGCGCGTCAAATCCGGCTCATCCAGTAGGCTCATGTAGATCGCATTGGCATACGCGGTTTGCGTATGGCCGGAAAATCCATTTTGTCCTTCTACGTAACCTTCACCGTTTCCGTAAACACGTTCGTCGATGCTGAATTTTCCGTTTTTCAGGTAGTAATCTTTAAAAGCACGTTTGATGGCCGATGCCTGTTCGGAATAGGCAGTGGCGAGATCCGCTTGGTTGGCGGCAGCACACATTTCCGCCATGAGCCGTGTGCAATAGTAGTAATACATAGCCGCCAGTAGGTCCGGGCTGGTTTTCTTTCCGACTGAAAGCCAATCGCCAAAACCGCCTTTCGGGCCGATGTCATCGTAGGCACCTTCCCTGACCACACCATCTTTATCCGCTTTGGATTTGAGGAAATCCATGAATTTGACCATATAGGGAAGGGACTCTTCAACGATTCTCGTATCATTATAGGCCCTGAAAATTTCATACGTGCAGATGATGCCCGCCTCTGACCAACCCGGCGAATAGGTATCTGTGGCCCTGACGGCCGCCAGCCCGTTTTTATCAAGCGGTATGGGGGCATAAATGGGAAATGCACCGTTTGGCCACTGTGCATCGTTCAGGTCGCGGATCCATTTTTTGTGAAAAACCGCAATGTCGTTGTTATAGGCCGCCGAACGGATGTATATTTGGGCATCGCCGGTCCATCCCAAGCGTTCGTCGCGTTGGGGGCAATCGGTGGGGATGTCGACATAATTGGCCCATTGGGTCCACACGATATTGCGATAGATTTGGTTTAGCAGGCTGTTGTCCGTTTCAAAATGACCGACGTTCTCCAGGTCCGATGTCAGGACAAGTCCGGTAAGAAAGTCGTTGGCCGGCATTTCGCGAAGGCCGGATACCTCTACATACTGAAAACCATGGTAGGTGAAGGAGGGACTCCATACCTCTTCCCGAGCGGCACCCTTCAGAATATACGTGTCGGTTGCGCGGGCTGTACGGAGATTTTCCGTCACCAAGGTACCGTCGGGATGCAACATCTCGCCATATCGGAAGATCAGGGAATCGTGCGCTTTTCCTTTGATTTTCAGCCGGATATTTCCTGCGAAATTTTGGCCGAAATCAACAAGATACTTTCCATTTGCCAATTTCTGTATGGTCTTTATCGGCAATTCTTTGATAACCCTGACCGGATTGCCCGGATAAAGCTGGAGTATACTTTTCGGATGGTCTGCAGCTACCTGCACCGGACTCCATTCGGAATCGTTAAAAGCGGATTGGTTCCAGCCATCCTTTTCTTTCGTGGCGTCATAAGTTTCGCCCTGCAGCAGGTCGGATTCCATAACGGCGCCCGTTGAAGCCTTCCAATCGCTATCGGTGGATATGACCTGCTTGCTTCCATCTTCAAAAACAAGTTCCAGTTGGGCTTTCAGCAGGGGGCTATCGCCATAGTACTGATTGACTTTTTCGGCGCCCACCAATAGCGCATAGCCAATATAACCCGCGTACCAGCCATTAGACAAGATAGCACCCAATGCGTTGGTACCTTTCTGCATGTGGGAGGTTACATCGTATACATTGTAATAAATCCGTTTATTATAGTCCGTCCATCCCGATGCAAAGTAGTCACGGCCGATCTTCGCACCGTTTATATAAAATTCGTTCAATCCGAGCGAACTCAGGTAGAGCCGGGCCGATTTGACCTTTTTGGATAGGGTAACTTCTTTTCTCAAATAGGGCGACGGTGGCAGATGGTATTTACCGGGCTTGGCCAGGTCATTCAGGTCATAGCCGATCCAGCGTGCACTCCAGTCGGTATTTTGAAGCAATCCCATTTCCCAATAGGCAGGGTCACTCCATTTCCCCTGCTGGTTTTCCGCATTCCATACCCTGACTTTCCACCAGACCTGCTGTCTAGATTGAAGGGGGGTACCCTGGTATTCAATTTGGTTGGTCCGGTTAGAAGAAACCTTTCCCGAGTCCCAAATGTCGCCTTGATCTTTATTCAGTTTGTCTTCGGAAGAAGCAACGATAAGCTGGTAGGCCGACTGATACTGATTGTGTTTATCAGATGTTAACTCCCAGCTCAACCGGGGAACCGGTTCATCCAAAAAGGGGTTATGCTTGTATTCGGCACGGAGATTTACAGGAGTGATGTCAAACGCCAGTGTGGATAGACCGATATGCAACAAGCAAACGCTAAAAACGTATCTTATCATGCTTACAAAATATGGGTTATTAATAGAAATATTGATTTTCTAGTGTTAATGCCTGCAACGATAGCGGAACGGGCTGTTGGGGATTTTCAACTTCCTAGCTTTATTCGTTTGATTTTTGCTTGACCTTCTTTTGAGAAAGTAATTTTTAGATTTTTCATCGCACCCTGATATTTTTCATCGCCTCCGAGGTAAATTCGGTAAATGCGATTGCTGCCATCTGCAGAAATGGGTTGTTGAATTTGGAAAGATGCCGCTTTTGGAAAGTCCCCCGATTTCTGCTGATTTTCTGTCGCTATATTTTTATCGCCTTCCGACCAGTTTAGCCAATCCGTGAGGTCGGACTCACCTACAGGTTGAATTTCGATCGTGAGCGACAATTCAGGATTTGCTGAAGTTATTTCTCCCTCGATTTCAAGATAGGGTGTTTCAGTCGCTTTCCAAAAAGTTACAGGGCTGACAAGTGAAGTATTTTCTTTAAAATGGATGTGTAGACCATCCTGAACGGGGAAACCTGAGTCGGTTATGTCTCCCTCGTAATACCAATTTTGCCGAGACTGCTGGAAATTCCACTCAGGCTGGGGCTCAACCTTCCGGTTCGCTTTCGCGTAACCACGGATATCCGATTCTGTTCCCAGAATTAGCGAGGTTGTATACGTCCACTTGATGTTGTGATCTAAGATTTGCTTACCTATGGGAGCCGTGTGCCCCGTTTGTACATCCTTTTCCCCGCCAAAACCTTTGTGGCTGTCGTTTGGGTGGAACCCACCGTTGAATGTCATCACTTCAGGCTGGAAAACTCCTATTCCATATCCCTTGTCGTCGAGCAGTGCCACCCAATTTTCGGGTGTATAAAAGTGCACCCATGGCCATCCTTTATTGTCTGACTTATCTACGACGACGGTGGTAGGTTGGTCGGTAAATGGTTGGTCGCCCAGGTAGGTCACCAATTTATACCAGTGCCCGTTTGTGTACACTGCCGGCATTTCCTGGGAACAGGCCTGATATTGGGTTGTATCGGAGCGATGGTTGACGATTGTAGCCTCCAGGGTAATTACATTATCCGTTAAGGTATAAAGGCATTCAAATTCGCATTCTCCGGCCACACCCGTTTTGTGGGGCCATTGCATGGGAATGGCACGAACGAATAGGACATTGTCGCCACGCTTTTCGAAGTCAATGACTTGCGAACGATGCCCGCCGGCGTCTCCGGATTGGATGGGATTCCAGCCCAACCCCGCCCATTCAGGGGTTGGGGTTTCTCCATTCGGCCCCACATACGGCCAGGGGCCGCTGTAATAAGACAATTGGATTTGGCGTCCCCAATCGTGGCTATTGATCATATTCTGTCCGCCGTTTTCCCGATCGGATAAAAAGGTAACCGCACCGCCTAGGCTTAGATCAATACCCAGTTTGATACGGTCATTTTCCAGATACCGCATGGACGATTCGACTACTGTTTCCTTCGCCGCAGGCTTTTGTGAACATGCGGTGAAGGTACCGAAGGATAGGTGAACCAATGGGACTAACAATAAACTGTATTTTTGCATCATTCCCATTTTTACCAACCTGGATTTTGCCAATTTTGACCGGTGTAAGACTGCATCTTCGTAGCTTCCGACTGGCTGATGGGCTGCAACAGGTATTTATCCGAATTTGTGTTGCGATCCTGCAGTTTGAATCTTGAATAGGTATAGCCATCGCCAGTCTTTGTAATCCGCATTCCTGTTACAAATTTGTCCGTTTCGTTGAGGATTTTCCACCGTCTTACGTCAAAAAAGCGATGTTCTTCGAAGGCTAGTTCAACCTGACGTTCGTTGCGATAGCGTATTTCGAAATTTTCTTTGCTTAGTCCCGAAGGTAGTGGAGGCATATCAACACGTGCCCTGATCCGGTTGAGTGCTTCCCGCGCCGAAAGTGCGCTGGCACCGCTTGCTTTAGCTTCTACTGCAACATCTGGTCCGACAGACTGATAAGCTGCTTCGGCAAAGTTGAGGTAAAGTTCTCCTAAGCGGAAAATCTTCATGAGTCCGTCTGCATCTACACTAACCCCAGATTTATAATTGTTGAATTTACGGAGGTAGTAGCCGGTCCGTGTATACCGGGTTTCTGTGATGTTGCTGGAAATACCACTGTTGCCACCTACGTACGTTTCAACCGGAGTGGCCGAAGGCGGATTGGTAAACGATTCGATCCGCAGATTGCGGATCGTGATTTCGTATCCATCCCCCCCGGTAGGATCAAACCGCAGGAAATGATTTTCCGGCGATTGTCCGCCATTGGAATTGACACCGAAACCGAAATTTTCGATTGCGGTACTTAAATCGTATTCAAAGCGGGTCCACTCCGATGCTTCTTGGATCGTGATGTTTTCTCCCGACGAAACCCCACCCTGAGGTCCGCCTGCCACGCAAAAGAAGAACTCGGCGTTGGTGACGGTTTTATTGCTTTTGTATTCAAAACTGATCACACGGCGTTCTCCGGCGCTCAGTGTATTACCCAATGTGGTCGTGAATACCCAGGGGTCGCTGGAAGTTGTACGGATGGTTTGCTCTCCACCATTGGTTGTTAAATCAACGTTATTGAGTGGTGTCGTAAACGTAAGTGGATATAGATCTTTGTCTACGGAACCGCTGGTAAGCGAGCGGGGAGAATTATTGTAATAAACGGACGCATAGAAGCGTGGATCCCGCCCTTCATAGGGATTCTCGGGATTATAGCCCGAAGCAGGATTAAGGATCGGCTGAAGATGCTGGGCATCGGAGTAGCCAAGTACTGGCATTTCACCCGTCGATTGCATGCCGTACGCGTCAACAAGTTCCTGTGAAGGGCCTGCACCCGCTTTTTCCGCTCCACTGGTAATCGGGGTTCCCGCAAATTTCCATACGTTGGTACGCGCTGTGGTCGATTCGAAGATGGTTTCTTTATCAATGGCACGACTGGGGTCAGACCGCAGGATAAAGTAGTACGCATATGCGTTTTGAGCGATATCCTCCGCCGGTTTTGTCTTAAAGAGTTCGAAGCCGTGGGTGAGGCATTGATCAAGTGCCTCTTTCGTAATTTCCGTCGCTTTTTCCCAGGTATATTTACTTCCGGCCTCATACCAAAGCGGGCTTGCGGCATACAGCGCAGCCTGTGATTTGACGGCATATGCAAAAGCGCGTGTGATGGTTCCCCGTTCACTATCGCTAATATCCCACCGGAATCCGGTTGTGGCTGAATTGGTTTCAGGCAACGCCAGTGCTGCATCACAGTCAGCGAGGATGAAGTCAACGCATTCTTCAAAACTGGCCCTACGATCTTGAGAGAAATCATGGGTTACTTCATAAGGTGTGTTGATGATCGGCACGCCACCAAACCGTTTGATCAGTTGAAGATAGAAGTAGGCACGTAATACATGTATCTGCCCAATCCAACCATTTTTTTCGTTCTCGTCGATATTGGCTGTAGCAATGGACGGATCGGCAATATTGGTCAGAAAAGTATTGCATTTACGTATTCCCTGAAAGTAATGCGCCCAAGAGTAGGCACCTGCAACCGGATTGTTGGTCGAAGAAGTACGGTCATTGTACCAATCATTTACATTGCCATTGGCTCCGTCACTGGCATCGTGTGCTTCGTCGCTGAACGAGGCAAGCGGTGTACGTTGTCCCTGATACATAAAGCCGACCTGAGGCATATAGGAAAGGCATGCACCATAATAATTTCTTGTCCGTTGGTAGTTGCCAAAGACATCGGCTAAGGTCATCCTGCCATCTGAAGGTAAATCCAGGTCGGCACACGATTCCAAGCCGAAAAGACCAAAGAATATAATAGTTAATTTAAAAAATTGCTTCTTCATACCCTGTTTTTTAGAAGTTTGCACTTAAGCCAAGATTAAATACCCGATAGGGTTGAAACGTACTCATGCTCCCGATTTCAGGATCAACATACTTTGACCGCATGCGGTCAAAGGTGAATAAGTTTTGCGCCGTGAATGCCACCCGGATTCTTTCGGATTTTATCCGCTGCGATATGCTTTCCGGCAGTTGGTATGCGATTGTTAAGTTTCGTAACCGTAAGTAGGAGCGGCTGCTCAGGAAGTAATCATTAGCAACATGGTTGGTAGAAGGCGACAACGACAATGCCGGATAAGAGATTGTCTCACCCGCAGCATAACGCTCGGGTGTCCAAGCATGCAAGTGTATATCGTTGAAGATACCTTTCCCCAAATTTTCGTAGGCACCTATGCCGCTTAGGAACTGAGACGCGTGGTTGACACCGTGCAACAAGAAGGAAAACTCCCAGTTTTTCCAGGTAGCTCCTGCTGTTAAACTATATTCCTGCTCAGGTAACCGTGCATATCCCATAGGAGCCATATCGCGTTCGTCAATGATGCCGTCTGCATTCAGGTCTTGATAGATGAAATCACCCACCCTGGGCGATCCGAATGAGTAGTCGAGTCCAGAATTCGCGAGCTCCTCCGCAGAATTGAACATTCCATTGCCGTTCTGGTAGTCGATTTTATAACCCCAAAGTTGACCAAGGGCATAACCCTGGGAACGGTAAGGGTACGCATAATCGTCTCCTTTTGATGCTTCGTTAATGTCAATGACCTTGTTTTTTGCTTGCATGAAATTCGCTTGAGCGAAAACAGAAAAGTCCTTCGTGAACGTTTTGTTATAACCCAATGACAATTCCACCCCTTTGTTTTCCATCACACCGTCGTTCAACTTTGGATAGTAATTTAAGGGGATACCTTGGTATTCGGGTATTCTGGAACTGCTGTTTATCAGCATATTATTTACTTTATGGGTGAAATAGTCAACATTCAATGTAAATTGATTCCACAATCCGAGATCAAGCCCAAGGTTCAACTTTTTAATTCGCTCAGCTTCGAGCGCCGGATTACCCCGTTCCAATTCCGATCCATCGGACCGGATGTTATCCAGATACAGAAATCTCGAATCGCCCAATTGATCGTTGGCTGTAATGCCGTATGAAGCGCGCAATTTGAGCAGAGTCAGCAGGTTTGAATCGAAAAAGTCCTCTTTTGACGCAATCCAGGCACCGGATATGGCGGGTGTGCTTGCGTACCGGTTGTCGGGGTGAAATTGCTCCGAACCTGAAAAACCGTAATCGGCTTTCAGGAAATACCGGTCTTTATAGCCATAGAGCACCGTTACCCCATAATTCTGACGCATATAAGGGAGCACAGTATTGCTGCTACCTGCGGCTTCTTTTTCCTGTTTTAGGTAATAGGTATGGGCAGAAGCATCCATGCTATGGTCGCCAAACCGGCGATTATAGTCCACGCTAGCCAACAGGTTCAGGTAATAAAAGAAAGTTGAGCCTTTGCCATAAGACAGGGGAGTATTTTCAAAGGATTTGTACGTGGAGAAGTCAGTTAACGTAGAGAAATCATCGCCTCTGAGTACCCTTTTATAGCTTTGAAGGGTATTAGTTTCATTCCGTAGATACGTTTGGTAGGCCATTCCTCCTTTGACAGACAATCCCTTCGTCAAAAAATCCATGTTTAAATTGAGTCCCGTTTGGGCAATTACATTGGTTTCGATAATTGAGCGATAACCGGATCGATTTAACATGCCATAGACAGGATTATCCAAATCGGTTACGGTTACCACCTGATTGCTCATTTCAGGGTTGTCTTCGATGATTGGAGACAAGGGTCCGAACATCGTGGGGGGCTGCTGGAAAATCTGCTCATATATGCTCCATCCCATGCCACCGCCGGCTAGAATCTCTCGTTTTACGTTGCCCGTTAACCGCATGTATCCGCTCAGGTAGTTGTTAAACTTTACATCCATGTTGGTACGGAAATTTCCAATATTCACCCGTGGAGTGGGATCATATTTCCGGTCCGGCTCATCGGCAATGATAAAAGGTTCCCCTTGATTGACGAAACTCAGGTTGGAAAAATAACGGAATTTTTCACTTCCACCGGAGACATTCACTCCAATGCGTTGCCGCATTACGAAGTCTTTAATATACTGGTCAAACCAATTATTGTTTGGATATCCGATATCGCTTCCCAAACGGAACTGTTCAATGTCATTTTCAGAGAACTGGGAAAAAGGACCTAAACCATCGCGTTCGCCAGCAGCATTACGTAGCTCCGCATATTGCGCTGAGTTGATGAATAAAGGCCGTTTAGTCATTTGCTGAAAAGACTGGTCTACATAACCCTCTACATTTAATTTGCCATTGTGGCCGCGCTTTGTGGTGATTACAATTGCACCTGAAGACCCCTGTATGCCATAAATGGCCGTAGCGGAAGCATCCTTTAGCACGGAAACACTTTCGATTTCTTTGGGCGAAATGAATTCGACATATTGAGTGGGGGCAATGACTCCGTCAATGATAAGTAATGGATTATTGCCGTTTACGGATGAGGATCCGCGGATCGCTTTGGATAGGTTTCCATAACCGAAGAATGTCAACTCAGCGATATTGGAAACGACCGTTAGTCCAGGAAGCCGCCCTGCATAGGTTTCCGAGAGAACGTTGCTAGGTGTTTTATCCAATTCGGCACCCGAAACTGACGAAACGGCACCGGTAATAGACTCGCGGGTATAGGACTGATAACCATAGTTCACCGATCCACCCATATGATGAGGGTCAATTTTAAGAACAATTTCCTGATTGGCTATCTGATCGAGTGATATACGTAGATTTTGATATCCCGATGCGGAAATCAGTAGGTAGTCTCCACCTGCAATTTCGGGCAAAGGGAAGGTGCCGTCTTTGGCTGTCAGCGATACATTTTTGCCGTCTTCCGTGGCGATAATTGCGCCACCTATAGGCTGATTAAATTCATTTATGATTCGAATTGATGCCGTACTCGCCTGTTGTGCGAAAAGCGGTGCTGCCATCATGAACAGGATGATGTAGAGTGCAGCGATTTTTATATTTTTTTCCATACTAATAGTCCTTGTAGTTTACCATCCCGGATTTTGCCATTTTTGCCCCGTAACCGACTCTAGCGTAGCCGCCTCATTCAAGGGTAGGGGCAGCAGGAGATCACGGTTTTGATAGCCGCCACGCGGATTGTTGGAAATATTTCTGCGTGTATAGGTATAGCTGCCGTTCCCATTTTTGGTAATAACCATGGCGGTCAGCCACTTATTTAACTCGCTTAAATCTCCATCGGGGGTTTGCCAGCGTCTTACGTCAAAATAACGCTGTTCTTCCCAGGCTAGCTCTATTCTCCGCTCGTTCCGGATGCGCAGAATCAATTCTGCCGGTGATAGATCTGCAGGAAGTGCCGGCATTCCTGATCGAGCCCGTACCTCGTTTGCCGCGGCTCTTGCGTCTTCAAGATTGCCGGACTCGGCTGCCGCTTCGGCCAAATCCAATAAGGTTTCGCCCAAGCGATAATATTTCCAGTTGGAATTGTTGATTTGATTGATTCCACTGGCACCGGGTGTGACGAGCTTGCAATGGTAATAACCCGTGCGAGAAGCCATACGGTTTGTGATGTCAAAACTTGGTGCATGTTTTCCACCGGTGAACGTCTCTATTTCTACCGTTTGGTTGTCCCATATAATGTTGCTCCCATTGTACAATGCAGTTTCCGCCATCCGGGGATCGCGGTTTGCATAGGGATTGTTGGGATCATACAAGGTGTTTTTCGGATTGTAGTTGGGTTGCAGGTGTTTTTCATCCAAGTAAGGCTTATTGAGATCCAATACCGGCTGGCCATCAATGGTCTCGAACGCATCGATCAGTTCCTGAGTTGGAGAAGAAGCACACTTATAAGTATTGGACATGTTGCTGCCGATATAGCCGATGTGCCATACGAATACGCCGCCAGACCTTACTTGAAAGATTGTTTCCTTGTCGCGTGGTGTTGCTGAATAATCGGCGTCTTGACATACCAGTTGGCGTAATGCTGCGGCAGGTCCGTTACCGAATACAGCGGGTTGTGTGGTCTGTGTAAACAACTCGTATCCATTGGCCTTTAGTTGGGTCACCGCTTGCTTAATCACGTTGTAAGCTTCCGGCCAGTAATTTTGACCTTCGTTATGAAGCGGACTGGCGGCAAACAACATGGCTTTTGCTTTTAATGCACATGCCAGTGCTTTGGTCATCCGCATTGCGTCGTTCGGATCAGTGATGCGCCATGGTAAGTTTGTTTCCGCAATCGCAGCATCACATTCTGCAACAATAAATTTGGCTACATCATATACCGATGACCGGGTCAATGACGAAAAGTCGGCATCAAAGGGTACCGTGGCATCTAATATAGGCACTTTGCCGAACCATTTGACAAGCTCCATATAAAAGAAGGCACGCAATACCCTCGCTTCTGCTTTAAATCGCCCGCGGTTGCTTTCCGTTTTTACCGCCGCATTATCAATGAGTTCAATGAATTGAGAACACAGGCGGATTTGCTGCCAGGAGCGGTTCCAGTAATCCGTATTACCGGCCCCGTGACCATCGGGCGCATCACGCAGGCTGTGGGAGGAAGCAGAGTTGTTATCATTGTAAAGGCCGGTAGTGATGACCCCCTGTGCTTCGTCGGAGGTCCACGCATCGTCGGTAGCTGCCACCACAGCTTCTTCGAAGAACCAGTACGCGTATCCTTTTTGTGGAATGTTTTGATAGCAGGTATTCAACAATGCTTCTACTTTTTCCGGATCGGACAATACCTCGTCCATCTGCATATTGCCGTCCGGTGCCATGTCTAAGGCATCGGTACAACTTGCATAAGGAAGCACGAAAAGCAATATCATGAAGGTTAATCGTTGGAATTTCATATCATGCAACTTAAAAGGTTAGAAAGTAATATTAAGACCAAAATTGATCATCTTGGTCAATGGATAAACCAACGGGTCATTTTGCTCGGGATCTACCGTGTCAATCGGGAATTTCTTAAACGTCAAAAGGTTATTTCCGTTTATATAGGCCCTCAACTGCTGCACCCGGATTGGTTTCAGCAATTTGTCGGGAAGGCGATAACCAACTTCCATGTTTTTCAGGCGTAGAAACGAGCGGTCCATAATGAAAAAGTCATTGGCAACATGACTGACGCCCGAACTCATGGCAAGTGCGGGATAGGCGATGGCCTCGCCGTTTGCATACCGTTCGGGAGTCCAGGCTTGGCGGTGCCAGCCATTATAAAATCCAACTAATGCGAATTCATTGACACCCCATCCATTTGTATATTTGTTGCTTTGACCGATGCCTGTGAGCAGAAACGATAAGTCGAAATTCTTATAGTTCAACGTACCTGAGAAACCATAAGATACCCGCGGAACATCTGGATACCCGATCGGTACCAAGTCACGGTCGTTAATGACATTATCCCCATTGACGTCGACGTATTTGAAATCTCCTAGACGGGGGGTCCCACCCATTTGGTAGTCGGGTAAGTTATCAAGTTCTTCTTGGGTATTGATATACCCATTGCCATTGCTGTAATCAATCTTGTATCCGAATGGTTGACCGATGCTGAATCCTGTTCTGCGGTAGCGATAAGCATAGTCTTCACCATAACGGACCTCATCGTAATTAACGATTGTATTCTTATTGTATGCGAAGTTTCCTTTCAGCACGACTGAAAAATCCGTACTCATATTTTTGCGGTAAATGAGCTCCGCTTCAAAACCTTTGTTATCCACAACGCCGATATTAACTTTGGGGATATTGTCTAAGGGGACACCTTGCAAAGCTGGGACGGTTTTGCGGCTGATCAATATTTTATCCCGGTGTTCTTTAAATACATCGATATTCAGGGAGATACTATTCAAAAATCCGAGCTCAAGACCGATGTTGGTTTTGCGGGCTATTTCCCATTGGAGGGCTTCGTTACCCATTCTTCCCTGCGTGATGCCCTGGCCCCGTCCCAATGTGGGGAACACACCACCCCCGATGTTGATGAAACTTTGATACAGAAATCGGTCTTCACCCATTTTATCATTTCCGGTGAGACCGTGTGATGCACGTAACTTTAAGTTGGTCAGTACAGGATTGTCTGCAAGGAACGCCTCGTTGCTTGCTACCCAGCCGACTGAAAATGCTGGAAATGAACCGAATCGATTTTTCGGTGAGAACTGTTCCGATCCGTTGTAGCCATAGTTAAACTCGGCTAGATAACGATCGTCGTAGTTATAGGTTGCTCGTCCTACGATACCCACAATGTTGTAGGGCAAATCGGCTGAGTACTTATCCCAATTGTCCCGCTGATAAAGGAACATACCGCCGACATTATGCCGTCCAAATGCCCGGCTGTAATTAAGCGATGTTTGATAATTCATATAATAGCGTGTCGACATCGATTTGGATAACCGGATTGCAGCATCCTGATTCGTACGGATCGCCGAATATCCACTGGGGTCGTCTGCGCTGCGCCCCACATGAAATGCATAGGTGTCGAGGCTACGCACTCCTTGTAAAATGGTGCCAGCCTGGCTGTCGAAGGCGATCATTCCTTTGGCTGATAATCCCTTTGTGATAAAGTCCAATCCCCAGTCCAGCGCGAACGACGAGTTCAGCATGTTGGTTGTTTCCTGCCGGTAACCGCGACGGTTGATTTCTCCGTATGTATTTCGATCTTGACCCGATTGTGCGATGATCTCATTTTCAGGAACTCCATATCCGGCAACCGTCACTGGCCCCGGATCTGTAGGAGGTGTTCCCCAAGTGTAGGCAATCATGTTTTGTACCATCCCCGCAACACTACCGCCGAATAAGTCGATCGTTTGCGGTGTATTCATTTTTTCCAGATATGTGGCAATATTCAACGATGCCTTTAGATTTTTGGCGATATTATAATCGATGTTACCGCGGAAATTATAGCGATCCATTTTATAGCTCGGATCGTAGCCGAGGAAACTTTCAGGTTCTGTTTTGAAGTTTCCGCCTTGCCCGATGTATCCTGCATTCAGGAAATAAGTGAACCGCTCGCCTCCGCCATTGAAATTAGCGTTGGCTCGGGTTTGCGGGGCCCAATCGCGGAAGTAATCGTGAAATACGTCGCGATCGGGATAAAATATGGGATCCTCCCCGCTCCTGTATTTATCGATCATGTATTGGGTAAAAGGCATTTGATCTTCCGTCGCGTCAGGATTGGAATTCAGGAATGCCTGGTTTCGCAATTCAGCAAATTCCCAAGAGTGGATGCGATCTGCTTGGGACAAAAAGCGTTGGATACTATGATCTACCGAGACGTTTAACTCCGATTTGCCTGCTTCACCCCGGCGCGTGGTGATCATGATGACACCATTGGCACCACGGACTCCGAATACCGCAGTTGCAGATGCATCTTTCAAAATACTGATGGATTCTACTTCACTGGGATCTATTTTACTGATGTTATCACGTGGGATACCATCAATTAGAATCAAAGGGGAGTTGTCGTTCAGGGTTCCCAATCCACGGAGGTATAGATTGACCATGTCATTTCCCGGTTGTCCTGAAGATTGCAGTCCTACCAATCCGGGTAACCGACCGGCCAATGAGGTGGATAAATTGGCAGATGCGCTATGCTTTAAATCTTTGGTATCGATGGTTGAAATGGCGGCTGTTACGGAAACCTTCTTTTGTACACCATAACCTACAACCACTACTTCGTCCAGACCAAAGTTTTCGGATTCTAATGTGACTTCAATAAACTTTGCATCGCGGACGGGGATTTCCTGCCCTAAATAACCCACCAAGCGAAACGTCAGCGTATCGCCAATGCTTATTCCCGTCAGTGAGAATATACCGTCTGTATTTGACGATGCGGCGGCACGCTTATTTTTAACACTGACTGTTACACCAGCCAATGGGCCGTCAGCATCTTTCACTCTTCCGCTTATATCCAGTCCCTGTTGCGCATTTAAGGCAATTGGTGTGGAAGCTAAGGCGAAAACAAGCGTACATAACAGCCACGAATTTTTTAAATTTCGGAAGCGTTTAGACATAATTTGCAATTAATTGGATAAATAATCTAGTTCATACTTGGTTTCCATTGCGGATTTCTCTCCGTTAAGGGGTTATCGCATTTGAATAATGCCTATTTATCAAAATCTGAACTTTAATATAAGGTTATTAATAAGAAGAAATGTCTCCAGTGTGTCGGTCCCTCGGCCAACGATGGTTGACGTTTAACTAATAGTCAACGATACTTAATAGGCGTCCACTATACTTTTTTCATAACATGTAAAGCTGGGGTCATATAATATTGGTTTTACAACTACACAAAAATAGTGACGAATCTTCTTCCGGCAACCCGATCCATACCGTAGTGACCTGTGCTGTCCTGCTATAAATATAGGCCGTTAACTGCATAACAAGTGAAATAGTGGAGTAAAAGTAAAAAAAATGGAGTCTTTCAAACTTCTCAGGATAGTGCGGGTTGCGGGCTGCCGTTGTCGTCATTACTTTTGTTTCACTACCAAGTAAAACAGATTATAGATGCAATTTGCTAACGGTATCACAATTATAATCTTCTGTTGTATTTACTTTTAAGAAAAAAAGTATCTTATAAGAAGCAGTGTCGTTAACCAATTTTTAATGTCCGGGATGATTGTGAGTGTGTTTTTTATCATTTATTGTCGCTTTATCTATTGTTCAATAGAAATTCTCTTGTTTCAATTATTGTATTGCAATTGTTGGTAATCGAGCGGTATGTGACGTTCGCCTGGAGGGATATTAGAATTGAAATTGCTAACCAAAATAAAGGATTTATGGAAAATGTGGAAAATCGGGTAGCAACGAAAATGTTTCAAATGTTTAACAGCACGTTGTCACAGTGTGTTGAATTCACCTTAAAATAATTCTAACGTTTAAATTATGAGAACAAAGAAAGCATACATGCAAATGGGGACGGTGGTGATGACGTTGCTCGCACTCATAAGTTTCAACTTTATCAGTTATGCTCAGGAACAGATTACGGTGACGGGTACGGTGCTGGATTCATTGGATAACATTCCGCTGCCGGGTGTTACCGTCAGTGTCGAAGGGGCAACTACCAGTACCAAGACCAATGAGGATGGCGAATTTAGTCTCAATGTGCCACGTGAAGCTACGTTAGTTTTTGCTTATTTGGGATACAACACGGCTTATAGGACCTTACAGGGGGAAGACCACATCGATGTTCGACTCAGTTCCGCGATACAAGGCCTTGATGAGGTAGTGGTGGTAGGGTATGGGCAGCAAAAAAAAATATCCGTAACCGGTGCGGTTTCGAGTGTGGGTAACAAAGAACTGCGCAAAAGTTCGTCTGCAAGCTTAGCGGTAGCATTGGCAGGAAAGCTGCCGGGGTTGGCGTCCTTGCAGCGGGGAGGTGGGCAGCCGGGACGTGACGATGCGACGATGTTTTTAAGGGGGGCAGCGACGACCAATGGTCAATCGCCGCTGATCTTGATTGACGGTGTGCCGAGGGATAATATCCGCACATTGGATGCCAATGAAGTGGAATCGGTAACGGTGTTGAAGGATGCGTCCGCAACGGCCGTGTTCGGGGTTAGGGGAGCCAATGGTGTCATTCTCGTTACGACACGGAGAGGACAGGAGGGGAAGATGGAACTTAATGTAAGCCTCGATCAAAGTTATACGTCGCTGACCCGGGAACCTGAACGCCTGCATTCTTGGGACTATATGGCATTGCGCAATGAAGCAGCTAAAAACGATGGTGTTGAAACCCCTCCGTTCAGTCAGGAGGTAATTGACCGCTATATCAATCCCCTGGCAGGGTTGGATCCCAATGATCCGGATTATGCGCAACAGGCCCGCATCCGGGAGTATATGTATCCCGATCACGACTATTATCGGATGTTTATTTCGAAATATACGCCTCAAACGCGGCTGAATGTCAACGCCGTTGGGGGTACAGATAAGGTCAGCTATTTCGTAAATGGCGCATTGCTCCGGCAGGGCGGGAATCTGAACACTGAACCGAAGTCGGTGCTGGGGTACGATCCGTCCTCCTGGTTGGAACGCTATAATTTCAGGGCGAACCTTGACTATAATGTCAGCTCGTCTGTGAAAGCATTCCTGAATATCGGTAATTACATTGAGAAGGTTAACATGCCTTCAGCAGGGCTATATGGTGGGGATACCAATTGGATGATACGGGATTTAATCTACCAAGCCCAGTCCGTTTTGCCTATTACGCCCGGCCCCGTAACCATTGATGGATTCGGTGTAGCGCCGGGGCAGGTGGTGGATCCGGGATATATGGACCGTTCGGCGTTTGAAATCATCAATCGGATGGGGTACCGGAATGAAGTGCGATCAAACTTGAATGCCTCATTGGGGGTAGATGTTTCGCTTGAAAAAATTACTCCCGGATTGAGTATCCGGGGTATGGTTTCGTACGATTCCCGTGCAACGACGGCCATGCAGGGCTACAAAACCGAGCGGTTGTATTTGGCTGAAGTCAATCCGGAGACCAACGCGATGAGTTATGCCGTTAAGCGCTCGGATGAGACATTGCTTAGCTTGGAAAAGGGAGCAGATTCGCGGTACAATATCAACTTGCAGGGATCTATAAATTATGCCCGTACGTTTGCCGATAAACATGAAGTGGGCGGGATGATCCTTGCCCAACGGGATTATTGGGAGTCGACCGCTGGGGAAATTCCCTTTAATGTAATTGGCGTGGCGGGTAGGATTACGTATGGATACGACAACCGCTACTTAGCAGAATTCAACATGGGCTATAATGGTTCGGAGCAGTTTGCGCCGAGTCGCCGGTTCGGTTTCTTCCCGGCTGCATCCGTGGGGTGGGTAGTTACGAATGAACATTTTATGCCGGAAAGCAATGTGCTTTCCAACTTGAAGTTAAGAGCTTCTTATGGAAAGGTAGGCAACGACCGGATTGGAGATATCCGCTTCCTATACCAGTCTGATATTACGATTGGCGGGGGACCGTTAGGTAGTTTAGGAAGAGGCCAGGGTATCAATCAAGGGTTGCTGGGGAATCCGAACATCACCTGGGAAGTGGCAGAGAAACAAAATTATGGTGTGGACATGGGGTTGTTCAATGCGGTGAATATCGCCTTCGATTATTTTATTGAGGATCGTAGTGATATTTTGATTAGACGGCAGTCTGTACCTGAGTTTCAAGGAGTACCGCTCGATAACGTGCCCCGTTTCAACATGGGAGTCGTCCAAAACAAAGGATTCGAAGTTGAACTCAATTATAACAAAACAATTAACGATAAGCTGAACCTGACGTTTACAGGTAACTATGGGCAGAATGCCAATGTGGTTAAATTCATGGACGAACCCTCCCGGGATGAAGATTATGTCCATCGGTATCGTAACACGGGGTATGCGCTTAACCAAAATTGGGGATACAAGATCGACTACAGCAACGGCAATGGGATGTTTAATTCACAGGAGGAATTGGACGCATACATGGCCACCACTTCCTATGGTTTTGGTGTTCCAAGGGTGGGCGATTTCAAATACATCGATGTGAACAAGGATGGCGTGGTTGACGACCGCGATCAGGTACCTATCCATTACAGTTCCATTCCGGGTATTGTATATGGTTTCGGACTGTCGGTGGGGTATTCGGGTTTTGAATTATCAGCTTTTTTCCAGGGGGTTGGGAAGTATTCCGCCATGTGGGATGCCAGCCAGGGCGTCTATGAGTATACCTATCAAGGCACCTATTTCGGTTACCATAGGAATGCCTGGACACCTGAGCGCTATGCAAACGGCGATAAAATAACATACCCCGCGTTGAGTACGCATAGCACAACAAACCACGTAGCGAATGATTTTTTCATCATGGACCGTTCTTACCTGCGTCTCCGAAACATTGAACTCGCCTATACAGTGCCATCTGATGTGTTCAAAAGAATCGGAATAAATACCCTGCGTATCTATGTGGGCGGACAAAATCTTTTCTTGTGGGATAAGTTACCGATGGACCATTTGGATCCGGAAAATATAGATCCGATCGGTTATCCGGTGACCAAGATGATAAATTTCGGGTTAAATGCAACTTTTTAATTGGGAGAGAAAATGATACAGCAAATTAAAAAATACGTAGTATGGGGTATGGTGTGTCTACCGCTTTTGAGTGTTTCGATCTCCTGTAAAAAGGCGTTGGACATGGCACCTGACGGCCGGTTGACATACGATGAAATATTCGCTGAAAACGACAAAGTCGGGGCATTCTTGAATTCCTGCTATACGTATATGCCTGCGAAAGGGGTGCGTTACTTCTTTTGGAGCCGGGGGCCGGTCGAGTGGAGTGACGAAGCCTGGGACACAGATGCCGAATCGGAATCCGGACTGATGTCGGGCCGGCTTTATAACGGCGATGCGTCGGCCGCGAATCATCCGGCGGTCAATGTCAGTGAAGATAGCGGAAATGGAAATTATTGGGGACGTTACTGGGCAGGTATACGCAACAGTACCGTGTTTATCAACCGTATTGACAGTGCAGTAGTAGACAACGAGTCGGATCGCAAACGGTGGAAGGCGGAAGCGCATTTATTGCGCGCATATTATTACCACGAACTGCTCAAGTGGTACGGAGCGGTTTTACCCATTGTTCGGGAACCTTATGACTTCGATGCAGATTTTTCGCAAGTGCAGAAAGCCAGTTATTACGAGGTGACAAAATTTATCATGGAAGACTGCGATGCGGCCCTGGCTACGGACGAGTTGCCCTGGCGGATTACATCCGACGGAGAAGCTTATCGGCTTACGAAGGCTTTTGCCGAGGCCATTAAGTCCAAAATGATCCTGTTCGCAGCCAGTCCGCAGAACAACGCCGGCGAAAACCGGTGGCAGGAAGCGTATGAGGTCAATAAACAGTCGTTAGCCAATTTGCGGAACCAAGGCTACGAACTGTACAATAAAGTGAATTTTCCACAGACTTACCTTTCGGACAATGCATTTATTGGCCCCGACAAAAATGAAAAAGCCGCTTTGTACAACGAATATTTCACACAGACCACGCAATTTGCGGCTGCTCCCGTCGATCGGGAGACCATTTATCAAAGCCGGGATAGCCAGGGAGATGTCTGGAACATAGACGGCATAGGTGCACAAGACGGTTACAAATCAGGCACCTGCCCCTCTCAGGAGTTGGTTGATGCTTATGAAACGATTGATGGACAGCCCATACTGGACTTGGCAAATCCATATGCAGATGAAAAGCACCTGCAACCCAACTACAATCCGGAAAACACGTTGTATGATCCGGCTGATCCCTATGCCAACCGTGATCCCCGTTTTTACGCATCTATTTATTACAACGGGTCCAGGCGGTATGCGTTTTGGAATTTTGCCGAAGCGAAGGAATCGGTGGAAAACTATCCCGCACCGATGGGTGCAAGGACCCGGATTATTGCTACCTGGGCAGGCGAACCTCAAACCGGTCTTCATCCCACGGTGCGGAAAGCAACCCGTACCGGCTATTTCCAACGGAAATTTCTGCATCCCAATTCCGGCACGAACAACCGCGTCACCGGCGCCAACTGGAAGATTTTCCGTTTGGGTGAAGTCATTCTGAATTTCGCGGAAGCAGCCGCCGAAGCGGGGCATCTCGATGAAGCACGGGAAGCAGTTAACGAGATTCGTAGCCGGGTCGGAATGCCCGAACTACCCGCAGACCTAAATCAAGCGCAACTGATACTCAGAATCCGTCACGAACGCCGTGTTGAACTGGCAATGGAAGAGAATCGGTATTTCGATGTAAGGCGTTGGCTCAATCCCGGTGAAGATCTTTCCAAAACCGACAAATGGATTACCGCAGCGAACATAATCCGCAATGGCGACGGTACGTATACCTACGGCAGGCGCACCGTTCGCGATGTGGAACGCCGGAATTATACGAGCCGGTTTGTCTGGCTGCCCATTCCATTGGATGAAGCAAACCGGTTGAGGTCAGCAACGGGAGTAGACTGGCAGAATCCAGGATGGTAGAACATGGAAAACTTTATTCAGATGACAAAGTATTTGATTGATACGGCAAGGTGGAGCGCTTTGGCAATTTTAGTGTCCCTTTGTTCTTGGGTCTATGCACAGGAAAATACCCAAACAGTAAGCGGTCGTGTGGTAGATGAATTAGGCCGCCCGTTGCCCGGCATCGGAGTCCAATCTGAAAACGGCAAAAATGGCACCTCTTCCGACTGGGAAGGCAGCTTCTCGATTGACGTTTCGGATGGCAGCACCTATCTTGTCTTTGCGGGCGACGACTACCGCACACAACGTGTCGTTTTGGCGGACGCGGAAGAGGGAATGGAAATAACGATGGTAAAGGATAACGATCGTCAGGACCAACTTGTTGAGTTGGGGTACACCCGCCAGCTCAGGCAGGAAATGACGGGCGCGGTTGCTACCGTATCGGGCAGCGTATTGGAGCGGCATCCCGTAGCCAATCTGAGTCAAACCTTTGCGGGTCGGTTGGCGGGGCTGACTACTCAGGAAACCTTTTCCGAACTGTCACGGGCCAATACAAGCTTGTACGTCCGGGGTATTTCCAGCGCGCGGTTGAATAGTCCCTTGGTGATCATTGACGGCATCCCGACTTCTTACAACAGCAGTCAGTCCCTGGAGTATATATCGGCAAATGAAATCGAATCAATCAGCGTGCTCAAAGATGCATCCACACAAGCATTATACGGAATACAAAGCGCCAATGGTGTTATTGTGGTAACCACCAAGCGGGGCAGGCCGGGCAAGGTTGACATCAACGCACGGATCGACCAGTCCATCCAACAGGTAACCACCAGGCCGGTGTTTTACACGGCGGCAGAATATGCAGAAATGCGCAATCAAGCGGCATTTAACGATGGTATCGAAAATCCGTTTACGGAGGAGCAGCTTGCCCATTTCCGGAGCCGGGATTTACCCGACTTGTATCCAAGCAACGACTGGTACGACCGTTTTATGCGTGATTTTGCGTCTATGCAACGGGTAGGAGTGAACGTGACCGGTGGTAATGACCGGGTAACGTATTTTTCCAACCTGAATTTCATGCATCAGGGAGGATATTTCAAGACCGATCAGGACCGGTACAACTCCAATGCGAACAACGTATGGATAAATTACCGTTCGAATGTCGATATGCGTTTCAACGATTACCTGACGGGCTTTGTTCGGCTTAGTGGAAATATTAAACGTGAGCGTACACCGGGTGGGGCATCCAATGCCGATGTATATGGAAGCATCTTCCAATTGCCGCCTACCCTGTATGGACCCACCACTCCTCAGGTACTTGATCCGGAGACGGGGGAAGTGCTCGACCCGGGTGGGGAAGTCATTACCACCCAGGCAATTGATTCGCCAACCTATGGGTTATTGAATCGGACCGGATATATCCGGCATACGGTAACGAACATTACCTCCCAATTCGGCCTGGATCTCGATATGAGTTTCTTAACCAAGGGATTGAACCTTTCAGGGGTATTTGCGTACCAAACCAATTCGGTGGGGAGTCTGAGCACCTTGCAGGACTTTGAGCGCTATCAACGCACGAACAATTGGGATGTGCTGGAGTTTACCAAAAAAGGGGGAGAGCAGAACACGCCGCTGCGGTACGAAAAAGGTCACCAATATTACTATCATTTGACCTATAAGGCACAATTGGATTACCAGCGTACATTCGGAAACCATCAACTGAGTGGGTTGGGATACATGTTTTACCAAAACCTGACCAAAGCCGATGTCAGTTCGCCGGAATTGCTGCCGTACAATCGGGTAAATACAGGAATCGAGTTGAATTACGGTTTTGCAAACCGGTATTTTATCAAAGCGGTAACCGGTTACTCTGCGTCTGAACAATATGCGCGGAACCATCGGTACGTATTTACCCCGGCAGTCGGCGCCAGTTGGTTGGTCTCCAACGAACGTTTCATGGAGGGATCAAAAAATTGGCTTTCTCTGCTAAAAATCCGGGGTTCCTGGGGTAAGACCGGTAACGACCAAAGCGGACTAAGCAGATACGCATATCTAGATAATATCCGGCAAGCGTCGGGCGGCCCCTTAGCTTACCTTCAATACCTAATCATCGAAGAACAGACGGGCAATCCCCTGATACAGGCGGAGATATCCACGAAAACAAACCTCGGTTTGGACTTGGGATTATTTAATGCATTCAGTTTAAGTGTGGATGTATTCAAGGAACGGATGGAAAATATGGTGGTCGGCGCGACGGCTACCGTTCCTACCTACCAAGGTGTGCCACTTGATAATTATCCCGCGGTAAATGCCGGTATTTTCGAGAACAAAGGCTACGAAATTACGCTTGGATATTCAAAAACGGTCAACCCCAGGCTTTCATTCGATGTGCAGGGGATATTTGCCTACACGAAAAATAAGGTAATAGATGTTAATGAGGCGATGAGAACGGAAGATTACGCCTACCGCCGGAGGGAGGAGGGCTTTCCCTTTGGTCAGGAATTCGGTTATTTAGTAGATTATAGCAACGGCAATGGCTTTTTCAATTCCACAGACGAAATCACCCAGAGCGGATTAGCGTACGGCTTCGGCACACCCAGGGTGGGCGACCTGAAATACCGTGACCTGAATGGCGATGGAACCATTGACGAACGGGATCTGGCACCCATCGGTTACGGAGCGATCCCCCGCATGACCTATTCCCTGTCGGGCGGGGTCAGGTACGGTGCATTTGACTTAAATGTTATTTTCCAGGGAATCGGCCAGTATTCGTCTATTATCGATGGTGCCGGGGTATGGGAAACCGAATATGACGGACTTTTCGGTTCATTACACCGAAATGCATGGACACCGGAACGGTATGAAAATGGCGAGACCATCACGTGGCCAGCACTTTCAACGACCAAATCGGTTAACCACGAAAACAGCGATTTTGTGAATTTTGACCGCTCGTACCTACGGCTCAAAAACCTGGAAATCGGTTATACGCTATCGGGAGCCAGGATCAAAGCGCTTCGCATGAATCAGATCCGATTTGTACTGAGCGGGCAGAATCTGATTACGTGGGACCATATGAAAACCAAGGATTTCGGCCCGGAAGGGGATGGTTTTCTGTCGTTTCCCGTGTATCGGGTATACAGCGTAGGAATCAATGTGATGTTATAATGGGCAAACAAATAGGGTTATGAAGGCAATCAGTAAAATAAGCTATATATTTTTAGTGACGTTGATCACATCGGCTTGCCAAAAGCAGCTGGATTTGGATCCCGACGGACGGATTACCATGGACGAAGTGTTCAGTGACTACAATCGCACACGGGGATACCTCAATTCGTGTTATGGATATGCGCCTGCACCCAATATGGACCGTGCTTCATTTACTGACGAAGCGCAGGATGCAGATGACGCAATCGCGAACTCAAAATTTACCATCTGGTATGCGGGAAGTATCACCTCTTCTTCTTTTCCCACTTACTCCGTAGACGGTAACCCCTGGATAGACCTCTACGAAGGTATCCGGAAGTGCAATGTCTTTTTGGAGAATATCCAAACCGCTACGGTATATGTGTCGGAAGAGGAAAAAAATGGCTGGATCGCGCAAGCGCATACATTACGGGCATTGTATTATCTGCAGCTCATAAAGCGCTACGGCGGCGTGCCGATTTTTGATAAGCCACTGGAAATAGATCACGATTTTTCAATGGATAGGCGGGCATCGTTTTCGGAAGTTGTGCAGTTTATTTTGAACGACTGCGATGCGGCATTGGCGGTACCGGCTACACGCGATGGGTTTTCATGGCAGATTTACGAAAATCAGTTCGGGAAAATGAGCCGTGCGGTCGCTTACGCCATCAAGTCCCAAGCGATTACATACGCTGCCAGCCCATTGTGGTCCGACGGTACGTTTACCTGGGAAGATGCGACGCGGATCAATGCCGAGGCATTGGCCCAGTGTTTGGCAAACGACTATCGGTTGTTTGACGTGCAACCCGGAGCAGACGTAGCACAGAATGCGTATGCGCTGTATTTTATTACCTCTTCAGACGATGAACGTGCAGTCGACAAAGAAACCATTTATCAGTTGGGAGAGCAGATGGCCGTGTGGCGTGATGCAGGTATGCCCACCAATCCGGGCATGGACCGCTCAGGCCCCGGGCCTACCCAGGATTTGATAGACAGTTACGAGATGGCCAACGGGGAACCGGCTATCCTGGGATATGAGGATGCAGATCGGCTTAAGCCGATCATCAATCCGGCGTCGGGATACAATGAAAACGATCCCTATACGGGAAGAGATCCGAGGTTCTACGCCTCCATTTATTACAATGGTGCGCCACGCAACCTGGGCGGAGGCTCGGGGCGTACCGTAGAGACGTTTGTTGGAGGTGCGGATGGGATTTCTTCGAACGACCGGAAACATACCCGTACGGGCTACTACATGCGGAAATTCAACAACCATCGTTCGGGTCAGAACAATAGTGCCGATGGCGCTATACGCTTGTTCCGATTGGCGGAATTATACCTGAACTTTGCGGAGGCAGCTTACCAATCTGCCGGCCCGGATGTAACGATTACGGAAGGTAATCTATCGATGAGTGCCCGGGATGCGGTGAATGCCGTAAGGGCACGGGCGAAGATGCCCCCATTGCCGGCTGGGCTTAGCAACGAAGATTTTGAGCGTAGATACCGCAACGAACGGCGGATAGAACTCGCTTTTGAAGAACATCGTTATTTTGATGTCAGGCGTTGGAAGATCTTGTCCGAAACCGATAAATTTGTTACCGGTATGCGCATTCAAAAACAGGGTGAAACACTTACTTACTCCCGTTTCAAACTTAGGAACCGGAATAGCTTTTCTGACAAGTATCTGCTGTATCCGATTGATCAGGATGAAGTTAATAAGATTTTTAACCTGACCGGAGAGAACTGGCAGAATCCGGGTTGGTTGGATTGATTTTTAGAAACTAACCAGTATATAAACAAATGATGAAAAGGATGAAGACAAATTGCATGACCGCAATTACGTTTTGTTGCGGTTTCATGTTTTTTTTGGCGTGCAGGGGAAATCCGCCGGAGCCGCCACCCGTTATTAAACAAACCGCTTATCTTTCGTTTGATGCAGCAACGGCCAACCAACTCGATATTACGGCTAAGGGCAGTCATCAATATCAAATACGAACGACGGGAGCGGACCCGTATATCCAGCTATTACCGTTGACATCCGGACTTGCGGATGGCAATGTGGTATTAGCATTTGAATATCAAACCACTTCATCACTTCATCATTTACAGGTTTTTTTGGGGGCTCCGGTTAGCGAAGAACGTTCGCTAAAGACTTCACAGGTAGCATCCGCTCCGTTGTGGAAAACATTCTCCATTGATTTGGGCGACCAAATCAGGGAGTTCAGTTGGGGCAACACGGGAGATTTCATCCGGCTGGACTTTGGCGATGAAGCGAACATCACGTTGGATATTAAGAATGTGCAGTTGCGCAAAAGAAATGAAGCGGAAGAAAAATTGGCCCGGGAGCGGGAGCTTTTCAGGCAGGATGACGAGGCATTGAACCAGGAGATTGCGGCCTATTTGAATCGGAGTTATCCCGCAGAAATTGCAGATGTATCGGTGAGTAAGGAGACAATTACGATACGTGGAACCCTCCCTAGGGGCGAAGCGGCGGTACTTGCGGAAGTTATGCCTTATGAGCAGCTTAGCCGGATTGAGACATTTAAAAATAAACATCCGATCGATGGCTCACCGTTCAGTCTATCGTTGGATCGCTATGTAGAGCAGGAGGGATTTCGGTACGATAGAGCGCTTTCGGCGTGGGCGGTTGTTCGCGAAGGCGGTACCCGGGACGAGCTATTGTCACATGCCCACTATGCGAACGATATTCAGGCCCAATGGAGTATGCCAGCTCAGTCGCTTGCCCATAAAAAAGGGCTGGGAGGATTTTCCGCCAACCGGGGCTTTATCGAAGATCTCGATGACCTGCCGGTAGGTAGCGTAACCGTCAATGTGCCGATAACCAGCTTCCTCTATTTGAATGCACACCCAGGCGCTTACGTTCACGAATACGGTGGCCGGCCCTATTATTTTGACCGTGCAAAAATAGACGAGTTGGATAAAACCTTCCGTGCTGCAGCGGCAAAAAATATCATTGTCTCTGCCATCATTTTAGTACAAAAAGCAGCGGAATGTGCAGATCCGGCAGTTGGCAGGTTGCTGCAGCACGAACACTATACCGCGGATGCGTTTTTTACGATGCCGAGGTTAGACAATGCGGAAAGCGTATACTGCTATGCTGCGGCACTTGATTTTCTTGCCGACCGGTATTGTCGGCCCGGAAGCCCCTATGGACGGATCCATCACTGGATTATGCACAACGAAGTCGACGCGGGAAGTACCTGGACCAACATGGGAAAAAATAGACCCTTGTTCGTGTTTTTAGACAACTATTACAAGTCAATGCGCATCTGCTATACCATTGCGAGAAATTACGATGAACGGTCCGAAGTATTGGGGTCTTTTACCCATTCGTGGACAAATCCGGCTCCTGGCGGTGACTACGCTACCCTGGATATGATTAATGGATTACTCCGGTATTCCGAGGTTGAAGGCGATTTCCAATGGGGCTTAGCCTATCATCCCTATCCGGAAGATTTGAATGAACCCAAAACCTGGAACGATAGCCAGGCAACGTTCAGCACGAAAACTCCCCTGGTTACGTTCAAAAACCTGGAGGTACTGGATAATTGGGCTAAAAAACCGGAGAATACCTATTTGAAAACAAACAAGCGGACGATTTGGCTCTCAGAAAATGGGACCAATTCCCGTACGTATGAGGAAAAGGATTTACAAGAACAGGCTGCTGGGCTTGCCTATGCGTGGAAAAAACTGGAACGTCTGGACGGAATTGATGCCATGCAGTGGCATAACTGGATCGATAACCGGGGTGAGTTCGGCTTACGGATCGGACTGCGCAGGTTTCCGGATGATGAAGAGGATCCCGGAGGCAGGAAGCCGGTTTGGTATGTCTATCAGGCAGCGGGAACGGAACGTGAAGACGCTGTTTTCGAGCCGTATAAGTCAATCATAGGCCTAAGTAATTGGGATGAGATTATCAAAGACATACAATGATGAATAACCTGAATTGAACTACAGAAAGATACTAAAACTATGAATAAATTAACACGTAATTTTATCGTCCTCATTGGACTTGCGCTTCCCACGATGCTTCATGCCCAATTCATCAACAGCGACCAATGGGCCATGACCGATGCGTTGGGCCGGAAAGCGAGCGGATATGAGATTGCCGGAGGCAAGAAAAAAGATAAGTTCGTCGCGATGTTTTATTGGACATGGCACCAAGGTAACGACGATACGACTTATCAGGTAAAGAATATCACAGAAATCGTCCGGGAACACCCCGAGGCGATGAAGGATTACAACCACCCGGCGTGGGGAACCAAAAGACCCGGTTTTTTTTACTGGGAACAACCCTTGTTTGGCTATTACAAAACTACCGATCCCTGGGTGTTGCGCAAGCATGCGGAGATGCTGGCGGATGCAGGCGTGGATGCCGTGTTTTTTGACTGCACCAACGGCAGTCTCACGTGGCAGGACTCATACGAAGCGCTGCTAAAAACCTGGGACCAGGCACAGCGTGATGGCGTGAAGGTTCCCAAAATTGCGTTTATGCTGCCTTTTGGCCCGGTACCCAATGCATTGGTTTCGTTGCGACAGCTTTATCAAGATCTTTATAAGCCGGGCCGGTATAAAGACCTTTGGTTTGTCTGGAAAGGAAAGCCGTGTATCATGGGCTATCCCGATAACCTGACCGATACGGAAGAAGATCGGGAGATTGCTGAGTTTTTTACCTTCCGTCCGGGCCAACCGGATTATGTGGACGGCCCTAAACGGGATGACCAATGGGGATGGCTGGAAAACTACCCGCAGCATGGCTATGTAAAAGGAAGTGATGGTAAATTCGAACAGGTTACCGTGGGTGTTGCGCAGAATGCCGGTCCGGAAACCAACGGTCATTGCAGCGCCTTTAACCTGCCGGGTACATTCGGACGTAGCTTCAGCCAGCGCAACGGGTTTGACCCACGGGCAGATGGTTATCTATACGGCTGGAATTTCCAGGAGCAATGGGACCGGGCCAATGAACTCGATCCGGAACTGGTATTTATAACCGGATGGAACGAATACATTGCAGGTCAATGGCTGCCCGAACACGGTTGGACCGGCGACCCTTTTTCATTTGTCGACCAATTCGATTGGGAACACAGCCGTGATATCGAGCCGAACAAGGGATGGGGCGATAAAGGCGATGTATATTACCTCCAATTGATTGACAATGTGCGTAAATTCAAAGGGATGGCACCCCCTGAAAAGGCATCGGCACCTAAAACCGTACGGATCAATAGGTGGGCGGATTGGGACAATGTAACTCCTTATTTCAAGCACTACAAGGGCAATACGCTACACCGCGACCATCGCGGACGGTACGATCGGTATTACACAAACACTACCGGAAGAAACGACATTGTCGGCGCCAAGGTGGCACGGGATGACAAACAACTCTATTTTTATGTAGAAACTGCCGATAAGCTGACCTCACCGCAGGACCGGAACTGGATGATGCTGTTCATCGATACCGACCGTAACAAAGCCACGGGGTGGAATGGTTACGACATCATTGTGAACCGGGTGAATCCGCGGGGCAACCAAGCGGTGGTGGAACGGAATGTAGGAAACCGATGGGAATGGGAAGAAACGGCAGCGGTACCCTTTTCGGTCGATGGAAATAAACTCACATTCGGCGTAGATAAGCATGTGCTTGGTTTGGGAGCGGGAGCCGTGGATATTGAATTTAAATGGAATGACAACATGCAGGAAAACGGGAACATCATGGATTTCTATGTAAATGGAGATACAGCTCCCGGCGGACGGTTTAATTTTGTCTATTCTGCAAAATGACAACAAAGAATAACCTGTCGTTTTTACTCCTTATTTTCTGTTGTAATTTTAGTTACACATTGAAAGGACAGGAAACGCCCATTCACAGCATCGGCAATGGTCAGATGCTGGTTTACGGTCGGCAAGCATGTGGAGTTTACGGGATACCTCATCATCCAAGCATTCAACTACTTGGAAGAAACCGGAGACGATGCGTTTGTAAAAGAGATCTTCCCGATGCTTAACTGGGCCTGGCAGGTGCAGGCCGAGGAATTGATCCAGGGAATGCTTCCGTTTAATGGCGATGAAACCTATGTAGCCGGGGGTATTTTGCCGAGAGAGGCACTTTGCGATGGTTCCGCGGAAGCCACGTTGCTATTCATCAATGCAAGTGAGGATTTGCTGGCATGGTCAAAAGATAAACAGATGTGGAATGAGAAAGAAATGGTTTTGGCCGAACAGATTTTAACGGATACCAAAGACCGCTATCGGAGAAATTTTATTTCGGAAGGCAGGTTGCAAACCAATAACCCCGACCGGATGGAAGGGCAGGAATATCCGTTGTTTCGGCATGGGGTATGCGAGCAGATAGGCCGCGTTGAAGGTTGCGAAGTCTTCGGATGGACACAAAAAACCCAGACCAACCGATATCTTTGCGCCAATTGTTTTGCCAAATCGTCGCTTCCGGCCGTTCGGTCGAACGTTTATTTCATACCTTCCGTTACCCTGACACCCTGTTATATCAACGATTCTTTTCTTGACGGGAATTTGACGTCCCGTTTTGTCGAAGAGCTGGCCAGCGATTACATAAAAACGGACAGATTCCCGTCTCAACAGCAGGGTACGGGGCAGTATAAGATATTGGGGTATGACTACGGCTTTTTCCTTTATGCGCTAACCCAAATTAATCATCAGCTTCGATATAAAATCTATGAAGAAATGATGGAGGCGATCGATAAAACGGGAGCTTGGGTGGAATATTACATGGAAGGTAAACCAAACGGAACCTTTTGCCGTCCCTGGGAGAGTGCCATCAATATAGAGGCAGCTATTCTCTTTGCTGAACGTGAAGGGGCAATGGATAAAAAGAAATAATAAAAAATCAAATGAGAAATTTGTTTCGCAACCCGACGATTATCTTATTATTGCCGATAATGGTGTTTTTTACGGCATGTAAATCGGTACAAAAGAATCGTAACCTAACGATCGAAAAACAACAGCAATCCGGAGCTTTGGATTCCAATTACCGCGATTTGTATACAGACACGTGGGTCGCTTCGGATGCCTTAGGCCGGACAATGCCAACCTACGAAGAAGTCGGCCCCGTGAAAGACGACCAACGCAGGGTGGTTGGTATTTTTTACATTACCTGGCATGGCGATAGCAACGCCGATCAACCGGCACCCTATACGGCCGACGTGTCCCGTATATTAGCGGCCGACCCGGCAGCCCGGTTGGATGCAAAGCATCCGTTGTGGACCGCGGGATCGTACCATTGGGGCGAGCCTGAAATGGGGTATTTCCTGAGTAAAGATACCTATGTGATCCGGAAAGACATGTCCATGTTGGCCGATGCCGGCGTGGATGTGCTGGTGATGGACGTCACCAATGCGGTGCGCTACTGGGATGAATGGGAGGTACTTTTTAAGACCATGCAGGAGATGAGGGCCGAAGGTAATAAAGTGCCGCAATTCTGTTTCTGGGCATTTAACGGGCCGGTGATTACCGTCGTGCAGGATCTCTACGACCGTATTTATAAAACAGAACGCTTCCGTGACTTGTGGTTCTACTGGGATGGTAAACCGTTGCTGCTGTATAACGGAAATCCGAAATACGACGCCAATGGACAGGATGCCAAGCAGCCCAACCCGCATTATGATCCGGCGGCCAAAACCGACGTCAACCATCCCCATTACGGCGATCCGGACTATACGGAGGAGTTTTACAGCGATTATACCCGGGAGGTAAAGGATTTTTTTACCTTACGTACCATGTGGTGGGGTTATTATAAATGGGCGGGTAAACGGTTTGTGGGTACGGAAGACAACTGGAGTTTTGGTTATGATCTTGGCAATGAATCTGTGCGGGGAATGGATCCGGACAGCCTGGTTTCAAGGCACGAGGGAAAAAAGGAGCAGGCGGCGGTCACTCCGGCCCAGCATCCGTCGAGTCTGGTGGGTAAATCGTGGACCCGCCAACATGGGGAGCCCCGCCTGAACGATCAGGACCTGCCTGAGCCTGTGGAAGTACCCTGGCTGAAGAAAACCGTTGTCCATCCGGAAGGTTATGGAATTTACTTTCAGGAGCGGTGGGAAGAAGCGCTCCGTTCTGATCCGCAATTTTTATACCTCAACGACTGGAATGAATGGACTGCGGGAAAATACCATCCCGAAGAAGGAAAAACAACCGACTTTATGCGGCGTAAAAGTCCGTATTTCTTTGTAGACCAATACAATGCTGAATTCAATCGGGCTATTCAACCCATGAAAGGAGGCTATACGGACAATTATTACATGCAAATGGCGCAGAACATCCGCAGGTATAAGGGGGTACGGCCCATTCCCGAATTATATGGAAACCATCCCGTAGCAATCGATGGCAATTTTACCGATTGGAATGAGGTCGCAGTGGAATACCGTGATACGAAGGCAGATGTAGCGCATCGTGATTACAAAGGATATGGTGGGCTGCATTATTCGAACACATCCGGCCGGAATGATATGATTACCACCAAGGTCGCGTTCGATAAGACATCGGTTGCCTTCTATGTGCAAACATCCGGAAACCTGTCGCCCCACACAGATCATAACTGGATGCTGCTATTGATTGATGCCGATCAGAACCCCGAAACCGGATGGTTTGGCTACGATTTTTTGGTAAACAAAAACGTGAAAAACGGCAACCAAACTACACTCATGCGTTACGATGCCACACGCAAAGAGGATCCCTGGCAGCTTGTAACGGAATTGGACTATCGTTACCAAGGGGATAAAATGGAACTAGCCATTCCAAGGAAACTGCTCGGACTTACCGGGAATTCTGTGAGCTTTGATTTTAAATGGAGCGATAATGCTGCTGATTTGACCGACCCGATTTCTCTCTGTGTAGACGGGGATACGGCACCCAACAGGCGGTTCAACTACCGTTGTATATGGCATAAAAAAGAAGATAGGATAAGATAGATAGTTGCTGTGCATAGTTGCGGGCCACCCATTGGGGTGGGAGCAGGTTGTCAATACGAAGGTTATCTGACTTATAGGTCAGTATAGTACGGGTTGCCGATGCTGGCCGGGTGGTTATATTTGCGATGTTATAAATCTATGTGTCACTGCATATGGCATAAAAAAGAAACTAAAGCAAAATAACACAGTATATGTACCTACTAACCCGAAACAGCAACCTGTTCCTCTGGACGATATTGACCGTCGGAATAGTAGCAGGCTGCCAACAACCGGAAAAACCCAAACAAGCATACGATGTGGCTGCTTTTTACTGGCCGGCGTATCATTACGAACCCCGTGCAGAATTTCTGTTCCCCGATAAAAAGGGCGAATGGGAAATTATCTACAATGCCAAACCAAAAGAGGAAGGGCATGCACAACCCAAGGTGCCGCTGTGGGGGTATCTGGACGAAGCCGATTCGGCCGATATGGATAAAAAAATAACAGCGGCGGTGAGTCATGGCGTCAATACCTTCATCTTTGACTGGTATTGGTACGAAGGACAGCCCTTCCTGGAAAGCTGCGTGAACGATGGATTCCTGAAAGCGAATAAAGGGCGCATGAATTTTTACCTGATGTGGGCCAACCACGACGCGACTACGTATTGGGATGTGGATAACCCGAAAATCGATTCGGTGATCTGGAAAGGTGGAGTGGACCGCGAACAGTTTGACAACGTAGTGGATCGGGTGATTGAAAAATATTTCCGTGATCCATCGTATTACAAAATCAAGGGTGAACCGGTGTTTTGTATCTATGAGCTACAGACTTTGATCAACGGTTTGGGAGGCCCTCAGCAAACCAAGGAAGCGTTGGATGATTTTCGGGCGAAAGTAAAAGCCGCAGGTTTCCCGGGACTACATCTGCAGGGGATCCTATGGTCGGCCCTGCCCTCCACGATTGCGGGGGTACCCGGCGATCAGATTGAAACGCAGGAAGACGTCCTGAAGTACTTCGGGTTCAATAGCCTGACTAACTATTGCTGGGCGCACCTGCAGAATCCCGACGGGGACTACACAAAGTGGGCGGATGCTTCCACTGCTATGTGGACCGATTTTGACCGGGATTTTTCCATTCCTTATTTTCCAAACGTAACGGTGGGATGGGATGCAAACCCACGCTTCTTATTCAAGGCGGGCTACATCACCAATCCAGCACCCGAAAAGTTTGCCACGTATGTGGAAAAGGCCAAAGCCTACGCAGACGCTCATCCCGACCAGCCCAAGTTAATTACCATCAACGCATGGAACGAGTGGTCCGAGGGGAGTTACCTGGAACCGGATACGGTACATGGTCTGGGTTATTTGGAAGTGCTAAAAAAAGCCTTTGTTGAAAATGAATAGTATAAATAGGTCCATCCGTTCTGTGCTGCAGTTTTTTCAAGCCGTTGCCTTTATCGTATTTGCCACCGCTACCTATATGCACTCCGGATATGCACAGGAATCCACCATTCGGGTATTGCCCGAGCCTAAGCAGGTAACCGCATCCGGTAATTACGCTACCCTTCCCGCGAAGATGTCCGTATACCTTGATAAAAACCTGTCAATAGACCGGGAATATGCAACGGTGCTGTTGGGTGAAATCGGTATTGAGCCGGTATTTACGCTACAGCGGAAACAAGCACACCTCTCGCTTGTGCGTGGGAAACAAGGGGGGAAAGGCGCGGAATCGTACCGGCTTCAGGTAACGGCCCATGGCGATAAACAGGCCATACAGGTAGCGGCCAATACGGGCACCGGTGCTATTTATGCGCTGCAAACCTTGCGGCAACTGGTGAAAAGCCAAGCGGATGGACAGTTGACTGTCCCCGTCTGCGAAATCAAGGACGAACCCTATTTCTCCTGGCGGGCCTTTATGCTGGATGAAAGCCGCCACTTCCATGGCAAGGAAATGGTGAAGCAGCTCCTCGACGAAATGGTTCGTCTCAAATTCAACACATTTCATTGGCACCTGGTAGACGATCCCGCTTGGCGCATTGAAATCAAGAAATATCCGTTGTTGACCGAAATCTCATCAAAAGGAGATTACACACACATGTCCAAGGGAATCGACCCAGCCAAGTGGGACAGCCTGTATCAGCATAAGCCGGGCCTTTTTTATACGCAGCAGGATATCCGTGAAATCGTTGCATACGCCGCAGAACGGGGTATCCGCATTATCCCTGAAATTGAGGTGCCGGGCCATGTGTCGGCATCGGTCTATGCGTATCCATGGCTGGGTGCTTCCAGCAAAAAGGCCGGTAAGCTGGTTCCCGGCGATCTATACGATGTGACAGATCCGAAAGTAACCGAGTTCCTGCACGACGTGTTGGATGAAATTATCGGTCTATTCCCCGGAGGGATTATCCACATCGGTGGCGACGAAGCCAATTATGCCCACTGGCAGCAGTCCGAACCGATTAACGCCTTCATGAAGAAAGAGGGGATTCCAACCTATGCCGATTTGCAGGTATGGGCAATCAACCGGCTGTCAACTTACATCTCTTCCAAGGGGTACCAGATGATCGGATGGAATGAGATTACGGGCGACAATGTCAGGGGCGAGGCACACATCGAAGCCAGTCAATCGGAAAAATTGGCACCCGGTACAATCGTGCAGTTTTGGGATGGCGAGGTGACCCTAATCAACAAGGCAATTGCCAAAGGCTACGACGTAGTCAATTCCAATCGCTTTTTTACCTACCTGGATTACCCCTACGAAACAACTTCGCTGGAAAAGGCCTATTCCTTTAATCCGATCCCAGATGGCATCGCCCCGCAGGATCGAAAGAAAATCCTCGGATTGGGCTGCCAACTGTGGGGTGAATTTACTCCTACCACGGCCCGGATATACTACCAGTTGTTTCCGCGGTTGGCGGCGTTTGCAGTCATCGGATGGGTAGATCCGGATCAAAAACCTACGTATGAACAATTTATTCAGAATTTTAAACCCATCGAAGATGTTTGGAAAGAAAAAGGATATCTCAGTGACCAACCGTATCGGGATTAAATGTGCCCTAGCCCTTGCCATGCTGGCAAGTCCTTCCCACAGTTGGGCTCAGGTGCTTGCAGGTACGGACGATCTGGGGCGGATTGTACCGCAGTTTGAAGAGGTGGGTGCCCCAATAGCCGATCGGCAAGTCGGCCTGTTTTACTTCTTATGGCAGGGCGACAAAGGATCACCTACGTCCGAGAAACACTGGGACCTGAACGAACTGTATGAACGGACACCGGAAGTGTTTCCTGATTTTGACCATCCCGGTTGGGGTGGAGGAGCCGGCCGGCCGGGAAGGTATTATTTCTGGGGAGAGTCAATATACGGGTACTACCGGGGTGATGACTACTGGGTACACCTGAAAAATATGCAACTGCTTACCGATGCAGGGGTAGATTTCCTGGTGCTTGATGCGACAAACCGGCTTACCTACCGCGAGCAGTCCGATGCGTTAATGAGAGCCATAGATGCCCTCCAAAAGCAGGGCAAAAAAGCTCCGAAAGTCGTTTTTTATACCAATACGGCTTCGGGTGAAGGTATGCAGGAAATTTATGAGAATCACTACAAGGAGGGGGCACCGAGCCGTTATCCAAACTGCTGGTTTTACCTCGAAGGCAAGCCGCTGATTATTGGCCTGTCCAAAGAGGCAGCAGGTCGTGATTATGCCGATTTTTTTACCATCCGGGAATCGCAATGGCCGAATGAACCCGAAAAAGTGAACGGATGGCCCTGGATTGAATTCCAGCGTCCTCAAAAAGTATACAAAAACCACAAAGGCGAACGGGAGATTGTCAATGTT
>Ga0180223_1000173_pt1 | contig 118969 bp, 99 predicted proteins | sample eDN5th30CKraftOP_FD_151337 | JGI IMG/M metagenome (GOLD analysis project Ga0180223, IMG submission 151337) | Enriched Organic Plus compost microbial communities from Emeryville, California, USA - eDNA 5th pass 30_C Kraft OP (version 2) (version 2) ...
ACGCTTCGGCCCCTGGTCGACGATGTATCAACGGTTCCGTGATTGGCGAGACGAGGGCACGTTTGACCGAGTACTTGAGCGATTGCATGTCCGGTCGAATCAGGAAGGTCTGTTTGATCTGGACACCTGGATGATCGACTCCAACGCAGTGTGTGCAACCCGAGCCTCTTCAGGTGTCGGAAAGGGGGGTCGGAAGAGCCGCCAGATCATGCGTTGGGGCGTAGCCGAGGTGGCCTGACCACCAAGATTCAATGGCAATCGCCAGTTCGGCCCTGGGAACCTCCATTGCGATCCTGGTACTTAGCGAGCGCTGCTCGAAAGCTCCGGTAATAATGCCCTGCGCTGCTCAATCCGATCCAACACATCCAGCAAGTCGGGACGACGGACGTTGTAGATGGATACCGAGCCCAGGGTGGGGAGCACGTCCTTGCCGAAGATGCGCCGAATCTGCGAAAGCGTACTCTGCCGCCCCTCCTTGAGCTCCAGTTCGCGGTGGCCAAGCCACTGCCGATACACCGATTCGAAGCTGCTTTCCGCAGCCAGGCACACAGCCCGGAACTTCTGCTTGCGATCGATCTTGGGATTGATGCCTTTCGCCAGCAACGCGCGCGCCTCGTCGCGCAACGCACGCGCCTCGAGAAGGCTGACCTCCGGATAGGTTCCGAAGGACATACGCTGCTGCTTGGCAGCCCAGTAGTAGCGGAAATGCCAGGACCGGTTGCCCTTGGCAGACACGGCCAGGGACAGGCCGTCGAAATCAGGAAGGGTGTAGTCCTTGCCGGTAGCCCGGGCTTGCCGGACGACGATGTCTTTGAGTGCCATGACCTGGCTCCTGAAAGAGAGTCAGGACCAGATGCTTGTCTCGCCGACCACGCTCCTCCAGCAAGAATCCGGAAAGCGCCCTCCCCCGAAAAGCCTGTACTTAAAAATGGACTTGAAAGTCCTGGCTGGGGGTGGATTCCAGTGGTTTTCGCTGGAACGAAAAAAGGACCTTTCGGTCCTTTTTTCAATGACTTACAGACTTCAGTGGACGTCTGTAGACCATAATCTGGAGCGGGAAACGAGACTCGAACTCGCGACCCCGACCTTGGCAAGGTCGTGCTCTACCAACTGAGCTATTCCCGCGTCGTGTTGACGGGCGCCATTCTATCTTTTTCTGGAGCCTCGTCAACCCTTTGATTCAAAAAAAGTTATTTCTCTTTCGGGGTGGTGCTCAGGTGCGGCCAGGCGGCCAACAGGTAGTGCAGCATGGACCACAGCGTCAGGGCCGCGGCGACGATCAGCAGCCCGTAGCCCAGCAGCACCCAGAAGGTGAACACCGGGGCGTTGGCCAGCAGGATCACCAGCGCGGCCATCTGCGCGGCGGTCTTCCACTTGCCCAGGTTGGATACGGCGACGTGGGCGCGGGCGCCCAGTTCGGCCATCCATTCGCGCAGCGCCGAGACCACGATCTCGCGGCCGATGATGATCACCGCCGGCAGCGTCAGCCAGAGGTTGGCGTGCTCTTCCACCAGCAGCACCAGCGCCACCGCCACCATCAGCTTGTCCGCCACCGGGTCGAGGAAGGCGCCGAAGGGCGTGCTCTGCCCCAGCTTGCGCGCCAGGTAGCCGTCCAGCCAGTCGGTGGCCGCGGCCAGGGCGAAGACGGCGCTGGAGGCCAGGTGGCTGCCCGGGAACGGCATGTAGAACAACAGGATGAAGATCGGGATGAGCAGGACGCGTAGCAGTGTGAGCAGGTTCGGAATATTCATCGGGACCACTGGCCGGTGAGTTGAGCCCGGCATTCTACTCGCTGTGCAGGGCAGCATAAATCTGCTCGGCCAGCTTTTTGCTGATGCCCGGGGCCTTGGCGATCTCATCGATACTGGCGCGGCCCAGTTCCTGCAACCCACCGAAATGCTTGAGCAGCTCGCGGCGGCGCTTGGGCCCTACCCCCGGCACCTCTTCCAGGGTCGAGGTGCGCCGGGCCTTGCCGCGGCGGGCGCGGTGGCCGGTGATGGCGAAGCGGTGCGATTCGTCGCGGATCTGCTGGATCAGGTGCAGCGCCGGGGAATTCGCCGGCAGGGTGAATTCGTGCTCGGCATCGTTGAGGTAGAGGGTCTCCAGGCCCGGCTTGCGCGTCACGCCCTTGGCCACGCCGAGCAGGATCAGCCCGCTCACCGCCAGCTCCTGAAGCACTTCCCGGGCCATGGCCAGCTGGCCCTTACCGCCGTCCACCAGGAGGATGTCGGGCATCTTGCCCTCCCCCTCCTTCAGGCGGCTGAAGCGCCGCGTCAGGGCCTGGTGCATGGCCGCATAATCGTCGCCGGCGGTGATGCCCTCGATGTTGAAGCGCCGGTAGTCGGACTTCAGCGGCCCCTCGGGGCCGAACACCACGCAGGAGGCCACCGTGGCCTCGCCGCTGGAATGGCTGATGTCGAAGCACTCCAGGCGTTGCGGCGGCTCGTCCAGGTCCAGCGCTTCGGCCAGGGCCTCGAAGCGCGCGGCGACGTGCTGGCGGTTGGCCAGGCGCGCGGCCAGGGCCTGTTCGGCGTTGGTGATCGCCAGTTGCTGCCAGCGCGCGCGGGTGCCGCGCACCCGGTGGCTGATCTCCAGTTCGCGGCCGCGGGCAGTGGCGATGGCCTCGATCAGCACCGGGAAGTCCTCGTGCACGGCGTTGACGATCAGCTCCGCCGGCAGCTCGCGCTCGTGGTGGCTCAGGTAGTACTGGCCGAGGAAGGCCAGCAGCACCTCGTCGACCTCCTCTTCTATGCCCACCTGGGGGAAGAAGTTCTTGCTGCCCAGCACGCGCCCGCCGCGCACGCTGATCAGGTGCACGCAGGCGCCGCCGGGGTTGACCATGGCGGCGATGACGTCGACGTCGCCGTTGCCGCCCTCCATGCTCTGCTGGTCCTGCACGCGGCGCAGGATGGCCACCTGGTCGCGCAGCTCGGCGGCGCGCTCGAACTCCAGGCGCATGGCCGCCTGCTCCATGTCGGCGCTCAGCTCATCGGCCAGCTGGTTGCTGCGGCCTTCGAGGAACATCACCGAATGGCGCACGTCCTGGGCGTATTCCTCGGGGCCGACCAGGCCGACGCAGGGCCCCTTGCAGCGCTTGATCTGGTACTGCAGGCAGGGCCGGGTGCGGTTGCGGAAGTAGCTGTCCTCGCATTGCCGCACCAGGAAGGCCTTCTGCAGCAGGGCCAGGCTCTCGCGGATGGCGCCGGCGCTCGGGTAGGGCCCGAAGTAGCGGCCCTTGGCCTTCTTGGCGCCGCGGTGCAGGGCCAGGCGCGGGTATTCGTCCTCGCTGGACAGATAGACGTAGGGGTAGGACTTGTCGTCGCGCAGGAGGATGTTGTACGGCGGCCGCCATTCCTTGATCAGCGTCTGCTCCAGCAGCAGCGCCTCGGTCTCGTTGGCGGTGATGGTGGTCTCGACCTGGGCGATGCGCGCCACCAGGGCGGCGGTCTTGGGCGCCAGGCCGGTCTTGCGGAAGTAGCTGGCCAGGCGCTTCTTGAGGTTCTTCGCCTTGCCGACGTAGAGCAGCTTGGCGTCCGCATCGAACATCCGGTAGACACCGGGGCGGCCGCTGCAGGTGGCGAGGAAGGCCGCCGGATCGAACACCGCGCTCATCTAGTTGCTGGCATCCACCATGCCGTGGCGCACCGCCAGCAGCGCCAGCTCGACGTCGCTGGTGATGGAGAGCTTCTCGTAGATGCGGTAGCGGTAGGTGTTCACTGTCTTGGGCGACAGGCAGAGTTTGTCGGAGATGCTCTGCACCTTGTGGCAGTTGGCGATCATCAGGGCGATCTGGATTTCGCGCTCGGACAGCGAGTCGAACGGCGAACCGCCCTTCTCCGGCTCGAAGGACTTCAGCGCCAGGCTCTGGGCGATCTGCGGGCTGATGTAGCGCTGCCCGGCGAAGACCTGGCGGATGGCCTGGACCATTTCCTCAAGCGCCGCGCCCTTGGTCAGGTAACCGGAGGCGCCGGCCTGCATGAGGCGGGTGGGGAACGGGTCTTCCTCGCAGACGGTCACGGCCAGCACGCGCACGTCCGGCTGGCTGCGCATCAGCTTGCGGGTGGCTTCCAGGCCGCCGATGCCGGGCATCTTCACGTCCATCAGGACGACGTCGGGCTTGAGTTCCCGGGCCAGGCGCAGGGCGTCCTCGCCGGATTCGGCCTGGCCCACCACCTGCAGGCCCTCGATGTCGGCCAGCATGCGGGTAATTCCGGTGCGCACCAGATCGTGGTCATCGACCACCAGCACCTTGATCACACAGCACCTCATGCATAACTAGAGTGGAATCCGGCGCTGTGCGCGCCATCGAATCCGCGAACCTTAACAGAAAGCGATGCCCTGACCTAGCTTGGAACACAGCCGTCAAATTGCAAGCGCCAACGAACCAGCAAGCACCCCCGAAGCGCCCGCGCCAAGCTGACCAGGCGCCGAGCGAAGCGTCAAGGATGGGCATCACGACCATTCTTTCGACTGAGACCGGTTGTCGCGGGGCGAAGCGGAGCTGACAGTGCCAACCCAGGCATCGACGCACGCCGCTGCGGCCACGGCACATCCCCCGGCGCCGCCCTGACGAACGTCCGCCCGCGTTACAAAAGTGCCCGCCGTGCATCAACATGACGCACGACGAGCGCCGGACGTTACCGTTCGATGCCCATCCAGCCCCCGCCGCCCGCCTCCATCCCAACCAAATCGCCAGCGAATCAACGGTTTGTGTCGCGATCACCGATCCTGGCACGGCATCTGCTTAACTACATACATGGATAATTGGATACAAAAATCCAAAAGGAGCGCCCCATGCGCCTGGTACCCAACTACGACCGCCAACCCGTGACCGCCGAGGAAGAGGCCTACAGCTACCTGCTGGACGCCATCTGCAAGGGCCAGTACCGCACCGGCGACCGCCTGATCGCCGAAGACATCGCCAACGACATCGGCATGAGCCGCATGCCGGTGCGCGAAGCCTTCCGCCGCCTGGCCGCCGAGGGCCTGGTGACGCTGCGGCCGAACCGCGGCGCCATCGTCAGCGGGCTGAACATCGAGGAGATGCGCGAAGTCTTCGAGATGCGCAGCGCCCTGGAAGGCCTGGCCATCCGCCTCGCCGTGCCGAAGCTGGGCGAACGCCAGCTGGCGCGCCTGGAACGCCTGCTCGACGAGATGGACGACTACCGCGACGACAGCGCCGAGTGGGTCAGCCGCCACCGCGTCTTCCACGAATACCTCTGCAGCCTCGCCGAGCGCCCGCGCCTGCTGCGCCAGATCAACGCCCTGTACTCGGTGATCGAACCGCACATGCGCCTGTGGCTGCAGCACGTCGACAAGCCCATGAGCGCCCGCGAGGAGCACGCGGTGATCCTCGACGCCCTGCGCAGCGGCGACGCCCGCGAAGCCGAGCGGGTGCTCTGCGAGCACATCGAGGGCACGGTGCCCTCGCTGCTGAAGTTCCTCGAAGCAAAGGGCGCCTGAGACCCACGCTTCGCCTGTCCCGTTGAACTGCCCCGGCAACCTCGCCCACTGGAGCTGAACATGTTCGTACGCAGGATCCCGCAGTGCCTTCTCGCCCTCTGCCTGGCCGCCCCGCTGGCCCACGCCGACGCGGTGAAAATCCCCGACCGCCTGAAAACCGCCGACAAGGTGGTGTTCTGCGGCGGCATGGACTCCCCGCCCATGGGCTTCTACGACGCCTCGCAGAAGCTCACCGGGGTCACCGTCGACCTCGGCGAAGCCATCGCCAAGCGCCTGGGCGACAAGAAGATCGAATGGCGGGTGACGCCCTTCTCCGGGCTGATCCCGGCGCTGCTGGCCCGGCAGTGCGACATGCTGGTGGACCAGCTGTTCGACAAGCCCGAGCGGCGCGAAGTGATCGACATGGTCAACTACATGTACTCCAGCCAGGCCGTGGTGGTGGCCAAGGGCAACCCCAAGGGCATCCACACCCTCGACGACCTGTCCGGGAAGAAGGTGGCGGTGCTCAACGGCTCGACCATCCGCACCCTGCTCGACGCCCACAACGAGAAGCTGAAGCAGGCCGGCAAGGCGCCGATGAAAGTCGTCGTCTACAACACCGACACCGACGCCTTCCAGGCCCTGCGCATCCAGCAGGCCGACGCCTACGGCACCACCGTGGAAACCGCCGGCTACTACCAGGGCATGGCCCCGGACCTGTTCGAGATCGGCGTGCCGGCCTTCGCCCGCATCCTCACCGGCCTGGGCATCCGCAAGGAAGACAAGCAGCTCAGCGCGGCGGTGCAGCAGATCATCCAGGACATGCAGGCCGACGGCAGCTACCAGGCGCTGCTCGCCAAGTGGCACATCGAAGGCGACAAGCTCGACTGAGCCGAGGTGACCGACCATGAACTTCAGTTGGGACGTGTTCTGGCAATACCTGCTCAAGCCGAGCGACATCTATCTGTACGGGCTCTGGCTGACCTGCGTGATCGCCGTCAGCGCCATGCTCCTGGGCTGCGTGCTCGGGCTGCTGGCGGCGCTGATGCGGCTGTCGTCCAACCCGCTGCTGCAATATCCGGTGCGCTTCTACGTGTGGCTGATGCGCGGCACCCCGCTGCTGGTGCAGATCGTCTTCCTCTACACGGCGCTGGCCGCCGGCGGGGTGTTCCGCTTCGAGGACCTGGACCTGGGGCTGTTCGTCCTGCCCGGCAACATCCAGGCGGCGATCATCGCCCTGGGCCTCAACGAGGGCGCCTACATGGCCGAGATCATCCGCGCCGGCATCGGCGCAGTGGACAAGGGCCAGTACGAGGCCGGCAAATCCCTGGGCATGACCTTCGCCAAGCTGATGCGGCGCATAGTCCAGCCCCAGGCCTTCCGCGTCATCGTCCCGCCGCTGGGCAACGAGTTCAACGTGATGCTGAAGAACACCACCCTGGTCAGCGTGATCGGCGTGCAGGAACTGCTGCTGAGCACCCAGATGGTCACCTCGGCGACCTTCCGCGTGTTCGAGCTGTACCTGGTGGTGGCCATCTACTTCCTGCTGCTGACCACCCTCTGGGGCTTCTTCCAGCGCTGGCTGGAGAAACGCTTCGGCAAGTCCGAGGGCAACGCCCCGGCGGCGCCGAGCCGGATGTTCGGCCAGCAGGCCATGAAACTGCTGAGGGGGCGCTGAGATGATCCCGACCGCGAAAGACGTGGTGATCCAGGCCCGCGACGTGCACAAGGCCTTCGGCGAGCTGGAGATTCTCAAGGGCGTGTCCCTGGACGTGCACCGCGGCGAGGTGGTGGTGCTGATCGGCGCCTCCGGCTCGGGCAAGACCACCTTCATCCGCTGCATCAACCACCTGGAAGACATCCAGGGCGGCAGCATCCGCGTCAACGGCGCGCTGATGGGCTACTGCGAGCGCGCCGACGGCAAACTGGTGCGCGACTCGGAAAGCAACATCGCCCGCCGCCGCCGCGACATCGGCATGGTGTTCCAGCGCTTCAACCTGTTCCCGCACATGACGGTGCTGGAGAACATCATCGAGGCGCCGGTGCAGGTGCTCGGCGTGCCCCGCGGCGAAGCCCTCGAACAGGCGCGCCGCCTGCTCGCCCGGGTGCGCCTGGCGGACAAGGCCGAGCACTACCCGGCGCAGCTCTCCGGCGGCCAGCAGCAGCGCGTGGCCATCGCCCGCGCCCTGGCGATGAAGCCCCAGGCGATGCTCTTCGACGAACCCACCAGCGCGCTGGACCCGGAAACCGTGGGCGAGGTGCTGCAGGTGATGAAGGAACTGGCCGAGGAAGGCATGACCATGGTGGTGGTGACCCACGAGATGGGCTTCGCCCGCGAAGTGGCCGACCGCGTGGTGGTGCTGCACCAGGGCGAACTCATCGAAGAAGGCCCGCCGGCCCAGGTGTTCGGCAACCCCCATCACCCGCGCACGCGGGAATTCCTCAGCCGCGTACTCTGATTCAAGGACGCCCTCCATGCTGCGTTTCTCCGCCCACGAATACCCCTACGCCTCCCAGCGCCAGAGCGTCTTCGCCCGCAACGGCATGGTCGCCGCCTCGCAGCCGCTGGCCGCCGAGGCCGGCATCGCCATGCTGCGCGCCGGCGGCAACGCCATCGACGCGGCCATCGCCACCGCGGCGACGCTGACGGTGGTCGAACCTACCGGCTGCGCCATCGGCGGCGACGCCTTCGCCCTGGTCTGGGTCAAGGACCAGCTGCACGGCCTGGACGCCAGCGGCCACGCCCCCGCCTCGCTGTCCATCGACGCGGTGAAGGCCGCCGGCCACGGGAAGATGCCGGTGCACGGCTGGCTGCCGGTCACGGTGCCGGGCATCCCCTCGGCCTGGGCCGAGCTGTCCGCGCGCTTCGGCAAGCTGCCCTTCGCCGATTTGCTGCAACCGGCCATCGCCCTGGCCCGCGACGGCTTCCCGGTATCGCCGGTGGTGGCCCACCAGTGGGAAATCGCCCGCCGCGAATACCAGGCCAGCCGCGCCGCTGAACCGGTGCTGGAAGCCTGGTTCGACACCTTCACCCTCGACGGCGAAGCGCCGCGCGCCGGCCAGCTGTTCCGCAACCCGGCCCAGGCGCGGACGCTGGCCGAACTGGCCGAGACCAAGTGCGAGAGCTTCTACCGCGGCGCCATCGCCCAGCGCCTGGCGGCGCACTCCGCGGCCAGCGGCGGCCACCTGGGCGCGGCGGACCTGGCCGGCTACCGGCCGAAATGGGTCGAGCCGATCAAGGCCAACTACCGCGGCTACGACGTCTGGGAAATCCCGCCCAGCGGCCAGGGCCTGATCGCCCTGATGACGCTGAACATCCTCCAGGGCTTCGACTTCGACCAGCGCGACAGCCAACTGACCTGGCACCGCCAGCTGGAAGCGATGAAGAAGGCCTACGCCGACGGCCTGCACTACATCACCGACCCCGAGCACATGCGCGTGGCCGCCAGCGCCCTGCTGAGCGAAGACTACGCCGCGCGCCGCCGCGCCGAGATCGGCGAGCGCGCCCAGGCGCCGCAACACGGCGACCCGCACGCCAGCGGCACCGTGTACATCGCCACGGCGGATGGCGAAGGCAACATGGTCTCCTTCATCCAGAGCGCCTACCACGGCTTCGGCTCCGGCGTGGTGCTGCCCGACAGCGGCATCGCCCTGCAGAACCGCGGCTCGGAATTCAGCCTCGACCCCGGCCACGCCAACGCCCTGGCCCCGGGCAAGCAGACCTTCCACACCATCATCCCCGGCTTCCTCAGCAAGGACGGCGTGGCGGTCGGCCCCTTCGGCGTGATGGGCGGCTACATGCAGCCCCAGGGCCACGTGCAGGTGGTGATGAACCTGGTGGACTTCGGCCTCAACCCGCAAGCCGCGCTGGACGCCCCACGCTGGCAGTGGCTGGGCGGGATGAAGGTGGGCATAGAACAGAGCGCCCCGCGCGACCTCGCCTTCGCCCTGGCCCGCCGCGGCCACGAGGTGGAAGTGGCCTGCGACCTGACCGACTATGGCCGCGGCCAGATCATCGTCCGCGACCCGCAGACCGGCGTGCTCTGCGGCGGCACCGAACCGCGGGCGGATTCGCATATCGCGGTGTGCTGATCGCGGACCAAGTCCGCTCCAACAGTGTTTCCGACTGCTGTAGGAGCGGGCCCTGCCCGCGATTCGCACGCAAGGCACTACACCTCCAGCAAACATGCAGACCCGTAGGATGGTGTTGAGCGAAGCGATACCCATCACCGCCACCACATGGGTTTCGCAGGCTCAACCCATCCTACGAAAAGCGCCTCGGCGCAGACCGGAACACCGTCCATCCCTCGCCGACCGATCAGAAATTTCCATTGCCCGAATCAGCGGTTTCAAATGGAACGCTGCCTTTCCCCCTGCGTATCCTGCGCGCCGCGCCGGCTGGCGCCGTTCTTGCTTATTTTTTTGTGACAAATTCATGACAAGCGTTGTCTGCTATTACAGATGTATGTGGCAAGCAGTATCAGGGGGTGCCCATGGGTAGTGCGATCAAGGAACGGGCGACAGTGATCTGCCGTCAGGACGACAAGATCCTTTTCGTGCGCAAGGCCCGGCGCAAATGGAACCTGCCCGGTGGCCGCATTGAGGCCAACGAGGCGCCGCGCCAGGCGGCCCAGCGCGAGCTGGCCGAAGAAACCGGCCTGCAGGTGGAGGCCATGGCCTACCTCGCTCCGCTGGAGCTGTACCAGACCCTCCACTACGTGTTCGAAACGGCCCTGCCCGAGCCGCAGAACCCTCAGCCGCAGAATGAAATCGCCGACTGCCGCTGGTTCTCCCTGGACGAACTGGCCAAGCGCAACGTCAACAAGGCTATCAAGCGCCTGCTCAAGGACTGCCAGCGCCCGCCGCAGTGAGGCGGCGGGCCCCTCCGCTCAGAATGGCAGCGTCAGTTTCAGCCAATAGGCGTCACCCTGGGCGCGGTTGCGCACGTCGGTTTCCTTCGACCACTTGGCGGTGACGAACCAGCCGTCCTTGCCGCTGTACTTCAGCGACGGGCCGATGGCGAAGCTGCGGCCCTTGTTGTCCTCGATGCGCTCGCCGTCCTGGCGGTCATCGGTGGTCTGCCGGTAATAGTAGCCGCCCACCCCGGCCACCCAGCCGTTGCCGAAGCCCCAGCCCACCGCGTAGTCGACGTGGAATTCCTGCCCGGAGCGGTAGTCGGTGTCGGGGTTCTTGCGGTTAAAGTCGTACATCACCTTGGCATCCAGGTTCGGCCCGTTCGGGTCGACGTAGCTCATCGCGTACACCGGCTCGAACACCCAGTAATTGCGCCCGGGGTTGGCCAGGTCGTCCTTATCGTAGCGGCCGGTGGGGGCGATCATGTCGAAGGCCAGGATGCTGTGTAACTTCTCGCTGTGATGGAAGCCCAGCGCCGGGCCGAAGATCATGTCGCCCAGGCCGCGGTTGTGCTGCGACTGGCCGTTGAGGTCGACCTTCAGGTCCACCAGCGGGACTATCGCGTGCAGCGCGAAGCTGCCGCCGAGCAAGCTGTAGTCGCTCACCCAGATCAGCCGGGGAACGATGGCGTTGGCGCGCACGCGGAAGTCCACCGGCAGCTTGCGGCCGTCGTTGCCACGAAGGTTGTCGGCCTCGTAGTGGTTGACGAACAGTTGGCCGTAGAAGCCCGGCGGCGGCATGGCGCCGGACATGTAATTCTCCGCGCCCAACGGGTAGGAAGTACCGCCACCCTCGGTGGCGCGGGACAGGTTGGCGACGCCGAACAGCAGGGCGCAGGCGGCGAAGCGGAGCAGGTACGCAAGGGGCTTTTTCATCGGGGCAACCTTTGTTGTTGTTATCGGTCGGGCGCACCCCGGCCCCCGCGCAGGAGCGAGGTGCCGGGCAGCAAGGTTTCAGATGCGCTTGAACAGGGCCGAGCGCTGGCCCTCGGCGGCACCGTCGGCGGCGCTGTAGAAACGCTCCATGAAGATGTCGCGCTCGAACAGTCGGCCCTGCATCAGACAGGTGATGGCCGCGTCGATCATCGGCGGCGGGCCGCACAGGTAGGCCTTGTGGCCGCCGAAGCGACCATCGAAGTGCTTCTTCGCCGCGTCGTGGACGTAACCGCGAAAGCCGCTCCACTGGCCGTCCTCGGCGGCCTGGCTGAGCGCCGGCACATAGGTGAAGTTGGCGTATCGCGTGGCCAGTTCCTCGAACAGCTCGCGGTTGTACAGCTCGGCGCGGGTGCGCGCGCCCTGGAACAGGGTGATGCGCCGGGCATCGCCCTGCTCCAGCAGGTCGAGGATCATCGATTGCGGGCTGGACAGTCCCGAGCCGCCGGCGATGAAGATCAGGTCGCCGGCCTGGGAGCCGCGCACGAAGAACTGCCCGTAGGGACCGGAGACTTCCACCGCGTCGCCCTCGCGCAGGCCGTCGTGGATGAAGCCGGTGGCGGCGCCGCCCTCGACCAGGCGCACATGCAGCTCGACCTCATCGGGGCGGCTCGGCGGATTGGCCAGGGAAAAGGCACGGGTGCCCTCAATGCCCGGCAGTTGCAGGTTGACGTACTGCCCAGCCTGGAAGGCCATGGGCCGGTCCAGCTTCAGGTGCACGCCCTTGATGGTCGGCGACAGGTCCACCAGGCGGCTGACCACCGCGTGGTAGTCGCGCACCGGGTGGCCGGCAAAGTCGGGGTCGACGTCGATGTCGGCCTCGATCACCAAGTCGCTCTGCGGAATGGCGCAGCAGGCCAGGACCTTGCCCTCGTCGCGCTCCATGTCCATCAGCGCGAAGGACGAGGCGGCGCCCAGGTCCACCTCGCCTTCCAGTACCTGGCATTTGCAGGTGGCGCAGGTGCCATGGCCGCAGGCGAAGGGCAGCCACACGCCCTGGCGCAGGGCGGCCTGGAGGATGGTCTGGCCCTCCTCCACCTCGATCTGCTCGCCGGTGGGTTCGATGGTCACTTGATAGCTCATGGCGGCGCCCTCAGTTACGGCTGCCGCCCAGGCCTTCCAGGCCCGGGGTATGCAGGTGCAGCAGGCTCTTGTGGCCCACGCCGTTGGCGGCCAGGCCGCGGGCCGGGTCGGGTGCGAAAGGCGCATCGTCCAGGCGCCACTGGGCGGCGGCGAAGTCCACCCGGGCGGCGTCCGGATGCAGGGCGATGGCCGGCTTGACCACCTGCTCGACGAACTCGGCGAAGGGCTGCGCCGGGTCCACCGGCAGGGTGAAGGGCGCGCAGAACAGCAGGTGGTGCTCCCAGCACAGGTAGACCAGTTGGGCGCCGTGGAAATTGGCCTGGCGGTCCAGGGGCTCGGAGATATAGGTGCCGATGGCGGTCACGGACATGGTGGTGTTCCTCTTGTTCTTGTCGAGGGGCGCGGCGGGCGCGCCCGCCTTGTGCTTCAACCGGCTTTCTGCGCCTGCCAGCGCTGTTGCTCGGGGGAGCCCTGGTACTCGAAGTTGTCCTGCCCGGGGGCGATGTTGTAGTAGTCGCGCACCACCGCCTCGACGTCGCCGCCGCCGCAGTTGCCCTGGAGAATCTGGTGCACCGGCAGCCAGGCCTGCACGTACTTCTCCGGTTCATGGGCGAAGATGTCGCAGCAGCCGTCGGAGCAGAAGTGATAGCGCTCGCCCCCGTGCACCAGGCTGCGGTGGCTCAGGCGCGTGGCGTCGTCCGGCTCGGTGAAGGCCAGGGGGATCTGGCAGATCTGGCAGAGCATCGGCAGCGTCGGGTTGTAGAAGCGCTCGCCGCGCGCCTGCAGTTCGCGCCAGTGCTCGTAGCGCGGCCGGTAGTACTTGTCGAAGGTCTCCGGGTACTTGGCCGAGAGCCAGTCCAGCTCCTCGTCGGTGGGTATCCAGGTGTGGAAGTTGGTGGCCTGGCTGTACTGGTAGAAGATCGACCAGGCCTGGTGGCTGATGTGCTCCTTGCCGATGGCGGTCTGCTCGACGTATTTGGGCGGGCGGATGCCATAGCGTTCCAGGTCCTTGAACAGCGCGCCGCCGGCCTGCTCGAAGTACACCTCCCAGGCCTCGGCCCAGGACATGACTTTGTTCGGCAGCATGTAGTCCATCATCATCCCGACCAGGGTCAGCAGGCGGTAGCCGCGCCAGAACCACTTGTCGATCCAGCGCTGGACGATGGGTACGTTGTCCTCGTGCTGCTCCAGCAGGAACTTGATCACCTCCAGGCCCAGGGTCATGTGCCGCGCCTCGTCGGACTGCGCCGAGAAGCCGAAGGTGACCGTGGCCATGTCGCCGTTGTAGGCGGCGCCGGACATGAAGGGCACGAACAGCAGGTTGGTCAGCACGTACTCGAAGGAGAACGAGATGGCCGTGAGGAACTCGAACGGGCCGGCGGTGCGGGCGTCCTCGAAGAACGACTTGGGCACTGAGAGGAACCACACGCGGTCGTGCATGTGGGCGAAGTCGTGCAGGCCGTTGAAGTGCTTGTTGTAGTGGCTCATCGCGTGCACCTGGGTCTGCACGTGGCGCAACTCGTCGATCGCCTGCATCTGGCAGGCGACCCGCGCCCCTGCACCGCCGAAGTGCCGGCCGACCCGCGCGAAGCCCTGGTAGGCCTGGTATTCCAGGGGCGTGACGCCGCACAGGAACAGCTTCAGGGCGTTGACGTAGCGGGCGTCGGAGATGTTCTGGTGGCCGTTGTTCTGGGCGAAGGCGTCGAAGATGGCGTAGAGCTTCTTCTCCTTCTCGGCCTGGTACTTCCAGTAGGCGTCCATGGTCAGGCGGAAGGGGTCCTCCCACTTGTCCCAGTCGGTGATCTTGATCCCCTCGAAGCGCTCGTAGGGGTAGATGTCTTCCTTGCGCTGGTAGCTCGGCTCCCAGCCCAGGTCGCGGGTCAGGCAACGGTACTTGTCTTTCTGGTTCAGGCGTTTGGCGGCCATGGCGGCTCTCTCCGGATTCTTGTCGTTGTGCGGATCAGTTCCAGTGCAGGGCGAAGCGGTCCTCGTCCTCCTCGACGTTGCCACCGAGGGTGATCACGTCGATCAGCATTTCCTGCACGTCCCACTCGCGGCCGAGCTTCTCCTCCACCGTGGCGCGGTGGATGTCCAGGCGGCCTTCGGCCTGCACGCGGATCATCGCCGGCTGGTGCTGGACCTCGGCGTGGGGGTTGTCCTGGACGATGGCTTCGACGATGTAGCGGGCGGCGTCGTTGTCCTGGAAGGCGATGTAGACGAGGGAAGTCATGCTGCTGCTCCACTGAGGCCGAGTTTCTTCAGGCGTGCGCCGAAGGCGCCGTCGACGGCGTCCAGCGCCTCGTGGCCGGGGCCGATCTCGGCCAGCGGCGCCAGGGCCTGCAAGGCGCGCTCGCGCCAGTGGGCGACCCAGCCCTCGACCAGCGCGCGATTGGCGTCGCTCTCGGCGACCACCGTCTTCACCAGCGCGTCGACCCAGCGCTGGCTCTCGGCGAACCACAGGCGCATGAACTCGGTGAGCATGCCCACCTGTCCCGCCCCGGCGGCCACCAGTTGGGCGTCGAAACGCTCGAACAGCAGCGGATACAGCAGGCCGTCGCTGACCAGGTTCTGCGCCAGGCTCAACTCGAACCAATCGCGTACCACCAGCGTGTCCTCCACGTAGCGGCGCAGGCCCTGCCAGGCCGGCTCGTCCAGCCAGCACCGCTTGGCCTCGGCCAGCAGCGCCAGGCCGTCGTCCTCCAGCAGCAGGCCGATACGCGACAGGTACTGGGCGATAGCCAGGCGGTCCATGGCCTGGAACATGTGCATCTGGGTGACGCTGGTGCCAAAGGCGTCGGCGGCAATGCCGCTGTTGTTCATGTTCGCGCCCAGTTCGGCGTGGCGCAGCGGCAGCAGAAGCTGGGCGATCAGCGCACGCTTTTCCCCGGGCAGCTGGGCCAGCAGTTCGCGCTTCTCGCAGAAGGCAAAGTCGTGCTCGGCGTTCTCCTGCATCCGCGCCCGGGCCTGCACGTAGGCGCCGTAGTAGTACTGGCGCGGGTCAATGACGGCGTACCAGTCGGCCATGCGCACGGCAGTGCGGGTGGGGTCGTTGAGCAGCTTGTCTGGCTGCCACAGCGGGCGGTAGTGGAAGTTGGTCGCCGCCTCGATGTCGAAGCTGGCCTCCTGGTAGCGGCTGGCCGGCTTGTCGCCGAAGCGCCGGCGGGTGTGGCTGAAGGTCTGGCGGATGGGCTCCACCGTGGCCGTCTTGATCTCGATGCTCATGCAAGGCGTCCCGTAGTTGTTGTTGTGGGGCGACGCAGCGGAAGGCGCGTCAGTCGTCCTGGCCACGGCTTTCGCCGTAGCGCCATTTCTGCATGTCGGCGTCGATGGCGGCGGCCATCTGCGCGTCCATGTGATGCACCCGGTTGCTCCGGCAGAAGCTGGCGAAGGCCGCACGCGGCAACACCAGCTCGACGAAGAGGTCCGGGTAGCCGATGGCGAAGTCGAACTCGACGAAGGCCGCGTCCGGCTCGCTGCGAACCCGCACGTAGCGGGGCATCTGGTCGAAGGGGGTGGCGTTCATGCTCGGGCTCCGGTGGCGTCGAAGGGGCTTGAGCAACGCCTGTGCCAGGACCGTGGAAGGCGCTCGAAAAATAAATTTAACCAACTGAAACAAAAGGTTTTTTAGAAATATCGCGACTTGCGAAGAGGCCCGCCGAAGGGTTGCAGCCTGGCCCGGACGGCTACTGCGATTGATCATTTGCTCAAGCCGGCGGGGGCCACTGCAGCAAATGGCGAAGGCTGGGGCCGGATTGACTTTTCCCGCCCCTTCAGGCGATTTGGAAAAAGAGCGACGCCCCTCCGCCTTGCCTGAACCGCGGCGGCGTCGCCGGCGCGAGCCACCCCGCCACAGCCTGGGCGGGACGCGCCACCACCCCGTACAACGACAATTCAGGGGCGCGATCGATGATTACCCAATACAAGGCGCCGGACCCCGCTCCGGCGCTCAAGGACCTTACCGAGCGGGTCCGCTTCCTCAGCACCGAGGGCAAGGTCTGGCTGGACGAACAGCGCATGTTGCTGGTCCAGGCAGCGATGATGGCCAGCATGCGCCGCGAGCTGATCGAGATGCTCGGTGTGGAGCGGGCCAAGGGCTTCTTCCTGCGCATGGGCTACCAGTCCGGGCTGAAGGACGCCGAGCTGGCGCGCAAGCTGCGCCCGCAGGGCAACCCGGTGGAGATGTTCTTCATCGGCCCGCAGCTGCATTCGCTCAAGGGCATGGTCAAGGTGTGCCCGCTGCAGTTGGAGATCGACCTGGACAGCGGCCATTTCTATGCCGACATCGAATGGCAGGACAGCTTCGAGGTGGAGAACTGCCAGGCCGAAAACCTGCACTCCGAGCAACCGGTGTGCTGGATGCTGCTGGGCTACGCGATCAGCTACAGCTCGTTCTTCCTCGGCCGCCAGGTGCTCTACAAGGAAGTCAGCTGCCGTGGCTGCGGCGGTGCGCAGTGCCGCATCGTCGGCAAGCCGGTGGAGCAATGGGAAGACGCCAACGACTTCCTGCGCTACTTCCAGAGCGACCCCATCATCGACGAACTGCAGGCCCTGCAGGTGCAGGTGGCGAACATGCGCCAGCGCCTGCAACTGCAGGCCGGGCAGTTCTACGGCATCGGCCAGGCCCCGGCCTACAAGCGTTGCTGCGCGCTGATCGACAAGGTTGCCCCCGGCAAGGCCTCGGTGCTGCTGCTGGGCGAGACCGGCACCGGCAAGGAAGTCATCGCCCGTAGCCTGCACCTGCGCAGCGAACGCGCCGGCAGCCCCTTCGTGGCGCTGAACTGCGCGACCATCCCACCGGACCTGATCGAGGCCGAGCTGTTCGGCGTCGAGAAAGGCGCCTACACCGGCGCCCAGCAGTCGCGCATGGGCCGCTTCGAGCGGGCCAACGGCGGCACCCTGTTCCTCGACGAGATCGTCGAGCTGACCCCGCGCGCGCAGGCCAGCCTGCTGCGGGTGCTGCAGGAAGAGGAACTGGAGCGCGTCGGCGACAGCCGCACGCGCCAGGTGGACGTGCGCGTCATCGCCGCCACCCACGAGGACCTGGAGCAGGCGGTGAAGCAAGGCCGCTTCCGCGCCGACCTGTTCTACCGGCTGAACGTGTTCCCGGTGCGCATCCCCGCCCTGCGCGAGCGCCGCGAAGACATCCCGCTGCTGATCGAGCACTTCCTCGCGCGCCTGCACGAAAGCTACGGCAAGAAGACCCTCGGCCTCAGCGACCGCGCCCTGCAGGCCTGCCTGCAGTACGACTGGCCGGGCAACGTGCGCGAGTTGGAGAACCTCATGGAGCGCGGCGTGATCATCACCGACGAGAACCAGAGCATCGGCCTGGACGCCCTCTTCCCCCACGCCCCGCCGGAAGCCGAGAGCATCGGCCTGGCCAGCGACGGGCGCCTGGTGGCCAGCGCCGGGCAGGCGCCGTGGGTCGGGCAGATCATCGACAGCGGCATCGGCCTCGACGCGCTGGAGGAAGCACTGATGCAGGAAGCCATGGCCCGCAGCCAGCAGAATGTCTCCGAGGCCGCTCGCCTGCTGGGCATGACCCGCCCGGCGCTGGCCTACCGGCTGAAGAAGTCGCCGGGCGAAGGCGCCCCCGGGCGGGCTTGAGCATTTGGACGAAGGCCGACCGGGCACTTCACCAAATGCTCGACCGGCCTGCCCCTTTCGCCGTCCAGAAAAAAACAGAACTCCTTTTATATCAACAAGTTGAAAGATTGGCACCGTCTTTGCTCAGCCACCTTCGCGGTACCTGACGACAAGACCAACAAGGTGAACCCCATGACCGTGAAGATTTCCCGGACTGCCGAAATCCAGACCTTCTTCGAAGAGGCCGCCGGCCTGCGCAACGAACAGGGCAACCCACGCCTGAAACAAATCGTGCTGCGCATCCTGCAGGACACCGCCAGGCTCGTCGAAGACCTGGAAATCACCGACGACGAATTCTGGACCGCCGTCGACTACCTCAACCGCCTGGGCAACCGCGGCGAAGCCGGCCTGCTGGTGGCGGGCCTTGGCATCGAGCATTTCCTCGACCTGCTCAGCGATGCCCGCGACGCCGAAGCCGGCAGGACCGGCGGTACCCCGCGCACCATCGAGGGCCCGCTGTACGTGGCCGGCGCCCCGCTCAGCGAAGGCGAGGCGCGCATGGACGACGGCAGCGACGCCGGCATCCCGATGTTCCTGGCCGGCCGCGTGCTGGACCTGCGCGGCCAGCCCATCGCCGGCGCCACCGTCGACGTGTGGCACGCCAACACCAAGGGCCTTTACTCCTACTTCGACCCGAGCCAGGCCGAGTACAACCTGCGCCGGCGTATCCGCACCGACGCCGAGGGTCGCTACCGCGCCCGCAGCATCGTGCCCAGCGGCTACGGCTGCCCGGCCGACGGCCCGACCCAGCAATGCCTGGACCAGCTCGGCCGCCACGGCCAGCGCCCGGCGCACATCCACTTCTTCATCTCGGCGCCCGGCCATCGCCACCTGACCACCCAGATCAACCTGGCCGGCGACCGGTACCTGTGGGACGACTTCGCCTACGCCACCCGCGACGGGCTGATCGGCGAGGTCAACTTCGTCGAGAATGCCCACGGCATCGCAGGCCGTTGCGCCGAAATCACCTTCGACTTCCAGTTGCAACCCACCAGCGAAGCCACCGATGAGCGACGCAGCCAACGCCCACGCGCCCTGCAGGTCCAAGGCGCGTAGGGCGCCTTCGTACCCATTGCCGGGCAAGGCTCGGCGCGCACCTTGAGGTACGGCATTTCCCGGAGGGACAACTGCCGACAGCGCCGAGGCGCCCATCGCCCCTGCCCGACCGGGCACCGGCCGTCCCACCCGCACCGCGCCCCTGCAGGAGCGAGCCCTGCGCGCGAAATCGCGGGCAGGGCCCGCTACAGGTAGCTGGGATGTATTGAGCAACGGTCTTGCCGGCCGCGCCGGGGTGCTCGCTCCTACGAGAAGCCGTCCGGCTGCAGCCCACGGATCGCGCTGGGCACCAACCCCGTCCAGCGCTTGAACGAGCGGCGGAAGTTGGTAGTGTCGGTGAAGCGCAGGTACTGCGCCACCTCGTCGTTGCCGTAGCCGCGTGACCAGTACAGGTACAGGGCGACGTGCTTGCGCACTTCGTCGTGCAGGGCCTGGAAGTGCGTGTGGTGCTTCTGCAGCTTGCGCTTGCAGGTCACCGGGCTCATGCCCAGGCGTGCGGCCAGTTGCTCCAGGCTCAGCGGGTCGTGGGCCTCGCGTTGCAGCAGGCGGTACAGGTGTTCGAGGAAGCCCTCGCGCAGACCCAGCGCCTGGCGTTCGCGCTGGGCGTCGCGCCGGGCCGCCTGGCCGGCGGTGGCGGCGGCCCGTGGCCAGGGTTTCACCAGGTATTCGCGGGGGATCAGCATGGCGTCCACGTGGCTGTCGAACTGCAGTTGCAGGCCCAGGTGCGCCTGGTACTGCTCCAGGTAGCCCGGCTGGGCATGGGCGAACAGGTAGCGCCAGGGCAGGTGCTCGCCGGCCAGCCAGCGGCACAGCGCGGTGACGGCCGTCATGCTGCTCTCCACCAGGAAGCGCCGGGTGCCGCCCAGGCCGCAGGCGTCCACCCAGTACAGGCAGGCGTAGCGCTCCTCCAGCAGCAGGCGCGGCGCCAGCAGCGGGCAGAAGCGCGCGCGGTGCTGCAGCAGCAGGTCCAGCGCCTCCTGCAGGTTGCCGGCCAGGGCCAGGGCGCTGCTCGCCGCACCTCTGCCAACCCTAACTCCGCACCCCCTCCCTAACCCTCCCCCGCAAGCGGGAGAGGGAACCGTTCGGCATGATGCGGAATCACGAAGCTCCCTGGCTCAACGCAGCCATGTTGGGTGCATAACACCCCAAGCATCGCGGTCGTAGGAGCAACCGTCTTGCCGGCTGCGCCGAGGTGCTTTTCGTAGGATGGGTTGAGCTTGCGAAAACCATGTGGCCGGGGTGATGGGTATCGCTTCGCTCAACCCATCCTACGGGGCTGAGCACAGCCGGCAAGACAGTCCGTAGGGCGCATAACACTCCAAGCGTTATCCACCCCACCCGCACCCTCCCCATGTAGGAGCGCGCCCTGCGCGCGATTCACGGGCAGGCCCCGCCGCCTCAGGGCGGGGCCCAATACACTCCCTGGCCGCTCAATCCCCGCCCTGGGCGCGGGCCGCGCGGTAGCGTCCGGGGCTCATGCCGGTCCACTGGCGGAAGGCGCGGTGGAACGCGCTGGGCTCCTGGAAGCCGCAGCGCGCGGCGATCTCGGCGATGCTCAGGCTGGCGTCGTCGAGGCACTCGAAGGCCAGCGCCCGGCGCACCTCGTGCTTGATCATCTGGTAGGAAAAGCCCTCGCGCTCCAGTTGGCGGCGGAAGGCCGATTCGCTCAGCGCCAGCTGCGCGGCCATCTGCGCCTGGGATGGCCAGTCGAGGTCACCACCGGCCTTCAGGCGGCGGTAGACCTTGGCCGACAACCCGGAGCGGTTGCGGAAGCGCACCACCACGCCCTCCGGGGCCTGGCGCAGGAACTGCTTGAGGCTGGCGAAGTTGCGGATCACCGGCAGCGCCAGTTGCTGGGCGTTGAACTCCAGCTCGGTGTGATCGGCGTCGAAGCGGATCCACGGCCCCCACAGCAGCGGCTCGGCGCCGTGGGGCGGCTGCGGGTGGCCGAAGCGGGCGCGGTCGGGGTTGATGCGCCGCCCCACCAGCCAGCAGGCCACGCCGATGACCATGCTCAGGTAGATTTCCTCTGCCACGCAGCGCAGGGTGGCGTCATCGATGCGCGTGTGCAGCACGATGGCCGCACGGTTGCCGCGCAGCTCCAGGTGCGCGCGGATATCGCGCAGGAACAGGTTGAAGCCGGCCAGGCACTGGCGCAGGGCGCGGCCCAGGTCCGGCTCGTGCAGCACGCTGCGGCAGACCATGGCGAAGGCGCCGCGCGGCAGGCCGGCGGAATCGAAGGCGAAGAACTCGTCGCCCAGCTCCTCGGTGAGCAGCAGCCACAGGCGCGTCACCGCCTCCGCCGGCACCCGGTGCAGCGGCTCGTCCAGCCAGTGCGGCTCGATGCCGGCCTGCGCCAGCAACTCGGCGGCGCGCTGCGGGCGGTCGGCCAGGCGGTGCAGCGCGGCCTTCACGAAATAGGCCGCCACCGAGTCGCGCCGGCGCGGGGTGGCCGTCCGTTCCTCGGGGCCCAGGGCGGGTTTCATCATCCGATATGTCCAAATTCGTCAGCCGGGGCTGCGCAATTCTGGCATAGGACGCCGCCGCATCGCCTTCTAGACTGCTCGCCATTCTGCCAGGAGCCCTTCCCATGCACAGACCAGAAGTCTTCGTCGTCAGCGCGGTGCGCACCGCCATCGGTACCTTCGGCGGCACCCTCAAGGACACCCCGCCCGCCCAGCTCGCCACCCTGGTCACCCAGGCCGCGCTGGCCCGCGCCAACTGCGACGCGCAGCGCGTCGAGCACGTGGTGTTCGGCCACGTCATCCCCACCACGCCCAAGGACGCCTACATCAGCCGCGTGGCGGCGCTGCAGGCGGGCATTCCCAAGGAGGCCCCGGCCTTCACCGTCAACCGCCTGTGCGGCTCGGGCCTGCAGGCCATCGTCAGCGCCGCCCAGGGCCTGATGCTGGGCGACTCGCGCGTCGCCATCGCCGGCGGCGCCGAGTGCATGAGCCAGTCCGGCTACCTGGTGCCCAGCGCCCGCTGGGGCGCGCGCATGGGCGACGTGAAGATGCTCGACTACATGCTCGGCGCCCTGCAGGACCCGCTGCACGGCATCCACATGGGCATCACCGCCGAGAACATCGCCAAGCAGCACGGCATCACCCGCCAGGACCAGGACGCCCTGGCCCTGCAGAGCCAGCAGCGCGCCGCCCGCGCCATCGCCGAAGGGCGCTTCGCCGGGCAGATCGTGCCGGTGGAAATCCGCGGCCGCAAAGGCACCAGCCTGTTCGAGGTGGACGAGCACGTGCGCACCGAGGCCAGCCTCGAGCAACTGGCGAAGATGAAACCGGCCTTCCTCGAAGACGGCAGCGTCACCGCCGGCAACGCCTCGGGCCTGAACGACGGCGCCAGCGCCCTGCTGCTGGCCAGCGCCGAGGCGGTGAAGAGCGAGAACCTGCAGCCCATCGCGCGGGTGGTGGCCTATGCCCACGCCGGCGTCGAGCCCACCCTGATGGGCCTCGGCCCGATCCCGGCCACCCGCCTGGCCCTGCAACGCGCCGGCCTGAGCGTGGCCGACCTGGACGTGATCGAGTCCAACGAGGCCTTCGCCGCCCAGGCCTGCGCGGTCAGCCGCGAGCTGGGCTTCGACCCGCAGAAGGTCAACCCCAACGGCTCCGGCATCTCCCTGGGCCACCCCATCGGCGCCTCCGGCGCGATCATCGCCACCAAGGCCATCCACGAGCTGCAGCGCATCCAGGGCCGCTACGCGCTGGCCACCATGTGCATCGGCGGCGGCCAGGGCATCGCCGTGATCTTCGAACGCGTCTGATCGGGCCGGCCGGCCCCGGAGGCGCCCAACCCACGAAACGGGCGCACCGCGGCCGGCCGCCCTTTCGGCGCGCCTTCCCGGCAAGCAGCCCGATACGACGCACAGGTGCCCAGATGACCGCCTCCCCCGGCTCGCGTTTCGCGCGCAACCGCCCCAAGGCCCTGGAGCTCTTCGCCCGGCGCGGCTTCGCCCAGGTCAGCCTGCGCGAGCTGGCGCGCCACCTGGAGCTGACCGCGGGCTCGCTCTACAGCCATTGCGCGAGCAAGGAAGAGCTGCTGCTGGAGTTCATCGAGGAACACTACCTGGCGCTGCTTTCGCTGTTCGACCAGCGCCGGCTGCGCGGCTGCCCCAAGGCCGCCCTGCAACGGGTGGTCGAGGGCCTGGTGGCGTTGTACGAAAGCAACCCCCTGCACTTCCAGCTGGCCACCCGCGACGCCGGCTGCCTCAACGACGAACAGCGCCAGTGCGTCGAACGGCTGCGCCGACAGCTCGGCCAGAAGCTCGATGCGCAGCTGGGCGCCGCCGGCTACGCCAGCCCCGGCCAGGCCTGCCAGCCCACCCTGGAGCTGTTCGAACACCTGCCCCTGTGGCTGGCCCGCTACCCGCTGGACCAGCAGCAGCGCTGCGCCGCCCTGCTGCGCTCGCTGACCGCCGCGCTGGCGCCTGGCGCCTGAAGCGGCGGGGCCGGCACGGCGCCGGCCCCGCGGTGGCTCAGAAGCGCACGGCCACCCCGGCGGTGACGTTGAACGGATCGCCCGGGTAGAAGTTGGCCGAGTCCCGGCCCTTGGCGTCGTAGGCGGTGTTGGCCGCGGTGGCGTAGTGCTCGTTGGTCAGGTTGCGCAGGTCGAGGAACACCTCCCAGCGCCGGCCCGGCGCCTGGTAGCCCAGCTTGGCGCCCCACAGCGTGTACGAAGGCGCGCCCAGGCTGTTGGCGTAGTCCACGTAGTAGCTGGAGGCCGCCCGCGCGTTGAGCTCGGCATAGTAGCCGTCGTGCCGCTGGTAGTTCAGCTGCGCCTGGTACACCTGGCGCGGCAGGCTGGGCAGTTCGTTGTCGCCGAAGGTGCTGTCGCCGCGGTAGTGGAAGTCGTTCAGCGTCCAGGCCTGGCGCAGGTCCAGGCGGTCGCCGTTGGCGCCTTCCCAGAGCTGGATGCCCAGCCCCGCCTCGATGCCCTGGTGGATCGTCGGGCTGGCGTTGGAGTTGGCCACCAGCGCATCCGCCATGGCGGTGGCCTGGCGCACCACCACCGAGAGCAGTTCGTCCTTCACCCAGGAGCGGTACAGCGTCAGGCTGCCGTCCACTACCCCGACGCTGCCGCGGATGCCCACCTCCAGGGTGTCGGCCTTCTGCGGGGTGAGCGGGCGGATGTAGGGCACACTGGTGCTGCCCAGTTGCCAGGTCACCGGCGGGTCGATGGAGCGGCTGGCGTTGCCGAACAGCTGGATGTCCGGCGTCAGCTGGTAGCGCAGGCCGATGCGCGGCGCGGCGTACCACTTGTTGTAGCTGACCGCGCTGGGGAACTCGCTGGTGTTGGCGCTGCTGCTGTACTCGATGCTCACGTCGCGGTCGATGTTGATCGCCGAGAGCCCGCTCACCAGCCACAGGCGCGGGTCCAGCTGCAGCTCGTTGCCGAAGGCGAACACGGTATCCCGCGAGCCGGTGTAGTCGGTGTGCTGCAGCAGCTGGCCGGTGGCGCGGCTGTGGGACTTCACGTCGGCGAACTGCGAGCGGGTGCTGCTGAAGGTCAGGGTGGTGTCGCTGGGCAGGCCGAACAGGCGGTCCTGGCTGCGCAGGTAGCGCAGCGTCAGGTTGGTGTCGGTGGAGCGCCAGTCCTGCGGCGTGGCCGAGTAACGCCAGCCGTTGAGCAGCGGGTAGTCGTTGACGCTCAGGCCCACCTGCAGCCGCGAGTCGTCGTCGAAGCGGTAGGTGGTGGTGCTGCCGACCCAGGTGGAGCCATCCTTCTTGCGCCCGGTGGGCACCTTGTTGGAATTGGAGTCGTGCTTGATCTGCTCGCGGGTCAGGGTGTTGCCCTGGGTCAGCGTCTCCTCGCGGTAGCGCACGATCAGCCGGGTATCCAGGCGCTCGTTGAAGCGGTGGCCGAGGTTGGCCACCAGCTCCTGGCCCTTGTTCGGGGTGTCGTGCTGGTAGCCGTCGCGCTCGTTGTGGAAGATCGACACGTAGTAGTCGCTGTCGTCCACCACCCCGCCGGTGCTCAGCTGCTGCTTGCGGTAGCCGAAGCTGCCAGCCTCCAGGCGCAGGTAGTTGCCCGGCTCGGTGTAGCCGCTGTGGGTGACGAAGTTGATGGCGCCGCCCAGGCTGGTGGCCGCGTAGTCGAAGGCGTTGGCACCGTAGAGCACCTCGGTGTGATCGATGCCGTTCATGCTCAGGTAGTCTTCCTGGGTGCCGCCCGGGCCGGTGATGGGCAGGCCGTCGAACAGGTATCTGATGCCCAGCGCGTAGCCCTGGTAGAAGGTGTTCAGGCCCGAGCCGCGGATGGAAATCTTGTTCGCCCCGCTGCCGCTGGTGGCCTGGGCGAAAATCCCCGGCTGCAGCGCGAACACGTCCTCGGCGTTGGTCGCGCGGCCCTTCTCCACTGCCTTGTTGTCCACCACCACGGCCGCGCCGGGCACCTTCTTCAAACGCTCCTCGGCCTTCTGCGCCTCGCTGCGGGCGGCGCCCTCCACCACCACGGTGGCCAGGCGGGTATCGCCATCCTCCGGCTGGGCCGCCCACAGCGGGCCGCCGGCCAGGCACAGGCCGGCGCCGAGGCTCAGCAGCCGGCCCCCCAGGCCGGCGCGGGTTGTACGGGTTATAGGTTTTCTCGAATGCACGGCAAGGCTCCTTAGGTCCTCCAATGAGTGGGCGAGCCTCTATGCGCATAGTCGTGCTCGACAGCGCTTTCGCAGAATCCATGCCAAGCATTAATTCATTACGAATCAACCAGTTGAGAAAAATCACGCTGTACTCGAAGGAACATCTGTTGCCGCGCTGTTGATCGCTTCACAACCCGCCGCCAACCGCCCGCTGCTCAGCCAGCAACAGCGAATCGACAAACTGCCCGCGCAGCAGCGCGGAATCGCGGCGCAACCCCGCTGAAACGGGCCTTCCAGGCCGGGCATGGCTTGTGCAACGCAGCCTGGGCGGCCGCTCCCGGAGCGTACGCCGCCCCGTCTTCCACCTGCAGAAGGCTGCCCACGCTTGAAGCCCAGACGAACACCCCCACAGCCCCTGGCCCTCGCCCTGCCCTTGCTGCTCGCCGCCGCACTCGGCGGCTGCCGCGACGCGCAGGAGCACCAGGCCCACAGCGACACCCCGGTCAGCGGCGGCACCCTCACCTACGCCACCGACCGCGAACCCATCTGCCTCGACCCCCACGTCGCCGGCGACATGCCCCAGGTGTTCCTCGGCCGGCAGTTCCTCGACTCGCTGGTGTCCATGGACGCACAAGGCCGCATCGGCCCCTGGCTGGCGAAAAGCTGGGAAGTCTCCGCCGACGGCCTGAGCTACACCTTCCACCTGCGCGACGACGTGCGCTTCAGCGACGGCACGCCCTTCGACGCCAACGCGGTGAAGGCCAACCTCGACCACATGGTCGACCCGCGCACCCAGTCCAGCACCGCCGGCGGCTACGTGCGCCAGTACCGCGGCACCGACGTGCCCGACGCGCACACCGCGGTAGTGCACCTGGCCACGCCCTACGCGGCCTTCCTCGAAGTGCTGGCCCAGGGCTTCCTCGGCATCCAGTCGCCCACGGCGCTGCGCCGCCCGCGCGACGAGAACTGCGAGAGCCCGGTGGGCAGCGGCCCGTTCAAGGTGGTGCGCTGGGACCGGCAGAGCCAGGTGGTGCTGGAACGCAACCCCGACTACCACTGGGCGCCGCCCACCGCGGGGCACCAGGGGCCGGCGTACCTTGAGCGCATCGTCTGGAAGTTCATCCAGGAACCCTCGGTGCGCTTCGCCTCGCTGCAGGCCGGCGAGGTGGACGTGATCGAGAGCGTGCCGCCGGAATCCCACGCCGCCGCGCGGGCCAACCCGGAGGTGTCGCTGCTGGTCGCCCAGCGCCCCGGCAACCCCACCAACGGCACCCTCAACATGACCCGCGCGCCCTTCGACGATATCCGCGTGCGCGAGGCCTTCATCCGCTCGGCCGACATAGACGCGGCGCTGAAGAGCGTGTACTTCGGCGAATTCCCCCGCGCCGGCGGCCCGCTCAGCCCGGCCACGCCCTTCTACAGCTCGGACTTCGAGCACGCCCAGGACTACGACCCGCTGCGCGCCGAGCAACTGCTCGACGCCTCCGGCTGGACCGGGCGCGACGCCGAGGGCTACCGCAGCCGCGGCGGCAAGCGCCTGCAGGTCCACGTGATCATGGGCAACCGCACGCCGCCCTCGGAATTCAGCCTGTGGGAGCAGGTGCAGGCCACCGCCCGCCGCGCCGGCTTCGAGGTGATCATCGAGCAGATGAGCGACGTGCTCGCCCAGCAGCGCCAGGCCGACTGGGACTACGACATCCGCCTGGGCTACTGGAACACCAACACCCCGGACGTGCTGCGGATCATCTTCGGCTCGGCCTTCCTGCGCCCGGCCGGGGTGCGCGGCTACCACCAGAACACCGCCGGCTTCGACGACCCGCGCTTCGACGCCCTGGTGGAGCAGGCCCTGGCCACCCAGGACGGCGAGCGCCGCCGCGAGCTGTACCACCAGGCCCAGGCCCTCGCCTCCAGCCAGTACCTGCAGCTGACCACCTACCCGCAGAGCACCCGCCTGGGCATCTACAAGCGCGCCCACGGCGTGCGCCTGGAGCCGTCGCTGGCGGTCACCTCCCTCTACGACGCCTGGGTGAACCCATGAGCCAGACCCTTACCGCACCCGACCCGCGCCGCGAACGCCTGCTGCGCCTGGCCCGTCACGCCGCCTGGCGCCTGCTCGGCGGCCTGCTGGTGCTGTGGGCCGCCGCCAGCCTGACCTTCTTCGCCCTGCGCCTGATGCCCGGCGACCCGGTGCTGGCCATCCTCGGCGGCCCCAGCGGCAACCCCACCCCGGAAACCATCGCCGAGGCCACCCGCGAATACGGCCTGGACCGGCCGCTGGCGGTGCAGTACGCCATCCACCTGGGCCACCTGCTGCGCGGCGACCTTGGGGTGTCCTACTCGCAGCACCTGCCGGTGACGCGCATCCTCGCCGAGCAGACCGGACCTACCCTGCAGCTGACCTTCGCCGCCCTGGCCCTGGCCTGGCTCATGGTGCTGGGCTGGACGCTGCTCAGCGCCGGCCGCCGCCACTGGTTCGGCGGCCTGGCCTCGCTGCTGGAGACCCTCGCCGCGGCGCTGCCGCAGTTCTGGCTGGCGATCCTGCTGCTGGCCGCCTTCGCCTTCGGCCTGCAGCTGTTCCCGCCGGCCGGCAGCGACGGCCTGCGCAGCCTGGTGCTGCCGGCCCTGGCGCTGGCGGTGCCGCTGGCCGGGTTCATCGGCCAGGTCACCCGCGAGGCCCTGGAGATCACCCTGGAGCAGCCCTTCATCCTCTCCGCGCGCACCCGCGGCCTCAGCGACCGCGCCGTACGCTACCGCCACGCCCTGCGCCACTCGGTGCTGCCGGCCATCTCGCTGTCGGGCTGGGCGCTGGGCGCGCTGCTCAGCGGCTCAGTGGTGGTGGAGGTGATCTTTTCCCGCAAGGGCCTGGGCCGCCAGCTGTTCCAGGCCGTGCAGAGCCAGGACCTGCCGCTGGTGCTGGGCATCACCCTGGTGGTCGCCGCCGGCTACGTGCTGGCCAACATCCTGGTCGACCTGCTCTACGAGTTGGTCGACCCCCGCCTGCAAAGGAGCGCCCCATGAGCGAACTGGCCCCGACCCTCGAACTGCCCCTGGCGCCGCGCCGGCAGGCCCGCGCGCTGCCCTGGCCGGCGCTGCTGGCGACGACCTTCCTCGCCGCGCTGGTGGCCGCCGCACTGTTCCCGCAGCTGTTCGCCCACGGCGACCCGCTGGCCATCCAGCCGCGCGAGGCGTTCAGCGCGCCGGGCTGGGCCCACTGGTTCGGCACCGACCAGTCCGGCCGCGACATCTACGCGCGGGTCATCTACGGCGCGCGCCAGTCGCTGACCATCGGCCTGGCCGCCACCGCCCTGGCGATGAGCATCGCCATCGGCCTGGGGCTCGCCGCGGGCCTGGCCGGCGGCGCCATGGACCGCGGCATCGGCTGGCTGCTGGAAGTGCTGTTCGCCTTCCCCAGCCTGATCCTCGCGCTGCTCTTCGTGGCCATCTTCGGCAGCGGCATCGGCCCGCTGATCATCGCCACCGGCATCGGCAGCGCGCCGGGCTACGCGCGCATGGTCCGTGGCCAGGTCCTGGCGGTGCGCCACGCCGGCTACATCGAGGCCGCCCGCGCCCTGGGCCACGGCCCGTGGCGCACCATCGCCCGGCAGATACTGCCCAACGCCATGCGCCCGCTGATCGTCACCCTGACCATGGGCGTCGGCCACGCCATCGTCTGGGCCTCGGCGCTGAGCTTCCTCGGCCTGGGCGCGCGGCCGCCGGCGCCGGAATGGGGGACCATGCTCTCCATGGGCCGCGACTTCATCGTCAACGCCTGGTGGCTGACCTTCTTCCCCGGGCTGTTCATCGTCCTCACCACCCTGTCGACCACGGTCGCCGGGCGCTACCTGCAACAACGCCTGGAGGGCCGCCGCTGATGCCGCGCCAACCGCTGATAGTCGAAGACCTGTCCGTGCATTTCGGCGAGCACCGCGTGCTCGACCGCCTGTCCTTCACCCTGCCGCCGGGCCGCGCGCTGGCGCTGGTGGGCGAATCCGGCTCGGGCAAGAGCGTGCTGGCGCGCAGCCTGGTGGGCCTGACCGGCGCCGGCGCACAGGTGCAGGCGCGGCGCCTGGAATACGCCGGGCGCGACCTGCTGGCCCTGGACGAGCGGCGCTGGCGCGAACTGCGCGGCCGCGAGATCGGCTTCGTGCTGCAGGACGCCCTGGTGTCCCTGGACCCGCTGCGCCCGGTGGGCCAGGAAATCCTCGAAGTGCTGGCCACCCACCGCTGGGGCGACCGCCACAGCCGCCAGCAGCGGGTGCTGGAGCTGCTGGAAAAGGTCGGCGTGCCGGAGCCGGCCTTGCGCGCCCGGCAACGCTCCGAGCAACTCTCCGGCGGCCTGCGCCAGCGCGCGCTGATCGCCAGCGCCCTGGCCCTGGACCCGGGCCTGGTGATCGCCGACGAGCCGACCACCGCGCTGGACGCCACCGTGCAGGCGCAGATTCTCGGCGTGCTGCAGCAGGTGAAGGCGCGCGGCGACTCGCTGCTGCTGATCAGCCACGACCTGGCGGTGGTCGCCCAGCTCGCCGACGAGGTGCTGGTGCTGCGCCACGGCGAGGTGGTGGAACAGGGGCCGATCGAGCAGATCCTCCACGCGCCGCGCCACCCCTACACCCGCAGCCTGTTGGAGGCGATCCCCGCCAACCGCCCGCGCGGCACGCGGCTGACGCCCGGCGCGGCTCCCGCGGTACGCCGCGCGGAAGTCGCACAGCCGCAGGTGCTGCTGGAGGCCCGCGGCCTCGGCAAGCGCTACCGCGGCCCCGACCAGCAATGGCGCCAGGTGCTCGACGACGTCAGCTTCCGCCTGCACGCCGGACGCACCCTGGGCATCGTCGGCGAATCCGGCTCGGGCAAGAGCACCGCCGCGCGCATCGCCCTCGGCCTGCTGGAGCCGGACGCCGGCAGCGTGGCATTCGCCGGCCAGCCCTGGAACGCGGCCGCCGCGCAGCGCATCGCCGAGCGCGAACGGCGCCCGCGGCGGCGCGACATCAGCGTGATCTACCAGGACCCGCTGAGTTCCTTCGACCCGCGCTGGAGCGTCGGCCAGGTGCTCGACGACGCCCTCCAGGCCGGCGGCCTGGAAGCCGCTCGGCGCCCGGCGCGCATCACCGAGCTGCTGCGCCAGGTGCGCCTGCCGGCGGAACTGGCGCAACGTCGCCCGCTGCAGCTTTCCGGCGGGCAACGGCAGCGCGTGGCCATCGCCCGCGCCCTGGCCAGCCAGCCGAAGGTGATCATCTGCGACGAACCGGTGTCGGCGCTGGACGTCTCGGTGCAGGCCCAGGTGCTCGACCTGCTGGCCGACCTGCAGGACGAACTGGGCCTGGCCTACCTGTTCATCTCCCACGACCTGGGGGTGATCCGCCACCTCAGCGACGAAGTGCTGGTGATGCTGCAAGGCAAGGTGGTCGAGGCCGGCCCCACCGAGGCGGTGCTGCGGAACCCGCAGCATCCCTACACCCAGCGCCTGCTGGCCTCGGTGCCGCAACTGCCGGCTGAGGGCCGACCGAAGGTGGCGCAACTGGCACCGGCCAGCGTCGACCTGGAGCCGCCGTTCGAGGAGCGCTGGTTGTGGGGGTTGGCGGTTTGAGGGGGGCGCTGCTGTTGTAGGAGCGAGCTTGCTCGCGAACGGTGTCAGCCGGTGAGGCTGGTGTGGGAGGTTGACTCCGTACCCTCTCCCCAGCCCTCTCCCTGAAGGGAGAGGGGGCTTGTCCGTGCCGAGAATGGATTTGGCGTCAGTCGGCAACTTCGTGCTAGCCGGCTAACGCCGAAACACCAACACACACCGAACAGTCCCCTCTCCCTTCAGGGAGAGGGTTAGGGAGAGGGCGCTCTTCAGGACAGGCACCACCTCCGACCGGCAGCCCCCTGTTCGCGAGAAAGCTCGCTCCTACAAAAACACCACAACTTCCCCCACCCCGCAATACAACTTCCCGCCACCCAACACCCCGTTATTTGCATATAACCCAAACACTGCGCACAAACCAACAGAACATCAGCACCTGTTGATCCAACGCAAGCAGACAAAAACCCATAAAAACCACCAATACCTTGATTTAAAAGGACTTAACTACTTGGCACGAGTCCTGCTCAAGTACAGATGGAGCATGACTATACGAATAGAAAACCAATTACTTTATCTATTCCATGAGGATTCGAAGTTGGTGGTTAATTATTCTGGGGGTGAATGGGGGAAACTTGCCGTGGCTATTCGCCGGGCAACATTCTGGTCTGCAAGTTTCGGTTCGGCGGTATTGCTGGTGGGGACCCAGGCAATGGCCGAAACCGCAGGCAGCGATGCCAGCGACAGCAATAAGGAAAACAGTGGTACCCGCCTGCAAACGGTAGTGGTGCAGGCGCAGAAGGAAACCCCGGTGGAAGCGGCGCGCAAACAGCTCGCCGAAGTGCCCGGCGGCACCAGCGTGGTGTCCAGCGAGGAAGTATCCCGGGGGCGCAACACCACCCTGGGCGACGTGCTCGCCTACCAGCCCGGCGTATTCGTGCAGTCGGTCGGCGGCAACGACGCCCTGAAGATTTCCATTCGCGGCTCCGGGATCGTCAACACGCCCGGCTACTTCCGCGAAGGCATCAAGTTCATGTACGACGGCCTGCCCATCACCGGCGCCGGCGGTACGCCCTATGAGTTCCTCAACGCCATAGGCGTGGACCACACGGAAATCCTCCGTGGCGGCAACGCCTTCGACTATGGCGCCGTGGCCCTGGGTGGCGCGGTGAACTTCGTCACCCATACCGGCTACACCGCGCCCGGCGAGCGCATCCGCTACGAGACCGGCAGCTGGGGACTGCAGAAGACCGTGCTGAGCACCGGTGGCGTGCAGGGCGCGCTCGACTACTACGTCAACGTGGACAACTATCGCAGCCGGGGCTACCGCAGCGACTACAGCCTGTCCAAGAGCTCCGGCGCGGTGATCAACGTCGGCTACCGCTTCAGCCCGCAGCTGGAGTCCCGCTTCCTGGTGCGCTACCGCGACGAATTCCACCAGGACCCCGGCGCCCTCACGCTGCCGCAGCTCAAGCACGACTCGTCCCAGCCCGGCCCGACCAACCTTGCCAGCCGCGCCAGCGGCCGCCGTCCCGGGTCCGTGTGGCTGGGCAACAAGACCAACTACACCTTCGACGACGGCTCGAACGTCGAGGTGGGCCTGGGCTACTACGACTACCCCCACGCCAACAACAAGGACAACACCGTCGGCAACCCCGGCTTCTGGGATTGGCATGACCTGAACCTGACCCTGCGCTACGCGCGCACCGACTTCCTGGCCGGCCACGAGAGCCGCTCCAACGTCTCGCTGACCTCCACCGAACACATCCTCGGCCGGGTCAAAACCCTCAAGGGCAACAACCGCAGCCAGGTGGTGAACAAGAAGTCCTTCAAAGGCTCGGCGGACCGTACCGTTTCCCTGGGCAACGACCTGGAGCTGCTGGACCGCCTGTGGCTGACCACCGGCCTGTCCGCGGTCAACGTGCGGCGCAACGTGGAAATCCACTACAGCAACCAGACCAACGCGCCGGGGGAAACCAACTACAACAACTGGAGCCTGGCGCCGCGCATCGGCCTGCGCTACGAGCTGACCCCCGACCTGCAACTGTTCGGCAACTTCACCCGCTCGGTGGACGCGCCGCTGGACTGGCGCTACGCCAACAGCAAGGACCAGATCACCCCGCTGGTGGAGCAGAAGGCCAACACCCTGGAAGTCGGCATCAAGGGCCATTACGACCGCTTCGACGGCAGCCTGTCGCTGTACCGCTCCTGGGTGCGCGATGAACTGCTCACCGTGGTGGACGAGGCGGAAACCGCCAAGCAGGGCAGCATCGTCACCGCCACCTACAACAGCAGCACGCCGACCACCCACCAGGGCGTCGAGCTGGGGCTGGACACCCTGCTCTGGGGCAACCCCCAGGGCGAGAAAGTGGTGCTGCGCCAGGCCTACACCTACAACGACTTCCGCTACCGCGACGACCCGCGCCTGGGCGACAACCACCTGCCCGGCATCCCCGAGCACGTCTATCAGGCCAAGCTGGAATACCAGCACCCCTCCGGCTTCTACGGCGGCGTCAACGTGCAGTCGGTGGCGCGCACGGCGGTGGATTACACCAACACCCTGTACGCCCCCTCCTACACCATCTTCGGCGCGACCACCGGTTTCGAAGCACCGAGCAAGAAATGGCAGGTGTACCTGGACCTGAAGAACCTGGCGGACAAGGACTACGTGACCACCGTGTCCCCCGTCTACAACGCCGTAGGCAACAAGAACACCGCGAGCTTCTACCCCGGCGACGGCTTCGGCGTCTTCGCCGGCGTGGAGTTCAGGCTCTAGCCCCGAGGGGCGCGGATGCCAGGCCCCGCGCCCCGTTCCCTTGCCTACCCAGGAAGCCTTCCATGCAACCAATCCGAAGCGCCCAGCACTCCCGCCCCGGCATACGCCGGCTGGGCCTGGCGCTGTGCGCCCTGCTGGCCCTCGCCGGCTGCTCGGGGCCCGACGACACAGCCGCCGGCAAGGCCGACGCCGCCGTGGCGCCGGCGCAGTCCGCCGCCCTCGACACCGGCACCCTCAAGGACGGCCAGCTCAGCTACCCCGCCGAGGACTTCCACGAGCAGGCCCCCGGCAAGCCCGGCGGCACGCTGCGCGCCAGTGCCGCGCTGGACACCTATTCCTTCGACATCCACGCCCTGTCCCACGGCAACGTGCAGTGGCTGGGGCGCATCCTCTACGACTGCCTGGTGTACCAGGACGAACAGGGCAAGGTCTCGCCCTGGCTGGCCAAATCCTGGGAGATTTCCGCGGACGGCCTGACCTACACCTTCCACCTGCGCGACGACGTCAGCTTCAGCGACGGCAGCAAGTTCAACGCCGAGGCCGTGCGCGTCAACCTCGAACACATGCGCGACCCGGCCACCAAGTCGCCGCTGGCCGCGGCCTACATCGCGCCCTACCAGTCGGGCAAGGTGCTCGACGAGTACACCTTCCAGGCCACCCTGCGCGAGCCCTACTCGCCCTTCCTCGACGTGCTGGCGCAGTCCTGGCTGGGCATGATCTCGCCGAAGCAGATCCTCGAAGACCCGAAATCCATCGCCGCCCACCCGGTGGGCTCCGGGCCCTTCGTGCTGGAAAGCTACACCCGCGACCAGGGCGCCAGCTTCGTGCGCCGCGCCGGCTACCACTGGGCGCCGCCGGTGCTGCACCACCAGGGCCCGGCCTACCTGGAGCGCCTGGAGCTGAGCTTCGTGCCCGAGGCGCTGATCCGCTACAGCTCGCTGGTCTCCGGGCAGTACGACTTCACCCTGGACGCGCCGACGCAGAACGCCCAGGCCATCCGCAAGGACCCGCAACTGGTGCTGCGCAGCCGCATCCGCAAGGGCAACCCGGTGCGCAGCCTGACCTTCAACGTCGAACGCTTCCCCTTCGACGACGTGCGCGTGCGCAAGGCCCTGGCCCGCGCCATCGACCGCGAGGGCCTGGCCTGGATCAGCGGCTTCGGCGAATTCCAGGTCAAGGCCGACTTCCTTGCCGCCAACACCCGCTTCTACGACCCGGCCTGGCGCAACGCCCTGGGCTACGACGTGGCCGCGGCCAACGCCCTGCTCGACGAGGCCGGCTGGACCGCGCGCGACGCCGAGGGCTACCGCAGCCGCGACGGCCGGCGCCTGGCCGCCACCCTGCTGATGATCGACAGCCCGGCGCTGCCGGCCAACGTGGCGGTGGCCATGCAGGCCGACGCGAAGAAGATCGGCATCGACCTGGGCCTGCGCGTGCTGCCCCAGGCCCAGGTCAACGACCTGCGCTACGCCGGCGACTACCAGGCGCTGGTCGGCGGCTACTGGCACACCAACACCCCGGACGGGCTGTACATCCTCTACCACAGCAACTCCATCGCCACGCCGAAGCTGATCGGGCAGAACAGCGCGCGCCTGCGCGACGCCCAGTTGGACGACCTGCTCGCCCGCGCCCGCCGCAGCACCGACACGGCCGAGCAGCAGCGCCTGTACAGCGCCGCCCAGCAACGCCTCACCGAAGTGGTGCCGGCGGTGCCGGTGTACGAAAGCCAGTTGACCATCGCCTACCGCCGAGACGTCAAGGGCGTGGTGTTCGACAGCTCGCACAACGTGCCCTTCTTCACCAGCGTCTGGCTGGACCGGGAGCCGCAACCATGAATGCCCTGCGCCGCGTCCTCTGGCGTTTCCTCGGCGGCCTGGCGGTGCTCTGGGGCGCCGCCAGCCTGACCTTCGTCGCCCTCAACGTCAGCGGCGGCGACCCGGCCCTGGCCATCCTCGGCGGGCCGGACGCCATGCCCACCGCCGAAGCCATCGCCCAGGTGCGCCGCGACTACGGCTTGGACCAGCCGCTGGCGGTGCAGTACGCCCACTACCTGGGGCGCCTGGTCCAGGGCGACCTGGGCGAGTCGTACCGCCTGCGCATCCCGGTGGCCCAGGCCATCGCCGGGCAGGTCGGCGCCACCGCCCAGTTGGCCCTGTGGGCGGCGCTGGCCGCGGTGCTGCTGGCGGTGAGCGCGGCGGTGCTGACCGCCAACCGCGCGCCCTGGGCCCGCGGCCTGGCCTCCGGCGGCGAGCTGCTGCTGTCGTCCATGCCCAGCTTCGTGCTCGGCATCCTCCTGCTGCTGGTGTTCTCCTTCCAGCTGCACTGGCTGCCGCCCACCGGCTCGCGCGGCTGGAAGAGCCTGGTGCTGCCGATCCTCACCCTGGCCCTGCCGGTGGCCGCGGTGCTGGCCCAGGTGCTGCGCCAGGAGCTGGAGGAAATCCTCGAACAGCCCTTCATCGCCATGGCCCGCGCCCGCGGCCTGTCCGAGGCCGGCGTGCGCCTGGGCCACGCCCTGCGCCATGCGCTGACGCCGCTGATCACCCTGTCCGGCTTCGTCTTCGCCGCGCTGCTGGGCGGCGCGGTGATCACCGAGAACCTGTTCGCCCGCCAGGGCATCGGCCGCCTGATGCTCAACGCGGTGAACGACAAGGACGTGCCCGTGGTGCTCGGCATCACCCTGCTGGCGGCGGCGATCTACGTGCTGGTGAACCTGGCCGTGGACCTGCTCAACGCCCTGGTCGACCCGCGGGTGAGCGAGGCATGAGCATGACCGCGAGCATCGCCCTGGCCCAGCTGCGCCAATTGTTCGACGCCCACGAGGCGCCGCCCCCTTCCATCGCCCGCCCCGAGGACACCGCGATGATCTTCCCCGACGACCTTCCCGCCGCCGCGAGTGCGCCGGCGCACCCCGACGACAACGCCCTGCTGCAACGCTTCGAAGCGGTGTTCCAGCGCATCGCCGCCGGCGCCATCGAGCGCGAGCAGCAGCGCGAGCTGGCCTACGAACCGGTGGCCTGGCTGCGCGCGGCCGGCTTCGGCGCGCTGCGCATTCCCCTGGCCTACGGCGGCCTGGGCGCCAGCCTGCCGCAGCTGTTCCGCCTGGTCCGCCGCCTCGGCGAGGCCGACTCCAACCTGCCGCAGATCTTCCGCGCGCACTTCGGCTTCGTCGAAGGCCGCCTCAACGACGACGACGAAGCCAGCCGCCAGCACTGGTTCCCGCGCATCGTCGGCGGCGAGCTGTTCGGCGCGGCCATGGCCGAGCGCAGCGAAGTCACCGGCAACAGCGTCACCCTCGTCCGCGAGGACGACCACTGGCTGCTCGACGGCGAGAAGTACTACTGCACCGGCACCCTCTACGCCGACTGGATCGCCGTGTCGGCCAGCGACGGCGACGAACACGTCGCCGTGGCCGTGGCCACCGACGCGCCCGGCGTCACCCGCCTGGACGACTGGGACGGCTTCGGCCAGCGCCTGACCGGCAGCGGCACCACCCGCTTCGACAAGGTCCGCGTCGAGGAACACCAGTTGTTCCGCCGCTTCAAGCTCGGCGAAGGGCGCAGCGACAGCTACATCACCGCCTTCTACCAGCAGGTGCACCTGGCCACCCTGGCCGGCATCGCCCGGGCGGTGCTGCGCGACGCCGTCGCCTTCGTCCAGGGCCGCACCCGCGCCTTCGGCATTCCCGGCCGCTCCGAGCCGCGCCAGGACCCGCTGGTGCAGCGCGTGGTGGGCCGCCTGGGCAGCCTGGCGTTCTCCGCCGAGGCGCTGGTGGAAGCCGTCTCGGCCACCCTCGAACGCACCTGGCAGGCGCACCGCGCAGGCCAAGCCAGCCGCGAGCTGTACGCCGAGGCCGACATCCACGCCTACCAGGCGCAGCAGATCGTCCTGCCCCAGGTGCTGGAGGCCGCCACCCTGCTCTTCGAGGTCGGCGGCGCCTCGGCCACCAGCAGCGGCCGCCGGCTCGACCGGCACTGGCGCAACGCCCGCACCCTGGCCTCGCACAACCCGGCGATCCTGCGCGAGGCCTACCTGGGCGACTACCACCTCAACGGCACCCTTCCCAGCGAGGCCTGGAGCGAGCGTTTCGCCGCCGCCAAGGCCGCGCAACAGCAAGCCCCCGATACCGAGGAGACCCCGGCATGAGCAACGCACAGCGGCAAATGAGCATCGGCATGAACATCCTCGGCTTCGGCGCCCACGCCGCGGCCTGGCGCACCGGCGAGGCGCCGCCCACCGCCTACCTGGACGTGGGCTACTACCAGAACATCGCGCGCATCTCCGAGCGCGGCACCCTGGACGCCATCTTCCTCGCCGACGGCCCGGCCCTGGCCGGCGACGTCGGCCGCCAGCCGGCCGGGCGCCTGGAGCCCACCGTGCTGCTCACCGCGGTGGCCCTGGCCACCCAGCGCATCGGCGTGATCTCCACCGCGTCCAGCTCCTACAACGAACCCTTCAACCTGGCCCGGCGCATCGCCTCGGTCGACCACATCAGCGGCGGCCGCGCGGCCTGGAACGTGGTGACCAACGCCGGCGACGCCGCCGCGCAGAACTTCGGCCTGGCCGGCGCGCCGCTGCACGTGGACCGCTACGCCCGCGCCGAGGAGTTCGTCGACGTCACCCTCAAGCTGTGGGACAGCTGGGAAGACGGCGCCATCCTCGGCAACGCCGCCTCCGGGCGCTTCGCCGACCCGGCCCGGGTGCACGCCATCGACCACGTCGGCCGCTACTTCTCGGTCAAGGGCCCGCTCAACGTGCCGCGCTCGCCCCAGGGCCGCCCGGTGCTGTTCCAGGCCGGCTCCTCGGAGGGCGGCAAGGCCCTGGGCTCGCGCTTCGCCGACGCCATCTTCACCACCCAGACCACCCTCGCCGACGGCCAGGCCTTCTACCGCGAGATGAAGCAGCGCGCCCGCCAGTGGGGGCGCAACCCCGAGCACCTGAAGATCATGCCCGGCCTGTCCACGGTGATCGGCAGCACCGAGGCCGAGGCCCTGGAGCGCTTCGAGCGGCTGAACAGCTACCTGGGCGAAGGCGGCCTGCTGCGGCAGATCGCCCAGCGCATCGGCATCGACGCCAGCGAGCTGGACCCGGACGCGCCGCTGCCCTGGCAGCGCATCGGCCCGGTCAACGAATTCGAGAAGGGCTCCCACGGCTTCCTCGAAGCCCAGCTGAACCTGGCCCGCGCCGAGAACCTCAGCGTGCGCCAGCTGTCGCGGCGCATCCTGGTCGGCCACCGGCTGCTGGTGGGCACCCCCGAGCAGGTCGCCGCCACCTTGGAGGAATGGTTCCTCGCCGGCGCCGCCGACGGCTTCAACATCATGCCCGACAGCTTCCCCTCGGGCGTGGAGAGCTTCGTCGACGAAGTGGTGCCGCGCCTGCGCCAGCGCGGGTTGTTCCGCCACGAATACCAGGGCAGCACCCTGCGCGAACACCTCGGCCTGCCCTACCCGGCCAGCCGCTACGAACAACCCGCGGCCGCCTCGGCCTGAACCTGCGAGAGACCACCGGCATGAACTACCGCCCACTCGGCAACAGCGACCTCAAGGTCAGCGTCATCGGCCTCGGCAGCATGACCTGGGGCCACCAGAACAGCGAGGCCGACGCCCACCGCCAGCTCGACTACGCGCTCTCGCGCGGGGTCAACCTGGTGGACGCCGCCGAGATGTACCCCACGCCGTCCCGGGCCGACACCTGGGGCGACACCGAGCGCTTCATCGGCACCTGGCTTGCGCGCAGCAAGCGCCGCCAGGACATCGTCCTGACCAGCAAGATCGTCGGCCCACCGCGCCAGAGCGGGCACATGCAGCACATCCGCGGCGGCGCCACGCGCTTCGACCCGGCCACCCTGCGCAGCGCCCTGGACGGCAGCCTCGACCGCCTGCAGACCGACTACCTGGACCTCTACCAGTTGCACTGGCCCAGCCGCAGCACCAACTTCTTCGGCACCCGCGACTACCCCTGGGTGGACGACGAGCAGAGCGACGACATCGGCGAAACCCTCACCGCCCTGGCCGAACTGGTGAAGTCCGGGCGGGTGCGCCACATCGGCCTGTCCAACGAAACGCCCTGGGGCGTGGCCGAGTTCCTCAAGCAGTCCGAGCGCCTGGGCCTGCCGCGCATCCTCAGCGTGCAGAACCCCTACAGCCTGCTCAACCGCCAGTACGAGACGGGCCTTGCGGAGTTCAGCCACCGCGAGCGCATCGGCCTGCTGGCCTATTCGCCGCTGGCCTTCGGCGTGCTCACCGGCAAGTACCTGGACGGCGCCCAGCCGGCCGGCGCGCGCCTGAGCGCCGGTTCCGCCTACGGCCGCTTCGCCCGCTACGCCAGCGCCGAGGCGCAGCAGGCCACCCGCGCCTACGTCGAGCTGGCCCGCGAGCTGGGCCTGGCGCCGGCGCAACTGGCCCTGGCCTTCGTCATCGCCAAGCCCTTCGTGGCCAGCGCGCTGAACGGCGCCACCAGCCTGGAGCAACTGGCGCAGAACCTCGACGCCGCCGAGCTGCAGCTGACGCCGGAAGCGCTCGCCGCCATCGACGCCATCCACGCGCGCCTGCCGAACCCGGCGCCCTGACAGGAGAACACCCATGGCCGGTACGTCGACCGCACTGCCCCGCCTGCTGCCCGCGCCGTCGCGGCGCCGCCAGCTGCCCGCCTTCCTCGGCGCGGCCCTGGTCCGCCCGGGCCTGACGCTGGCCGGGGTGTTCCTGGCGCTGCTGGTGCTCGCCAGCCTGGCGCCGACCTGGCTGGTGACCACCGACCCGCTGCTGGCCAGCGCCCGCCACGCCTTCCAGGCGCCCAGCGCGGCGCACTGGCTGGGCACCGACGAGAACGGCCGCGACCTGCTCGCGCGCCTGGTGCACGGCGCCCGGCCATCGCTGCTGATGGGCCTGGCGGCCACCGCCATCGGCCTGCTCGGCGGCATCGCCGTGGGCCTGGCCGCCGGGCTCGGGCCGCGCTGGCTGGATGCAGCGGCCATGCGCGGCATCGACGTGCTGCTGGCCTTCCCGGAACTGCTGCTGGCCCTGGTCATCATCACCTTCTGGGGCCAGGGGCTGGTCAACGCCATGCTCGCCGTGGGCATCGCCGGCATCCCGCGCTACGCCCGCCTGGTGCGGGCCCAGGCGAAGGTGGTGCGCGGCGCCGCCTACGTCGAGGCGGCAGTCACCCTGGGCCTGTCGCGGCCGGCGGTGATCTGGCGCCACCTGCTGCCCAACGCCATCCGCCCGGTGCTGATCCTGGCCACCCTGGGCATTGGCGCCAACATCGCCGCCGGCGCCTCGCTGAGCTTCCTCGGCTTCGGCGCGCCGCCGCCGGCGCCCGAATGGGGCTCGATGCTCTCGGTCGGCCGCAACTTCCTCTCCAACGCCTGGTGGCTGGTCGCGGCACCGGGCACGGCGGTGACCCTCACCGTGGTCGCCGTGACCGTGCTCGGCCGCGCCCTGCTGCGCTACAGCGAGGGCAAACGCCCATGACCACCCTGATCAACCCGTTCCGCCCGCTGCTGGAAGTGGCCGACCTGGACGTCGCCTTCGGCCGCGCCCAGCCGGTGCTGCAGCAGGTGTCCTTCAGCCTCTATCCCGGCGAATGCCTGGCCCTGGTCGGCGAGTCCGGCTCGGGCAAGAGCGTCACCTCGCGCACCCTGGCCGGGCTCACCGGCGCCGGCGCGCAGATCCGCGCACGGCGCCTGGCCTTCGACGGCCAGGACCTGCTGAACCTCGGCGGCCGCCAGTGGCGCGAGCTGCGCGGCTCGCGCATCGGCTTCGTGATGCAGGACGCCCTCGGCTCGCTCGACCCGCTGCGCCAGGTGGGCCGCGAGATCGACGAGCCGCTGCGCCTGCATACGTCCCTGGACCGCGAGCGGCGTCAGCAGAAGGTGTTCGACCTGCTGCGCGCGGTGGGCGTGCCCGAGGCCGAGCTGCGCGCCCGCCAGTACCCGCACCAGCTCTCCGGCGGGCTGCGCCAGCGCGCGCTGATCGCCTCGGCCATCGCCTGCGACCCCGACCTGCTGATCGCCGACGAACCCACCACGGCGCTGGACGCCACCGTCCAGGCGCAGGTCCTCGACCTGCTGGAAAGCCTGCGCCAGCGCAACCGCGCCATGCTGGTGGTGAGCCACGACCTGGCGGTGGTGGCGCGCCTGGCGCACCGCGTGGCGGTGATGCAGCACGGCGTGATAGTCGAGGAAGGCCCGGTCGACCAGGTGCTGGAAGACCCGCGCCACCCCTACACCCGCTCGCTGCTGCGCGCAGCCTCCGCGGTGCACCTCAGCCATGCGCCGCAGCCCGCCGCCAGCGAGCCGCCGCCGGCCAGCCTCGGCGCCCAGCCGGTGGTGCTGGAGGCGCGGCAACTGGCCAAGCACTTCCACGGCCCGAACGGCGCGGCGCAGCAGGCGGTGGCCAACGCCTCCTTCACCCTGCGCGCCGGCGAGACCCTCGGCATCGTCGGCGAATCCGGCTCGGGCAAGACCACCCTCACCCGCATGATCCTCGGCCTGGAACGCCCCGACAGCGGCGAGGTGTACCTGCGCGGCCAGGCCTGGAGCGCCCTCGACGCCCTGGCCCAGCGCCGCGAGAGGCGCCGCATCCAAGTGGTGTTCCAGGACCCGCTGGCCTCCTTCGACCCGCGCTACAGCGTGGCCCGCGTCCTCGACGAGGCCCTGGCCCGGGCCGGCGGCAGCCGCGCCGAGCGCCAGCAGCGGGCGCGCGAACTGCTGGAGCTGGTGCGCCTGCCGGCGGGCATGCTGCAGCGCCGGCCCATCGAGCTGTCCGGCGGCCAGCGCCAGCGCATCGCCATCGCCCGCGCCCTGGCGGCGCAGCCGGAAATCCTGGTGTGCGACGAGCCGGTGTCGGCGCTGGACGTCTCGGTGCAGGCGCAGATCCTCGACCTGCTGGCCGACCTCAAGCAGCGCCTGGGCCTGGCCTGCCTGTTCATCTCCCACGACCTGGGCGTGGTGCGCCACGTCAGCGACCGCGTGCTGGTGATGAAGGACGGCCACATCGTCGAGAGCGGCCCGGTGCGCGAGGTCTTCGCCCGCCCGCAGCACGACTACACCCGCGCCCTGCTGGGCGCCATTCCCCACCTGCCGCAACCCCGGGAGCGCCGCATCCGTGTCGAAGCCATTGCACGTTAACCTGTTCGAGATGAACTGCGTCAGCCACATCGTCCACGGCCTCTGGGCCCACCCGGAAAACCAGCGGCACCGCTTCAACGACATCGACTACTGGACGGAACTGGCGCAACTGCTGGAGCACGGCACCTTCGACGGCGTCTTCCTGGCCGACGTGGTGGGCGTCTACGACCGCTTCCGCGGCGGCCCCGAGACGGCCCTGCGCGAGGCCGTGCAGGTGCCCAGCAACGACCCGCTGCTGGTCATCCCGGCGATGGCCGCGGTGACCCGCAACCTGGGCTTCGGCGCCACCTTCTCCACCACCTACGAGCCGCCCTTCGCCTTCGCCCGGCGCATGAGCACCCTCGACCACCTGACCCGCGGCCGCGTCGGCTGGAACATCGTCACCTCCTACCTGCCCAACGCCGCGCGCAACTTCGGCCTGGACGATGAGGTGCCCCACGACCGCCGCTACGAGATCGCCGACGAATACCTGGACGTGCTCTACAAGCTCTGGGAAGGCTCCTGGGACGACGACGCGGTGATCGCCGACCGCCAGCGGCGCATCTACACCGACCCGGCCAAGGTGCGCTACATCGACCACGTCGGCGAGCACTTCAGGGTCGCCGGGCCGCACCTCTGCCAGCCCTCGCGGCAGCGCACCCCGGTGCTGTTCCAGGCCACCGGCTCGCCGGCCGGCACCGAGTTCGCCGGGCGCCACGCCGAAGTGGTGTTCACCGGCGGCCCTACCCCGGCGGCGGTGCGCCGCAACATCGCCCACATGCGCGAACGCGCCCGCGCCCACGGGCGCGATCCGGCGGGCATCAAGTTCATCGTCCAGGCGGCGGTGATCGTCGGCCGCAACGACCTGGAAGTGCAGGCCAAGCTGGAGGACTACCGGCGCCTGCAGAGCCTCGACGGCGCCCTGGCGCACATGCAGTCGGGCGTCGACCTGGCCGCCTTCCCGGCGCACACGCCGCTGGCCGAGCTGCCCGGCGGCGGGCCCTGGGCGGCGCTGCTGGCCAGCGACCCGCAGGCCACCGTGGGCCAGCTGGTGAAGCGCCTGGGCGGCTTCGACGAGGGCCGCTTCTTCGTCGCCGGCACGCCGAAGGTGGTGGCCGACGAGATCGAGAAATGGCTCGACGAGGACGGTATCGACGGCATCAACCTGCGCCAGTTCCTCACCCCGCACACCGCGCGCGACTTCATCGAACTGGTGGTGCCCGAGCTGCGCCGCCGCGGACGCTTCCGCGAGGCCTACAACGACGGCGAGACCCTGCGCGAACGGCTGTTCGGCGCCGGCCACGCGCGCCTGCCCGCCGACCACCATGGCGCCCGCTACCGCGACCCGGCGGCCCTGCGCCAGGCCAGCGCGCCGCTGCGCTTCGCCCAGGCGCCGGCCTGATCCCTTTCCCGAGATGGACCTGAAGATGCCCACATCCGCCGCAACCACCCTGCCCCCCGCCCCCCTCGACCTGGCCGAGCTGCGCCGCCGCGCCGTGCCGCGCCTGGCCGCCATCGCCGAGGGCGCCGCCGAACGCGAACGCCTGCGCCAGCTGCCCCACGAACAGGTGCGCGCCCTGGCCGCCGATCTCCTGCTGTGCTTGCGCATCCCCGCCGCATACGGCGGCGCCGGCGCCAGCGTGCGCGACACCGCGCAGTTCGTCATCGACCTGGCGGCGGTGGACTCCAACGTCGCCCAGTCGCTGCGCCCCAGCTTCGCCTTCATCGAGGGCCTGCTCGCCCGCGGCGACCAGGCCGAGCAGCAGCGCTGGTTCCCGCGCTTCCTCGCCGGCGAGGTGTTCGGCAACGCCGGCTGGGAGGTCGGCGGCGCCAACGGCGCGGTGAGCGCGCGCCTGCGCCGCGACGGCGAGGCCTTCCGCGCCAGCGGCAGCAAGTTCTACAGCACCGGCTCGCTGTACGCCGACTGGGTCAGCGCGGTGGCCCTGGACGAGGACGACAAGCCGGTGTCCTTCGTGGTCCCGCGCGACCGCGAGGGCCTGGAACTGCTGGACGACTTCGACGCCATGGGCCAGCGCCTCACCGCCAGCGGCACCACGCGCCTGAACGACCTGCTGGTGCAACCGGGGGAAATCCGCCCGCGGGTAGTGGAGGAAGGCCAGCGCTCCATCGTCACGCCCTTCCTGCAACTGTTCCTCGGCGCGGTGGAAGCCGGCATCGCCCGCAACGCCCTGACCGACGCCGTGGCCTTCGCCCGCGACCACGCCCGGCCGATCAAGCACAGCAGCGCGCAACGCTCGGTGGACGACCCCTACGTGGAATTCGCCGTGGGCGAGATTTCCGCCCGCGCCCTGGCCGCCGAGGCGGTGATCCTGCGCGCCGCCGAGCGCCTCGACGAAGCCTGGGCGGCGGGCCTCGACCACGACGCGGTGAACCTCGCCGCCGTGGAAGTGGCCCAGGCCCAGTACATCGCCGTGGAATCGGCGCTCAAGGCCGCCGAACTGCTGTTCGACGTCGGCGGCGCCTCCACTACCGGCCGCCAGCACAACCTCGACCGCCACTGGCGCAACGCCCGCACCCTGGCCAACCACAACCCGCGCCACTGGAAGGCCGCGGTGGTCGGCGCCTGGCGCCTGAAGGGCAGCGAGCCGCCGACCTCGGGGCTGTTCTGATGCCGGGGAAAGCGCAACTGCAATTCCGCCCCATCGACCCACACGCCCATGCCGAACTGTGCGTTCGCTTCAGAGAAGACACGGCACACTGTGCCTATGGCTCGACCATTCCCTTCCACGGCAACGACGGCAATGGCGCGGCGCGCTACCTGGACTGGCTGCGGGAGCGCCTGCACAAGCTGCCCGGCAGCGCCGTGTTCCTCCACGACGGCGAACAGGTCATCGGGCAGATCGAGATGAGCCTACTGGAGTCGGCCGAGGGGCCGCAGGGCTACGTCCATCTCTTCTACCTGGTACCGGAAAGGCGCGGCGAAGGGCTGGGCCGAGTCCTGGAATCCTACGCTCGAAGCTTTCTCCAACGACTCGGCTGTCGCACGCTGCGCCTGTCCGTGAGCCCGGCCAACCAGGCGGCCTGGAGGTTCTACCGAAGCAGTGGCTGGCGGGACCTGGGGCCAAGGAACGATGCACCCGCCCTGCACCTGCTGGAGAAGAGCGAAGCGGCCGGCGTCCCGATCGTCGGCAGCGCGGATGGCGATGCCGCGCGATGGCATTTCCGCAAGGCCCTGAAGCTCGACCAGGCCTCGCGGGAAGCCGAGGCCATCGACCATTACCGCAATGCCCTGGCCCTGGGGCTGGACGAACGGGAGGAGGTGATCGCGATACTCGGCCTGGGCTCGTCGCTGAGGGTCATGGGGCGGGCTCAGGAGAGCCTGCAGACGCTCTCGGCGCTGGCGCATACGAACAATGCGGCCTTCCTCTTCCATGCGCTCGCGCTCTACGACAGCGCGCAATACGCGTCCCTCGCCCAGCGACTGCTGGCGAGGCTGCTGCAGGTATTGGTGGAATGGCAGGACGACGACGTCATGCCGTTCCGGGCGCCGCTGGAGCGCTATATCCGCAACCTGGCCACGCCTGGCGACGGTGGCCGGCTATGAGCCTTGCCAAGCAAAACGGCCGCCTGGTGCCGATGATCACCGGCGCCGCGCTGTTCATGGAGCTGCTGGACAGCACCGCGGTGCTCACCGCGCTACCGCAGATGGCCGCCGACTTCGGCGAGGCCGCGGTGCGCATGAACCTGGTGGTGTCGCTGTACCTGCTGGCGGTGGCGCTGTTCGTGCCGGTCAGCGGCTGGGTCGCCGACCGCTTCGGCCCGCGCCGGGTGCTGCTGGCGGCCATCGGCCTGTTCATGCTGGCTTCGCTGGCCTGCGCGGCGTCCACCTCGCTGCTGCAGCTGTCCCTGGCGCGCCTGGCCCAGGGCGCCGCCGGGGCGCTGATGGCGCCGGTGGGCCAGGTGCTGCTGTTGCGCTGGTCGACGCCGGACACCCTGCTGCGCAACATGGCCGCGCTGGCCATCCCGGCGCTGGTCGGGCCGCTGCTCGGCCCGCCGCTGGGCGGGCTGCTGGTGGACCTGCTGTCGTGGCACTGGATCTTCTTGGTCAACCTGCCCATCGGCGCGCTGGGCATCGTCCTGATCCTGCGCTTCGTCCCCGACTTCCCGGGCGATCCGCAGCGGCGCCTGGACCGCCGCGGCTTCCTGCTCAGCGGCTGCGCCCTGGCGGCGCTGGTGTTCGGCTTCGAGGCCCTGGGCCACCGCCTGCTGCCGCTGCCGCTGGTGGCCACGCTGCTGGCCGCCGGCGCCTGCGCCGCGCTGGCCTACTGGCGCCACGCCCGGCGCCACGCGGCGCCGCTGATCGACCTCGGCCTGCTGCGCATCCCCACCTTCGCCACGGCGATCTGGGGCGGCAACCTGTTCCGCCTGGGCAGCGCCGCGCAGCCGTTCCTGATGGTGCTGATGCTGCAGCTGGGCTTCGGCCTGGGGGCGCTGGACGCCGGGCTGCTGACCCTCGCCGGCGGCGCCGGCGCGTTGAGCGTGAAGTTCCTCTCGGTGCGCATCGTCCAGCGCCTGGGCTTCCGCCGCACCCTGGTCGGCAACGCCCTGCTCTGCGCCCTGTCCATCGTCGGCTGCGCCCTGCTGCGCGCCGACACGCCCCTGTGGCTGCTGCTGGGCCTGCTGTACCTGAGCGGCCTGCTGCGCTCGCTGCAGTTCAGCACCCTGGGCGCCCTGACCTTCTGCGAAGTGCCGCGCGAGCTGGCCAGCCGCGCCAGCAGCCTGTCGGCAATGTCCATGCAGTTGGCCATGAGCCTGGCGGTGGGCCTGGCCGCCAGCCTGCTGGGGCTGGTGATGCACGCCCAGGGCCATGCCCAACCACAGGTCGCCGACCTGTCCCTGGCGATGCTCGCCGGGGCTGTGCTGTGCGCCGCCTCGGCGCTGTCGTTCCGTCGCCTGGGCGAGACCGCCGGAGCCTCCATCAGCGGCCACGCCAGGCCCTCGCTCGCCGATAACCCATGCCCCAAGGAGACCGCCCATGGCTGAGCCCATTCCCGCGCTGATCCGCGCCGTTCGCCCAGGCGACGCCCGGCCCATCGCCGAAGCCCACGTGCAGAGCTGGCAGGCGACCTACCGCGGGCTGCTGCCGGACAGCTACCTGCAGGGCCTGGCCGACAACCTGCAGCGTCGCGTCGACTTCATCGACAACGCCATCCGCAACGGCAGCCGCGACATCCGCGTGGCCGAGCGCGAGGGCGCGGTGGTCGGCTGGAGTTCCTTCGGCCCCAGCCGCGACCCCGACATCGAGCCCGGCACCGGCGAGCTCTATTCCATCTACCTGGTGCCGGCGGCCTGGTCCGCCGGCATCGGCCGCGCGCTCTGGCTGGCCTCGCGCCAGGCCCTGGAGGCCGCGGGCTTCGCCCGCGTCACCTTGTGGGCGCTGGACGGCAACGCGCGCGCCGAGCGCTTCTACCGCGCCGCCGGCTTCACCCCGCAAAGCAACGCCTCGCGGGTCTTCGAGGAGGACGGCACGGCCTTCCCGGTGACCCGCTACCTGCTGCCCCTGACCCACGCCTGAAGGACCCTACCCGCCATGAGCCACACCCCGGACGACACCGCCGGCGAACGCCAGGCCCACGCCTGGAACATCCGTTACCTGCCGGAGGCGCCGGTACCTTTCGTCATCCACTTCGTCAGCCAGTATCGCTGGGCCTACCTGGCGATCCTGCTGCTGCAGATCACCGCGGTGGTCTGCACCGTGCTGATCCCCTGGAGCCTGGGCCAGGTCACCCGCCTGGTGAACGCCAGCAGCACGCCCGAGGCGCTGTTCTGGCCGGTGGCCGGCTTCGCCGTGCTGGTGGCCCTGGAGGTGGTCTTCACCCGCAGCGCCAACACCATCAACATCCGCGTGCTGCCGCGCCAGCGGGCGCGCGTCACCCACACCGTCTACGCCTACCTGCAGCAGCACTCGCACCGCTTCGTCAGCAACGAGTTCGCCGGCGCCCTGGCGCACAAGGTCTCGGAAGTCGCCATGGGGGTAAACCAGACCATGAACATCCTGCTCTTCGACCTGATCCCGCTGCTGGTCACCCTGAGCCTGGCGAGCCTGGTGCTGGCCAGCGCCTCGGGCCTGCTGGCGGCGTTCATGCTGGGCTGGTCGGTGCTGTTCATCGCCGTCTCCTTCCTCCTCGCCCGGCGCAGCCACCCGCTGGCGCAGCAGTACTCCGCGGCGCGCAGCATCAGCACCGGCAAGGTGGTGGACGCGGTGACCAACCTGAGCAACGTGCGCCTGTTCGCCCGGCACTCCCACGAGCTGGACTACCTGTCCGGCTACCTGGACCGCGAACTGGCGGCGGCCGGCCGCTCGCTGGGCTATATGGAGAAGATCCGCTGGTTCCAGAACAGCTGCGGCATGGCCCTGAAGATCGGCATGCTGCTGCTCACCCTGTGGCTGTGGCGCAGCGGCGCCATCAGCATCGCCGCCTTCGTCATGGCCACCAGCATGGCGCTGCTGATCATCAACGACGTGGCCAGCCTGTCGCGGCGCTTCCTGGAGCTGTTCGAGGCCACCGGCAACATCGCCAACGGCGTGCGCACCCTGATCCGCCCCCACGAGGTGGTCGACCGCCCCGACGCCCGCCGCCTGGAAGTGCGCCAGGGCAACGTCGAGTTCCGCGGCGTGCGCTTCGGCTACCACCCCGGCCAGCCGATCTTCGAGCAGCTCGACCTGCGCATCCCGGCCGGCCAGCGCGTCGGCCTGGTGGGCTTCTCCGGCTCCGGCAAGTCCACCCTGCTCAACCTGCTGCTGCGCCTGTACGACGTCGACGGCGGCCAGGTGCTGATCGACGGCCAGGACATCCGCGAGGTGACGCAGCACTCGCTGCACCGGCAGATCGGCCTGATTCCCCAGGAGCCGGGGCTGTTCCACCGCAGCATCCGCGAGAACATCCACTACGGGCGCCTGGAGGCCAGCGCCGAGGAACTGGCCGCGGCCATCCACGGCGCCGGCGCCAGCGCCTTCATCGAGCGCATGGAGCACGGCTACGATTCCCTGGTGGGCGAACGCGGCGTCAAGCTGTCCGGCGGCCAGCGGCAGCGCATCGCCATCGCCCGGGTGCTGCTGAAGAACGCGCCCATCCTGGTGATGGACGAGGCCACTTCCAGCCTGGACTCCATCACCGAGCGCTTCATCCAGGACCAGCTGGACAGCATCATGCAGGGCAAGACCGTGATCGTGGTGGCCCACCGCCTGTCGACGGTGGCGCACCTTGACCGCATCATCGTCTTCGACAAGGGCCGCGTGGTCGAGGACGGCAGCCACCAGGAGCTGCTGAAGAAGCGCGGCCAGTACTACCGCCTGTGGAGCCGACAGTCCGACGGGCTGTTCCAGGAAGAGGCCGAGGCGGTCTGAATTTCCCAACCGGAGAGCGACATGAACTACCGAACCCTGGGCCGCTCCGGCCTGCAGGTCTCCCCCCTGGCGCTGGGCAGCATGATGTTCGGCGGCCAGACCGACGCCGCCAGCTCGCGGCGCATCATCGACCAGGCGCTGGAGCGCGGGCTCAACTTCATCGACACCGCCGACGTTTACAACGACGGGCGCTCGGAGGAAATCGTCGGCCAGGCCATCGCCGCGCGCCGCGACGACTGGGTGCTGGCCTCCAAGGTCGGCATGGGCCCGGCGGACGCCTGGCCGAACCGCCGCGGCCTGGGCCGCAAGCACATCGCCGCGGCTCTGGACGCCAGCCTCAAGCGCCTGGGCACCGACTACCTGGATCTCTACTACCTGCACCGCGAGGACCCGCAGACGCCGCTGGAGGAAACGGTCGCGGCCATCGGCGACGCCATCGCCCAGGGCAAGGTGCGCCACTGGGGGCTGTCCAACTACCGCGGCTGGCGCATCGCCGAGGTGGTCCACGTGGCCGAGCGCCTGGGCGTGCCCCGGCCCATCGCCAGCCAGCCGCTGTACAACCTGGTGAACCGCCAGGCCGAGACCGAGCAGTTCACCGCCGCCGAGTTCCACGGCCTGGGCGTGGTGCCCTACAGCCCGCTGGCCCGCGGCGTGCTCAGCGGCAAGTACCTGCCGGGCGTGGAGCCGGCCGCCGACAGCCGCGCCGGGCGCCAGGACAAGCGCATCCTGGAGACCGAATGGCGCGCGGAGTCCCTGGAGATAGCACAGAAGCTGAAGGCCCACGCCGAGGCGCGTGGCGTCGGCGTGGTGCAATTCGCCATCGCCTGGGTGCTGAACAACGCCCTGGTCAGCGCGGCCATCGTCGGCCCGCGCACCGAGGAGCAATGGCAGGACTACCTGAAGGCGCTGGACGTGCGCCTGGACGCCGAGGACGAAGCCTTCGTCGACGCCCTGGTCACCCCCGGCCACGCCTCCACGCCGGGCTACAACGACCCGACCCACTTCGTCCCCGGCCGCCGCCCGCGCGGGGAATGACGGGACGCCAGCGGCGCCGAAGTGCTTTTCGTAGGATGGGTTTCGCAAGCTCAACCCATCCTACGGGTGCGTCTTTCCTTGTGTAGGATTTATCCGCGATTGCAGGGAGCGCTACAGGCGTTTCCCGGTTGTGCCGGTGCATTGGGCTGACTCCGCCCCTCTCCCTAACCCTCTCCCTGAAGGGAGAGGGGACCGTTCGGCAGAGCTGGGTAGTCTGGAGTTAGCCGGACACGCCGGTGGTTTCCGGCTGAAGCCATGCTTTCCGCTGGCACAGACAAGCCCCCTCTCCCTTCAGGGAGAGGGCTGGGGAGAGGGCGCTCTTGGCTGGCACCGAAGCCCCAGGAAGCCTCGTTCGCGAGCAAGCTCGCTCCTACGAAAAGCCGTGCCCGCCCGTATGAGTAGCTTCGTAGGATGGGTATCGCACGAAGCAATACCCATCCTACGGAGAGCGCTACAGGCGTTTCCCGGTTGTGCCGGTGCATCGGGCTGACTCCGCCCCTCTCCCTAACCCTCTCCCTGAAGGGAGAGGGGACCGTTCGGAGTGCGCTGATATTTCCGCGTTAGCCGGCTTGCACCGAGTAGCCGGCTGACACCAAATCCTTTCTCGGCACGGACTAGCCCCCTCTCCCTTCAGGGCGGGGCGCGCAGCCGAGGGCTGGGGAGAGGGTGCTCTTGGTCCTAGCACCGAAGCCACGGGAAGCCCCGTTCGCGAGCAAGCTCGCTCCTACAGGGGAACGGCGCAGACAAGGTCCGCTCGGCGACTCTTCCCCGCCCCCACCCGGCTCAGATCGACAACCGCACGATACGGCTGGCCAACGGCGCCGGCGTGCGGCGCTTGTTCACCACCAGTTCGCCGGCGGCGATCAGCCGGGCCCTGACGATGTTGCGGCTGAGCCCCAGCAGGTCGGAGGTGTGCACCTGGTTGGCATGGCAGAACTGGTAAGCCTCGCGCACCAGCAGGCTTTCCACCTGCCCATGCACGTCGCCGCCGCGCTCGCGGAACAGGCGCAGGAAGGCGCGTTCCAGCTGCGCTTCCAGCGGCTCGTCGGCGCCGGCCGCGCCCTCCAGGCGTTCCGGGCGCAGCCCCGGCAGGCGCAGGTCGTCGGCCTCGATGCGGCCGCCCTGGCAGACCAGCAGGGTGTGGTGGATGACGTTCTCCAGCTCGCGGATGTTGCCCGGCCAGTCGTACTCCGCCAGCTTGCGCGCCGCCGCCTCGCTCAGGTCGACCGCCTCGAAGCCGAGCTTGCGCCCGTAGGTGCCGATGAAGTGCCGCACCAGCGGCAGGATGTCGCCGCGCCGCTCGCGCAGCGCGGGCAGCTGCAGGGTGACGACGTTGAGGCGGTAGTACAGGTCCTCGCGGAAATGCCCGGCGTTGATCGCCTTCTCCAGTTGCACGTTGGTGGCCGCCAGCACCCGCACGTCGATCGGGATGCCCCTGCGCGAGCCCAGGCGCACCACTTCGCGCTCCTGCAGCACGCGCAGCAGCTTGACCTGGATGGGCATCGGCAAATCGCCGATCTCGTCGAGGAACAGGGTGCCGCCGTTGGCCGCCTCGAACCAGCCAGCCTTGGCACTGAGAGCGCCGGTGAAGGCGCCCTTCTCGTGGCCGAACAGCTCGGCCTCCACCAGGGATTCGGAGAAGGCCCCGCAGTTCACCGCGACGAAGGGCCGGTCGCGCCGGCCGCTCAAATTGTGGATGTGACGTGCGACCAGCTCCTTTCCCGTGCCGGTCTCGCCGATGATCAGGACGCTGGCCTCGCTGGGGGCGACCTGTTGCAAATGGGAGAGAAGCGCCTGCGATTTCGGGTCTTCGAAGACCTGTGCGGTTGCCCGGATCGAGGTGGCCAGTGTCGGGTTGGGTGGGAGGGTCAGCAGTTGCATGGGCTTCCTTACGAGTAGAACGTGGGCGAAGGTCGCTGCCGGTTGAGCGCCCAGGCGCCGAGCTCCTGGACGCGGTAATCGAGGGGGTCGTGCAGGCTCTGGGTGCGCAGGTTGCGCCAGTGCCGGTCCAGCCGCAGCGCCGCGTGAGTGGCGCGCGCGCCGGTGACTTCGAACAGGCGGCTACAGAGTTCCAGGCCCACGCGGGTGGCGGCGACCTTGGCGGTGCCGATGGCGATGGCCAGCTCCGCGCGCTCCTCGGCGCCCAGGCGCTGTTCCTTGCGCCAGGCCGCGTCGAACTGCGCGGCGGCGCGCTCCACCAGCAGGCGCACGCCTTCCAGGCCGACCCAGAAGTCGCCGTAGTGGCGCAGCACGTACGGGTCCTCGCTGATGCTCTCGGCGCTGGAGCGGAACCAGGGCCGCGCCTCCTTGAGGGTGTAGCCGCGGAATTCCTCGAAGGCGCCTTCGGCGATACCGAGGAACATGTGGGCGAAGATCAGCTGCGCCAGCAGCGGGCGCAGGCAGGCGAAAGGCGTGCTCAGCGGGCCCGGGTCCAGCAGCAGCTCGGAGCGCTCCACGCGCACCCGCTCGAAGGTCACGCTGCCGCTGTCGGTCTGCCGCTGGCCCATGTTGTCCCAGTCGTCGTGCACGCCGATGCCGCTGCGGCCGCTGGGCAGCGCGGCGATCAGCAGCTTGCCGCCGGCGCTTTCGTCCACCGCCGAGGCGATCAGCATCTCCGAGTCGTTGGCGCCGGAACAGAAGCTCTTCTTGCCGGAGAACTCGCACCAGCCGTCGAACCACTTCACCTGGGTGCGGGTGTCCAGCGGGTTCAGGGCATTGCCCCAGAACCAGTTCTTGCGCGCGGTCAGCTCGAACCACGGCTGCCACTGCTCCGGGCGCGAGAACAGGCGCACGGTGGCCAGCATCAGGTGGTGGAAGCCGAACACGTGGGCCACCGAACTGTCGGCCCGGGCGAACTCGCGGACCACCTCCAGGGTCAGCGACCAGTCCGCGCCATGGCCGCCGAAGGCGCCGGGAATGCTCAGGGCCAGCAGGCCGCTGTGGCGGATGGCGTCGCGCTCGGCCTTGGGCGTGCCGCCGCGCTCGTCGCGTTCGGCGGCGTTCTCGGCAAAACCGGCGGCCAACTGGCGGGCGATCTGCAAAGGGTTGAGGATGCGGCTTTGCTGGTTGGCGCTCACACGGGATCCCTCGTCGGTCGGGGCGGCCCTCAGGCGGGCGCCGCCCCGGCAATGAACCTTCGGCCACGGCCGCCATGGGCCCGGCCGGCGAAATTGAACTGCACGCAGGGCCGAGCAATAACCATTCCAGCGGTCGCCGGGCCGGTTTGCGCGGCCTGGCGCGGGCGGCTTGTTGTTATCTGAGCAACAACTGTTGATTCGCTGTTGCCCCGGCGCTTCCGCCGATCGGCAACCCCTGGCGCCGCGCCTGCACAGCAGCTAAACCCGCTAATAGGGAAGACGCCGGGCCAGGGCGCAGGTCGGTTTCAGGATGTGCCGGGTCGCTTGGGTGCAAACCCCGGGCGAGCAGGATGGCAAGCTTGCAGGATGCCCCCGGACCGGTGCGTCAAGACACCCGGCCGGCGGCAGGGAGGGCGACCGGGTGACCACGCCGCCGTGACGTGGACGGTACGCCGCAGCCGAAGACACCGGAGGCTTGCCGCCAAGGCAGGCCGGTCCGCGATGCCGAGGTACGCTGTATGCCTGATGAGACGCTTCACCTGCCCCTGATCCACGACGTGCTGGCACGCGAGAAGGACGCCCCCGGCGCCCTGCTGCCGATCCTCCACGCCATCCAGGACGGCTGCGGGTACGTTCCCGACCTCGCCGTCGCGGAAATCGCCCATGCCCTCAACCTCAGCCAGGCCGAGGTGCGCGGGGTGATCAGCTTCTACCATGACTTCCGCACCACGCCGCCGGCGCGCCACACCCTGCGCCTGTGCCGCGCCGAGTCCTGCCAGAGCATGGGCGCCGAGCACCTGGCCGCTCAGCTGCGCGAGCAGCTGGCGCTGGACGACCACGGCACCAGCGCCGACGGCAACATCAGCCTGCGTCCGGTGTACTGCCTGGGCGCCTGCGCCTGCTCGCCGGCCCTGGAGCTGGACGGCCGGCTGCACGCGCGGCTCACCGCCGAGCGCCTGCGCGAGCTGGTCAACGGCTGCCTGGAGGATGGCGCATGCTGAAGCTCTTCCTCCCCCGCGACTCCGTCGCCCGCGCCGTGGGCGCGGAACAAGTGGCCGCCGCCCTGGCCCGCGAGGCCGAGCGCCGGCAACTGCCGCTGGAACTGCGCCGCACCAGCTCCCGCGGCCTCTACTGGCTGGAACCGCTGCTGGAAGTGGAAGACGCCGACGGCCGCCGCCTGGGCTTTGGCCCGCTCAGCGAGCAGGACGTGCCCGCCCTGCTCGATGCCCTGGCCGCCGACGCCACCCCTCACCCGCTGGCCCTGGGGCCGGTGGAGGACATCCCCTACCTGAAGAGCCAGCAGCGCCTGCTGTTCGCCCGCGCCGGCATCACCCGGCCGCTGTCCCTGGAGGACTACCGCGCCCACGGCGGCTTCGAGGGCCTGGCGCGGGCCATCGCCCTGGACGGCGCCGAGGTGGTCGCCGCGGTGCTCGACTCCGGCCTGCGCGGCCGCGGCGGCGCGGCCTTCCCCGCCGGCATCAAGTGGCGCACCGTGCGCGAGGCCCCGGCCACGCCGAAATACGTGGTGTGCAACGCCGACGAAGGCGACTCCGGCACCTTCGCCGACCGCATGCTGATGGAGGGCGACCCCTTCCTGCTGGTCGAGGGCATGGCCATCGCCGGCCTCGCCGTGGGCGCCAGCCTGGGCTACATCTACGTGCGCTCGGAATACCCGGACGCCATCGACACCCTGGAGCAGGCCCTGGCCATCGCTCGCGAGGCCGGCTACCTGGGCGCCGACGTGCTGGGCAGCGGCCGCGCCTTCGACCTGCAGGTGCGGGTGGGCGCCGGCGCCTACATCTGCGGCGAGGAAACCGCCCTGCTCGACTCACTTGAGGGCAAGCGTGGCGTGGTCCGCGCCAAGCCGCCGCTGCCGGCCCTGCAGGGCCTGTTCGGCCAGCCGACGCTGGTGCACAACGTGCTCACCCTGGCCTCGGTGCCGGTGATCCTGGCTCGCGGCGCGCCGTTCTACCGCGACTTCGGCATGGGCCGCTCGCTGGGCACCATGCCCTTCCAGCTGGCCGGCAACGTGCGCCACGGCGGCCTGGTGGAACGCGCCTTCGGCCTGAGCCTGCGCGAGCTGGTGGAAGGCTACGGCGGCGGCACCGCCAGCGGCCGCCCGCTGAAGGCGGCGCAGGTGGGCGGCCCGCTGGGCGCCTGGGTGCCGCCGGCGCAGTTCGACACCCCGCTGGACTACGAGGCCTTCGCCGCCATGGGCGCCATGCTCGGCCACGGCGGCGTGGTGGTGGCCGACGACAGCCTGGACATGGCGCGCATGGCCCGCTTCGCCCTGCAGTTCTGCGCCGAGGAATCCTGCGGCAAGTGCACGCCCTGCCGGCTCGGCTCCACCCGCGGTGTGGAGGTGGTGGACCGGCTGATCGCCGCCACCGACCTCGGCGCCCGCGAGGAACAGGCGCGGCTGCTCGTGGACCTCTGCGACACCATGCAATACGGCTCGCTCTGCGCCCTGGGCGGAATGACTTCCTACCCGGTGACCAGCGCCCTCAAGCACTTCCCCGCCGACTTCGGTCTGGCGAACACGGAGGCCGACCAGTGATCAACCTCTTCGATCCCTCCACCGACATCGTCGACCTCGGCACCCCGCCCCGCGACAGCGAGGTGCAGGTCAGCCTGAGCATCGACGGCCGCGAGATCAGCGTGCCCGCCGGCACCTCGGTGATGCGCGCCGCCGCGCTGCTGGGCACCAGCATTCCCAGGCTCTGCGCCACCGACAGCCTGGAAGCCTTCGGCTCCTGCCGCATGTGCCTGGTGGAAATCGACGGCATGCGCGGCTACCCCGCCTCCTGCACCACGCCGGTGGCCGAGGGCATGGTGGTGCGCACGCAGACGCCGAAGCTGGCGACGCTGCGGCGCAACGTCATGGAGCTGTACATCTCCGACCACCCGCTGGACTGCCTGACCTGCCCGGCCAACGGCAACTGCGAGCTGCAGACCGTGGCCGGCCAGGTGGGCCTGCGCGAGGTGCGCTACGGCTATGCCGGGGCCAACCACCTGAGCGAGGCCAAGGACGTCTCCAACCCCTACTTCGACTACGACCCGAGCAAGTGCATCGTCTGCAACCGCTGCGTGCGCGCCTGCGAGGAAATCCAGGGCACCTTCGCCCTGACCATCGACGGCCGCGGCTTCGACTCGCGGGTGGCGGCGGCCGGCGGCGACGACTTCCTCGACTCCGAGTGCGTGTCCTGCGGCGCCTGCGTGCAGGCCTGCCCGACCGCCACGCTGATGGAGAAGAGCGTGGTGCAGCTGGGCCAGCCGGAGCGCAGCGTGGTCACCACCTGCGCCTACTGCGGCGTGGGCTGCTCGTTCCGCGCCGAACTCAAGGGCGAGCAGCTGGTGCGCATGGTCCCGGACCGCAACGGCCAGGCCAACCACGGCCACGCCTGCGTCAAGGGCCGCTTCGCCTGGGGCTACGCCACCCACCCCGAGCGCATCACCAAGCCGATGATCCGCCAGAGCATCAGCGACCCCTGGCAGGAAGTCAGCTGGGAAGAAGCGCTCAACCACGCAGCCGGCGAATTCCGCCGCATCCAGCTCAAGTACGGGCGCGACTCCATCGGCGGCATCACCTCCAGCCGCTGCACCAACGAAGAGACCTACCTGGTGCAGAAGCTGGTGCGCGCCGCCTTCGGCAACAACAACGTCGACACCTGCGCCCGCGTCTGCCACTCGCCCACCGGCTACGGCCTGAAGCAGACCCTCGGCGAATCCGCCGGCACCCAGAGCTTCGACTCGGTGATGCAGGCCGACGTCATCCTGGTGATGGGCGCCAACCCCACCGACGCCCACCCGGTGTTCGGTTCCCAGCTCAAGCGCCGCCTGCGCCAGGGCGCGCGGCTGATCGTCATCGACCCGCGGCGCATCGACCTGGTGGATTCGCCCCACGCCCGCGCCGAGCTGCACCTGCAACTGCGCCCGGGCACCAACGTGGCCATGCTCAACGCCCTGGCCCACGTCATCGTCACCGAGGGCCTGGTCGACCAGCGCTTCGTCGAACAGCGCTGCGAGGCGGCGGACTTCGCCCACTGGCGCGACTTCGTCAGCCAGCCGCAGAACGCCCCCGAAGTGCTCGGCCCGGTGTGCGGCGTGCCCGCCGAACTGATCCGCACCGCCGCGCGGCTCTACGCCACCGGCGGCAACGCGGCCATCTACTACGGCCTGGGCGTCACCGAGCACAGCCAGGGCAGCACCGCGGTGATGGGCATCGCCAACCTGGCAATGGCCACCGGCAACGTCGGCCGCGAGGGCGTGGGGGTGAACCCGCTGCGTGGGCAGAACAACGTCCAGGGCTCCTGCGACATGGGCTCCTTCCCCCACGAGCTGCCCGGCTACCGGCACATCTCCAACGCCGAGGTGCGCAGCCAGTTCGAGCAGGCCTGGAACGTCACCCTGCAGCCCGACCCGGGCCTGCGCATCCCCAACATGTTCGAGGCGGCCCTGGACGGCAGCTTCAAGGCGCTGTACTGCCAGGGCGAGGACATCGCCCAGAGCGACCCCAACACCCAGCACGTCACCGCCGCCCTGTCGGCCATGGAATGCGTGGTAGTGCAGGACATCTTCCTCAACGAAACCGCCAAGTTCGCCCACGTGTTCCTGCCGGGCAGCTCCTTCCTCGAAAAGGACGGCACCTTCACCAACGCCGAGCGGCGCATCTCGCGGGTGCGCAAGGTGATGGAGCCGCTGGGCGGCAAGGCCGACTGGGAGGCGACCATGGCGCTGTCCAACGCCCTAGGCTACCCGATGAACTACCGCCACCCGTCCGAGATCATGGACGAGATCGCCCGCCTGACGCCCACCTTCGCCCGCGTCAGCTACGCCGAGCTGGACCGCCACGGCAGCCTGCAGTGGCCGTGCAACGACGCCGCGCCCGACGGCACCCCGACCATGCACATCGACCAGTTCGTGCGCGGCAAGGGGCGCTTCATGCTCACCGGCTACGTGCCCACCGACGAGAAGGTCAACAACCGCTACCCGCTGCTGCTGACCACCGGACGCATCCTCAGCCAGTACAACGTCGGCGCCCAGACGCGGCGCACCGGCAACGTCGCCTGGCACCCCGAGGACCGCCTGGAGATCCACCCCAGCGACGCCGAAAGCCGCGGCATCGCCGACGGCGACTGGGTCGGCGTGGGCAGCCGCTCCGGGCAGACGGTGCTGCGCGCCAAGGTCAGCGAGCGGGTGGCGCCGGGGGTGGTCTACACCACCTTCCACTTCCCCGAGTCCGGCGCCAACGTGATCACCACCGACAACTCCGACTGGGCCACCAACTGCCCGGAATACAAGGTCACCGCGGTGGAAGTGGTGCGCGTCTTCCAGCCCTCGGAATGGCAGAAGCGCTACCAGGCGTTCAGCGACGAACAGCGCCGCCTGCTGAAGGAACGCCGCCACGCCGAGAAAGCCGAGGTGCGCCGATGAGCATCGACAACCTGGTCAAGATGGCCAACCAGATCGGCCAGTACTTCGCCAGCGAGGCCGACCGCGAACTGGCCGTGCGCGGCGTGCGCCAGCACCTGCAGAGCTTCTGGACGCCGGCCATGCGCCGCGACCTGGCGGCCTGGCTGGCGCAGCACCCCGAGGCCGACCTGCACCCACTGGTGCAGGAAGCGCTGAAGGAGCCGGCGGAAAGCGCCTAGCGGAGACGGCCAGACTACGATACCGCCCCCGGCCGCCGGCCGCAGGAGCCCTGAGCGGCCTGCGCCGCTTGGGGGCGGCGCAGGCGGGTTTCAGCGCAGGGTGTAGCCGTTGTCGACGATCAGGTCCTGGCCGTGGATGCCGCGGGCCTGGTCCGAGAGCATGAAGAGGATCGCATCGGCGACCGTCTCCGCCTCCAGGAAGCGGCCGTCCAGCAGGCGCCCGTTGACGCTGGCGGCGACCTTGCCCAGGGCCTCGTCGTCCAGCCCCAGGGTGCCCCAGATCGGCGTCGCCGTGGGCCCGGGCGATACGACGTTGACGCGGATGCCCTCGCCCGCCAGTTCCACCGCCAGGGTGCGGGCCTGGGCCTTGAGCGCCGACTTCGAGGCGATGTAGGCGGCCAGCCCCGGGAAGCTCACCTGGGACAGGAAGGTGCCGATGAACACCACCGAAGACGGCCGCGCCATCTGCCCGCGCAGGGCGGCCAGGGTGTTCAGCGCGCCGGCGCCGTTGACCGCCCATTGCCGCTGGAACGCCGCCTGGTCCAGGCCGTCGGCCAGTTGCGCGATGCCGGCGTTGGGCAGCAGGTAGTCCACCGGCCCCAGTTCCCGGGCCAGGTCCGCCAGGCACTGGAGGTCCTCGGCGCGGGTGACGTCGCCGCTCAACCAGCACAAGTGCCCGCCGGCCTCGTCGAGTTCGGCCGGCGGCACCTCGCGCCGGGCCATGGCCACTACCCGGGTGCCCTCGCGCAGCAGCCGCCGGGCCACGGCCAGGCCGATGCCGGAACCGGCGCCGGTGATCACCGCAAGGGGGGACCTGGAATCATTGCTTGGCATGTACATGCTCCTGATGGTCGTCAGTGGGATCGCTCGCCACGTGGGTGCTCCACGTGCCGTCACCAGGAACCTCCACCAACTTCCGTGCCATGGCGAAACCATCGATTTTTCAAGGTGTTGAAAACCACTGAAGTCATCATGACTCTCCGCACAGCGAGTTCTTTCGACTGCAAACGAGGTACTTAGGACTTGATGGCGAACCCGAGCGCCCATGTCTTTCCTTCACGCCGGGCATTCTGCAACGTAGCGGCAGAAGGCTATCCTTCAGATAATTCGGAAGGATTCTGCGACGTCGCCTGAGGGGGCGTCCGCCGACCGAACGCTCCGGGGCGCGCACCGCCCCTCGGCAAGGGAGCCGCCGACTTCGCCACCCATTCCAGTTCCGGGAGCCGGTATGCCTTGCCAGCCCTTCGCCAGATTCGTCGTGTCCGCTCGCCGCTGGCTGGGCATCGGCCTGCTCGCGCTTGCAGCCGCGGCCGATGCCACTGAATACCCGCCGCTGCGGGTGATGACCGACTACTGGCCGCCCTTTCGCATCGAAGGCACCGACGGCCGCATCACCGGCCTGGACATGGATCTGCTGGCCGAGCTGGAAAAGCGCACCGGCCTGCGCTTCGAAGTGCACCGCGCGCCCTGGGCCCGCGGCCTGGCCGCCCTGCAGAGCGGCGCGGCGGACCTGATGACGGGCCTGGCGCGCACCCCGGAGCGCGAGCAGTACATCGACTACCTGCCGCAGCCCTACTACGCCTGCGCCCCGCGCCTGTACGCCTCGCCGCAGGAGGCGCCGCGCATCGCCCGCTACGACGACCTGCTCGGCCCCACCATCGGCTACGTGCTGGAGTCCGCCTACTTCGAACCCTTCGACTCCGACAAGCGCCTGAAGAAATTCGGCGTGAACAACGAGACGCAACTGCTGCAGATGCTCTCCCTCGGCCGCCTGCAACTGGTGATCGGCACCGACTGCCAGGTGGACTACGAACTGCGCGACCCGCAACTGGCCCGGCAGATCGTGCGCACCCGCTTCCAGCCGGACAGCCGCACCGAGCTCTACCTGGGCTTCTCCCACCAGCGCCCGCTGACGGCCGAGCGCCAACTGATCGAAGGCGCGCTGCGGCAGATGCTCGACGAGGGCTGGGTGCAACGGGCGGCCGCGCGCTATCAGCGCACGGATGGGCAGTAGCGCGCCGGACGGGCGAACGGGCGGAGCGCTGCGCAAAACGCTTACAATGGCGGGTTATTCATCTCATTTTTTGTCGTGGTAAACCCGCATGGAAATAAAGGTTAATTTCTTGGATAACCTTCGGCTCGAAGCCAAGTTCGACGATTTCACCGTGGTGGCCGACCAGCCCATCCGCTACAAGGGCGATGGCTCCGCACCGGGTCCGTTCGACTACTTCCTGGCTTCGTCGGCGCTGTGCGCGGCCTACTTCGTCAAGCTGTACTGCCAGACGCGCAACATACCCACCGACAACATCCGCCTGTCGCAGAACAACATCGTCGACCCGGAGAACCGCTACAAGCAGATCTTCAAGATCCAGGTGGAGCTGCCGGCGGACATCTCGGAAAAGGACCGCCAGGGCATCCTGCGCTCCATCGAGCGCTGCACGGTGAAGAAGGTGGTGCAGACCGGGCCCGAGTTCGTCATCGAGGAAGTGGAAAACCTCGACGCCGACGCCCAGGCGCTGCTGATGCCCAGCGCCGATGCGGATTCGCGCACCTACATCCCGGGCAAGGACCTGCCGCTGGAGCAGACCATCGCCAACATGTCGGCGATCCTCGCCGGCCTGGGCATGAAGATCGAGATCGCCTCCTGGCGCAACATCGTGCCCAACGTCTGGTCGCTGCACATCCGCGATGCGCAGTCGCCGATGTGCTTCACCAACGGCAAGGGCGCGACCAAGGAAAGCGCGCTGGCCTCGGCCCTGGGCGAGTTCATCGAGCGGCTGAACTGCAACTTCTTCTACAACGACCAGTTCTGGGGCGAGGACATCGCCAACGCGCCCTTCGTCCACTACCCCGACGAGCGCTGGTTCAAGCCCAGCCGCCAGGACGAACTGCCGGCGGAAATCCTCGACGCCCACTGCCTGGCCATCTACAACCCCGACGGCGAGCTGCGCGGCTCGCACCTGTACGACACCAACTCGGGCAACGTGGCGCGCGGCATCTGCTCGCTGCCGTTCGTGCGCCAGTCCGACGGCAAGGTGGTGTACTTCCCCTCCAACCTGATCGAGAACCTCTACCTGAGCAACGGCATGAGCGCCGGCAACACCCTGGCCGAAGCCCAGGTGCAGTGCCTGTCGGAAATCTTCGAGCGCGCGGTGAAGCGCGAAATCCTCGAAAACGAACTGGCGCTGCCGGACGTGCCGCAGGAGGTGCTGGCCAAGTACCCCGGCATCCTCGCCGGCATCCGCGGCCTGGAGGAACAGGGCTTCCCGGTGCTGGTCAAGGACGCCTCCCTGGGCGGCCGCTTCCCGGTGATGTGCGTGACCCTGATGAACCCGCGCACCGGCGGCGTGTTCGCCTCCTTCGGCGCCCACCCCAGCCTGGAGGTGGCGCTGGAGCGCAGCCTCACCGAACTGCTCCAGGGCCGCAGCTTCGAAGGCCTGAACGACCTGCCGCAACCCACCTTCGAAAGCCAGGCGCTGACCGAGCCGAACAACTTCGTCGAACACTTCATCGACTCCAGCGGCGTGGTGTCGTGGCGCTTCTTCAGCGCCAGGGCCGACTTCGAATTCGTCGAGTGGGACTTCTCCGGCCGGCGCGGCTGCAGTGAAAGAAAAGAGTCCAACGCCGAGGAAGCCGCCACCCTGTTCGGCATCCTCGAGGACCTGGGCAAGGAAGCGTACATGGCGGTGTACGAACACCTGGGCGCAACGGCCTGCCGCATCCTGGTGCCGGGCTACTCGGAGATCTACCCGGTGGAGGACCTGGTCTGGGACAACACCAACAAGGCGCTGGCCTTCCGCGAGGACATCCTCGACCTGCACCGCCTGGACGACGCGCGGCTGGAGGCCCTGCTCGAGCGCCTGGAGAACTGCGAGGTCGACGACTACACCGACATCACCACCCTGATCGGCGTGGAGTTCGACGACAACACGGTCTGGGGCCAGCTGACCATTCTCGAACTGAAGCTGCTGATCAACCTCGCCCTGCGGCGCTTCGAAGAGGCCAAGGAACTGGTGGAGGCCTTCCTCCAGTACAACGACAACACCGTCGAGCGCGGCCTGTTCTACCAGGCCCTGAACGTGGTGCTGGAGGTGGTGCTGGACAACGAACTGGAGATCGCCGACTACGAAGCCAACTTCCGCCGCATGTTCGGCAACGAGCGGATGGACGCGGCGCTGGGCTCGGTGGACGGCAGCGTGCGCTTCCACGGCCTGACGCCGACCAGCATGAAACTGGAAGGGCTGGACAGGCACCTGCGGCTGATCGACAGCTACAAGAAACTGCACGCGGCGCGCGCCAGGCTGCAGCCTGTGCAGGACGGCAATGCTGACACGGGAGGCGGCCTCAAGCCGCGGCGCGTGGCGATTCGCAAGCGCTGACGATGGGGATCGCTGCGCTCAACCCATCCTACGGGTGCGGTGTCGGGCACCCCGGCGGCACGGCCGACGGTCCGGGAGTATCAGGACAACTCCAGATTTCCCGGCAACTCGGGACGGCCCCCTCTCCCGCTTGCGGGAGAGGGCTGGGGAGAGGGTGCTCTTCGTAGGAGCGAGCACCAGACCCAGCCGGTCAATACCTCCGATGGCGAAAACCCTCCGGCGCCGAACATTGACCGAGGTCAATCCTTCTCCGGCCGACGCCATTAGATTCCACAACATCTTGTTGTCTTGAAAATTCAAAACACATCATGTTGTGGAATCCAGTCCAATGACTCAGCCCCGGAACGCCCCTCTCTCCACCCGCCTGCGCAAGCGCAATGGCGCCGCCGCCCCCTTCGACCCGAGCAAGATCGAACGCGCCATCGCCGCCGCCGGCGAAGCCAGCGGCGAGTTCAGCGCCGCCCATGCCCAGGCGCTGACACGCCGCGTGCTGTCGCGCCTGCCGGAGGGCGAGCTGGACGTGGAGCAGGTGCAGGACGTGGTCGAGCGCATCCTCATGGAAGCCGCGCACTACCCCACCGCGCGGGCCTACATCGTCTACCGCGAGCGCCACGGCCGCCTGCGCCGCGAGCGCAAGACGCTGGTGGACGTCGCCGCCTCGATGAACGAATACCTCTCGCGGGAAGACTGGCGGGTGCGCGCCAACGCCAACCAGGGCTATTCCCTGGGCGGGCTGATTCTCAACGTCTCCGGCAAGGTCACCGCCAACTACTGGCTGGACGAGGTCTACGACGAAGCCATCGCCGCCGCCCACCGCGAGGCCGACCTGCACATCCACGACCTCGACATGCTCGCCGGCTACTGCGCCGGCTGGTCGCTGCGCACCCTGCTCAACGAAGGCCTCAACGGCGTGCCGGGGCGGGTCGAGGCTGGGCCGCCGAAGCACCTGTCCAGCGCCCTCGGGCAGATGGTGAACTTCCTCGGCACCCTGCAGAACGAGTGGGCCGGCGCCCAGGCGTTCAGTTCCTTCGACACCTACCTCGCGCCCTACGTGCGCAAGGACGGTCTCGGCTACGACGCGGTGCGCCAGGCCATCCAGGAATTCATCTACAACCTCAACGTGCCGTCGCGCTGGGGCACCCAGACGCCCTTCACCAACCTGACCTTCGACTGGGTCTGCCCGGAGGACCTGCGCGAGCAGATCCCCTACGTCGGCGGCGAGGAAATGCCCTTCGCCTACGGCGAGCTGCAGGCAGAGATGGACCTGATCAACCGCGCCTACATCGAGGTGATGCAGGCCGGCGACGCCCACGGCCGGGTGTTCACCTTCCCCATCCCCACCTACAACATCACCCACGACTTCCCCTGGCACAGCGACAACGCCACGCGCCTGTTCGAGATGACCGCGCGCTACGGCCTGCCGTACTTCCAGAACTTCCTCAACTCGGACATGCAGCCCAACCAGGTGCGCTCCATGTGCTGCCGCCTGCAGCTGGACGTGCGCGAATTGCTCAAGCGCGGCAACGGCCTGTTCGGCTCGGCGGAGCAGACCGGCTCCCTCGGCGTGGTGACGCTCAACTGCGCGCGCCTGGGCTACCGCCACCGCGGCGACCTCGCCGGGCTCTACCGCCAGCTGGACTACCTGCTGGGGCTGGCCTTCGACAGCCTGGAGGTGAAGCGCAAGGTCATCCAGCAGCACATGGACGCCGGACTCTACCCCTACACCAAGCGCTACCTGGGCACCCTGCGCAACCACTTCTCCACCATCGGAGTGAACGGCCTGCACGAGATGGTCCGCAACTTCACCGGCGACCGCGAAGGCCTGCACAGCGAGGCCGGCCGGCAGATGGCGCTGGAACTGCTGGACCACGTGCGGGCGCGCCTGGTGGGCTTCCAGGAAGACAGCGGCCACCTCTACAACCTGGAGGCGACGCCCGCCGAGGGCACCACCTACCGCTTCGCCCGCGAGGACCGCAAGCGCCACCCGGACATCCTCCAGGCCGGCACGCCGGAGGCGCCCTACTACACCAACTCCTCGCAGCTGCCGGTGGGCCTCACCGATGACCCCTTCGAGGCGCTGGAGCTGCAGGACGCCCTGCAATGCAAGTACACCGGCGGCACCGTGCTGCACCTGTACATGGCCGAGCGCATCTCCAGCGCAGAGGCCTGCAAGACCCTGGTGCGCAACGCCCTCGGGCGCTTCCGCCTGCCCTACCTCACCGTCACGCCGACCTTCTCCATCTGCCCGGTGCACGGCTACCTCGCCGGCGAACACGAGTTCTGCCCGAAGTGCGACGAAGCCCTGCTGCAACAACGCGCCGCCAGTTGCTGCGGCAGCTGCGGCGGCTGAGCCGGCGACACCCCGCTTCACCAACCGCAAGAAAGGAGCTCTACCGATGAAAGCCAACCAACTGCCCGAAAGCCAACGCCAACGCTGCGAAGTCTGGACCCGCGTGATGGGCTACCACCGCCCGGTGTCGGCCTTCAACGCCGGCAAGCAGTCCGAGCACCGCGAGCGCTGCCACTTCCGCGAGACGCGATGAGCGCTGAGCTCAGGGTCGGGGGCCTGGTGCCCCTGACCACCCTCGACTACCCCGGCCTGCTGGCCTGCGTGTTGTTCTGCCAGGGCTGCGCCTGGCGCTGCCGCTACTGCCACAACCCGCAGCTGATCCCGGCGCGCGGCGAGGCACAAATCCGCTGGGAGGACGTCCTCGCCTTCCTCCAGCGCCGCCAGGGCCTGCTGCAGGCAGTGGTGTTCAGCGGCGGCGAGGCGACCCTCCAGGCCGCGCTGCCCGGGGCCATGGCCAGGGTGCGCGAGATGGGCTTGCGCGCCGGCCTGCACAGCGCCGGCATCCAGCCGCGCGCCTTCGCCCGGGCGCTGCCGCACAGCGACTGGGTGGGGTTCGACGTGAAGGCCCTGGCCGAGGACAGCGACGCCATCACCGGCGTGCCCCGCAGCGGCCAGGCCAACTGGCGCAGCCTGGAACTGCTGCTGGAAAGCGGCGTGGCCTACGAATGCCGGACCACGGTGCATTGGCAGCTATTCGACCTGGAACAACTGCGGCGCCTGGCCATGCGGCTGCGTGGGGTGGGCGTGGAAAATTTCGTGGTGCAACTGGCCCGCAGTGGGCGGCAGCTCGATCCGCAGCTCATTGCAACGCCGGCCCCGCAGGGCGCAGCGGCATTGTGGCGCGAGTTGGAAGCGCTGTTCCCGCGATTCGAATTGCGGGATGCCTAGCGAGTTCCTGCTCACGGAGGGTGTTCGCCGGTTGCCGAAAATCGCGGACGGAGTTCGCTCCTACGCTCCCCCACCCACGCCATTGCCCTGTAGGAGCGCGCCCTGCGCGCGATTCGCGGGCAGGGCCCGCTCCTACAAGGAGACTCGGCGCAAGAGGCCGAACGGTAGGAGCGGATTCATCCGCGATCCGGCCGGCAGGCCGGCGTGTGTTGGCAATCGCGAGGGAAACGCCGTCGTAGGATGGCGTTGAGCGAAGCGATACCCATCACCGGTGGCCGATGGGTATCGCAAGCTCAACCCATCCGTTGAGGCGCGCCTCGGCGCAGTCGGCAAGTGTTTCGGCGTTAGCCGGCCAGCACAGGGATTGCCGGCAGAAACCCGGCCTCCTCTCGGCACGGGCTAGCTCCCTCTCCCTCCGGGAGAGGGCTGGGGTGAGGGGCTCTTGGACCTGGCATCGATGCCCAGCCTGCAGCCGAAAATCGCGGACGGAGTCCGCTCCTACGCAATCCCCACCCACACCATTGCCCTGTAGGAGCGCGCCCTGCGCGCGATTCGCGGGCAGGGCCCGCTCCTACAGGGAGGCTCGGCGCAAGAGGCCGAACGGTAGGAACGGATTCATCCGCGATCCGGGGGAAAGCCCCAGCGCCGAGGTAGATGACGAAGCCCGATCATGAGTAAAACTTGATTTCATCGCAAATAAATTGAGTTTGTCTCATGAACCACCGATCCCGAGAATCCCTCCACTGGTTTTTCAATGGAGAGATTCACCCATGGCATTGGCCCACAACCTCGGCTTCCCGCGTATCGGCCGGGACCGCGAACTGAAGAAAGCCCTGGAAGCCTTCTGGAAAGGCGAGCTGGACGAAGCCGGCCTGCGCGCCGTCGGCAAGCAGCTGCGCGCCACCCACTGGCAGGCGCAGAAGAATGCCGGCATCGAGCTGCTGCCGGTGGGCGATTTCGCCTGGTACGACCAGGTGCTGACCCACTCGCTGACCTTCGGCGTCATCCCCGAGCGCTTCCGCGGCCATGGCGACGCCAAGCCGACCCTGCAGACCCTCTTCGGCATGGCCCGTGGCGCCGTGGCGACGGACCGCAGCGACAGCTGCTGCGGCGGCGCCCATGCGCAAGAGATGACCAAGTGGTTCGACACCAACTACCACTACCTGGTCCCCGAGTTCACTGCCGACCAGCAGTTCGCGCTGAGCTGGGAACAGCTGTTCGAAGAGGTCGACGAGGCCAAGGCCCTCGGCCACAACGTCAAGCCCGTGGTGATCGGCCCGCTGACCTACCTGTGGCTGGGCAAGACCAAAGGTGCTGATTCTGAAACGAACAGCTTCAACAAGCTCGACCTGCTCGACCGCCTGCTGCCGCTCTACGGGCAGATCTTCCGCCGCCTGGCCGCACAGGGCGTGGAATGGGTGCAGATCGACGAACCGATCCTGGTCCTCGACCTGCCGCAGGACTGGAAGAACGCCTTCGAGCGCGCCTACAACCTGCTGCAGGGCGAGCCGCTGAAAAAGCTGCTGGCCACCTACTTCGGCGGCCTGGAAGACAACCTCGGCCTGGCCGCGAACCTGCCGGTCGACGGCCTGCACATCGACCTGGTGCGCGCGCCGGAACAGTACCCCAGCATCCTCGACCGCCTGCCGGCCTACAAGGTCGTGTCGCTGGGCCTGGTCAACGGCCGCAACGTCTGGCGCTGCGACCTGGAAAAGGCCCTGGACGTGGTGCGCCACGCCCAGGAACGCCTCGGCGAGCGCCTGTGGCTGGCGCCGTCCTGCTCGCTGCTGCACAGCCCGGTGGACCTGGAACGTGAAGACAAGCTGGACGCCGAGCTGAAGAGCTGGCTGGCCTTCGCCGTGCAGAAGTGCGCCGAAGTGGCCGTGCTGGCCCGCGCCGCCACCGAGCCGCAGGCCGCCGACGTGGTTGCCGCCCTGCAGCAGAGCCGCGCCGTACAGGCCAGCCGCGCCGCCTCGCCGCGCATCCACAAGCCGGCCGTGCAGGCCCGCCTGGCCGCCATCCAGCCGGCCGACGCCCAGCGCCATTCCGCCTTCGCCGAGCGCATCGCCAAGCAGCGCGCCGGCCTGGACCTGCCGGCCTTCCCCACCACCACCATCGGCTCCTTCCCGCAGACCTCGGCCATCCGACTGGCGCGCCAGTCGTTCAAGCAGGGCAAGCTGAGCGAGGCCGAGTACACCGAGGCCATGCACAGCGAGATCCGCCACGCGGTGCAGATCCAGGAGCAACTGGGCCTGGACGTGCTGGTGCACGGCGAAGCCGAGCGCAACGACATGGTCGAGTACTTCGCCGAGCAGCTCGACGGCTACGTCTTCACCCGCTTCGGCTGGGTGCAGAGCTACGGTTCGCGCTGCGTGAAGCCGGCGGTGATCTATGGCGACCTGAGCCGCCCGAAGGCCATGACCGTGGAGTGGATCACCTACGCCCAGAGCCTCACCGACAAGGTGATGAAGGGCATGCTGACCGGCCCGGTGACCATGCTGATGTGGTCCTTCCCGCGCGAGGACGTGCCCCGCGAAGTCCAGGCGCGCCAGTTGGCCCTGGCCATCCGCGACGAAGTGGTGGACCTGGAGGCCGCCGGCATCAGGATCGTGCAGATCGACGAAGCCGCCTTCCGCGAAGGCCTGCCGCTGCGCAGGAGCGCCTGGGCGCACTACCTGGACTGGGCCACCGAAGCCTTCCGCCTGTGCGCCTCGGGCGTGCGCGACGAAACCCAGATCCACACCCACATGTGCTACAGCGAGTTCAACGACGTGATCGAATCCATCGCCGCCATGGACGCCGACGTGATCACCATCGAGACCTCGCGTTCGGACATGGAGCTGCTGGAGGCCTTCGAGAAGTTCGACTACCCGAACGAGATCGGCCCGGGCGTCTACGACATCCACTCGCCGCGCGTGCCGAGCCGGGAAGAGATCGTCAAGCTGCTGCGCAAGGCGGCCCAGCGCATCCCCGCCGAGCGCCTGTGGGTGAACCCGGACTGCGGCCTGAAGACCCGCGCCTGGCCGGAGACCGAAGCGGCGCTGGTGAACATGGTCGCGGCGGCCCGCGAGCTGCGCAACGACCTCGCCGCGCTGGCCTGATCCACCCGCCATGGTGATGGGTATCGCTTCGCTCGAGCCATCCTACGGTCAATGACGAAACGGGACGCCTGGCGTCCCGTTTTGCTTTGCGCTCCCCGCGCGTTGCAGCCCCCCTACGGCGGCCTGCCCGAAACGAATTGCCCGTTTCTCGATACCCGACGTCCGAAACTCGCAAGACGGACGGACACGTACTGCCTAGCATAGGGCCTCCGCCAAAAACGATGGCCGCGCCAGCGCGCCGGCCGCCCCTTGCTGCCCGGAGTCCCATGTCCACTACTGCCGCCCCCACGGCTGCCGCGTCCGTCGCCAGCCAAGCAAGCCCCCTGGTCATGCGCGTGATCGGCGCCTGCGCCCTGGCCCACCTGATCAACGACCTGATCCAGGCGGTGCTGCCGTCGATCTACCCGGTGCTCAAGGCCAACTACGGGCTGAGCTTCACCCAGGTCGGCCTGATCACCCTGACCTTCCAGCTGACCGCCTCGCTGCTGCAGCCCTGGGTGGGCTACCACACCGACCGCCATCCCAAGCCCTGGCTGGCGCCGGCCGGCAGCGTCTGCACGCTGATCGGCATCCTCCTGCTGGCCTTCGTCGGCAGCTTCCCGGCCATCCTCCTGGCCTCGGCGCTGGTGGGCATCGGCTCCTCGACCTTCCACCCGGAAACCTCGCGCATCGCGCGCCTGGCCTCGGGCGGGCGCTACGGCCTGGCGCAGTCCACCTTCCAGGTCGGCGGCAACGCCGGCAGCGCCTTCGGCCCGCTGCTGGCCGCGGCCATCATCGTGCCCTACGGCCAGGGCCACGTGGCCTGGTTCGGCCTGTTCTCGGTGTTCGCCATCGGCGTGCTGTACGGCCTCAGCCGCTGGTACCGCAACCACCTGAACCTGTTCAAGCTCAAGCAGGGCGGCAAGGCTACCCACGGCCTGTCCAGGGGCCGGGTGAACGCCGCGCTGGTGGTGCTGGCGCTGCTGGTGTTCTCCAAGTACTTCTACATGGCCAGCTTCACCAGCTACTTCACCTTCTACCTGATCGAGAAGTTCCAGCTCTCGGTGGCCAGCTCGCAGCTGTACCTGTTCCTGTTCCTCGGCGCGGTGGCCGCCGGCACCTTCTTCGGCGGCCCGGTGGGCGACCGCATCGGGCGCAAGACGGTGATCTGGTTCTCCATCCTCGGCGTAGCCCCCTTCACCCTCGCCCTGCCCTACGTCGACCTGTTCTGGACCGGCGTGCTGAGCATGATCATCGGCTTCATCCTCGCCTCGGCGTTCTCCGCCATCGTGGTCTTCGCCCAGGAGCTGGTGCCCGGCAACGTCGGCATGATCGCCGGGGTGTTCTTCGGCCTGATGTTCGGCTTCGGCGGCATCGGCGCCGCCCTGCTCGGCCACCTGGCCGACATCCACGGCATCGAGTACGTGTACAAGCTGTGCTCCTACCTGCCGCTGCTGGGCTGCCTGACCATCCTGCTGCCCTCCACCAAGCGCGCCTGACGGCGCGAAGGCGCCCGGAGGGGCGCCTGCTGCGTCAGCGGTTCCGCCCTCAGCGCCTTGCGCGCCGCGTGTTCGGCGCGCAGCGCGCCAGTTCCGCGGCGAGATAGGCCGCGGTCCTGCTGCCCTTCGCCCGCGCCAGCTGCTGCGGGGTGCCGCTGGCCACCACGCGGCCGCCGGCCTGGCCGGCGCCCGGGCCGACGTCGATCACCCAGTCGGCCTGGGCCACCACGCGCATGTCGTGTTCGATCATCACCACGCTGTTGCCGGCATCGACCAGCCGCTGCAATTGCAGCATCAGCCGGTCGATGTCCGCCACGTGCAGGCCGGTGGTGGGCTCGTCCAGCACGTACAGGCTGCGGCCGCGCTGGCTGCGTTGCAGTTCGCTGGCCAGCTTGATGCGCTGCGCCTCGCCGCCGGACAGCTCGGTGGCCGGCTGCCCCAGGCGCAGGTAGCCCAGGCCGATCTCGCGCAGCAGCCGCAGCGGGCGCGCTACCGCGTCCTCATCGGCGAAGAAGTCGCCGGCCTCCTCCACCGTCATGCCCAGCACCTCGGCGATGTTGCGGCCGTTCCAGCGCACCTGCAGCGTCGCCTCGTTGTAGCGGGCGCCGTGGCAACTGGGGCATGGCGCATACACGCTGGGCATGAACAGCAGTTCCACGCTGACGAAGCCCTCGCCCTCGCAGGTGTCGCAGCGCCCCTTGGCCACGTTGAACGAGAAGCGCCCGGCGTCGTAGCGGCGGCGGCGCGCATCGGGCGTGGCGGCGAACAGCTTGCGCACGTGGTCGAACAGGCCGGTGTAGGTGGCCAGGTTGGAACGCGGCGTGCGGCCGATGGGCTTCTGGTCCACCTGCACCACCCGCTGCACCGCCGCCAGGTCGCCGGCCAGCTGGCCACCGGTGCTTTCGAGGATCGCCGGGCCTTCGTCGGTGGCTGGCGCGCCATCCTCCTCGGGCTCGTGCCCCAGGTGCGCCAGCATCAGCTCGGACAGCGCCTGGGCGATGAGGCTGGACTTGCCCGAACCGGAGATGCCGGTGACCGCGGTGAGCACGCCCAGCGGAATGCGCGCGTCCACCCCGCGCAGGTTGTGCCGGTGGATGCCGCGCAGCTCCAGCCAGCCAGCGGCCTCGCGCCCATGGCTGGGCGGCGCGGGAATCTCGTCGAACAGGTAGCGGGCGGTGCGCGACTCCGCCACCTCGCGCAGGCCCGCCGGGGCGCCGCTGTAGAGCACCCGCCCGCCGCGCTCGCCGGCGTCGGGCCCGACGTCCACCAGCCATTGCGCGCGGCGCATCAGCTCCAGGTCGTGCTCCACCACGAACACCGAGTTGCCGGCGTCGCGCAGCCTGTCCAGGGCGTCGTACAGGGCCTGGCTGTCGGAGGGGTGCAACCCGGCCGACGGCTCGTCGAGCACGTAGACCACGCCGAACAGCATGGAACTTAGCTGCGTGGCCAGCCGCAGGCGCTGCAGCTCGCCGGTGGACAGGCTGGGCGTGGCGCGCTCCAGGCTCAGGTAGCCCAGGCCCAGCTGTTGCAGCGTGCGCAGCCGCGCCACCACGCCCTCGGCCAGGCGCCGCGCCGCCAGTTGCTTCTCTTCCGAGAGCGCGGCGCCGGGCTGGGCGCGGAAGTCGCCCTGGGCGATGGGCTCCAGCAGCGCCGCCACCTGGTCCAGGGGCAACTGCGCCAGCGCGCCTATGTCCACCCCGCCGAAGGTCACCGCCAGCGCCTCGGCCTTGAGCCGCTTGCCGCCGCACGCCGGGCACGGCCGGCCCTCCATGAAGCGCGACACGCGCCTTCTCATCAGGGCGCTCTGGGTGCTGGCGAAGGTGTGCAGCACGTAGCGCCGCGCACCGGTGAAGGTGCCCATGTAGCTGGGCTCCTGCTTGCGCTTGAGCGCGGCGCGGGTCTCCGTGGGGGTCAGGCCGGCGTACACCGGCGCGGTGGGCGTCTCCTCGGTGAACAGAATCCAGTCGCGGTCCTTCTTCGGCAGGTCGCGCCAGGGCCGGTCGACGTCGTAGCCCAGGGTGACGAGGATGTCGCGCAGGTTCTGCCCGTGCCAGGCCGGCGGCCAGGCGGCGATGGCCTTCTCGCGGATGCTCAGCGACGGGTCCGGCACCATCAGCGCCTCGGTCACCTCGTACACGTGGCCCAGGCCGTGGCAGGCCGGGCAGGCGCCCTGCGGCGTGTTCGGCGAGAAGTCCTCGGCGTACAGCAGCGGCTGGCCCGGCGGGTAGGTGCCGGCGCGCGAATACATCATCCGCACCAGGCTGGACAGGGTGGTCACGCTGCCCACCGAGGAGCGCGCGTTGCTGGCGCCGCGTTGCTGCTGCAGCGCCACCGCCGGCGGCAAGCCGTCGATGGCGTCGACGTCCGGCACGCCCACCTGGTCGATCAGGCGCCGGGCATAGGGCGCCACCGACTCGAAGTAGCGCCGCTGCGCCTCGGCATACAGGGTGCCGAACGCCAGCGAGGACTTGCCGGAACCCGACACGCCGGAGAACACCACCAGCGCATCGCGCGGGATGGCGACATCCACGTCCTTGAGGTTGTGCTCGCGCGCGCCGCGCACTTCGACGAAACCGCTGGCGCCGGGGGCGCCGGCCGGGGGCTTGCTGTGGGGCATGGGGACGGACTCGGGGCTCTGTTGGCCAGGAGTATGCCTGAGGAGGCCCGCGCCGACCGAGGGCCTCTATCAGGTGGCCGGCCGCCCCGCCGGCGCCGTCAGGCCTCGCGGTAGGTGCCCTTCTGCTTGGCGGCGTGGGTGGCCAGGGCGTCCATCAGCGGCGGCGACAGGCAGTCATAGGGCTCCAGGTTGAGTTCGCGCAGGCGCTGGCGGATGGCGTCCATCTGCGCCGGCGGGGTGCCGCCCTCGATCACCGAGGAGACGAAGGCGGCGAAGCCCGGCGCCGACCAGCCCTCCTGCGGGGACAGTTCGGTATGCACGAAGTCCAGGCCGTAGAAGGCGTGCCCCGGGTTCTCGATGCGCCCGAACAGGTGCGCGCCGCACTCGCGGCAGGCGTGGCGCTGGATGACGGCGCTGTCGTCGACGACCTGCAGCTTCTCGGGGTGGGCCACCACGCTGACCTTGTCCCGCGGCACCACCGCCACCACCGAGAAGATCGCCCCCGCGGGCTTCCAGCACTTGGTGCAGCCGCAGGCGTGGTTGTGCAGCGTCTGCGCGCCGACCGCGACCTCCACCTTGTCGGTCGCGCACAGGCATTGCAGGGTGCCGCCGGCAAAATCGGCGCGGGCCGGGCGGATGCCGTTGTCCAGCGAGGGGTGAATGTGAATCGCGCTCATGGGGTTGACCTCCTGGCGTTCGCTGCGCCAGGGCCGGCACGGCGACATGCCGCGCCGCGAAGCCCTGGCGGTCGAAATGGATGGCACGAGGCGTGGACGGTGAGTCCACGGCAGCGGAAACCGATGGGTTTCGCAAGCTCAACCCATCCTACGAAAAGCGCTTCGGCATAGCCTGCAGCATAGTTGCCCGGCAGCGGAACCGTAGGATGGGTTGAGCGAAGCGATACCCATCACCACGGCCCGAGGGGTTTCGCAAGCTCAACCCATCCTACGAAAGGCGTCTCGTCACAACCTACGCCTCGCCACCCGCCAGGCTGCGGTCCACCAGGCGGATACTGTCGCGGCCGCCGCGCTTGGATTCGTACAGCGCCGCGTCGCCCTGCTCGATCAGCGCCGCCAGGCTGGCCGGCGGCTGCTCGAACAGGCTGGCGCCTATGCTCAGGGTCACCGCCTCGGGGGTGGCGAAGGCCTGCGCGGCGGCCTTGTGGAACTGCTCGCGCAACGCGCTGCCCAGCGCCACCACGCGCTCGCCGGTCACGTCGCCGAGCACGATGACGAACTCGTCGCCGCCCAGCCGGGCCGCGAGCGCGCGCTCGGGCAGCAGCGCGCGGATCATCTCGCTCAGCATGACCAGCAGCCGGTCGCCGGCGATGTGGCCGTGCAGGTCGTTGACCAGCTTGAAGTTGTCGATGTCGATCAGCAGCAGCGCGCCCGGCCGCGCGCTGCAGACGTCCTCCAGCAGCCGCGGCGCGCGCACTTCCAGGGCGCGGCGGTTGTACAGCGCGGTCAGCGGATCGCGGGCGGCCAGCCGGGCCATGCGCTTCTCGCGGCGGTAGCGCTCGGTGCCGGTCATCGACAGCGCGATCAGCATGATCGCCATCGTCCCTTCCACCAGCGAAACCTGGATGATCGCGCCACGGAACAGCGTGAGGTCGATCAGCGTGCCCGGCACCATCGCCGTCAACGGCTTGGCCAGGTAGAACAGCCCGTGCAGCAGCAACACGTAGCGCAGCTGCCCGGCGCCCACGCTCAACGACTTGCCATGGGGCCGCAGCAGCGCGCTGGCGCGCAGCGTCGGCAGCGCCACCAGCAGCGAGTTTGCCAGCAGCATGACCTTCGACCACGCCTGCCCGTCCGGCAACAGCAGCATGGCCGTCCAGGCGACGAAGATCAGGTACCAGGCGCGGGACAGGCGCGCCTCGGTGAAGCGCGCCACGCCCAGCAGGAACAGCCAGTGGGCGATGATCAGCAGGCCGTTGGCGAACCAGATGCCCAGGAGCGGGAAGCCGCCCATGCGCAACAGGGCCAGGGTCGAGCCCACGGCGATGGTGGAAAAGCCCGCGCTCCAGAACAGCAGCGAGGGTTCGCGAACGTTGCGCCACTCGATGGCCAGGTACAGGGCGGCGGCCGCAGCCAGGGCGATCGAGAGGGTCAACATCGTGGGAGGATCGAGCGCCATGACTTCTGGACGGAGCTGCCTGGACGGTGGGGGGGCGGATTCTAAGCGTTCGCGGCGTTTTTTCGCAGGGCCTTTCCCGCCCTGCCGACGGGAAGCCAGCTCCCACGCGCATAGCCGCTTCGCCGGGTCACGCTGGCGAGGCCGCACCTGTCCCGCGGCCCCGGCCAGGGGTCAGAACCGATCCAACCTGTAGGCGTCGAGCCCCGGCAGGCCGTGCGGCGCATTGCCCGTTGCCGGCACGGTTGCCAGCCGGGCGACATGCTCGGCGGTGATCGCCGCCTGGGTCAGGCCCAGGTGCTGGTGGCCGAAGGCGAGCAGCACCCTGCCCTCGCACACCCGGTCGATGATCGGCAGCGAGTCCGGCAGCGACGGGCGCATGCCCATCCAGGGCGTGGCCGCCTCGGCGCTCAGGTCGCGGTCGAACAGGCCCTTGCTGAGCCGGTGCAGTTGCCAGGCGCGCTCCATGCTCGGCGGGCTTTCGAGGCCGGCGAACTCCACGGTGCCGGCCAGCCTCAGGCCGTCGGCCATGGGCGTCATGATGAACCGGCGTTCCAGCGAGGTGACGGCGAACGGCAGGCGATCGTGCTCGTGGGGCAGCATCAGGTGATAGCCGCGCTCGGTGTCCAGGGGTACCTTGCGGCCGGTCAGCGCCGCGGTGAGCCCGGCCGAGTGGGCGCCGCAGGCGATCAGCACCTGGCGGGCCCGCAGGCCGCCTTCCGCCGTGGCCAGCGCCACGCCGTCCTGCCGCAGTTGCCCGCCGAGAACCTTGCGCTGGAGGAACTGCACTCCCAGGGCACGGGCGGCGTCCACCAGTTCGCGGACCACGAGGTAGGGGTCGATGAAATGCCCCGTGCGCGGAAAGAACAGCCCGCCCAGCAGGCGCTCGCTGAGTTGCGGGGCGGCGGCGCGCACGGCCTGCGCGGGCCAGAAGTCGACCGGCACCGCCTGCTGGCGCATGCGCGCCTGCAGCGCGTCCAGCGCCTGGCGCGACTCGGCGCGCTCGAACACCAGCAAGGAACCGTCCTCCTTCAACAGGCCGGGGCGCCCGATGGCCGCCAACATCCGCCGCCAGGCCTCCAGGCTGCCCTCGTTGAGCGCACGGATACCGGCGACGGTGCGGCGGAACGGCGCCGGGCGCAGGTTCAGCAGCAGCCGCACGAACCATGGCAGAGCATGCGGCAGGTACTTCCAGTCCAGGCGTAGCGGGCCCATGGGGTCCATGAGCATGGCCGGCAGGCGCCTGAGGATCGACAGGTCGGCGATGGGGAACACCTGCTCGGTGGCCAGGTGCCCGGCATTGCCGAACGAAGCGCCCTGCCCCGGCGCCTGCTGGTCGACGACCTGCACCCGCAGCCCCTGGCGCGCCAGCTGCAGGGCGCAGGCGACGCCGACGATGCCGGCGCCGATCACGGCGATGTCCGCCCGGGGTTGCGGGCCGTTCGAAGCCTGGACGTCACGCATGTTCCCGGGCTTCCCTCTGGCCATCGAGCAGACGGCGCAACTGCAGCGGGTTGCCGTGGCGCAGCGCGGCGGGCAGCAGGGCGCCGGGGAAGTCCTGGTAGCAGACCGGGCGCAGGAAACGCAGGATGGCCGCGGTGCCGACCGAGGTGGTGCGCGTATCCGAGGTGGCCGGGAAGGGACCGCCATGGACCATGGCATCGCACACCTCCACGCCGGTCGGCCAGCCGTTGACCAAGAGGCGACCGGCCTTGCGCTCCAGGGTCGGCAGCAGAGCACGGGCGCTGTCCAGGTCGGCCTCGTCGAGGTGCAGGGTCGCGGTGAGCTGGCCTTCCAGGTGCTCGGCGACCTGGCGCACCTGCTCGTCGGCGGCGCACTCCACGATCAGCGACGCGGCGCCGAACACCTCGGCCTGCAGCGCCGGCTCGGCGAGGAACGCCTGCGCCCGGGTCGCGAACAGATGGGCCTGGCCCTGGTTGGGCCCCCCGCCTTCCAGGCCCTTCGCCAGGACACGCGCCTGGGCCTGCCCGGCCAACGCAGCGATGCCGGCTTCGAAGGACTGGAAGATCCCCGGCGTCAGCATGGTCTGCGCCGGGCTGCGCCGTACCCGCTCGGCGGCCGCGGCGATGAAGCGCTCCAGCGCCGGCCCCTGGCGGGCGATCACCAGGCCCGGGTTGGTGCAAAACTGGCCGGCGCCCTGGGTCAGCGAGGCGACGAAGCCCTGCGCCAACGCCTCGCCGCGCGCCTGCAGGGCCGCGGGGAAGAGGAACACCGGGTTGATCGAACTCATCTCCGCATACACCGGGATCGGCTCCGGGCGGGACTGGGCCACCCGGCACAGGGCCAGGCCGCCGCTGCGCGAGCCGGTGAAGCCCACCGCCTTGATGCGCGGGTCGGCCACCAGGGCAGTGCCGACCTCGCGGCCGGAGCCGAACAGCAGCGAGAAGACGCCATCCGGCAAGGCGCACCTGGCCACGGCGCGGGCCACGGCGCGCCCCACCAGCTCGCTGGTGCCGGGGTGGGCGCCATGGGCCTTGACCACCACCGGGCAGCCAGCGGCCAGGGCCGAGGCGGTATCGCCGCCGGCAACGGAGAAGGCCAGCGGGAAGTTGCTGGCGCCGAACACGGCCACCGGCCCCAGCGGCACCTGGCGCTGGCGCAGGTCCGGGCGCGGCAGCGGCTGGCGCTCGGGCAGCGCCCTGTCCACCCGCACGTCCAGCCACTCGCCGGCGCGCACGGTGCGGGCGAAGGTGCGCAACTGCTGGCAGGTGCGGCCACGCTCGCCCTGGATGCGCTGGCGCGGCAGGCCGGTCTCGGCCATCGCGCGCTCGATCAGTTGCTCGCCCAGGGCCTCGATCTCCTCGGCGATGGTTTCAAGGAAGCCGGCGCGCGCCTCCAGGGAGGTTTCGCGGTAGCGGTCGAAGGCGGCCCAGGCCAGGGCGCAGGCCTGCTCCACCTGCTCGCCGGTGCCGCCGGCATAGGGCGGCTGGAGGGGTTCATTGGTGGCCGGATCGATGGCCCGGGTCGCCTCGCGGCGCCCGGCGACCGTCTGCTGGCCGATCAGCATGCTGCCTGTCAGGTTCATGGTGCGTCCTGGATCAAGAAAGTGGGCCCGGCTGCGCGACGCCCGTCGCGCGCAGGGGCGCGGATCGCGGCGGGGCATCGGGCCCCGCCGCCGGCCGGTTCAGACGAGGTTCTGCTCGGCCGACCAGTTGGCGTACCACTGGCGGAACAGCGCGTACTGGTTCTCGGCGTAGCGGCGCTGGGCCTCGCTGAGCACGTCGGTTTCGTTGAAGTGCAGGCTGTATTCCCTGTCGCCGTTGAGCACCATCAGGTGCTTGTAGTACAGCACCAGGTCGCAGCCCTCGTCGAAGGACGAAAGCACCGCCAGCGCCGCCTCCAGCTCGCCGGCCAGGCGGCGCGCCTTGACGTCGCCCTTGGCGGCCTGCCTGCTCAGGGCCACCAGTTGCAGCACTTCGCGCGGCAGGGCATTACCGATGCCGGTGATGGCTCCGGTGGCGTTGCAGTTGACGAAACCGTGGACCACCTGGGTGTCGACACCGACCATGAGCGTCACCTCGTCGTCCTGGGAGGTGATGTTCTCGGCCGCGTAGCGCAGGTCGGCGCCGCCGCCGAACTCCTTGAAGCCGATCAGGTTGGGGAACTCGCGGCGCAGTTCGAAGAACAGGTCGGCGCGGGTGGCGAAGCCGTAGTAGGGGCTGTTGTAGATCACCGCCGGCAGTTCCGGGGCGGCCGCGAGGATGGCGGAGAAGTGGGCCTTCTGCGCGGCCGGCGAGGCGCCGCGGGAGAGCACGCGGGGAATCACCATCAGGCCGTGGGCGCCGACCCTGGCGGCATGCGCCGCGTGGGACACCGCCTCGCGGGTGTTGACCGCGCCGGTGCCGACGATGGTCGGCACGCCGGCGGCCACCAGGCGCGCCACGCCCTCCTGGCGCTCAGCCTCGGTGAGCAGCGGCCAGTCACCCATGGAGCCGCAGTACACCACCGCGCTCATGCCGACGTCGATCAGCTCGCGGCCCTTGGCGACCAGGGCGTCGAAGTCCGGCTTGCGCTGGGCGGTGCAGGGGGTCATCAGCGCGGGGATGCAGCCGGTGAAGATGTTGTCGCTCATTGTTCGGGCTCCTTGAAGCACTCGTTCGGGTAGGGAAAAACGGCGTGGGGGCTCAGATGCCCCACGCGAAGGGGTCCTGTTCGTCGATCAGCAGGGTGCTGTCGGCGGTCATGTAGGCGCGGCCGGTGATGAACGGGCGGATGCGCTCGCCTTCCCATTCGTAGCGGCCTTCGAAACGGCTGCCGGTGATGCCGGCCTGCACCCAGGCCTGCCCGGGGGCCAGCTTGCCGTCGGCGGCCAGGCACGCCAGCTTGGCGCTGGTGCCGGTGCCGCAGGGCGAACGGTCGTAGGCCTTGCCCGGGCACATGACGAAGTTGCGGCTGTCGGCCTCCTCGTCGTCGGCGAACAGCTCGACGTGGTCGATCGGCGCGCCGCCTTCGCCGTGGATGCCCTGGGCCTCCAGGGCCTGGAGCAGCGCCCAGGTGAAGTCGGTCAGCGCCTCGACGTTGTCCAGCGCCAGCCGCTGGCCATGCTCGGATACCAGGAAGAACCAGTTGCCGCCCCAGGCGATGTCGCCGTACACCCGGCCGTGGCCGGGCACCTCCACCGGCACCTGCCGGCGGTAGCGGTAGGCCGGCACGTTGCCGATGGTGACGGCGCCGTCCTCGTGCAGGGTGGCGCTGACCGGGCCCACCGGGGTGTCGATCTTGTGCACGCCCGGGCCGATCAGCCCCAGGTGCTGCAGCGAGGCGACCAGGCCGATGGTGCCGTGGCCGCACATGTTCAGGTAGCCGGCGTTGTTGAAGAAGATCACCCCGCAGGTGGCGTCCGCCGACACCGGCTCGCAATACAGCGCGCCCACCAGCACGTCGTTGCCGCGCGGTTCCAGCAGGCAGGCGCGGCGCCAGTGGTCATGCTGCTCGCGCAGGGCGTTGCGCTTCTCGGCCAGGCTGGCGCCGGCCAGCTCGGGGAAGCCTTTCATCACCAGGCGGGTGGGTTCGCCGCCGGTGTGGGAGTCGATGATGTGTACGCGTTTCATGTAGCCGTCCAGTGAGAGAGCCCGAAGGCGTTGAGGGCGCGGGCCGTCAGGACGAAGCCTGGGCGTAGCCGCCCAGGGGGCGCTGGTCGCCGGCCACGTCGGCCTCGGCGTCGCTTTCATCGTCGCCGCTCAGGCGAACCAGGTGGGCAGGCACGCCGGTGGCCGCGCCCCAGTAGTAGATGCCCATGGCGCAGGCGGCCACGGCCAGGGTGTCGAACGGATGGCCGAGCACGCCGATGCCACCGAAGCTGCCGAGCCAGGACAGCACGATGGTCACGGCATAGAAGCCGATCAGCCAGGCCGAGGAGCGCACCTGCTGGCGCAGGTCCAGGTGGCGGGTCGGCACGAAGCGGCCGCACAGCAGGTACACCACGAACATCAGGATCTGCAGGCCGAGCAGCCAGGACACCGTGCCCCAGCCCGACCAGTAGACGATCAGCGCGGCGATGATGAAGGACAGCGGGCCGAGCACGCCCATGCCCTTGACCAGGAACGGGCGCGGCATGCCGGGCGCGCTGCGGCGCAGGGCGGCCACCGAGACCGGCGCCACGGCGTAGCTGAGCACCAGCGCGGCCGACACCACGTTGATCAGCGCTTCCCAGGAGGGGAACGGTAGGGTCCAGAACACCGACAGGCCGAAGGTCAGCCACAGCGCCGGGCGCGGGATGCCGGACTTCTCGTCGACGCGGGTGAACAGCTTGAAGAAGGTCCCGGTCTGCGCCCAGCCATAGATCACCCGCGGGGTGGCGTTCATGTAGATGTTGCCGCAGCCGCTGGGGGAGATCACCGCATCGGCCACCACCAGGTAGGCCAGCCAACCCACCCCAAGGGCCAGGGCAATGTCGCGGTAAGGCAGGGCCAGTTGCCTGGACACGCTGGCCCAGCCGTTGGCCAGCATTTCCGTGGGCACGCCGCCGAGGAAGGCCGTTTGCAGCAGCACGTAGATGGCCGTGGAGAGCAGCACGGAAAGGATCAGCGCGAAGGGGATGGTGCGCTGCGGGTTCTTCACCTCGCTGGCCACCGAGATGATCGGCGTCAGCCCCAGGTAGGCGAAGATGACGCCACCGGCGGAAACCGCCATCTCCACGCCCGACAGGCCGAAGGGCGCGAAGCCCTGGGCCGAGAAGTTCTCCGGCTTGAAGAAGCAGAACAGCACGCCGATGACCAGCAGCGGCACGATGAACTTGAACATGCTGATCAGGTTGTTGGCCTTGGCGAAGGTCTTCACGCTGCGGTAGTTGAGCAGGAAGAACAGACAAAGCAGGCCGAACTGCACCAGCCAGCCGATGGCCGTGGGGTCGCTGGAGCCGGACTTGGTCAGCCCGGAGAACCAGGCGGCCGCGTACTGGCGGGAGGCGACGACCTCGATCGCCACCAGGCTGGAGAAGGCGATCAGGGTGATGAAGCCCATCAGGTAGCCCAGCAGCGGGCCGTGCGAGTACACCGGGTAGCGCACCACGCCACCGGCGCGCGGCAGGGCCGCCCCCAGTTCGCAGTAGACGATGCCCAGCAGCAGCACGGCGAACCCGCCCAGCAGCCAGGAGAAGATCCCTGCCGGGCCGGCGATGGCGGAAACGTGGCTGGCCGCGAACAACCAGCCGGAGCCGAAGATGGCTCCCAGCCCGATAAACGTAAGGTCCATCAACGAGAGTTGCTTCTTGAACTTGCCTGACATGGCGTTGCCTTCTTGTGCGTTGTTGGATAGGCAGATGCATTGCCACTCGACGCTGCGCTCCGGGTGCTGCCCGCAGGGACGAGTCGGCCGGCGGCAACCGCTTGTTCTATGAAGTTCGGCTGCACGCGTTGGCCATAGAGTGGACCGGGGCGGCGCCGGCGCGCTTGATGGTTTTCTTCAGCACGAATGACGAAATCGGCACAATTGCCCCGCTCGTCCGCGCCTGGATCGCGCCGCCTCTGCATACCCTCGACAGGCTGCGAGCCTTGCGGCAAGCTGCCCGGCAGCTTGTTGCCAGGCGGCTTTCAGGAGGCTGGAAACCATGTCGCAGAACGTGCTCGCCATGCTGTGCCAGGGGCATGAACTGCAGCGCCCGGAGAGCATGGAGGCGTTGCTGGCCAGCGTGTCGATGCTGCTGCCGATGCTGGACGTGATCCCCAATGCCGCGATCTTCATCAAGGACACCCAGGCGCGCTACGTCATGGCCAACCGCACGCTGGTCCAGCGCTGCGGCCTGAAGCAGTTGCAGCCGCTGCTGGGCAAGACCAGCGCCGAGGTGTTCCCGGCGCAACTGGGGCCGGGCTATACCGAGCAGGATCGCCGCGTGCTGGAACACGGCCAGGTACTGGAAGACAAACTGGAACTGCACCTGTACGGCAGCCGCGAGCCGGGCTGGTGCCTGACGCACAAGCGGCCGCTGTACAACCGCGACGGCGAGATCATCGGCCTGGTGGGCATCTCGGTGGACCTGCAGTCGGCCAGCGCCACCCACCCGGCCTACCAGCGCCTTGCCGCGGTGGACGAATACATCCGCGCGCACTTCCACCAGCCCATCAGCCTGGACGAACTGACGCGCATCACCGACCTCTCCGTGGCCCAGCTCGAGCGCTACTGCAAGCGCGTGTTCCACCTGACGCCACGGCAACTGATCCACAAGGTGCGCCTGGAGCACGCCCACCGGCTGCTGCACACCGACTTGCCGATCACCGAAGTCGCCCTGCAGTGCGGCTATACCGACCACAGCGCGTTCAGCCGGCAGTTCAAGCAACTGACCGGTTTCACTCCGCGGCAATACCGCCAGGCGACCGGCCTCGAAGACTAGCGGGCTCGCCGCCGCTCCCACGCCCGGCAACGAACGTCGGAAGCCGAAACCCGGCGCCGGCCCGGCTGCTATTTTTCACGACGGACTTCCGAACCTTCGATTCCAGAGGAGATGCAGCATGGACCAGTTCACCGGCGGTTGCCTGTGCGGCAACGTCCGCTTCGTGGCCTCGGGGCGCCCCTACCGGGTCGGCCTCTGCCACTGCCTCGACTGCCGCAAGCACCATGGCGCGCTGTTCCACGCCTCGGCGATATTCCCCGAGGCCGCGGTGAGCATCGAGGGCGAAACCCGCGACTACGCGGGGAGGTATTTCTGCCCGCGCTGCGGCTCGTCGGTGTTCCTGCGCAGCGCGGACGAGGTGGAAGTGAACCTGGGCGCCCTGGATGCCCCGGACCAGTTCGTGCCGACCTACGAACTCTGGACCCTTCGCCGCGAATCCTGGCTGCCGGCGTTCCCGCTGGCCAGGCACTACGAGCGCGACCGCGAGGGCACCGGCCGCTTCGAGGAGTAGGCGGCCACACCCACAGCACAACGGACGAAAAACGCAGCCCACGGACAATTCGCGCCGTGATTTTCCCGGCGCCGCGAACTGTAATATCCCGGTTCGCAACGATGCCGATAGTAGCCCCCGCCAACCCGTTCGAAGAGGCTACATCGTGCTGCATCGTGTTCTGTTCTCCCTGTCCGCCCTCAGCCTGTCCATCGCCGCCCACGCCGCCGAGACCTATACCCTCGACACCCCGCGGCTGACCGGCATGGACAACTTCCGCGACATCGCCGGAACCATCACCGCCTACACCACCGCCAACGACGGCACCATGCGCTCCGGGGTGTTCTACCGCTCCAACGCGCTGACGCCCACGGCCTCGGACCTGACCACGCTCGATGGCCTGGGCATCAGCAACGTTTTCGACCTGCGCACCGCCAGCGAAATCGCCGCTACGCCCGACACCCTGCCCGCCGGCGCCGCCTACCGCAACATCGACATCATCGGCAGCACCACCTCCGGGGCGAACGTCACCAACATCGCCTTCGGCAGCGCCGCCGAGGCGGTGGCGATGATGGAAGAAACCAACCGCGCCTTCGTCAGCGACGCCGGCATGCGCAGCCAGTTCGCCGAGCTGTTCAACGAACTGGCCGCGGCCGACGGCGCCGCCCTCTTCCACTGCACCGCCGGCAAGGACCGCACCGGCTGGACCGCCGCCGTGCTGCTGAGCATCGCCGGGGTGGACAACGCCACCATCATGGCCAACTACCTGGCCACCAACGACTACACTGCCCAGCGCATCGCCGCGACCCTGGCGGCGCTGCCGCCGAACATGGCCGCCATCTACGCGCCCCTGCTCGGCGTGCAGGCCAGCTACCTGCAGGCCGGCCTGGACGAAGTGGTGGCCCGGTACGGCAGCATGGACAACTACCTCAAGCAAGGCCTGGGCCTGTCCCAGGAAACCCTCTACGTGCTGCGCGGCAAGATGGTCTACTACAACAGCCTGCCCGGCATGGCGGGCCTGGCCGGCAACGCCGCCGCCGGCGCGCGACTGCTGCAGCAACTGCAGAACAGCAGCCTCTCCGGCGCCTACAGCGCCTACAACTACTACCTGCAATCGGCCATCGACGCCGGCAGCCTCGGCGGCGTCGAGTCCACCGTCGGCGGCCAGGCCCACGCCGATGCCGCCAGCTACCTGCTGCGCCAGGACGCGCTGATCGACAGGGCCGCCGCGCCCTTCGCCAGCGGCACCGACCTCAAGCCCGGCCAGCGCCGCCTGTGGAGCACCGCCCTGGCCGGCTACCAGGGCAACGACGGCTCGTCCCGGGCCGCCAGCAGCAACGAGCACACCCAGGGCCTGATGGTCGGCCTGACCCAGCGCTTCAGCGAGCAGCTCAGCGCCAACGCCGGCTTCGGCTACAGCCGCGGCAGCGTCGGCGGCGCGGGCGGCGAGGTGGACACCGACCTGACCTTCCTCCGCGCCGGCGCGCGCTTCGCCCCGGGCAGCCTGGAGCAGGGCCTGTTCGTCGACGCCGACCTGAGCACCGGCTGGCTCGACTACGACAGCAAGCGCGAGCTGGGCGGCGGCCTGGGCACCGCCAAGGGCGACAGCCACGGCACTCTCAGCGGCGCCGGCGTGGCGCTGGGCTACCGCATCCCGGTGCGCGACGCGATCCTCGAACCGAGCCTGGGCGTGCGCATCAGCCACCTGGACCTGTCCGGCTTCCGGGAAAAAGGCAGCGAACTGGCCCTGGACGTCGACGGCATCGAGCAGACCCGCCGCAGCGCCGTCGCCAACCTGAAGGTGAGCTTCATGCCCATCGCCCTGAGCGGCGGCTGGCAACTGGTGCCGGGCCTGGGCCTGGGTTACGACCACGCGCTGGGCGACTACGAGGTCGACAGCGAAGGTCACCTGCTGGGCCTGGACGTCGCCCAGCGCGCCGCCTTCGACAACCGCGACCAGTTCAGCGGCGCGGTGAACGTCATGGCCAGCCTCGGCGACCTGAGCCTGGGCGCGGAAGTCGGCGCCCTGAGCGGCAGCGGTAGCCACGGCTACAGCGGCAGCCTCAAGGCCAGCTACCAGTTCTGACCGCCCACCCCTGCCCGGCCTACTGGCCGGGCATCGCTAATGGCGGATGCCCTTGCGCACATCCGCCGGGCTCAGCCCGAAGGCGCCCTGGAAGTACTGGCAGAACCGGCCAACGTTGCTGAAGCCCAGGCCCAGGGCGATTTCGCTGACCGAGGGCGATGTGTCCTGGCGCAGCGCGTCGTACGCCCGCTCCAGGCGGACCTGGCGCTGGTAGGCGACGATGGAACTGCCGACGAAGCGCCGGAAGCCCTCCTGCAAGGCGCGCAGGCTGACGTTCGTCAGCGCCGCCAGCTCGCCGCCGCTGACCAGGGCCTCGGGGTGCTCGCGGATGTATTCCACGGCCAGCTTCACGTGACGCGGCGCAATCAGCGGCCCCGGCCGGCGCAGCGCCTCGCTGTAGTTGTGCGGCCAGGCTTCCAGCACCGAATCCACCAGCATCTCCTGCAGGCGGGCGGGCATCAGCGCGCTGGAACTGGCCAGGGCGTCGAACTCCGTGCCGGTGGCCATGCCGACGATCGCCTTGATCCCCTGGAAGGCCTCCAGCTTCAGGTCCACCACCGGCTGGAAGCGCACCGGGCGCACCACCGGGCGGCCGAGCAGCGTGGCGAGCCGCCTGGCGAACAGCCCGCGGCGCACCGACAGCCCGTACTGCGCATGGCCGTCGCCGAAGCCCACCGAGCGCACCGCGGCCTTCTCGATGGCCAGGCCGACCTGGGGCACGCCCACGGTCTCGCTCGCCTGGTTGAACACGATGCGCCCGGCGGTGGGAAAGACGAAGGTGATCTCGTCATCCATGTCGGGCAGCGCGGTGAGGAAGTCGCCGCAAAAGCTCAGGCGCCGGAAGCTGACGCCCTCGTAGCGCCCGTAGACGCCGGCGATGGCGACCTTGCGCCGCGGGGGCGGAAGGCCGGAATAGAGATCGCCGAACATCCGCGTGAACAGCGCGCCGAACTCGTCGGCGTGCATGTCCTCGGAACGGATGAGAAACGGCCTGCGCGAAGTACCTGTGTCCACCGTCCTGCCCCATCTGCCGGCAATGCCAGGAAGCCGCCCGCACCGCGGCGGGCAACATGCGGGCGCCAGGGTAGCGGCCGCGGATTACAACGATGTGATACCGCGCCCTCCTCCCAAAGTCCGCCCCTGCAGCATGAGCGAGCATGGCTTTTCGTAGGATGGGTTGAGCTTGCGAAACCCATGCGGTTGCGCTGATGGGTATCGCTTCGCTCAACACCATCCTACGACGACGTTTCTCCTGCACCCGTAGGAGCGGACTCCGTCCGCGATTGCGCCGAACGGCCTAATGGGAAGACACATACACCCCCTCCCCATGCACCGGCGGAATCGCAAAACTCTCCCGCATCCGCCGCGCCTCCGCCTGCGGCGAACGCCCGAACAACCGCTTGAACTCCCGGTTGAACTGCGACGGGCTGGCGTAGCCCACGGCATGGCTGGCGGCCTGCGCCGTCATGCCCTGGCGCACGATCAGCAGCCGCGCCTGGTGCAACCGGGTGCACTTCACGTACTGCATGGGCGAGGTCTGGGTGATCGCCTTGAAATGGCTGTGGAACGAAGGAACGCTCATGCCGGCCTCCTCGGCCAGCTGCGGCAAATCGAGCGGCTGCGCGTAATCGGTGTGGATGCGCCGCAGCGCCCTGGCGATCCGCCCGAACCGCCCCTGCATGGCCAGCGCCGCGCGCATGGCGGTGCCCTGGGCGCCGGTCAGCACGCGGAAATACAGCTCGCGCAGCAAGGCCGGGCCGAGCACCGTCGCCTCCAGCGGGTCGTTCAGCGCCGCCAGGAAGCGCAGGACGGAAGCGGCGAGCGCGTCATCCATGGGGCTCGACATCATGCTGCGCGGCGCCTCCTTCGGCGAGGGCGCCTGCTGCTGGTCGATCTGGATCATCAGCTCGGCGGCGAGCTGAAAATCCAGGTGCAGGTAGATGGCCAGCAGCGGGCGCTCGGCCGTCGCGTCCGTTTCCATGGTGAAGGGCACGGGCACGGCGACGGCCAGGTAATGCTGCTCGTCGTACACATACACCTGATCGCCGAAATACCCGCGCTTGCAGCCCTGGCACACGATCACGATGCCGGGGTCGTAGAGCACGGGCGTCCGCGCCAGGGGCCGGTCCGACCTCAAGATGCGCACGCTGGCCAGCGACGTGAGGTTGTACCCCTCGTTGGGGGCCAGCGCCTCCAGCAGGGCGACCATGCGTTCTCGCTCCGAGGGATGATGTCGGTTCATAGGATTAGGCAATAAAGTCAGAAGATGCGGTCTCTGAAACAGACCGGCGGATAAGTATTGTGCGCTCATCCCCACTGAAATGGAGCCACCGCCATGTCACCCCGCAAAACCTTGTTGATCACCGGAGCCAGCAGCGGCTTCGGGCTGGCCCTCGCCCAGGAGGCCTTGGCGGACGGCCACCGCGTGGTGGGCACCGTCCGCAGCGAACAGGCCAGGGTTGCGCTCGAAGCCCTGGCCCCCGGCCGGGCGCTGGGGCGCCTGCTGGACGTGACCGACTTCGCGGCCATCGAGCCGCTGGTCGCCGAGGTCGAAAAGACCGTCGGCCCGCTGGATGTGCTGGTGAACAGCGCCGGCTACGGTCACGAAGGCATTCTCGAAGAATCCCCGCTGGCGGAAATGCGCCGGCAGTTCGACGTGAACGTGTTCGGCGCCGTTGCGATGATGAAGGCGGTGCTGCCATACATGCGCCAGCGGCGCCGCGGCCATATCCTCAACATCACCTCGATGGGCGGCTTCATCACCCTGCCCGGCATTGCCTACTACTGCGGCAGCAAGTTCGCCCTGGAGGGCATATCAGAAGTGGTGGGCAAGGAGGTCGAAGGCTTCGGCATCGCCGTGACCGCCGTCGCGCCCGGCTCCTTCCGCACCGACTGGGCCGGTCGCTCCATGGTCCGCAGCCCCCGCAGCATCGCCGACTACGACGCACTCTTCGACCCCGTGCGCCAGGCGCGCCAGGAAAAAAGCGGCAAGCAGCTGGGCGACCCAAGGAAAGCAGCCAGGGCCATGCTGGAAGCGATCGGCTCGACGAATCCCCCCGCCCACCTGCTGCTGGGCAGCGATGCACTCGGCCTGGTGCGCCAGAAACTGGAGGCGCTGGAAGAGGAAATAGCGGCCTGGGAAGCCACCACCCGTTCCACGGATGGATGAGGCGTCGGCCTGCAGGCGAATCGCGGACAGAGTCCGCTCTTACCCCTTCCGGCAGATATGACACCCCGTAGGATGGGTTGAGCGAAGCGATACCCATCACCACGACCGCATGGGTTTCGCCAAGGCTCAACCCATCCTACGAAGAGCGCCCCGGCGCGGCCTGCAAGACAGTTGCTCCTACAGGTTGACGCCGAACCTCCCGCCCGCGCCGGACAGCCCCCTCTCCCGCTTGCGGGAGAGGGTTGGGGAGAGGGCGCTCTTGAACCCGACGCCCAAGCCACCGGTAAACCCCATTCGCGAGCAAGCTCGCTCCTACGCCGCCCCACCCACGCCATTCCCCTGTAGGAGCGCGTCCTGCGCGCGAATCGCGGGCAGGGCCCGCTACGGTTCCAGGAAGCACGGCTTTTCGTAGGATGGCGTTGAGCGAAGCGATACCCATCAGCGCAACCGCATGGGTTTCGCAAGCTCAACCCATCCTACGAAGAGCACCTCGGCGCAAGACAGTTGCTCCTACCGGCCAGCCACCAGAGCCTTCTCCCGCGCCAGCCCGTACAACTGCCGCGCCTCGCCCACCAGCGGCACCAGGGCGGAGGCCAGGCGCGACGTCTCGTGCACCAGCACGTCGCCGACGTCATGCACTTCCAGCACCCGCAACAGGTCCTCCAGCGCATTCAGCCGGCGTTCGGCCACATCGTAGATATGCTCCGCCGGCGCGGCGGTATCGACATAGAGCACGCCCTCGGACGCCTGGGCCTGCAACGCAACCAGCCTGCGATCAGCCATGGCGCACCTCCCGGGGGAAGGCGAAGGACGAATGGGACAACGGGGGATACACGACAGACACGAAGTGATACGGCATTTCCATTGCTCCTTAGTACGGAGGAAGGAGCCGCCAACCCGGGAATGGGTGGCGGATCGTGCGGGGTCGCAGTACCGGCGAGAGAAGCAAGAACCGGCCAGGCCGAAGCCCGCCCCGCACGACCCGCCATAACTGCATCTCGCAGCAGGCAAGAAAAAGCGCCTGTGCAAGGTGCATCGGCGCTTCGTGCACTCCTCTACTCGACCGGACTGCGATCCGGGCCACGGGATTGACCGTGGCGGAAGGGAATCTAGCGAGGGGACTTGTAGGCTCACAAGGGAGAATGTGGGTGGGAAATTTCAGGAGAATCCATGAAGGCCAGGAGCGGGCCGGCGCCGGGCTCCTGGCCGGTGAACGTGTGCAGCCCGTCCGGGCGGGCCGGCCCGTCAGTAATCCCAAAAGGCCGCAATCCAACGGAAGGCATCGCCGTCGACGGCCACCCGGCCAACGGAGGGGAACGGCAGGTGCGTGGCCACCAGCAGCTCACCGCTGGCCGCCGCCTCCTGCATAAGACGGACGCGCACGCGCACCGATTCCTCGGGGTCGTGCTCGAAGCCGTTGTGCCAGTCGGGGTGGTCGAAGGCCACCGGGAACAGGGCGTCGCCGGCGAAGGTCAGGCGCTCGCCGGCGGACGTGACATGGACCACGCTATGCCCCGGCGTGTGGCCGCCGGTGAGCCTGGCGAGCACGCCCGGCGCCACCTCGTATTCGTCCTCGAAGGTGCGCAGCTTGTCGCGGTATGCCTCCATGAACTGCCCGGCAGTCGCGCGCAGGACGTCCGGCACCGGCGCCGGCATGGAGGTGAGGGAGAAATCGGGCGCCGCCCAGAACGCCACCTCGGTGGCCGCGACGTGGACGCGCACATCCGGGCGCAGCCGGTTCTTCACCTCGTCGACGAGCAGCCCGCCGATATGGTCCATGTGCATGTGGGTGATCACCACGTCGGTCACCGACGCCAGGTCGATACCGGCCGCCTCCAGGCGCCGGGGGAACTGCCCGGCCCGCGGGAAGCCGGGGAACTGCCCGCCCAGGCCGGCGTCGACCAGAATGGTCTGCTCGCCGCTGCGCACCACCAGCACGTTCAGGGCCCAGTCGAACGCCTCCGGGCCCAGGAACATGTCCTTGAACCAGGCCGCGCGGGCGGCCGGCTCGGCATTGGTGGACATGGTCGCGGTCGGCAGCGGCAGCACCCCATCGCTGACCACCAGCACGTCGATCTCGCCGACCCGCAGCGCATAGCGCGAAGGCACCAGCTCTTCCCTCGCCTGGTGTTGTGCATTCTTTTGGGCGGAATTCTTTTGGACGGAATAGTTCAGATGCATGTTCATGACGTTTCCTCGGAAGAAGTGGCCAATAACCTGGAAGTCGTTCCTTCGGGCTCGGCTGGGCGATAGGCGAGCACCGAAATGCAGGGCCGTTGCAGCGAATCGTCCGCTGTGAACCCATGCTATTGAGGGGGACTTCCTGGCGCACTTCTCCATCGGGACGGCGGAGCCATACCTCTGTGGCGGGGGGATATACGAAGGTATCTACCGGGACGCAGGCAGATTCCTACCAACACCCCAGACTCGTCCTATCGATTTTTTAATTCCGCTAAATCTAGCCTGGATTTTCCTCTTGCACAGTCGGGCAAACTGACAACTTGCAAAAGGAATGGCCACCAGCACAGTACAACACCGCATTGATATCGGCCGACATGGGTCCTTAAATATCAGGATCAACCTTCAACAACAGCACAAAACAAGGAAACGTTAATGCCTTGGATATTTCAACAAAGCACAGGCAAGCTGATGCGCGATGGCGTATTGGTGGGAACGGGCTACGCTGGCAAGAATGAAGGAAAAAACAACCCTCACATGCAGACAGTACCGAATATTGGCCCCTTACCAAGGGGCGAATACAAAATCATTGGGCACCCCTTCCATCATCCGCACACAGGGAACTATTCAATCAGGCTTGAACCTAAACCCACGACTTCAATGTACGGAAGAAGCGGCTTTCTAATTCATGGCGATAGCGCCTCAAACCCTGGCGGAGCTTCCAGTGGCTGCATAGTGCTCCCGTTCAATATACGCCACCAAATATGGAATAGCGGTGATCGTGACCTAGAGGTAACACAGTGAAGCAATTGATTTTTTCTGCCCTATTCTTGCTTGCCTCGAAGTCCTTTGCAGCTTCGCCAACAAACTGTCAATCCTGGCCTATGAACATGGCCGAGGTTTGGCTCAAGAACAACAACATAATTGACATACAGAGCATCGACAAAGAAAAGACACGTTCAACCCTGCTTGCCACCGAAAAGAAGAATGGCGACCTGTATACCCAGGTTTACCTCTTCACTTTCTACGGGAAAGATGGGAAATCCTTTGACGTCATCACGCAGAGCGATGCGACCACAGAGGAATGCTCGGCAAGCGAGGTGAATGTCTTCCTGGTTTCGAAGCATGAGATCAACCACTGATCCCAATAGTTGATTCGAAAGCGTCCATGCAGTTCTCCAGATTGGGAGAAGGGATGCGCCGCCAGAACAGCGGCGCCAGCCCCGCCAGTATCTCCCCCACCGACTTGGCGGCCGGGCGCCCGTAGAAAGCCAGCAGGCGGTCGGCGCGGTTGGTGAAGAAGCCGTCCACGCCGGCCTCGGACAGGCGCTTGAAGTCCACGTCGGAATCCACCGCGTAGGAGCGAGCTTGCTCGCGAATGAACCCCGCAGCGGAATCTGTTCGCGAGCAAGCTCGCGCCTACAATGCGCCCACCTCCGAGCCCTCCTGTAGGAGATTCGCGCGCAGGGCGCGCTCCTACATTTATTGGCGCGCCATGGCTGATGCGGCGGCGCGCCGGGGGGTCAAGGTCAAACGGCGGATAACCGCGAACGGTTATCCGCCCTACGCCTCGCCCATCCTTCAACCGCCCTTCTTGTCTTCCTCGTCCTCGGCCTTGATCTCTTCCAGGGCCAGTTCCAGGCCCCAGCTGGAGGCTTCCACCGCGGGCGCGGCCGGGGTTGCCGGCTGGGCGCTGGCGGCCTGGGTCTGGGCCGCGGCCGGGTTGTCCCGGTGCAGCTTGAGCTTCAGCCGCAGGTTGTTCGCCGAGTCGGCGTTCTTCACCGCCTCTTCCTCGCTGATCGCGCCTTCCACCGCCAGGTCGAACAGCGCCTGGTCGAAGGTCTGCATGCCCAGGGCGCGGGACTTGTCCATGATCTCCTTGATCGAGCTGAAGTCGCCGCGCTTGATGATGTCGCTGATGGTCGCGGTGCCCAGCAGCACCTCCACCGCGGCGCGGCGCTTGCCGTCCTGGGTGCGCACCAGGCGCTGGGAGACGAAGGCCTTGAGGTTGTTGCCCAGGTCGTTGAGCAGTTGCGGCCGGCGCTCCTCGGGGAAGAAGTTGATGATGCGGTCCAGCGCCTGGTTGGCGTTGTTGGCGTGCAGGGTGGAGATCGCCAGGTGCCCGGTGTCGGCGAAGGCCAGGGCGTGCTCCATGGTCTCGCGGTCGCGGATCTCGCCGATCAGGATCACGTCCGGCGCCTGGCGCAGGGTGTTCTTCAGCGCGGCGTGGAAGCTGCGGGTGTCCACCCCCACCTCGCGCTGGTTGATGATCGACTTGCGGTGCCGATGCACGTACTCGATGGGGTCCTCGATGGTGATGATGTGCCCGCCGCTGTTGCGGTTGCGGTGGTCGATCAGCGCCGCCAGGGAAGTCGACTTGCCCGAGCCGGTGCCGCCGACGAAGAGCACCAGGCCGCGCTTCTCCATCACCACCTTGAGCAGCACCTCGGGCAGCTTCAGGTCTTCGAACAGCGGGATGTCCAGCTTGATGTTGCGCGCGACGATGGACACCTCGTTGCGCTGCTTGAAGATGTTGATGCGGAAGCGCCCGACGCCGGCGACCGAGATCGCCAGGTTCATCTCCAGCTCGCGCTCGAATTCGGCCTTCTGTTCCTCGTCCATGATGGCGTCGGCGATGAGCGCCACGTCGCCGGCCTTCAGCGGTTCGCTGGACAGCGGCTTGAGCACGCCGTTGAACTTGGCGCAGGGCGGCGCGCCGGTGGAAAGGTAAAGGTCGGAACCGTCCTGGCTGGACAGGATCCGCAGCATCGCTTGGATTTCCATCTGTACTGCATCCGCACGCTAGGGGAAGGCGCTGCCCACGACAGGCAAGCGCTTGTAGGAATAATCATCAGACTCTAGGTAGGCCGTCAGACAGGCACAATGCCAGCCCCGGAAAAATGCGATGTACGTCACTGCCTCGCGGGCGACCGAGCGGGAGTACAATCGGCCATTTCCTTCAGCCGAGAACCTTCCATGCCCGTCGCCATGGCCCGCCACATCCTGGTCAAGACCGTCGCCGAGGCCGAGCAGCTCAAGCAGCGCCTGGCCAAGGGGGAAGACTTCGCCGCCCTGGCGAAGAAGCACTCCACCTGCCCCTCCGGCAAGCGCGGCGGCGACCTCGGCGAGCTGCGCCCCGGGCAGTTAGTGCGCAGCGTCGACGCGGTGGTGTTCAAGAAGCCGCTGAACGTCGTCCACGGCCCGGTGAAAAGCCAGTTCGGCTACCATCTGGTGCAGGTCTATTTCCGCGACTGACGCCGGAGAACCCATGACGCCCGACCAGATCGCCCGCTTCTGCCTGCAACTGCCCGGTGCCCGCGAAGACCTCAAGTGGGGCAGCAACCGGGTGTTCTCGGTGGCCGGCAACAAGATGTTCGCCATCCTCGACTTCCTCGACGAGGGCCGCGGCGGCCTGGCCTTCAAGGTCGGCCCGGAACTCTTCCTCGGCTTCGTCGACCGCCCCGGCATCCGCCCCGCGCCCTACCTGGCCCGCGCCCACTGGATCGCCATGCAGCGCCCCTACCCCATGGGCGCCGACGAGTTGCGCGAGGCCCTCACCCGCTCGCACCAACTGGTGGTCGCCCGCCTGCCCAAGCGCCTGCGCCTGGGCCTGCTGCTGGACCCGGCATGAACCGCCAGCTCACCTGGGAAGGCCTGTGGCAGGCCCCGCCGGCCAGTTGGGAGCGTCTGCTGCTGCAGGACGGCCGCGCCGACAGCCAGTTGCGCGTGGCCGCCGCCGACGGCCAGCCGCCCTACCAACTGGAATACCGCCTGGAATGGGACACCGACTGGCGCCTGCGCGAGGCCGAGCTACTGGTGGAAGGCGAACACCTGCAACGTCATCTGGCGCTGCTGACCGACGGCCAGGGCCGCTGGACGCTGGGTGACGGCACTGCGCTGGCGGAACTGGACGGCTGCCTGGACATCGACATCTGGCCCAGCCCCTTCACCAACACCTTCCCGATCCGCCGCCTGGGCCTGGGCGATGGCCAGTCGGTGGCGCTGGAGGTGGTCTACGTGGAGGCTCCAAGGTTGCAGCCGAGGAAAATGCGCCAGGGTTATACGCGGCAGGATGCCCATCATTATCTGTACCGCAACCTGGAGGGTACGGACTTCCAGGCGTTGCTGGAGGTGGATGGGCAGGGGTTGGTGGTGGATTATCCGACGTTGTTCCGGCGGGTCTGATTCCCCGGTAAACGCGGAGCGCCCCCGAACAGGCGCTTCGTGCTCGAATCCGGGGCGCGCCGGGGATCACGGTCAAACGGCGGATAACCGCGAACGGTTATCCGCCCTACGCCAAGCTCACCCGTAACGTAGGGCGTACAACCGTTCGCGGTTGTACGCCGATACACCCGGCTTCGTGCAAACCCCTCAGGTAGTTCGTTAGCTAGCTTTCCTACAAGCCGGCGGCGGTTCATCATGCTCCTCCCCTCTCCGCCCCGCTGTTCGTGTCCATGTCCGCCGATACCGCCATGCCCCGCTCCAACGCCGCCATCACGCTCGAGGTGGTGTCGGTGGTGCTGTTCACCTTCCTCGCCTACCTGACCATCGGCATCCCCCTGGCCGTGCTGCCGGGCTACGTGCATGGCGAGCTGGGCTTCGGCTCGGTGCTGGCCGGGCTGGTGATCAGCGTGCAGTACCTGGCCACCCTGCTCACCCGGCCCTACGCCGGCAAGGTGATCGACAACCTCGGGCCCAAGCGCGCGGTGCTCTACGGCATGCTCGGCTGCGCCGGCAGCGGCCTGCTGATGCTGCTTTCGGTGTGGCTGCAAGGCATGCCGGCGCTGAGCCTGGGCTGCCTGCTGCTCGGCCGGATGATCCTCGGCACCGCCGAGAGCCTGGTGGGCACCGGCGCCATCAGCTGGGGCATCGACCGCGTCGGCTCGCTGCACACCGCCAAGGTGATCTCCTGGAACGGCATCGCCAGCTACGGCGCGCTGGCCGTGGGCGCACCCTTCGGCGTCCTCCTGGTGCAGGGCCTGGGACTGTGGAGCATGGGCGCGGTGGTGATGCTGCTGGCCGCCGTCGGCTTCGCCCTGGCCTGGCCAAAGCGCGCCGCGGCCATCGTCCACGGCGAGCGCCTGCCCTTCCACCACGTGCTCGGCCGCGTGGCGCCCCATGGCACCGGGCTGGCCCTGGGCGGCATCGGCTTCGGCTGCATCGCCACCTTCATCACCCTGTACTACGCCAGCCGCGGCTGGGGCGGCGCGGTGTACTGCCTGAGCGCCTTCGGCGCCTGCTTCATCGGCGCGCGGCTGCTGTTCGCCAACGCCATCAACCGCCATGGCGGCTTCGCCGTGGCCATCGGCTGCCTGCTGGTGGAAAGCCTCGGCCTGCTCCTGCTGTGGCTGGCCCCGGGGCCCTGGTCGGCGCTGGCCGGCGCGGCGCTGACCGGCTTCGGCTTCTCCCTGGTGTTCCCCGCCCTGGGCGTGGAAGCGGTGCGCCTGGTGCCGGCTTCCAGCCGTGGCGCGGCGCTGGGCGCCTACTCTCTGTTCATCGACGTATCCCTGGGCATCACCGGGCCGGTGGCCGGCGCCATCGCCACTGCCTGGGGCTTCCGTTCGATCTTCCCCTTCGCCTGCGTCGCTGCGCTGCTCGGCCTGGGTCTGAGTCTGTGGTTGCAAAGGCGCAATCGTGAAACGGGCTCGGTCTGAGCGGTGGTGTTGTTCAGTTAAGCGACTCGTTGGTTTGGGGAAGGTGCGCAATGCCGGCTTCGCTCCCTCACCCCAGCCCTCTTCCGGAGGGAGAGGGGCTGTTCGTGCCACTGGAGCGTCCGGCGTGGCCGGTGAATCCAATCGCGGACGGAGTCCGCTGCTCCACCCACGCCATTCCCATTGTAGGAGCGCGCCCTGCGCGCGATTCGCGGGCAGGGCCCGCTCCTACAGTTTCGCCGTGAGGCATGGCGTATCCCCGTAGGAGCGGACTCTGTCCGCGATAGCCGGACGTATCGGCGCGATTCGCGGATGAGATCCTACACCTCCGGGAAAGCACGTTTTTTCGTAGGATGGCGTTGAGCGAAGCGATACCCATCCGTTGAGGCGCACCCCGACGCAGTCGGCAAGACAGTTGCTCCTACGCCCATGCCTCCCTGTAACCGAGCGGACTCCGTCCGCGATTCGGATTTCCAGAGAAACATCCGCGCACGCCGCCCCCCTTCAGAAGGCCGAGCGAAACCGGCGCTCAGGAGGTCATGCCACATGCTCGGGCGGGCCTCCGTGGCGGGGAGTTCGCGAGGGTAGCCCGGCTCCGTCGGGCCCGTAACCTGCCATCGAAATTCCTGGATTTTATCCACGTTCTGCTATCATCCCGCGCCATCGGGGCCTGTGAGGGGCCTCGAGACATCCAAGAAACGCCAGCACCCACGCGTTGCCAGACCTGGATTGGAGCATCCGGGACGGCAGGCTTTTTTCCACGCTCGGGGGGCTGCGAATAAACAGACTGCAGGAAATAACAAAATGACTAACAAAGCGTTCAGTTTGCTTGCATTGGGGATCCTCGCTGCCAGCACCCAGGCCATGGCCGACGACCAGGCAGCCGCCAAGGGCTTCGTCGAAGACAGCCACCTGGACCTGTTCTTCCGCAACGCCTACATGAACCGTGACTACAAGCACGGCGCGCCGGACAAAGCCGAGTGGGGCCAGGCCGCCAGCGCCACCTTCACCTCCGGCTTCACCCAGGGCACCGTCGGCTTCGGCGTCGACGCCTTCGGCCTGTATGCCCTGCGCCTGGACGGTGGCAAGGGCCGCACCGGTGCCCCCGGCATCGACTTCTTCAAGCAGGACAGCGACGGCAACCCGGCCGACGACCTGGCCCGCGCCGGCGCCGCGGTCAAGTTCCGCCTCTCCAACACCGTGCTCAAGTACGGTGACCAGATGCCCAGCCTGCCGGTCCTGAGCTTCGACAACTCGCGCCTGCTGCCGGAAAGCTACACCGGCGGCCTAATCACCTCCAAGGAGATAGAAGGCCTGGAGCTGAACGTCGGTAGCTTCACCCAGGAAGCCCGCAAGAGCGCCGAAGGCCGCGACAGCGGCCACATGAAGCGCATCGACGTATTCGGCGGCAGCTACAAGTTCACCGATAACTTCAGCGGCTCGCTGTACGGCTCGGAGAACGAGGACATCGCCCGCAAGCAGTACGTGAACCTGAACTACGTGTTCCCGCTGCAGGACAAGCAGTCGCTGACCTTCGACTTCAACGGCTACAAGACCAAGCTGAACAAGGACTTCGCCGAAACCAACTACGGCGGCGCCCGCGACAACACCATCTGGAGCCTGGCGGCCACCTACACCATCGGCGCCCACTCCTTCATGCTCGCTCACCAGCGCAACAACGGCGACATGGGCTACGTCTACGGCAGCTACCGCGACACCGGCTACCGCATCGGCGACGGCGGCACCACCATCTGGCTGGCCAACTCCTACTGGTCGGACTTCAACGCCGAGGACGAGCGCTCCTGGCAGGCCAACTACAGCATCAACTTCGCTGAGTACGGCATCCCGGGCCTGAGCTACACCATCGCCTACGTCTACGGCGACAACATCAAGACCGACGAGACCTCCGACGGTCGCGAGCGCGAAATCTTCAACCAGGCCAAGTACGTGGTACAGAGCGGCCCGGCCAAGGATCTGTCGGTCAAGCTGCGCAGCTCCTGGTTGCGCGTCTCCAACGACGCCAGCTCCTACAACGACGACGGCAACGAAGTGCGCATCTTCGTCGAGTACCCGTTCAGCGTGTTCTGATCGGCTTCGCGACCTGACGTGAACGAAAGCCCCGTGGCACGCGCCACGGGGCTTTTTTCATGGGGCTGTCCAGTCCGTGGCTCAGAAGGCAGCGGAAGCGGCACCGAACGGCGACTGCCGGCTATGCCGCACCGCCTGTCAGAGGTCGCCGATACGCGCCAGCTCGCGCTGCAGCCCGTCGCGCTCCAGGCTGGCGAAGGGCAAGGCGAAGAAAGCCCGGCAGCGTCGCTCGATGTGCGCCAGGGTGGCGCGGAAGGCGTCGTCCAGCTGCGCTTCGTCGCCCTGCGCCGTGGAAGGGTCCTCCAGGCCCCAGTGGGCTTTCAGCGCCGGGCCGAAGTACAGCGGGCAGGCTTCGCCCGCGGCCTTGTCGCAGACGGTGATGACGATGTCCGGCGGGTTGTCCGCGAAGGCGTCGTTGCCCTTGCTGCTCAGGCCTGCGGTTTCGATGCCGGCACGCTCCAGCGTCGCCAGGCTGCGCGGCAGCACCTGTCCGCCGGGAAAGCTGCCGGCGCTCACCGCCTCGAAACCTTCCGGGGCCAGGTGGTTGAACAGCGCTTCGGAAAGGATGCTGCGGCAGCTGTTGGCCGTGCACATGAACAGGACTCGCATACAGAACTCCTCCGCTTCGTGGCGGACGTCAGAGGCTCAGGCGCAGCGCCAGGGCCGAGAGGGTGACGAGCAGGACCGGCAGGGTCAGCAGGATGCCGACCCTGAAGTAGTAGCCCCAGGTGATGCGGATGCCCTTGCGCGCCAGCACGTGCAGCCAGAGCAGCGTGGCCAGGCTGCCGATGGGGGTGATCTTCGGCCCCAGGTCGCAGCCGATGACGTTGGCGTAGATCATCGCCTCGCGGACCACGCCCTCGGCGGCGCTGGCCTGGATCGCCAGCGCGCCCACCAGCACGCTGGGCATGTTGTTCATCAGCGAGGACAGCGCCGCCGACAGCAGGCCGGTGCCCAGGGCTGCGGCCCACACGCCCTGCCCCGCCAGGCCGTCCAGCAGGCGGGTGAGGAAGTCGGTGAGGCCGGCGTTCTTCAGGCCGTAGACCACCAGGTACATGCCCAGGGAGAACACCACCACCTGCCAGGGCGACTCGCGCAGCACCCGCCGGGTGGAGATCACATGGCCGCGGGCGGCGACGGCGAAGAGCACCGCCGCGCACAGCGCCGCCACCGCGCTGACCGGGATGCCCAGCGGCTCCAGGGCGAACAGCCCGAGCAGCAGCGCCAGCAGCATCCAGGCGCCGACCGCGAAGGTGGCCGGGTCGCGGATCGCCTCCCGCGGCGCCGGCAGTTGGTCCACGGCATAGCGCTGCGGCAGGTCGCGGCGGAAGAACAGGTACAGCGCCAGCAGCGTCGCGGCGACGCTGGCCAGGTTCACCGGCACCATCACCGCGGCGTACTCGGCGAAGCCCAGGCCGAAATAGTCGGCGGAAACGATGTTCACCAGGTTCGACACCACCAGCGGCAGGCTGGCGGTGTCGGCGATGAAGCCGGCGGCCATGACGAAGGCCAGGGTCGCCGCCGGCGAGAAGCGCAGCGCCAGCAGCATGGAAATGACGATGGGGGTGAGGATCAGCGCCGCCCCGTCGTTGGCGAACAGCGCGGAAACGGCGGCGCCCAGCAGCACGCAGAAGGCGAACAGGCGCCGGCCGCTGCCGCCCGCCCAGCGCGCCACGTGCAGCGCCGCCCAGGCGAAGAAGCCGGCCTCGTCCAGCAGCAGGCTGATGACGATGACCGCGATGAAGGTGGCGGTGGCGTTCCAGACGATGGCCCAGACGGTGGGAATGTCGTGCAGCGACACCACGCCCAGGGCCAGGGCGACCAGCGCGCCGGCGCTGGCGCTCCAGCCGACGCCCAGCCCCCTGGGCTGCCAGATGACGAGGACGAGGGTGAACAGGAAGACGGCAGCGGCGAGCAGCATCGAGGCGGGTTCCGGGAGGGGTTCAGCAGCAGCTGGCGCGCACGGGGCGGCCATCCATGTCGCGCAGGCGGGCGGCGCTTTCCTTCAGCCAGTCGGCGTTGGCCTGCAGGGTGACGCGCAGCACCTCGTGGACCCAGGCGGGCAGCGCCGGGTTGAGGCGGTAGTACACCCACTGCCCCTGGCGGCGGTCGAGCAGCAGCCCGGCAGCACGCAGCTGCGCCAGGTGGCGGCTGACCTTGGGCTGGCTGTCGCCCAGCGCGCACATCAGCTCGCAGACGCACAGCTCGCCCTGCTCGGCGATCAGCAGGGTAGCGCGGGCGCGGGTCTCGTCGGCCAGGCACTTGAAGACTTCGGGGGGCGCGATCATCGGGGGCACCAGAACATATGGAAATCCGAATATACGGATTTCCATATGTAAAAGACAACTCCGGGCGCCCTTCCCCGTCGCCCCTCGGGCCCGGACGCCGGGGACGCCCGCCGGCGTCTCCGGCACCCGGCCGGCTTCAGCGCCCGGTATTGGTCTTGAAGGTGGTCCAGGCGCGCATCCGCGCACGCATGTCGCGTTGCGGGATGTCCCGGCCGGTGACCAGCCGCGCGTAGGTGGCCTCGTCGATGTAGATGTCCGGGTCATCGCGCATCCGCGCATCGACCATGGGCGTCGCCTTGGCGTTGGACGTCGGGTAGCCGGTGGCGTTGGTGATCGCGGCCATCACCTGCGGGCGCATCAGGTAGTTGATCAGCGCGTAGGCGTACTCCGGGTGCCGCGCGTCCGCCGGGATGGCCATGTTGTCCATCCACACCGAGGTCCCCTCGCGGGGCAGCCGGTACTCGAAGCGCAGCGGCTTGCCGGCCTCGTCGGCGGCACGCTGGGCGGCGGTGACGTCGCCGCTGTAGCCCAGCGACAGGCAGACGTCGCCGTTCACCAGTTGCGTCACCGGCTGCGACTGGAACTTGCGGATGTACGGCTGGATGCCGCGCAGCAGCGCCAGAGCGGCGTCCAGGTCCTCGGGCCTGGCGCTGCGCGGATCGCGGCCCAGGTAGTTGAGCACCACCGTGAGCACCTCGTCCGGCGAGTCGATCATGGAGATGCCGCAGTCGGCGAAGTGCGCCGCCAGCTCCGGCTTGAACAGCAGGTCCAGGCTGTCGGTCTTCGCCTCGGGCAGGCGCTTGCGGATTTCCGCCGCGTTGTAGGTCAGGCCGATGGTGCCCCAGGTATAGGGCACGGTGTAGTCCACCGAATTGCGGTACTGGGTGTGCAGCCGGTCGAGCCCGGCGGACACTTCGGCCAGGTGCTCCAGGCGCGACTTGTCGAGCTTCTGCAGCGCGCCGGCGCGAGCCAGGCGCTCGGCGACGGTGTCGCCGGGGAAGACTAGGTCGTAGCCGCTGTGCCCGGCCATCAGCTTCGCCTCCAGGGTCTCGCTGCTGTCCATCACGTCGTAGACCACGCGGATGCCGGTCTCGCGGGTGAACCCGGCGAGGGTGTCGGGGGCGAAGTAGTCGGCCCAGTTGTACAGCCGCAAGACCTTTTCCTCCGCCGCGGCCGCGGTGCAGAGCGTGCCGGCGAACGACAGCCCCAGGGCGACGATCAGTGCGCGTTTCATGGGCGTTCTCCCGCAGGCTGCCGGCCGTCCAGGCTCAGCAGCACGCCGTACATGTCCGGACGGCGGTCGCGATACACGCCCCAGTGCAGGCGGTCCTCTTCCATCGCCGCCAGGTCCAGCGCCTGCACCAGCACCTGCGCGGTATCGCGCGTGGCCTCGGCCAATAGCCGGCCCTTGTGGTCGCTGATGAACGAGGAGCCGTAGAAGCGCATGCGCAGGCTTTCGTCGCCGGGCGCGATCTCCTCGCCGATCCGGTTGGCCGCCAGCACCGGCAGCAGGTTGGCGGCGGCATGGCCGCGCTGCGCCATCTGCCAATGGTCGCGGGAGTCCAGGCCGGCGGCGCCGGGCTCGGAGCCGATGGCGGTGGGGAACAGCAGCAGCTCGGCGCCCTGCAGGACCAGGCAGCGGGCGGTTTCCGGGAACCACTGGTCCCAGCAGATGCCGACGCCGATGCGCCCGACCGCCGTGTCCCAGACGCGGAAGCCGGTGTCGCCGGGGCTGAAGTACTCCTTCTCCTGGTAGCCGATGGCGTTGGGGATGTGCGTCTTGCGGTAGACGCCGAGCAGGCGGCCGTCGGCGTCGGCCACCGTCAGCGAGTTGAAGTGGGCGTTGCCGGCGCGCTCGAACCAGCTCAGCGGCAGCACCACCTGCAGCTCCGCGGCCAGGGCGGCGAAGCGCCGCAGCAGCGGGCTGTCGGCGTAGGGCTGGGCCAGCGCCAGGTGACGGTGATCCTGCTCGATGCAGAAGTACGGCGTGGCGAACAGCTCGGGCAGCAGGATCAGCCGCGCGCCGGCGGCGTGCGCCTCGCGCACCCGGCGTTCGGCCTCGTCGAGGTTGCGCGGCAGGTCCCAGCCGCAGGCGAACTGCACCACGGCGACCTTGAGGACACGGCTCATCGCGCCACCTCCAGCGGCCAGGCCGGCTGCTGCTGGGTGATGCAGTGCACGCCACCGCCGCCATGGGCCAGGCGGTTGATGCGCACCGGCACAACCTCGCGCCGGGGGAACGCGCGGGCGAGGGTCTGCGCCGCCTCGCGGTCGGCGTCGATGCCGTAGGCCGGCATGATCACCGCGCCGTTGGCCAGGTAGAAGTTGGTGTAGGAGGCACAGAACACTTGCGCGTCCGGGTCCACCGCGTCGCTGGCTTCGAACAGGTCGATCAGCTCGAAGGCGCGCCCCTGGGCGTCGGTCGCCAGCTCCAGGGCGCGGCGATTTTCCCGCGCCACCTCGGCATAAACGGAGCTGCGGTCATGGGTCGCGTCCACCAGCAAGGTGCCGGGCCGGGCGAAGGCGCAGACGCCGTCGACATGGCCGTCGGTCATGTCGCCGGTGACGTAGTCGGGGTCGCCGGGCAGCCAGATGGTCTTGGTCACGCCCAGCAGGCGGGCGAAGATTTCCTCCATCTCGCGCTTGCTCACGCCGGGGTTGCGGTTGCCGTTGAGCAACACCGACTCGGTGGTGATCAGCGTGCCCTCGCCATCCACGTGGATGGCGCCACCCTCGTTGGTCAGCGGCGTGCCGAAGCAGTCCAGGCCCAGGTGGTTGAGCAGGCGCCGGCCCAGGCCCTCGTCCAGGCCGTGCTGGCCCTTGCCGCCCCAGGCGTTGAAGCGCCAGCTGACGCCCGCCACGCCCAGCTGCGGGTGGTAGACGAAGGTCGGCCCGGAGTCGCGGCACCAGCTGTCATCGATGGGCAGCACCACCAGCTCGACGTTCGCCCCGCACAATTGCGCGGCACGCTCCACGGCCGAGGGCGCCACCACCATCTTCACCGGCTCGAAGCGGGCGATGGCGTTGGCCACCCCGACGAAATCCTCCTGCACCTCTTCCAGCGTCACCCGCCAGCCGGACTCCCAGACTTCGCGGTTGTGCGGGAAGCACATCCAGGTCGCGGCGTGGGTGACCCATTCGGCGGGCATACGCCAGCCGTTCTGCTGATCGCCAATGCGATGCATACCAAACCTCCAGGTAAGATTTTCTAATCTAATGCGATGGATTCAGCGGCGCCGGAATCCATCCTATGACTGGCCATGCACAACGACAAACGATAGATTTTGCGAACTTCTGATTAGCAGGACTTATCAAACATGCTCAAACACTGGCCCCCGCTGAACGCCCTGCGCGGCTTCGAGGCGGCGGCGCGCCTGGGCAGCTTCCACAAGGCGGCCCAGGAGCTGCACCTCACCCAATCGGCCATCAGCCAGCAGATCCGCAGCCTGGAAAGCTTCCTGGAACAACCGCTGTTCCATCGCCACGGGCGCCAGGTAGCCCTCACCGATGCCGGCCTCGACCTGCTCAGCAGTACCCAGGCGCTGCTGCAGCAACTGGCCGTTGGCATCCGCCGCCTGGACCAGTACCGCAAGCCCAACCAACTGGTGCTCAACACCACCCCGGCATTCGCCCGCCACTGGCTGGTGCCGCGGCTGGCCGACTTCCACGCCCGCCATCCGCAGATCGATCTCTGGCTGCTGACCACCGACGACACCCCGGACCTGGCCACCCAGACCGTCGACGTCGCCGTCCGCGACGACCTCAGCGCCCAGGCCGACTGCCAGTTCCGCGTGCTGCTGGAAGACCGCCTGCTACCGGCGTGCCATCCCGGCCTGCTGGCCGCGGAGCAACGCACCACGCTGCACGGCGAACGGGAAATGGATTGGGCCTACTGGCAACTGCAGGGCGGCGCCGACGTCGGCCAGCGCAGCGCGGGGCTGAACTTCTCCGACCCCGGCCAGTTGCTCGATGCCGCCAGCCAGGGCCTGGGCGTGGCGCTGGTCAGCCAGTTGCTGGCCGCCGGCGCCCTAGAAGGCGGCACGCTGGTGGCGCTCAGCGAGCAGCGGGTGCGCGGGCCGAACTGGTCGCTGCTGGTCAACCACCAGAGCGCCCGCAGCCCCCAGGCCCGGCAGTTCTGCAGCTGGCTGGAGCAGGCGCTGGGGCTGGCCGCGCCAGCAGGCTGAACGCGGCCACCTCAGGCCAGCAGGTCTTCGTAGAAGGCCCCGTAGGGCTTGTGCGGGTGGGCGATCTGGATTTCCAGGATCCACAACCCGCCGTTGGGGTGCTCGGCGTAGTCGCCCAGGTCGCCGGCGCGGTAGATGGCGTGGGGGAAGTCGCTGACGCGGTGGCCCTTGATGTCCAGGTTGAGTTTCCAGCCCAGCGCCTCGGCCTGGGCATGGGCGAAGTCGTACAGCGCCACGCCGCTACAGCGGGTGTCGCGCCAGTGCGCCTCGACGCGCTGGAACAACTCCCTGGCCGCCGCCGCGCAGGACGCCATCTCAGGATCGTCGCCGACCACGAAGGTGGCCCCGGCGTCGCCTTCGTGGCCGCGCCAGACCACGCCCATGTCGATGAAGAAGATGTCGTTCGCGCCCAGCACAGGGTCGCCGTCGGAGCGCTGCTTGAAGGTCTTCAGGGTGTTGGCGCCGAAGCGGATCAGCAGCGGGTGCCAGATGCGCTCCATGCCCAGCTCGGCCAGCACCTGCTTGCCGATGGCGGTGGCCTCGGACTCGCTCATCCCCGGGCGGATGGCCGCGGCGATGGCGTCCACGGCCTCCCAGGTGCGGGCCTGGGCGTATTTCATCAGTTCCGGCGCATAGTTCGCGCCCACGGCTTCCTTGGCGTACACGGCGGTATTCATTCGGGCAGTCTCTGCGGAGTCCTCGGGGTTTCGCTGTATAGAATTGTGCATAGCGAACCCCGGATGCAACCCGCACGGGGTGGACAGCACGCCGCCCGGCTGACAGGCTCTGCCCTTGGCCGGTGCCAAACCCCGTGCCGGCAGCCAGACACCCACGCTCGACGGGAGAAACCCTGCCCATGCACTTCGATCTACTCCAGGTCCTCAGCCTCGCCGGCAAATTGGACGTTCCCAACGACGACCGCATCGGCTGCGCCGAGCGGCATGCCTGGGTCATCGACGGGGCGACCGACCTCGGCGAACCGGGCCTGCTGGGCGAGCGCGGCGGCGCCGCCTGGCTGGCCGCGTCCGCGCACCGCGCCTTCGCCACGGCCTCCGGCAAGCTGGCGAACCTGTGCGAAAGCGTCTTCGACGCGGTCGCCGACGACTATCGGCGCGACCGCCGCCGCGAACCGGTCGCCGCCTGGGAACTGCCGCGCGCCTCGTTCGCTGCGGTGGCGATAGAGGACAACAGCCTCGCCTGCGGCTTCCTCGGCGATTGCGTGGTCATCCATCGCAGCGCCACCGGCGTGGCCTTCCTGACCCCCGTGCCGGACCGCGCGGAGGAGCTCGCAGAAGCCGCCGCCCTCGGCCCTGGCGCTGGTGCCGGCGGCGTGCGCACGCCTCACGTGCTGGCCGACCGCCGCTCCGCCCGCGAACGTCCCCGGGCCGTGCTGGGCGTGGATGCCGCCCAGGCCAGGGCAGACCTGCGCCAGGCCCGCGCGCCCCTGGCCCGGGGCGACGACCTGCTGCTGATGAGCGACGGTTTCGCCGCGCTGCTCGACACCTACGGCGCCTACGATTCCGCCGGCCTGGTCGCGCGCGTGCTCGAACACGGCCTGGGGCCGCTGGCGGAAGAACTGCGCGGTATCGAGCAGGACGACGCAGCCTGCCTGCGCTACCCGCGCTTCAAGGCCAGCGACGACGCCTCGGCGATCTGGCTGCGGGTCGGCTAGGCGGGCGGCATGATGCGCCTGCTGCCCTGAGCTACCTGGCGAACAGCTGGCCGATATCCTTGAACGCCTTGAACTCCAGGGCGTTGCCGCAGGGGTCGAGGAGGAACATGGTCGCCTGCTCGCCCACCTGGCCCTTGAAGCGCACGTAGGGCTCTATCACGAAGCGCACGTCGAACGAGCGCAGGCGCTCGGCCAGCGCTTCCCACTGCTCCCAATCCAGCACGATGCCGAAGTGCGGCACTGGCACGTCGTGGCCGTCCACCGGGTTGCAGTGGGCGCTTTCCTGGAACGCGGTGCGCGGGTGCTCGTGGATCACCAACTGATGGCCATAGAAGTCGAAGTCTACCCACTGGTCGCTGGAGCGGCCCTCCTCCAGGCCGAACACCTCGCCGTAGAAACGGCGGGCGGCGGGCAGGTCGTGGACGGGGATGGCGAGGTGGAAGGGGCGAAGGCTCATGGGTGGCTCCTGGCGGTGGCGTGGGATGCTTTCAGCCTAGGCCAATCGTCAGCACGGTTCCGACAGCGGTAGCGACGTGTCGGAGTCCAGGCTGTCCGCCCAGTCCTGGACGGCCTGATGATCGATCACCCGGCCGGCATCCACATCGGCCAGGGCCTCGCGGGTCAGGCGGCTACGCTCATCCACGCGTTCCGCCAGTTCGACGGGAACCTGGGCGGTGACAGAGCGGGTCTTGCCGGTGGTGGCCATGCCAATTGCCTCCTGCGCAGACAGAGTCGTTTCGATTGAAGATCGATCGTAACCAATAAAGACAAAGCATCAAGCGCCACCTACAGGCGAGGGAAATGCTTAGTCCTATAAGTGATTAATAAATGAAAACTCAGTATTTATGGTTCTAACATTGCCCCGGCTAGGCTAGCCCCATCCTTCACCGCAGTTCCCTGAGGAGTCGCCATGGACCGCACCGACAACGTCATCGACCTCGCCCGCTACCGCACCCGCCGCCAGGCGCGGCGCATGGCCGAGCTGATGTGGGCGATGTACGCGAGCCGCGCCGGCTTCGGCGCCGCCCAGTGGGTGCAGCAGCGCGACAACGGCATCCGCGAGGCCTGAACGTGGGCCTGCCGCTTTCCAGCGATGCCACCGAGGCGAGCCTCGAAACCGCCCCGGCGGCGGCCGACGACCCCATCGGCCAGCGCGTGGCCCACAACCTGCTGCGCCTGCGCGGCAAGCGCAACCTGTCCCTGGACGGTCTGGCCCGGCTGTCCGGGGTGAGCCGGGCGATGCTGGCGCAGATCGAATCCGGACGCAGCGTTCCCTCGATCAAGGTGCTGTGCAAGATCGCCCAGGGCCTGAAGGTCTCGGTGGCGGCCTTCCTCGACGACCGCGCCTTCGACGGCGTGGCCCTGCTGCCGGCGCGCGAGAGCAAGCGCCTGGTCAGCGGCGACGGCGCCTTCGTCAGCCGCGCGCTGTTCCCCTTCGACGTCTCGCGCCAGGTGGAATTCTACGAACTGCGCCTGGCCGGCCTGGCCATCGAGCACTCCACCGGCCACGCCCCCGGCACCCAGGAAAACCTGGTGGTGGCCCAGGGTGTGCTGGAGATCGCGGTGAACGAAGAACGCTTCCTGCTCGGCACCGGCGACTCCATCCTGTTCTACGCCGACCAGCCGCACAGCTACCGCAACCCGGCCGACAGCGAGGCCGTGGCCTATCTGGTGACCACCTACGCCGAACGCCTGGACTGAGGCGGCGGCACAAAGCAAAAGGCCCGGCGGGTTTCCCCACCGGGCCTTTCTCGTTCAGCGCGCCGCGGTCAGCAGGTGCAGCACATCATCGGCATGCCGTTGCAGCTCATCATCATCGGCATGCCGCATTCCATCATCTTGTTCATCAGCATGCAGCAGTTCTTGAACATCTCCATGTTCATGCCCTGCATCGGCATCATCTTGCACATCATGGCGTCGCCCTGCATGGAGCACTCCATCATGCACTTCATCGACGGCATGGGCATGCCCATCATCATCGGCATCATGTTCATCATGCCCATCATCGGCATCATCGCCATGCCGGTCTGGGACATGCACATCATCGACATGTTGCCGCAGTGCATCATCATCGGCATGCCGCAGTTCATCATCATCGCCATCATTTCCGCATTGTTGCGGAACATGGCCGCGTCCATGCCCATGGCCGGCATCATCTTGCACATCATGCCGTCGTCCTGCATTTCGCACTGCATGGTCGCCATCATCATCGGCATGCCCATCATGGGCATCATCGGGTTGGCATTCATCGGCATCTGCATTGCATTCATCATGGTGGAACTCCCTGAACTGGACGGAATGGGTAACTGCTGATGGGGCCGATTCTAGGGAGGCCGGCGAGCCGGACAAGCTGGCGGCCCAGCGCCGGTTCGCTTCGCCCGCCACGGCGAAAAGCCCGGTGCCGCGGAGCCTTTCGGCGTGGTGACGACGGATTCGACGTAATGGCAGCGACAGTTGATCAAGCGGCAGGGAAAACCACGGGATGGATATGCATTCCAGTGCTTAGCAAATAACTGTAGTGAATAAAGAGTCTAAGCCTCGAGCACTTTGGCTGCCTCGGCATCCAGCAACCGTCCTGCCCCGCACCGAGATGCTCTTCGTAGGATGGGTTGAGCCTGCGAAACCCATGCGGTCGCGGTGATGGGTATCGCTTCGCTCAACCCATCCTACGGTGGCGTTTCTCCGCACCTTGTAGGAGCGGATTCATCCGCGATTCCGCCGGCAGGGCGGACAAGGCCCAGGCCGACCTCGGCGCTGCCGGGGATCACCGCTAAACGGCGGATAACGCGGAGCGTTATTCGCCCTACGTGTGCGCCACGAGGCACGGCATGTCCCCGTAGGATGGCGTTTCTCCTGCACCAGCAGGAACCAACTGTCCGCTGACCAACAGCGACCCAACATTCTGTTCGCTCAGCAACAGAGTGCCACCGCCCGCAGCTCGCCAGGCCCCGCGCCACGGCGCCTGTGTCGCTGGCATGGGGCTTGCCTGACAGCCGCTAGCGCTTCAACGGCTCCCACTGCGAATCCAACGCCCGCATCCCAGCGCGGCGTCGGCGCCCTCCGCGAGCGTTCGCCCATTCCAACAAGACTCCCCGCCACGCGTGCACCCATGGGGCCCTGCCCCTTTCGACGATGGCAACGAGGACACATCATGAGTCTGGACATCTTCTGGTTCCTGCCCACTTCCGGCGACACCCGCTACCTGGGCCATTCCGACAGCGGCCGCCCGGCGACCAACGAATACATGCGGCAGATCGCCGTGGCCGCCGACCAGCTCGGCTACGACGGCCTGCTGATCCCCACCGGCGCCAGTTGCCTCGACCCCTGGGTGACCGCCGCCAGCCTGGTGCCGGTGACGCGGCGCATCAAGCTGCTGGTGGCGCTGCGCACTTCCCTGGGCAACCCCACCGCTTCGGCGCGCCAGGCAGCCACCCTCGACCAGGCCAGCGGCGGCCGCCTGCTGCTAAACGTGGTGCCCGGCGGCGACGCCACCGAGCTGGCCGCCGATGGCGTCTTCTATTCCCACGACGAACGCTACGAGGCCTCCGACGAGTTCCTCGGCATCTGGCGGCGCCTGCTCGGCGGCGAAACCGTCGACCACGACGGCAAGCACCTGCAGGTGCGCGGCGCGCAGAACTTCTTCCCGCCCGTGCAGAAGCCCTACCCGCCGCTGTACTTCGGCGGCTCCTCGCCCGCCGCCCACGAGCTGGCGGCCAGGCACGTGGACGCCTACCTGACCTGGGGCGAGCCGCCGGCGGCGGTGGCCGAGAAGATCGCCGACGTGCGCCAGCGCGCCGCCCGCCATGGCCGCACGGTGCGCTTCGGCGTGCGCCTGCACGTGATCGTGCGCGAGACCAACGAGAAGGCCTGGGCCGCCGCCGAGGAACTGATCAGCCACCTGGACGACGCCACCATCGCCGCGGCCCAGGCCAACTACGCGAAGATGGATTCCGAAGGCCAGCGGCGCATGGCCGCGCTGCACGGCGGCGACCGCAAGCGCCTGGAAGTCGCGCCCAACCTGTGGGCCGGCGTCGGCCTGGTGCGCGGCGGCGCCGGCACCGCGCTGGTGGGCGATGCGCAGACGGTGGCGGCGCGCCTGCTGGAGTATGCGGCGCTGGGCGTGGACAGCTTCGTGCTGTCCGGCTACCCGCACCTGGAGGAGGCCTACCGCTTCGCCGAACTGGTGTTCCCGCTGCTGCCGGGCAAGGGCCGGGTGACGGTGGAGGGCGTGGTCACCGGCGGCGCCTTCGACGTGCGCGCAAGCCAGGACAAGGAGCACGCGGCCTGAGATCGCCTCGACGAGCGTAGGCGTCCGCCCGGGCGCGGGGGGCTATCCTGAAGGGGTGACCTTCAGGAAAAGACGAGGAGAGAGCGATGAGCGACCATCCATCGTCCCCGCCCGGCCCCGACCTCGCCCAGGGCGTGCCCCTGGCGGACGTCGTCGAAGGCAGCCCGCTCGCCGGCCACGTCGGCGGCGAAGCGGCGCTGCTGGTGCGTCAGGCCGGGCAACTGTACGCCATAGGCGCCACCTGCCCGCACTACGGCGCACCCCTGGCCGAGGGCCTGGTCGACGGCGACACCCTGCGCTGCCCCTGGCACCACGCCTGTTTCCGCCTGCACGACGGGCGCCTGCTCGCCCCGCCGGCGCTGGACGACCTGCCGCGCTGGCAGGTGGACTGCCGCGACGGCAAGGCCTACGTCGGCGCGCCCCTGCCCGCCGCCCCGGCGGACCTGCCGGCCAACGCGCAAGTACCGGCCTCGGTGGTGATCATCGGTGGCGGCGCCGCCGGCAACGCGGCGGCCCTCGGCCTGCGCCACGAGGGCTACGACGGGCCCATCACCCTGCTCAGCGCCGACCCGGCGGCCCCCTACGACCGGCCCAACCTGTCCAAGGACTACCTGGCCGGCAGCGCCGACCCCGCCTGGCTACCGCTGCGTTCGGCGGACTTCTATACCAGTCAGCGCATCGAGCTGCGCTGCAACACCCGCGTCAGCCACATCGACACGGCGCACAAGAAGCTGACTCTCGCCAGCGGCGAAGAGCTGGACTACGGCGCCCTGGTGCTGGCCACCGGCTCGGCGCCGGCGCGCCTGGACGTGCCCGGCGCCGACCAGCCCCACGTCCGCATGCTGCGCAGCCTCGCCGACTGCGACGAGCTGATCGCCCGCTGCGCCACGGCCCGCCGCTGCGTGGTGGTGGGCGCCGGCTTCATCGGCCTGGAAGTGGCCGCCTCGCTGCGCAGCCGCGGCCTGGACGTGCAGATAGTGGCGCCGGGCGCGCGGCCCATGGAGAACGTCTTCGGCGAAGCCCTGGGCGACATGCTCCGGGCCCTGCACGAGGCCCATGGCGTGGGCTTCCATTTCGGCGCCGGGGTCACGGCGATCGAGGCGCAGCAGGTCAGGCTGTCCACTGGCGGCGCGCTGCCGGCGGACCTGGTGGTGATCGGCATCGGCGCCCGCCCCGAGCTGGAGCTGGCCCGCGACGCCGGCCTGAAGCTGGACAAGGGCGTGCTGGTGGACGCCTGGCTGCGCACCAGCGCCGCGGACGTCTACGCCGTGGGCGACATCGCCCGCTGGCCAGACGCCCGCAGCGGCGACGCCATCCGCGTGGAGCACTGGGCGGTCGCCGAGCGCCAGGGCATGACGGCGGCGCGTAACATCCTCGGCCACGCCCAGCGCTTCACCGCGGTGCCGTTCTTCTGGACGCACCAGTACGACACCACCATCGACTACGTCGGCCACGCGCAGCGCTGGGACCGCGTGGACATCGACGGCGACCCCGCCGCCCACGACTGCCGGGTGACCTACTGGCGCGACGGCAAGGCGCTCGCCGTCGCCACCGTGGGGCGCGACCGGCAGAGCCTGGAGGCCGAGGCCGCCTTCGAGCAGCAGACGCCCGGCTGACGGCTGGCCACCACCGCAAAGCGACCCGCCATGCAAGGACAGGCCCACCTATGAGATAATCCGCAGCCTGTCCGGCATGTCCCCCGCCCTTCAAGCGCAAAAGCCTGGACATCGCGTCCAGATGCTGCCCTTCGCGCACGTCCGCTGGATTCCCCCGGCGCCCATGTCAACGGGCCCGGAAAGCCAACATTGGTATCGAATCGGTATCGGCCCGCTGCCAGACCGGCCCAGCGGCTCGCCAGTCATTGATAGGTAAAACTTTGATTTCCACAGCGAACATCACCATGCAGTTCGGCGCCAAGCCGCTGTTCGAGAACGTTTCCGTCAAGTTCGGCAACGGCAACCGCTACGGCCTGATCGGCGCCAACGGTTGCGGCAAGTCCACCTTCATGAAAATCCTCGGCGGCGAGCTGGAGCCCTCCTCCGGCCAGGTCATGCTGGAAAACGGCGTGCGCCTGGGCAAGCTGCGCCAGGACCAGTTCGCCTACGAGGACTTCTCGGTGATCGACACCGTGATCATGGGCCACGAGGAACTGTGGAAGGTCAAGGCCGAGCGCGACCGCATCTACTCGCTGCCGGAAATGAGCGAGGACGACGGCATGGCCGTGGCCGAGCTGGAAGTGCAGTTCGCCGAGTTCGACGGCTACACCGCCGAGTCCCGCGCCGGCGAGCTGCTGCTGGGCCTGGGCATTCCCCTGGAGCAGCACTTCGGCCCGATGAGCGCCGTGGCCCCGGGCTGGAAGCTGCGCGTGCTGCTGGCCCAGGCGCTGTTCTCCGACCCGGACCTGCTGCTGCTCGACGAGCCGACCAACCACCTGGACATCAACACCATCCGCTGGCTGGAAAACGTCATCACGGCGCGCAACAGCACCATGATCATCATTTCCCACGATCGTCACTTCCTGAACAGCGTCTGCACCCACATGGCCGACCTGGACTACGGCGAGCTGCGCCTGTTCCCAGGCAACTACGACGAGTACATGACCGCCGCCGAACAGGCCCGCGAGCGCCTGCTGTCGGACAACGCCAAGAAGAAGGCGCAGATCGCCGAGCTGCAGACCTTCGTCAGCCGCTTCTCGGCCAACGCCTCCAAGGCCAAGCAGGCCACCAGCCGCGCGCGCCAGATCGACAAGATCCAGCTGGAAGAGGTCAAGCCGTCCAGCCGCGTCAGCCCGTTCATCCGCTTCGAGCAGTTCAAGAAGCTGCACCGCCAGGCGGTGACCCTGGAGAAAGTCAGCCAGGGCTTCGACGGCGTGCCCCTGTTCAAGAACCTGAGCCTGCAGGTGGAAGCCGGCGAGCGCATCGCCATCATCGGCCCCAACGGCATCGGCAAGACCACCCTGCTGCGCACCCTGGTCGGCGAGATGCCGCCGCAGACCGGCGAAGTGAAGTGGACCGACAGCGCCGAGGTCGGCTACTTCGCCCAGGACCACGCCGAGGACTTCGAGGACGACTACAACCTGTTCGACTGGATGGCCCAGTGGACCCAGGGCGGCGAGCAGTTGGTGCGCGGCACCCTCGGGCGCATGCTGTTCTCCAACGACGACATCAAGAAGTCGGTCAAGGTGATCTCCGGTGGCGAGCAGGGCCGCATGCTGTTCGGCAAGCTGATCCTGAAGAAGCCCAACGTACTGGTGATGGACGAGCCGACCAACCACCTGGACATGGAATCCATCGAGGCGCTCAACCTGGCCCTGGAGAACTACCCGGGCACGCTGATCTTCGTCAGCCACGACCGCGAGTTCGTGTCCTCCCTGGCCACCCGCATCATCGAGCTGTCGGAGAACGGCGTGACCGACTTCAGCGGCAGCTACGACGACTACCTGCGCAGCCAGGGCGTGATCGTCTGATGCCCCCCGCAGGGGATGCCGCGCCGGCATCCCCTGCCCCCGCCCTCTCCGCAACGCCCTTCCCCACCGTCGATCCGCCGTCCCGCACGCCTGCGAAATTGGCGCGTACCCTGCAAGGATGTCCGCACCGCGGCGGCCGGCCGCGCCCAGGCGCCCGGCAACGCCCGATCCAGAGGCTGCGTTGGGGGTGGAGAGCACCATGTTGGGGCGATTCGTCTGTTGCGTTGTGCTACTGATCTTCTCACTGGCGGCCGGCGCCGAAACGCTGAACGTCGGCTTCCATCGCCTGACCCTCGACGACCCGCTGGACCACCAGCCGATGCGCGCCATCGCCTTCTACCCGACGCGGGCGCCAACCGCCCCCACCACCCTCGGCCCGTTCACCCTGCCGCTGGCCGAGGAAGCCCCGGCGGTGGCCGGGCGCCACCCGCTGCTGGTCGTCTCCCACGGCAACGGCGGCACCCCGCTGGCCCTGCGCGACCTGGTGCTGGCCCTGGCCCGGCGCGGCTTCGTGGTGGTCACCCTGCTGCACCCCGGCGACAACCTCCACGACCAGAGCCGCCTGGGCGCCCTGAGCAACCTCTACGGCCGCCCGCTGCAGGTGTCCGAAGCCATCAGCGCGGCCCTGGCCGACGAGCGCCTGGCGCCGCTGCTCGATCCGCGGCGCATCGGCGTGATCGGCTACTCCGCCGGCGGCGAGACGGCGCTGATCCTCGCCGGCGCCCAACCGCGCCTGGAGCGCCTACGCCGCTACTGCACGCAACGCCCGGACGACCGCGACGCCTGCAGCGCCGGCGGCGAGCTGCTGGCCGACCGCAACGACCTGGCGCCCATGGCCGACCCGCGGGTGGGCGCGGTGATGCTGCTGGCGCCGCTAGGGCTGATGTTCGGCAGCCGCGAACTGGCCGACGTGAACGTCCCGGTGCTGATCTACAGCGGCGACGCCGACAAGGTGCTGGACTGGACGCGCAACGCCGCCGCCCTGGCCCGCAAGCTGCCACGCAGCGCCGACTTCCACGTGCTGCTGGGCGCCGGCCACTTCGTCTTCATGGCCCCCTGCAACGAAGAGGAAACCGCCGCCACCCCGGGCCTGTGCAAGGACGCCGAAGGGGTGGACCGGGTGGCCATTCATCGCCACCTGATTGGTGATGCACAGCGCTTCTTCGACGAGGCGCTGGAACCGGAGCAGGTGCAGGCGACGTTGCGCTGAGGTGCTCTTCGTAGGATGGGTTGAGCTTGCGATACCCATGCTGCCGTGGTGATGGGTATCGCTTCGCTCAACCCATCCTACGGGGCTTTCCTGGAACTGTAGCGGGCCCTGCCCGCGAATCGCGCGCAGGGCGCGCTCCTACATGGGAATGGCGCGGGTGGGGCAGCGTAGGAGCGGATCTCATCCGCGAACCGCTCCGGGACGTCCGGCCATCGCGGACAAGGTCCGCTCCTACGCCCGTGCTTCCTGTAGGAGCAACTGTCTTGCGCCGAGGTGCTCTTCGTAGGATGGGTTGAGCTTGCGATACCCATGCTGCCGTGGTGATGGGTATCGCTTCGCTCAACCCATCCTACGGAGCTTTCCTGGAACTGTAGCGGGCCCTGCCCGCGAATCGCGCGCAGGGCGCGCTCCTACATGGGAATGGCGCGGGTGGGGCAGCGTAGGAGCGGATCTCATCCGCGAACCGCGCCGGAACATCCGGCCATCGCGGACAAGGTCCGCTCCGCCCGTGCTTCCTGTAGGAGCAACTGTCTTGCGCCGAGGTGCTCTTCGTAGGATGGGTTGAGCTTGCGATACCCATGCTGCCGTGGTGATGGGTATCGCTTCGCTCAACGCCATCCTACGAAAAGCCGTGCTTCCTGGCACCGTAGCGGGCCCTGCCCGCGAATCGCGCGCAGGGCGCGCTCCTACATGGGAATGGCGCGGGTGGGGCAGCGTAGCGGATCTCATCCACGAACCGCGCCGGAACATTCGGCCATCGCGGACAAGGTCCGCTCCTACGCCCGTGCTTCCTGTAGGATCAACTGTCTTGCGCCGAGGTGCTCTTCGTAGGATGGGTTGAGCTTGCGATACCCATGCTGCCGTGGTGATGGGTATCGCTTTCGCTCAACCCATCCTACGGATATTTCCTGGAACTGTAGGAGCGGGCCCTGCCCGCGAATCGCGCGCAGGGCGCGCTCCTACATGGGAATGGCGCGGGTGGAGCAGCGTAGGAGATTCTTATCCGCGAACCGCGCCGGAACATCCGGCCATCGCGGACAAGGTCCGCTCCTACGCCCGTGCTTCCTGTAGGAGCAACTGTCTTGCGCCGAGGTGCTCTTCGTAGGATGGGTTGAGCTTGCGATACCCATGCTGCCGTGGTGATGGGTATCGCTTCGCTCAACGCCATCCTACGAAAAGC
>Ga0180223_1000174_pt1 | contig 118927 bp, 98 predicted proteins | sample eDN5th30CKraftOP_FD_151337 | JGI IMG/M metagenome (GOLD analysis project Ga0180223, IMG submission 151337) | Enriched Organic Plus compost microbial communities from Emeryville, California, USA - eDNA 5th pass 30_C Kraft OP (version 2) (version 2) ...
TTTGGCCACCTCAAGATCAACCGCGCCATCGCCACCCGCTACGACCAGCTTGCCAACAGTTTCCTCGGCATGGTCCATCTAGCCACCGCCAGATACTGGCTTAAATTTGTCCACGCCGCCTAGCTCCCCTCAAATATGATCCCGTTCGCCCTGAGCTTGTCGAAGGGCTCTCCTTTCTTTTCCAACATTGGGAAGAAAGAAGGAGAGCCCTTCGACAAGCTCAGGGCGAACGGGATGATTTTTGCACAAGGCTCGGTCCGCAGGGAATATTTCGCGCGCGCGCTGCCCTGCACAGCCTTTCGCGGCCGGAATGCGCCCGGAGGCGCACCCGCGGGCCGGTTCTTATTTGCGCGTGCGGCGGCGCGAGGTGCCGAGGCCGATCTTCTTGGCGAGGTTGCGGCGCTGCTCGGCATAGTTGGGCGCGACCATCGGATAATCGGCGGGCAGGCCCCACTTGGCCCGATAGTCCTCCGGCGTCATCTGATAATGCGTCATCAGATGGCGCTTGAGCATCTTGAGCTTCTTGCCGTCTTCCAGGCACACGATGTAATCCGGCTTGACCGAAGCGCGGATCGACACGGCCGGCTCCTGCTTGGGCGGGACCGGCGTCGCCTCCTGGCGAAGGCCCGCCAGCGCATTATAGACGTTCTGGATCAGCGTCGGCACATCCGACACCGCGACGCTATTGTTCGAAACATGGGCAGCGACAATATCCGAGGTGAGGGTGACGATCACTTCGTCATTTGCGTCCGACATAGCCATATCCTTCTATTCTTGTCTTGTTAATCGACCCCTGGTGCCCCCTCGGCAGGGTGTTTTTCACCTTTAGTCGGCTTTTATATCCGTGGCAAGCAACGCGACTGGATGAAATCAGTCCTGTGCCATTATGATCTTGAAGCTTAATGCGTCATAGCGTTGCCCGCTTGCACCAAGATAATAGTTGCGCCTGATATTATATTGCAGGAATCCCGCGCGGCTATAGAGACGAATTGCAGGATTGTCGGCGCGAACTTCCAGAAACATTGTCCTCGCGCCATGACGTTCCGCTTCCGACATGCAGCGGTCGAGCAGCCGGCTGCCATGGCCCCGGCCGCGATGATCGGGATGGACGGCGAGCAGCAGCAATTCCGCCTCGCCGGCGATGGCCCGCATGAGGCCGAAGCCGACCGGGCGCGCACCGAGCCGGGCGAGCGCCAGCGACGCGCCGGGCAGCTGCATCATCGAGCCGAGCTGGGTAGCGGACCAGGCCTCGCCATATTCCGGGGGGAAGGCGGCGGTCATCACCGTCATGCAGTCCATGATGTCATGGGCCTGCGCGTCGCTCGTCAGGCGGATGGCGAGCACATCCTCCATCAGCGCGGGTCCGCGATGGCCGGCGCGGGCGCCGGGGCCATCGGCTTCGCATCCGCGCCGCGCCCGTAGACCGGCCGGGCCGGTCGGGTGCGCTGCGCCGGGGCGAGCAGGGCGGTGCAGCGCGCATCGGGCAGCAGGGCGATCGCCTCGCCATGGCCGCGCGCCGCGACGAGCTGCGCGGCGCCCGAGCCGACGACGAGGTCCGCCTTCAGCCGGGCGGCGAGCGCCGCGACCGGCGTGGAGCGGACCTGCGCGATCTCGTCCGCCGCGCATGAGGCCCAGAACAGCTCGCCATGGCCGCCGATCATGACCACCGCGACCGGCCCGGTCAGGCCCAGCTGCGCGCGCGCCATCGCGCCGACGAGGTCGAGGCAGCCATAGCCCTCGACCGGCACCGACCAGGCGAAGCCGAGCGCCGTGGCGGCGGCGAGACCGACACGCACGCCGGTGAAGCTGCCGGGGCCGACATCGACGCGGATGCGATCGCAACGCCCGCCCTCCGGCAGGGCCGCGATGGCAGGCAGCAGCGCCTCGGCATGGCCGCGCCCGATCGCCTCATGATGTGCGGCGATGCAGGTTTCGCCGTCGAACAGGGCGAGGGACAGGGCAGGCGTCGCGCAGTCGATCGCCAGGATGCGCTCGCTCATGCCGGCCGTCCGGCCCGGCCCGGCCGCGTCGTCTCCACCCCGTCAGACCGCGCGGACTTCGGAGACTTCCGGGACATAATGCTTGAGCAGCTGCTCGATGCCGTTCTTGAGCGTCATGGTCGAGGAGGGGCAGCCCGAGCAGGCGCCCTGCATCTGGAGATAGACCGTGCCCTTGTCGAAGCCGCGATAGATGATGTCGCCGCCGTCATTGGCGACGGCGGGGCGCACGCGCGTGTCGATCAGCTCGCGGATCTGGGCGATGACGTCCGCATCCTCGGGATCGTCACCGGGCAGCGGGCCGCCGGCATCCTCGGCCGGCACGTGAATGTCCTGCGCGCTGGCGGCGTGGAACAGCGGCATGTCCGCCGAGAAATGATCGAGCAGGATCGAGATGACGTCGGTGCGCAGGTCGCTCCACGCCACGCCGGGCGCGGCGGTCACCGAGACGAAGTCGCGGCCGAAGAAGACGCCGGTGACGTCGCCCAGGTCGAACAAAGCCTGGGCGAGGGGCGAGGCTCCGGCCTCCTCGGGGCTGGCGAAGTCGCGCGTGCCGGCGGTCATCACCGCGCGGCCGGGCAGGAACTTGAGCGTTGCCGGGTTGGGGGTCTGTTCGGTCTCGATAAACATGCGCGCAACTCGCTGGGGGTGATCCAATGGCCGTGGGGACGGCGCCGTTGCCTGTCATTTGGTCCGTCGAACCGCCCGGCGCAAGTGCGGAGAGTCGGTTTGGAGCCGGTTTCGTCCAGCATCTGTCCCGTTCAAGTGAAGCAGTGCTCCTCAGTGCGCCGCGACCGCCGGGTCGGCACCGGCCGCCGCCGCTTCTGCCGCCTGGGCGGCGATCGCATCCTTGGAGACCAGCGGCATGGGCATGCCGCGTGCCAGCGACACCGCCGACCAGCTCGTCTGCGGCACCAGATAGCGAGCGGCGAGCGCCTGCAGGTCGGCCGGGGTCACGCCCAGCAGGTCGCGCGCCAGCGTGGCGGCCATGGCGAGCTTGCGCGGATCGCTGGTGTAGCCCTGGAGCTGGTCCATCCAGAAGGCATTGCTCATCACCGCGCGGTTGAGCAGCTGGCGATAGGGCTCCACCTGCCGGTCCAGCTCGTCCTGGGTCACCGGGTGCTGGGCGAGGTCGGTGACGATCTCGTTGATATACTGGAAGAAGTAGGGGATCCTGGACGGGCTGAGCTGCGCCTCGACGAAGAAATAGCCGCCCGTCTCCGACGTCTCCGGCCAGATGCTGGTCGCCGACGGCGAATAGGCCGCGCCGTCGACAGAGCGCAGCCGCTCGAACAGCCGGTCGTTGACGATCTGCGCCAGCATCTCGAGCTGGCGGCTCTCGCGGATGCGCTCGGCGCCGCCGCCGGTCGGCCAGGCGATGGCGGCGGCGGCCTGCTCGGCCGGCCCGTCATGGCTGAGCAGGATCGGCGCGGAGACCGGCGCGGGGAAGCGGAAGGCGGCGTCCGTCGCGGTCGGCGGCAGGTCCAGACGCACCGGCAGGGCGCCGAAGGTCGCGGCGACGGCCTGGATCGCTTCCTCGGGCTGCACGTCGCCGAATATCTCGACCTCGATCGGCCCGGCATCGAGCAGCGGCGCCCAGAGCGTGCGGAACCGGTCGAGCGTGAGGATCGCGCGGTCGGACGGCGTGGCCGGGGCGAAGCGCTCGTCGCGGTCGCGCATCAGCCATTCGAGATTGCGGGCGAAGGCCTCGGACGGCGTGCTGGGCACGGGATCGTAGCTCGCTTCGACCGAGGCGATGGCGCGGCGCAGCGGCGCCTCATCCCAGCGCGGGAAGGCGAGCTTGCTGGCGAAGATGCGCAGCTGGTCCTGATAATCCTGCGGGCTGCTCACCGCGCTGAAGGTGAAGGCATCGTCCTCGATATTGAAATCGAGGCCGATGCGGCGGCCGTTGGTCAGCTCGGTCAGCTCGCGCTGGCCCAGATCGCCGATACCGCTCGCCATGAGCGCGAAGGGCGCGGCCCACAGCGCATGATCCTCACGCGCCGAGAAGCTCTGCCGGCCATGGCCGAACCGCACGTTAATCCGCACCCGGCCCGGCTCGGCGCCGTTGGCCATGAGCAGCAGCTTGACGCCGTTGGAGAAATCGACCTGCTCGATGGGCAGGCGGCCGACCTGCTGGCGCTGGACCACGGTGGCGGCCGCCGGCAGCGCCGGCAGGTCCGCCATGGTGACCGATGTGTCGCCGAGCCGCGCCTTGCTGTCCGGGGCGACGGGCGTGCGCAGAGCGGTCGCGAGCCGCGCGGCGGCGCCCGGCTGCCCGGCCTTGATGCTGAGCAGCCCACGCACAGCATCGCCGGAGAACAGCCGGCGGGTGGCGGCGAGCAGATGGTCCGGCGTCATGAGCCGGCGCGCGGAGCGCAGGATGTCGAGCTGCACCTGCGGGCTCACCACCGTCTCGCGAATGTCGACCGCGCCGACCAGGCTGTCCACCTGGGTCTGGCTGGTCTCGACCGCGGCGCTGGCGACCTGGGCGGCATAGACCGCGTCCATCGCGGTGAACTCGCGGTCGATATCCGCCTGGCTGGGCGGCGCGCGGCGCGCATCCTCGATGATCGCGCGGACTTCCCGCAGCGGCGTCTCCCAGTCCGCGCCGAGCGGCACGACGGTCACATAGGTGGCGTTGGCCGAGCGCGAGCTGTTGTCGAACGACACGTCCGCCTGGAGGAAATTGGCGCCGTCGATCGCGGCCATCTCCAGCCGGCGATTGATGAGCTGCAGGGCCAGCAGGTCGGCCAGCCGCTCCTCGTTGAACGCGACCGTATCCTCGTTGAACGTCCATGGACGCAGCCAGGCGAGGCCCACCGTATAGGGCGCGCTCGCCTCGACGATGACCTTGGTGGCGGGCTGGCGGCCGTCCGGCCGGCCGAAATCGGGCAGGGGCGGCGCCTTGCCCTCCGCCTGCCAGCCGCTGAAATGGGTGCGCACCATGGCTTCGAGCTGCGCCACGTCCATGTCGCCGGAAATGGCGACCACGGTGCGGTCCGGCCGATACCAGCGGTCATGGAAGGCGCGCAGCGCGTCCGGCGTGGCGCCGCGCAGCGAGGCCTCGGTGCCGATCGGCGCATGATTGGCGAGACGCTGGCCGGCGAAGTAGAAGGCGCGCACCTCGTCGCCCACGCGGGCATCGGGGCTCAGATTTTCGCGCCGTTCCGCCGTCACCACGGCGCGTTCGGCCTCCACGGCGGCGGGCACGATGTTGGGCGCCTGGATCATGCCGGCGAGGATGCGCAGGCTCTCGTCGATGCCGGCCGGATCGGCGCGCGGCAGGTCGAGCGCGTAGGTGGTGCCGGTCGGCGTGGTCTGGGCATTGCTGTCGCTGCCGAAGGAAGCGCCCAGGCGCTGCCAGATGCGCTTGGATTCCCCGTCCGGCACATCACGCGAGCCGCGGAAGGAGAGATGCTCGATGAAATGGGCGAAGCCTTCCTCGCCCGGCTCCTCCATCAGCGAGCCCACATCGACGCGCACGCGGATGGAGACCTGCCCGGCCGGCACCTCATTGTGGCGCACGGCATAGCGCAGGCCATTGTCCAGCACGCCGAAATGCCAGGCGGTGTCCATGGGGACATCGCTCTTCTCATAGAGCCAGGGGCGCGGGGCGGCCGTGTCCGGCGCGGGCGCGGCGGCGGGCGCGGCCGCCGGGGGGGCGGGCGTCTGCGCGGCGAGCGGCGGCGAGAGGAGCAGGGTTGCGGAAAGGGCGGCCGCGAGCCACCTGCGGCCGGACTGGATCATCGTCATGCGGCCAGTCTATGCCCGAAGAGGAGTGGGAGCACACCGAAACTTGTCGCAGAATGTCGCAGGGAGAGGCTCCTGGATCGTCGCCCGCCGGGGAAGAGCCGCGCGCCCACGGGCGCCGGCGGATGGGGGCATGGTCTCCTTCGCATCCGCATCCTGAACCTGTGATGAGCGGCGGGCCGAGGTGTCGGCCGCCGATTTTCCGTTTGTTTGCCGTGATTTCCGATCCGGCAGATGGTCCATCTGCCTCGAAATCCCCCGGTTCGCGCCGTTTCGGAGGCATCGTCAAAGCTTTGTTTACCACGGTGGGATAGAGAGGGGTGTCGGAGGAGACGAGGCGATGACGGCCACGCAGACTGCATCGGACGGCCTTGGCGGGCGACTCGCCAGGCTCGGCCGGATATTAGGCATTGGAGACGGCTACGATCAGGTGGCCGAGTTGCCCTCGTCCGCAGGGAGCGAGGCGGGGATGACCCGGCAGCGCCGCGAGGTCGAGCGCCGCCGGGCGCTCTACGATGATATCGGCAATTTCCTGTTCGCCCATGATCTCGACCTGACGCCGCTCAATTTCGGGCTGGCGATGGATTATATCACGGGCAACGATCTCTCCATCGAGAAGGCGGTGCGCGCCATCCTCGCCGACCGGGGCCGGCTGACCAACGGCATCGCCGAGCAGATCATCGCCGAGCAGCGCGCGGACGACCTGACGCCGGACACGCTGGGCGAGATGCTGGTGCAGGTGGAGGCCAATCTCGACGCGCTCACCGGCATCGCCGACCAGTCGAGCACCAATGCCAAGGATTTCGGCGTCGCGCTGCAGCAGCAGGCCGCCCGCCTCACGCACGACACGACCGGCGGCGAGGCCATCTCCAGCCTCGTGTCGCTCACGCGCGCCATGGTCGAGAAGACCCGCGAGGTCGAGGGGCGGATGCGCGAGGGCCAGAAGCAGACCCGCCTGCTGCAGAAGAATCTGGAAGTGGCGCGCAGGGCCGCCGAGCAGGATCACCTGACCGGCCTGCCCAATCGCCGCAGCTTCGAGAGCACGCTGCGCGAGGAGAGCCTCGTCGCGCGGGACGGGGGGGAGGCGCTCAGCCTCGCCTTCTGCGACATCGACCATTTCAAGGTCATCAACGACAGCCATGGCCATGACGCGGGCGACCGGGTGCTCAAGTTCGTGGCCGGCCTGCTCTCCCGCATCTCGGGGGACCGCTGCCATGTCGCGCGGCACGGCGGCGAGGAATTCGTGATGCTGTTCCGCGGCCTGACCGTCGCGGAGGCGGCGAAGGTGGTGGACGATGCGCGCATCGACCTCTCCCAGCGCAACCTGGTCGACCGCAAGACCGGCGAGCGGATGAGCCAGGTCACCTTCTCGGGCGGCATTGCCGACGTGTTCGCCTATCCCGAGCCGCGCGACGCCCTCAAGGCCGCCGACCGCGCGCTCTACCTGGCCAAGGAGCATGGCCGCAACCGCGTCTATATCGCGGGTGATAGCGAGGGGTGAGAGAGCGAGGCGGTCAGCGAGGCTGACTTGTGCTCCTGCGAAGGCAGGAGCACTGGTTTCGTCTGACGGATCAGCCTGAGTCGGCGGACAGCGTTCCTTGAAAACCCCGACCTCAGAAATCCGGCTGGTCGTAATATTTGGGCGGGGTGACGATATCCATCCGCTCGGCCAGCAGCGGGCGGAAGGAGGGGCGCGACTTGATGCCGGCATACCAGCGCTTGGTGGTCTTGTGCCCTTCCCAGTCGATTCCGCCCAGATAGTCCGCCACGGAGATATGCGCGGCCGCGGCGATGTCGGCGAGGCTCATCGTGCCGCCGGCCATCCAGCTATGATGATCGAGCAGCCAGTCCATATAGTCCATATGGGTGTTGGCGCGGCGCATCGCCTCGCGCAGGGCTCCGGCATCGGGCGCGGCGCGCATGACGATGCGCTTTATCATCCGCTCGTTGAGCAGCGGCGCGACGACGTCGCGATAGACGATCTGGTCAAACCAGCAGGTCAGGCGGCGGATTTCCGCACGCGCCGTTGCCGAGCCGGAGATGAGCGGGAACTGCTCGACCGTCTCCTCGAAATATTCGCAGATCGCCTGGCTGTCGGCCAGCTTGATCGCGCCGTCCGTGGAGCGGATCGCGGGCGTCATGCCGGCCGGATTGAGATCCAGGAACTCGTCGCTCGCCGCCCAGGGCGATTCGCGCACCAGCTCATAGGCGATGCCCTTCTCCGCCATGAGAAAGCGCAGCTTGCGCGAGAAGGGGCAGAGCGTGAACTGATGAAGGAGCCACATGGAGCATGTCCATAGTTGCGTGAGCGCCCGGCGCAAGGGCCTGCGAAGCGCCGGGCCGGCGGGACGCGCACGGCATGCCGCGCCCTGCGGACGTCGATCCGTTTCGGATCGGTCCCTGTTTTCCATCCATCTGTCGTGATCTGCGGGGCGGCGGATATTCCATCCGCCGCAAAATGGCTCTAGACCGGGTCCATGGAGCCTCTCGCGCGTCGCCTGATCGTCGTCGGAGCCATCGCCGCGGCCGGGATCGGGGCCGGGCTGGCGCTCGGTTCGTTCGTCGCCGGCGTGCCGGAACGCGTGGTCACGCGGGCAAACGGCGGCGCGGCTGCCGCCACCTTCCCGGCCGGCCGCGTGAGCGACCAGACCGCGCTGGCGCCGCTGCCGGCGACCGCGCCGCAAAGCTATTCCTGCCAGGGCTGCGACGCCGGGCTGCACAATGACATGATCCCGGGCAATCTGAGCGATCTGGCGCCGCTGCCGCCCTATCAGCCCGAGCCTTATGTGCCGCACCCGCCCCTGCCGGCGCCCGATGCGCGCGCGACTCCGCCCGCGCCGCTGCCGCTCGCTCCCCTAGCTCCGCCCAAGCTGCCGTCCGAGGTGAGCGCCAGCCGGCCGCAGCCGACGGATTAAGGCAGCGCCTGTTCGGCAGAGGGGAGGAGCCCTTCGACAGGCTCGGGGCGAACGGGTTCTCATATGGAGCATGTTGCTCCAAGGTCCGATCTGTGTGAACAAGACAGGCTCTGGAGTTGGTCCCGCCATCCCGGCGAAGGGCGTAAAGGCATCGCGCGATGGTGCGTGCCCCCGCCCGGGCATGAAAAAGGCCGCCGGAGCGGCCTGTTTCCTGATTCTCGCCGGTCCACTCGGAGACAGGCGCGACCCGATCAGCGGTTGCGCTTGTTGCCCAGGTGGCGGCCCCAGACGAGGCCGGCGGCGCCCATGGCGAACAGCAGGGCCACCGGCGGCGCGGGCACGTCGGTCGGCTGGGTCGGCTTCGGGCGCCCGCCCGGATTGTTGGGGCCTTGCGAGAATATGCCCGCCATCGCGCTCGCCGGAGCGAGGGTCATGAGCATGGTGCCGGCAACGGCGACGAGCAGCTTGGAACGTGACAAATCGGCCTCCCACAGCACGGTCTGACTCGTGCCCCGCCAGTGCATTAACAGAAGATTGAGCAGATTTCGCGTGCGAACTAGCGCCCGCCTGTGCCGCCTGTCCCTAATCGAGACAGGCGGCGCGGGGGAGGGCGCTTATTCCGCCGCGACCGTGTCGGCCAGGTCGGAGAGGGGCATCTCCAGCCGGTCGACCATCTCGCGCGGGCAGACCTGCCAGAAATGGTGGCGGCTGCGGTCCCAGCTCTGCAGGATGGCGCTGGCCCAGCGGCTGTCGGTGCGCGCGACATGCTCCTCGATCAGCGCCTTGAGCACGCCTTCCCAATGGTCGCTGGCGAGGCGTTGCCAGATGATGCTCTCGGGATTGGCATGGTCGGCGAAGCTGCGGCTCTCGTCATAGACGAAGGCCATGCCCCCGGTCATGCCGGCGCCGAAATTGACGCCCACCCGGCCGAGGATCACCGCCGTGCCGCCGGTCATATATTCGCAGCCATTGGCGCCGCAGCCCTCGACCACCACCTGCGCGCCCGAATTGCGCACCGCGAAGCGCTCGCCGGCCTGACCCGCCGCGAACAGCCTGCCCGCCGTCGCGCCGTAGAGCACGGTGTTGCCGACGATGGTGTTCTCCTGGCTGGCGAGATTGCTCGAGACCATCGGCCGCACCGCGATGATGCCGCCCGAGAGGCCCTTGCCGACATAGTCGTTGGCATCGCCGAACAGCTCGAGCGTGATGCCCTTGCACAGGAAGGCGCCCAGCGACTGGCCGGCCGTGCCGCGCAGGCGGACATGGACATGGCCGTCCGCCAGCGTCGACATGCCGAACTTCTCCGTGACCATCGCCGAGAAGCGCGTGCCCACGGCGCGGTGCGTGTTGCGCATCGTGTAGGTGAGCTGCATCTTCTCGCCGCGCTCGAACACGGCGCGCGCGTCCGCGATCATCTGCGCGTCGAGGCTGTCCGGCACTTCGTTGCGGAAGGTGGGGATGTTGAACCGGCGCTTGTCGTCCGGCGCATCCACCTTGGCGAGGATGGGGTTGAGGTCGAGGTCGTCGAGATGCTCGGCGCCGCGGCTCACCTGCTTGAGGAACTCGGTGCGGCCGATCACCTCGTCCAGACTGCGGCAGCCCAGCCGCGCCAGGATCTCGCGCACTTCCTCGGCGATGAAGGTCATAAGGTTGATGACCTTCTCCGGCGTGCCGGTGAACTTGGCGCGCAGCCGCTCGTCCTGCACGCACACGCCCACCGGGCAGGTGTTGGAGTGGCACTGGCGCACCATGATGCAGCCCATGGCGACGAGGCTCAGTGTACCGATGCCGAATTCCTCGGCGCCGAGGATGGCGGCGATGACGATGTCCCGCCCGGTCTTGAGGCCGCCGTCGGTGCGCAGCTTCACGCGGTGGCGCAGGCCGTTGAGCGTCAGCACCTGATTGGCCTCGGCCAGCCCCATTTCCCAGGGGAGCCCGGCGAACTTGATGCTGGTGAAGGGCGAGGCGCCGGTGCCGCCGACATTGCCCGAGACGAGGATCACGTCCGCATGCGCCTTGGCGACGCCGGCCGCCACGGTGCCGATGCCGGCCTGCGCGACCAGCTTCACGCAGACGCGCGCGCGCGGGTTGATCTGCTTGAGGTCGTAGATGAGCTGGGCCAGGTCCTCGATCGAGTAGATGTCGTGATGCGGCGGCGGCGAGATGAGCGTCACGCCAGGCGTCGAGTGGCGCAGCCGGGCGATGAACTCGGTCACCTTGAAGCCGGGGAGCTGGCCGCCCTCACCGGGCTTGGCGCCCTGCGCCACCTTGATCTCGATCTCCTCGCAGGCGCCGAGATACTCGGCATGCACGCCGAAGCGCCCGGACGCGATCTGCTTGATCGCGCTGTTGGCATTGTCGCCATTCTCATAGGGCTTGAAGCGCGCGCGGTCCTCGCCGCCTTCGCCGGAGACGGCCTTGGCGCCGATGCGGTTCATGGCGATGGCCAGTGTCTCATGCGCCTCGGGCGAGAGCGCGCCCAGCGACATGCCCGGCGTCACGAAGCGCTTGCGGATCTCGGTGATCGCCTCGACCTGATCGATCGGGACGGCATTGTCCGGATACACGAACTCCAGCAGGTCGCGCAGATAGACCGGCGGCAGTTCCTGCACGCCGCGCGAGAATTGCAGATAGCTCGAATAGCTGTCCGTCGCGACCGACGTCTGGAGCAGGTGCATGAGCTGGGCGGTATAGGCATGGGTGTCGCCGCCCGCGCGCTGGCGGTAGAAGCCGCCCACCGGCAGGGTGGCGACGGCCTTGTCATAGGCCGCCTTGTGCCGGTCGCGCGCGTTGAGCTGTAGCGAGGCATAGCCCTCGCCGGAGATCTTGGAGGGCATGGACGGGAACAGGTCGTTCACGATCGCGCGCGAGAGGCCGACCGCCTCGAAATTATAGCCGCCGCGATAGGAGGAGATGACCGCGATGCCCATCTTGCTCATGATCTTGAGCAGGCCCTCGTTCACCGCCTTGCGGTAGTTCTCCAGGCAGGTTTCCAGCGTGCGGTCGCCCAGCAGGCCGCGTGCATGGCGGTCGGCGATGCAGGCCTCGGTGAGATAGGCGTTCACCGTGGTCGCGCCCACGCCGATCAGCACCGCGAAATAATGCGGGTCGAGGCATTCGGCAGTGCGCACGTTGATCGAGGAATAGGAGCGCAGCCCCTTGCGCACGAGATGCGTGTGCACGGCGGCGGCGGCGAGCACCATGGCGATGCCGACCCGGTCCGGCCCCACATTCTCGTCCGAGAGGAACAGCTCGGTCTGGCCTGCGCGCACCGCGATCTCGGCCTCGTCGCGGATGCGGCCGATGGCGGCGCGCAGCGCATTCTCGCCGCCGTCCGCCGGGAAGGTGCAGTCGATCTGCGCCACCACCTTGCCGAAATAGCGCTGGAGCCGCGACCAGTCGTCGCACAGCAGCACGGGCGAATCGAGCACCAGCACGTCGCTGTTCTGCGCATCCTCTTCCAGGATGTTGGCGAGGTTGGAGAAGCGCGTCTTGAGGCTCATCACATGCCGCTCGCGCAGCGAGTCGATCGGCGGATTGGTGACCTGGCTGAAATTCTGCCGGAAGAAATGGCTGATCGTGCGCGGCTTGTCGGTGATGACGGCGAGCGGCGCGTCGTCGCCCATCGAGCCGACCGCTTCCTTGCCGTCCTCGGCCATGGGGCTGAGGATCAGTTCCATGTCCTCCAGCGTCATGTTGGCGGCGATCTGGCGGCGGGTCAGCTCCGCGCGGCTCCACTCCGGCCGCGCATCCTCGGCCGGCGGCGGCAGGTCGCGGGCGCTGCGGAAGCCCTTCACCAGCTCGCCATAGGGCCGGTCGGCGGCGATCCGGTCCTTGATCGCGCGATCGTCGAACAGGCGGCCGGCGTCGAGATCGACCGCGATCATCTCGCCGGGGCCGAGCCGGCCCTTCTTCACCACGCTGGTCTCCGGCACCAGCACCATGCCGGTCTCGGAGCCGACGATGAGCAGATCGTCGTCGGTGAGCGTGTAGCGCAGCGGGCGCAGCGCGTTGCGGTCCATGCCGGCGACGGCCCAGCGGCCGTCCGTCATGGCGAGCGCGGCCGGGCCGTCCCACGGCTCCATGACCGAGGCCAGATAGCTATACATATGCTGGTGGGCCTCGGGCGTCTCGTCGTCATGCTGCCAGGCTTCGGGCACCAGCATCAGCTTGGCGGTCGGCGCGTCGCGGCCGGCGCGGCAGAGCGTCTCGAACACCGCGTCCAGCGCCGCCGTGTCCGATGCGCCGGCCGGGATCACCGGCTTGATGTCGCCCGACTGCTCGCCGAAGGCGAGGGCCGCCATCTTGATCTCGTGGCTCTTCATCCAGTTCTGGTTGCCGCGGATGGTGTTGATCTCGCCATTATGGGCGAGGCTGCGGAACGGCTGGGCCAGCCACCATTGCGGGAAGGTGTTGGTGGAATAGCGCTGGTGGAAGATCGCCACGCGGCTCTCGAACCGCTCGTCGGTGAGGTCCGGGTAGAAGACGGACAGGCTCTCGGCGAGGAACAGGCCCTTGTAGACGATCGACTGGCAGGAGAGCGAGCAGATGTAGAAGCCGCTGATCTGCGCCTCGACCACCTTCTTCTCGATGCGCCGGCGGACCAGATAAAGGTCGCGCTCGAACTCGGCGATGTCCTGCGCCTCGGGCAGGGGGCCGGCGATGAGGATCTGCTCGATCTCCGGCCGGGTGCTCTGCGCCTTCTCGCCGATCACCGAGACGTCCACCGGCACCTGCCGCCAGCCATAGATGGTGTAGCCGGCCTCGATGATCTCGCTCTCCACGATCATGCGGCAGCTTTCCTGCGCGCCCAGGTCCGTGCGCGGCAGGAAGATCATGCCGACCGCGAGCCGGTTGGGCAGCGGCTTGTGGCCGGAGGCGGAGATGGCGTCGTCGAAGAAGCGCGCGGGCAGGTCGACATGGATGCCGGCGCCGTCGCCGGTCTTGCCGTCCGCATCCACGGCGCCGCGGTGCCACACGGCCTTCAGCGCGTCGATGGCGCTCTCGACCACGCGGCGCGAGGGCTTGCCGTCCGTCGCGGCGACGAGGCCGACCCCGCAGGCGTCGCTTTCATATTCGGGGCGGTACATGCCCTCGCGGGCGATGCGCTCGCGTTCGCGCTCAGCTGTCATGATGGTCCGTTCCGTCGGTCTGGAGAAGGGGTGTGATCTTTTCGAGCAGCGCACGGATTTCCGGCTCCATGCGCGATTGCTGGCGCGCCGTGATCTGGCGCTGCCAGGCCGCGAAATCGGGATCGGTCATGATCTCGGTCGACCGGCTCAGATATTTGGCGCCCGTCGGCGTGCGGACGAAGGCGATGATCTCGTCCAGCTCGCCGGCCGTGAAGCTGCGCGCATAGAAGCGGGCGTAGGCGTCGATCAGGGCGGGCGTCGCATCGCGCAGGTCCTCGAGCGCCAGCTGGCGCTGCCGGTCGATGAAGGCCATGAACTCGGCCCGCACCCGCGGGTTCTTGTCCATCACCTCGCGCAGGCCGGTCTGGCCGTCCATCATGCCGGCGACCATGTTGGACATGGTGGCGTTCATGATGCGCTCGAACATGCGATCGCGCTCGGCGGGCGGCAGGACCAGGTCCACCAGCCCATGCCCCTTTTCGAGTAGGGCGGGATCGAAGGTCTCGGCGCCGGCAGCGGGCGCCCCGCGCGGCGGCGCATCGGCGGCCCGCGCAGGCAGGGCCGCTCCGCCGGTCGCGAGCAGCGCCAGCGCGGCGGTGAAAAACAGGCGCCTCATGCCGCGACACTTTCCCGCGTGCGGGCCTTCTCGCGGAGGTAGGCCTGCATGTGATCGGCCACGTCGCGGCCGTCGCGGATGGCCCAGACGACCAGGCTCGCCCCGCGCACGATGTCGCCGGCGGCGAACACGCCGTCCAGGCTGGTCATCATGTTGCGATGGTCGACGCGCAGCGTGCCCCAGCGGGTGACCGCCAGATGCGGCTCGCCGAACAGCGCGGGCAAGTCCTCCGGATCGAAGCCGAGCGCCTTGATGACCAGATCGGCCGGGATGCTCGCCTCGCTGCCCGGCTCGGGCTCGGGCGCGCGGCGGCCGGAAGCGTCCGGCTGGCCGAGGCGCATGCGGATGAGCTTGACGCCGGCGACCTGCTCGGTGCCCTCGAAGGCGACGGGCGCGGAGAGCCAGACGAACTCGACGCCTTCCTCCTCGGCATTCTGCACCTCGCGCTGGGAGCCGGGCATGTTGGCGCGGTCGCGGCGGTAGAGGCAGCGCACGCTCTTCGCGCCCTGCCGGACGGCGGTGCGCACGCAGTCCATGGCGGTGTCGCCGCCGCCGACCACCACCACATCCTTGCCGGTGGCGAGCAGCGAGCCGTCCTCATGGCCGGGCACATGGTCGCCGAAGCCGGCGCGGTTGGAGGCGGTGAGGAAGTCCAGCGCCTTGACGATGCCGGGCGCGCCCACGCCGGGCATCTTCATGTCGCGCGCCTTGTAGACGCCGGTGGCGATGAGGATGGCGTCGTGGCGCTCGCGCAGTTCGCCAAGGGTCGCGTCGCGGCCGACCTCGAAGCCGAGATGGAAGCGGATGCCGGCCTCCTCCAGCCGCTGCACGCGGCGCATGACGACCGGCTTCTCCAGCTTGAAGCCGGGGATGCCGTAGGTGAGCAGGCCACCGGCGCGGTCGTGCCGGTCGTAGACATGCACTTCGTGGCCGGCGGCGCGCAGATATTCGGCGGCGGTGAGGCCGCCGGGGCCGGCGCCGATGATGCCGACCGACTGGCCGGTGGCCTCGCCCACCTGCACCGGCTCCACCCAGCCCTCGGCCCAGGCGGTGTCGGTGATGAACTTCTCGACCGAGCCGATGGTGACGGCGCCGTGGCCGGAGAATTCGATGACGCAATTGCCCTCGCACAGCCGGTCCTGCGGGCAGATGCGGCCGCAGATCTCCGGCATGGTGGAGGTCATGTTGGACAGCTCATAGGCCTCGCGCAGGCGGCCCTCGGCGGTGAGGCGCAGCCAGTCGGGGATGTGGTTGTGCAGCGGGCAGTGGACCGAGCAATAGGGCACGCCGCACTGCGAGCAGCGCGCGGACTGGTCCTCGGCGCTCTGCACGGTGAAGCTGCGTGCGATCTCGCCGAAATCCTTCCCCCGCTCACCGACGCTGCGCTTGTCCGGATAGGACTGCGTCCGCGTGACGAATTTCAGCATGGGATTGTCGGCCATCAGATGCGCTCCGTTTCGTTGCGCAGGCCGATAGGGACGGAAAATTACCGAGTCACGCGTTTCCCGACATGAAAGGCAGTGATGCTGACCTTATTTTTATAGAATTGGATCGTTTGTTTCGCGTCCACGGAAAATTGATGCAATATAGGCCCGGTTCGGTCCTACCTGACGGTGAGCCACAGGAAGGCGACGACTCCCGCCACGATTCGATACCAGGCGAAGGGCGCGAAGCCCTGGCGGGAGACGAGGCCGACGAACCATTTGATGACGAGGATCGCGACGATGAAGGAGACGACGAAACCGATGGCGATGTCGCCCCAGTTGACCGACGCGCTCATCAGCGTCTCGCGGGTCTTCCAGGTCTCCAGCGTGGTGGCGCCCAGCATGGTGGGGATGGCGAGGAAGAAGGAGAATTCGGCGGCGGTGCGCCGGTCGACGCCCAGCGCCAGCGCGCCCATGATGGTGGCGCCCGAGCGGCTGACGCCGGGGACCATGGCGAGGCACTGGATGATGCCGATGCCGATGGCGCGGGCGAAGGGGATGTCGGCGACCTTGTGGAAGCGGAAGGTGCCGATCAGCCGCTCGATGAGCAGGATGGCGATGCCGCCCAGCACCAGCGCCACCGCGACGACCTTTGGCGCGCCGAGCAACTGCTCGATATAGCTGTGCAGCGCCAGGCCCAGCACGGCGGAGGGCAGGAAGGCGAGCAGCAGGTTGATCGCGAAGCGCCAGCTCCCCGCATCGCGTGCGAATAGGCCGAGCGCGACATTCCAGAAGGTCCGCCAGTAGAGCACGATGACGGCGAGGATGGCGCCGAGCTGGATGACGACGTTGAAGGTCGCCCATTCCGCCGAATCATAGCCGAGCAGCTCGCTGGCGAGGATGAGATGGCCGGTCGAGGAGACGGGCAGGAATTCCGTCAGCCCCTCGACGATGCCGAGCAGGATGACGGTCAGAAGATGGCTGTCCATGGCGGGCATCCTGTCGCGGAGAGGGGGTGGGCGGCCCGGCGGGAAGGGATCAGGTGCTGGCGGGGCTGCTGAACCGGCCCTGCCGGCGATATTGCGTCAGCCATGCGGGGACGAGGGCGGCCATCGGCGCGGGCCGGATGCCGAAGGCGTCGATGCCCTTCGCGTCCGGCGCGACCACCGTGTCCTTGAGCAGCATGCGATACTGGTCGCGCGTGATCGGCGCGCCCGGCGCCCAGCCGGTGAGCGTCGCCAGCGCGCTCGCGAGCCCGTCCGGAAGCGGCAGGAAATTCGCCTTGCGGCCGATCTGCCCGGCGATCCAGTGATTGATCTGCGCCAGTGTCATCACGTCCGGCCCGCCCAGCTCATAGGTCGCGCCGCCGAAGCGGGCGGGATCGTCGATGGCGCGGGCGATCGCCTCGCCCACATCGCCGACATGGATCGGCTGGAAGCGCGCCTCGCCCCGGATCAGCGGCACGACATGGAAGGGCAGGGCCGAGCCCATGGCGATGAGCTGGGCGAAGCGGTTGGTGAAGCCGTCGTCGCGGCCGAAGAGGATGGAGGGGCGCAGGATGGTCGCCTTGGGGAAGGCAGCGCGCACCGCCGCCTCGCCTTCGCCCTTGGTGCGGCCATAGGCGGACGGGCTGGCCGGATCGGCGCCGATCGCCGAGACATGGACCAGCGCCTCCAGTCCGGTCGCCGCGGCGGCCTCTGCGATATTGCGCGCGCCGGTCACATGGGCGGCCTGCATATTGCCCTTGAGCAGGCCGACGAGATTGACCGCGGCGCCCGCGTCCGCGAGCACGGCGGCGACCCGGTCGGCCTTGGTGATGTCGACCGCCACGAACTGGGTCTGGCCCATATTGCCGAGCGAGCGGATCGCCTGGGTGGCGCGCACGTCGCGCTGGGCGATGCGGATGCGGTAGCCGCGCCCGAGCAGATCCTGCGCCACCTGACGGCCGAGAAAGCCGCCGCCGCCAAACAACACGACCGGCTTGTCCAGTGAACTCATCGCGCCTTACCCGCTCTTTCCCTGATGCCTCGGCCGCATCCTGAAACGGCCTGCGCTCCCCTTGCCCCAGCGGCGCGCGCAAGACAACCGCGGCGTGCGGTTAGGGACTTGGTGCTCCTGCGAAAGCGGGAGCCCAGGGCGCATGAGCAGCGCCCTATCGTCCTGGGCTCCTGCTTTCGCAGGAGCACTGGATGGACCAAAAAGGCGCCGGAAAGCCGCAGCTTGCCGACGCCTTTTCTCGCCCGGGGAGGAGGGGTGGGCGATGGGATCAGAGCGAGACGCGCGCACCGATGGTGAAGCGGCGGCCGATCATGTCGAACAGGAACGGGTTGGTGCCCGATCCGCTGTAGACGTTCACCGGCGGCGTGGGGTTGAGCAGGTTCTTGATCGCGCCGAAGATCTGCAGCTTGCGGTCGTCGGCCAGATTGAAGGTGTAGCTCGCGCCGACGTCCAGATAGAACATCGCCTCGATATGGTTGTCGCTGATGCTGTTCGGCAGATCGGTGCTGTAGCCCGCATCGGTCGGCCCGACGAGCGTCACGTCCATGACGCCGCCCGCGATGTAGCGGCCCTGCATGTTGAAGTTGAACGGCCCGGAGTCATAGTTGATCGTGCCGTTGACGGTCCAGCGCGGCAGGCCGGGCAGGGAGCCGGTCTGCACGCCGGTCTGGCCGGCGCGGTCGATGGCGCCCACCGAATCGACGGTGATATAGTCCTTCACATAGGAGGCCAGCACGCGGAAGCTCAGGCTCTGCGTGTCGGCGAGGCGCAGGCGATAGTCGCCCTCGATGTCGATGCCGCGCACGATCAGCGTGTTGAGGTTGAGCCAGGGATTGCGCACCTCCACGATCTCGGCCGGATTGGTGGTGCCGAAGGTGACCAGATCGCAGAAGCTGGAGCTCCTGTCCGCGAAGCAGCGGTCCACGATCGTCTGGCCGCCGACCTGGCTGATCGCATCATCGATCTGGATGTCATAATAGTCGACCGAGAGGCGCAACCCGTCCAGGAAGCCCCATTTCGGGCTGAACACCGCGCCCACCGTCCAGGTGTCCGCCTTTTCCGGGTCCAGATTGGCATTGCCGCCGGTGAATATGCGCGGCAGCCATTGCACGCCGTCCTGATCGACCACGCGTGAGGCGGCCGAGGTGGTCGAGCCGAACAGCTCCAGCAGGTTGGGCGCGCGGATGTCGCGCGAGCGGGTGCCACGCAGGCGGAACCAGTCGGTGAGGTCCCAGGTCGCGCCGACCTTCCAGGTGGTGACGCCGCCGCTGGTGCTGTAGTCGGTGTAGCGCACCGCCGCGTTCAGTTCGAGGCTCTTGGCGAAGGGCGCATCGACGGCCAGCGGGATGATGGTCTCCAGATAGCCCTCGCGCACCGAAACGTCGCCGGAGACCGCGCTGCCATTGCCCACATACCAGCCATTGGCGAGCGAGACGGCATCCGCGTCGCCGTCGATGCTGTCGCGGCGATATTCGACGCCGCCGGCCAGCGAGACCGGCCCGGCCCAGGTGTCGAACGGGCTGCCCTGGAGATTGGCGGCGGCGACATGCTGCTGGATCTTCGCGGTCTGCCAGCCGGTGCCGTACATATAGGCCTTGGCGGCGGGGTCCCACTGGTTCTCGCCGAACAGGTTGACCGGCACGCAGGCCGCGTCGTCATTGGCCGGATCGGCGTCCGCGTTCACGCGGCAGACGATGTTGCCCGCCTCGTTGCGCACGGCATCGATCGCCTTGGCCCAGCGCGCATTGTTGCGGTTGTTGGCCATTTCCTGCTCGTAGCGATTGTGGCCATATTGATAATAAGCGTCCCACTTCCAGTCGCCGCCGAGATTGCCCTCCAGGCCGACGACGCCGCGGACGGTCTTGTTCACGCCGCGATATTTGGCGACGCCGAAATCGTCGCCGTCGCGCGCCAGGCCGATCGAGGGCTGCTCGGGTCCCATCAGCGCCAGTATCTCTTCCGGCAAATAGGGATTGTCGCGGCGGATGGTGATGTTCATCTCGCGGAACTGCGCGCCGTTCTGCCAGCCGCGCACGTCGCCATAGGAGAATTCGGCGAAGGCCTTGATGCTGTCGGTCAGCTCATATTCGCCGTGCAGATAGGCCGCCCAGCGCCGCACGGGACCCTTCATGAGATGCGCGGAGGTGAAGGCGTCCTGCAGATGCCCGTCGCCGCCGAGCTGCGCGAAGGTGGAGGGCCACTCGCCATAATCCCATGCGTTGATGACCGGTGTGCCGTCCGGCAGGAAATAGGTGCCGCGCAGCTGCGGGCTGCCGCCCGCGCCCGGCGAATTGATGAGGCCGGGGGTGATGAGCGTCGGATGCTTGTGGGGCAGGGTGACGCGGTTGGGCAGCGGATTGTTGGGGTGGGGATTGTCGGCGGTCGGCCGGATCCAGTCATTGTTGGTGAAGTTCGAATATTCGAGCGCACACCAGTCGATGCTGAAGCAGCCGCCCAGGCCGCGATTGTCCGAGAACTCCGCGCCGGCGACGATATGGCCGCGCCCGTCCGCAAAGCTGGTGCCGCCAATCAGGCCGAGCTGATACGTCTCGTCCTCGCCTTCCTGCGAGATGCCATATTGGGCCTGCGCCTTGAGGCCGGTGAAGCGCGTGTCGAGGATGAGGTTCACCACGCCGGCGACCGCGTCCGAGCCATAGGCGGCCGAGGCGCCGCCGGTGACCACCTCGGCGCGCTGGATCAGCATGGTCGGGATGAGGTTGAGGTCGACCGTGCCCTGCGGCGAGGAGGGGATGAAGCGGCGGCCATTGACCAGCACCAGCGTGCGCTGCGGCGCCAGGCCGCGCAGGTCGAGCGTGCGCGCGCCGATATTGCCGGTGATGGTGACGAAGCTGTTCTCAGGCGTCTGGCTGGGCCGGAAGGCGGGCAGCTCGTTGAGCACCTGCGCGATGTTGGTGTCGCCGCGCGCCTGGATGCTGTCCTGCCCCAGCACGGTGAGCGGGGTGGGCGAGGTGAAGCCCTGCCGCGCGATGCGCGAGCCGGTGACGACGATGGCCTGATCCTGCGCGCTGCCGTCATCGCTCGTGGCGTAGCCGGTGTCGTCGGCGGTGGCGGTGTCGTCCTGCGCCAGCGCATGGCCGGAGCCGAGGGTGGCGAGCGCGACGGCGAGCGCGGCGCGGCTGAGGCCGGCGCGGCCAGTTATGCGAAGCCCGAATGCCATGTTCAATCTCCTTCTCCCAAGTCTGCCGCCTTCGCGCGGCGCCATGTTCTCATTGGCCCTGATGGCACCGACCGGATAAATGCGGTCGTCAATTACTTCAAGATGAAACCTTCTCATATGCAATGTTTGCAAATGGCGTGGCTTGGGCGCAACAGGGGGCGCCGGATCAGGCCACCGGGTTCGCCGCGCCGGCCCGGCGTTCCTCCTCTTCCAGAATGCGGGAGACCGCGCCGCCATAGGGGCGCATGGCCAGCCAGGTGAGGAACAGCCCGATCGGGCCGAGCACGACGCTGGTCAGCACCATCGCGTAGCGCAGCATGCTTTCGTCGGTGAACACATAGTCGGTGATGAGCGCCACGAAGAGCGGGCCGAGCCCGGCGCCGACCACGCTGATCGTGAAGAGATAGAGGGCGCTCAGCTGCGCGCGCATCTCGTTGGGCGTGATGATCTGGATGGCGGAGTTCTGGCCCGGCGATCCGATCGCATTGCCCACGCCGCCCAGGATGATGAGCGCGAGGGAAAGCCAGGGGCTCGGCATCAGCGGCATGGCGATCGCTGCCGGCACGGTGATGAAGTTGGAGTAGAGGCACAGGCGGACCATCGCGTCCGGGATCTTCCGCCGGTCGAGATGCTCGGCGATCAGCGTGCCCACGAACAGGCCGATCGGCGTGGTGAGCAGCGCCGCCGTGCCGAGCAGCGGACCGACATGGTTGGGCGTCCAGCCATGCGTGCGCTCGAAGAAGGCAACGCGCCACGCCACCAGCCCGAACGCCTCGATGGCGCCGATCGCCATGGCGAGCAGCAGCGGCACGTAGATGCGCCGGTTGGTCCAGATGAAGCGACCCACCTCGCGCAGCGGCACCGAGCCCTTGACCTTGCGGCCCTTGCGCGTCGGCTCCTTGACCGTGAGGAAGAAGATGGCGGCGACGATGACGCCGGGAATGCCGCAGCACAGGAACACGATCTGCCAGTCGTGCAGCAGGCCGAAGCCCGGCACATGCAGCGGCGTGATGTCCTTGACCAGCTCCAGGATCACGCCGCCGATGATCATCGAGGCCGCCATGCCGCCGGCGATGCCCATGGAATAGATGGACATGGCGCGCGGCAGCTTGCGGCGCGGCACGATGTCCGAGATCATCGACATGGAGGTCGGCCCTTTGACCGATTCCGCCGCGCCGACCACGCCGCGCGCGATGAACAGCGTCACATAATTATAGGCCAGCGCGGTGAGCGCGGTGGCGCCGCTCCAGATGGTGAGGCCGGCGGTGAGGATGAGCTTGCGGTTGCGCACGTCCGTCACGCGCGACATCGGCAGGCCCACGATCATGTAGAAGAAGGAGAAGGCGAAGCCGATCAGGATGCCCATCTCCGTGTCGCTGACCTGCAGGTCGCGCTTGATGGGCTGGACCAGCAGCGAGATCACGCCCCGGTCGATGTTGGAGAGCACCGAGATGAAGGCGATCATGCAGACCGCGTACCAGGCGGCGCGCGGCGCCGGCCAATCCGTCGCGGGCGTGGTCGATCCGACATCGTTGGATGAGGTGGATGTCGTGCCGGCCGGTTCCGTGGCGATCGTCATGCGCTTGTCCTCTCCCGGGCGCGCCGGGTTCAGCCCGCATCGCCGCCAGCCGGGGCTCGACTCCGCTCCGGCGCATCATTGCATAGCAAAGCTAATTATATTCGCAACTAATTCATCGCGGACCGTTTCCGGCGCGGATCAATCCTCCGGCGGCAGCGGGGCCGAGAGGCGCGAGAGCAGGGCGATGCCGGCCTCCAGGTCGGCTGGCGACCAGCCGGCAAGGAAATCGGCGCGCATCGCGTCGGTGCGCTTGACGAGGCGACGCACCAGCGCGAGGCCGGTCCGGGTCGGCGCGATGGTCTTGGAGCGGCGGTCCTCGACGCCCGGCACGCGCTCGATGAGCCCGTCCGCCTCCAGCCGGTCGAGCAGCCGCACCAGCGTCGCGCCCTCGATGCGCAGGCGGCGGGCGAGCGATTTCTGGGTGCTGTCGCCGCCGGAAAGGACGATCACGAACAGCGCTTCCCAGAGCGCGCGGGTCAACCCCTCGGCGCGCAGCGCCTCCTCCAGCATCACGCGCATCACCCGCATCGATTCGCGCAGGCGGCTGGTGAAGCGGAAGCGCAGGTCCTCCATGGAGCCCTCGGCATACCAGCGGCCATAATGGGGGAAGGCTTCGCTGGGCGAGGCCTTGCCGCCGGCGCCGCCGACCGTCTCCATTGCCCTGTCCTTCGCGATACGCCTTGATGCCATGCCTTGTCTTGCCTTTCTGTTGCCCGATCAGCATCGCGGGTCCGCCGCGTCCTGTAAACCGGTTCCGGCGACGCTCGCGCCGGATATACATCGTATTGCATATAATTAGTATTGCAAATCAAATGACGGCGACTATCTCGTCCCTGAGAGTAGGCGGGTCCGTCCGGACCGCCGCATCACTTGCCGGGAGAGACTCGCATGACCGTCGCGATCGAAGCTGAACAGGGCGCCGGCCAGGCGCGGCTCGTCGTGCACAATCCGCTGGGCTATCCGCCCGCGATCGCCCGCAAGGCGCCGGCGCCCCGGCTGGACGGGCTGGACGGCCGGACGATCTTCCTGATCGACAGCCGCTTCGACGATTCGACCCGTCTGCTGGAGCAGGTGCAGGCCTGGTTCGCCGAGACCATGCCTGGCGTGCGGACGCTGCTGGTGCCGATGAGCGGCTATTATGGCCGCGACGATCCCGAGCTGTGGGCGCGGGCGCGGGACGAGGCGGACGCGGTGATCTTCGGCGTCGGCCATTGCAGCACCTGCGCGCCGGCGGTGGCCAAGCATGCCGTCACGCTGGAGACCGAATATGGTCTGCCCACCGTTTCGCTGCATACCGACAAGTTCGCCGCCGTGGTGCGCTCGACGGTGCGGATGGCCGGCCTCGCCGCCGCGCCGCGCGCCTTCGTGCCGCAGCCGGTGATGGGCAAGAGTGCGCAGGAGCTGCGCGCCTATGTGCATGGCGAGGATCCGGTCACCGGCGTGCCGTTCATGCGCGAGGTGATCGAGGCGCTCACCCAGGGCATCGCCGCCTCGGAGGCGCAGCCGCAGCAATTCGCCCGCACGCCGCGCCTCCTGGAGCCGGCAAGCGAGGATGAACTGCACCAGCTCTTCCTCGACAATGACTGGACCGACAAGCTGCCCATCGTCCTCCCCACCGAGGAACGGGTAGCGGCCATGCTGGCGCACACCAGCCGCAAGCCGGACGAGATCGTTGGCCGCCTCCAGCCCACCGCCAATCGCGGCCTGTGGGAGTTCACGGTCGAGAAGGTGGCGGTGAACGCGGTGATGGCGGGCTGCCGGCCCGACTATTTCCCCGTCGTGCTGGCGCTGGCGGCCTCCGGCGTCACGGCACGGGGCAGCACCTCCAGCTCCGGCTCGGCGATGGTGGTGGTCAACGGGCCGATCCGGCACGAGATCGGCATGAACGGCGGCATCGGAGCGATGGGGCCTTACAACCACGCCAATGCCACGATCGGCCGCGCCTATGGCCTGCTCTCGCAGAATCTGCAGGGCGGATCGGTGCCCGGCGAGACCTTCATGGGCTCGCTCGGCAATGGCTACAGCTATAACAGCCTCACCTTCGCTGAGAATGAGGAGCGCTCGCCCTGGGCGCCGCTGCATGTGCAGAAGGGCTATGCGCCGGAGGACAGCACGGTCAGCATCTTCTACGGCTGCCGCTCGACCGCGTTCAACCTGGGCCTGCGCGAGACCTTCTGGCGCGAGCATGTGCGCGACATGCTGGTCGCCACCGATACGGTGGGGCCGCCCTGCTTCCTGCTCGATCCCATCACGGCGCGCCAGTTCATCGACCGGGGCGGGTTCGACACCAAGGAGAAGCTGATCCGCTTCGCCTGCGAGGCCGCGCAGATGCCGGCGGCGCGCTACTGGGACATGCAACTCGTGCAGAACTATATCTATCCCAATGCGACACTGGGCGTGGAGCCGCTGGCGACCAAACTCAAGGCTGCGCCGGACGAACTGATCCCGATGTTCAAGGAGCAGGACATCAATGTCGTGGTCGTGGGCGGCGAGAGTAACGGCTACTGGCAGATCATGGGCGCGGGCTACCGCAAGACGGTGCTGATCGACGATTGGCGGTGAGGGGCGGGATCGCCCTTCCCGTCTTCCCAGCGAACGCGAAACCTCAACAACGGGATTTTATCTTGCGCCTTTTCGCAGCGGCCTTGCGTTCGCGGAAATAACGCCGAGGTGCCTTCCAGCCGTCCGGCCCCTATTTGTCCTCGCGATATTGCAGCAGCGAATCCCGCACCTTGGCGAGCACGCGCAGGCAGGCTTCCAGGTCGGCCGGATCGACGTCCGCCAGGATATTCTCGCGCAGCGCCATCGCCCGCTCGTTGATGCTCCCGATCACCGGCGCGGCGGCGGCGGTCAGGGTGATGGTCTTGGCGCGGCGGTTGTTCTCCACCACTTCGCGGCGCACCAGCCCCTGCTTTTCCAGCGCGTCGAGCGCGCGGGCGAGCGTGGATTCCTTGATGCCGACGCGGTCGGCCAACTCGCGCTGGGTGGAGGTCTGGCCGATCAGCGACAGCCAGAACAGGGTCTGCCAGCCCGACTGCACGTCGCTGGTCGGGCGCAGCGCGTCGGAGAGGGCGGTGCGCCACAGCCGCGCCACCTGCAGCAGGCGGCGGACGAACACGAACTTGCTGTGCGCGAACGTGTCCCGCTCGACCTGGGCTATGGGCGGCTGGAGGAAAGCCGGCGATTCGACCAGTGGTTCGCCGATATCCGGTCCGTCATAGTCGGCTATTTTCCTGGTCGACATGTCGGGTCAGCCCGCCGGCTCGAGAAGATCGCGCGTCATGGCGCGACCCTTGCGCAAAAGCTGTGCCATTGCCAGCCTTGAATGCGCGGGTCGCGCGATGCTCTCAGGCCGGTTCCTTGGCATAGTCGATCGCGGTTTCGCCTTTTTCGTGGATCTCGTCCATGTAGCGGGCACGGTCGTTGAACTGCGGCGGCAGCGGACGGCCATCGGGCAGGTTCAGCCACAGGCGCAGCAGCAGCCGTTTGTTCTGCGGCGTGTCCCTGAAGGCGGTGCGCGAGTGCAGGGCGGTGAAATTATGCCAGAACAGCATCTCGCCCGGTTCGAGCATGAAGTCGGCGCGAATGTCCGGCCGCATCGCCTGCTCGTTCATATGGTTCATCGCCGCACGCAGGTCGGCCGGCACCTCCACGCCCATGATGCGGGCGGCGTTGAGGATGAAGGGGATGTGATAGTAGCAGCTCACCTTGCCGTCGACGCAGCCGTAGATCGGCACCTTCTCGGCCGAGACCTGGCCGCCGGCGGACTCGTGGTAGAAACCCTCGTAGAGCGGCGCCAGCAGCTCCGGTTTCGTCTCGAAGATCGCATTGTGGATGGCGAGGCTGCTCACCACGCCGCTGAGGCCGCCTTCCTCCGCCTTGCGGACGCAGGCGAGCGAGAGCAGCTCGTGGAAATCGGTGTGCGAGCGCAGCTCGGTGTCCATGAGGTAGCCGCGCCCAGTGGGATTGTCCTCTTCCTTCTGGACGAGGCCGATGCGGTCGCGCCGGTAGCTCTGCACCGTGCCGTTGCCCAGATGGGTGGCGAGGCCCCAGTAGATGCGGCGGAACGCCTCATAGCCATAGCGCCCCAGGTCGAGACCCGAGAGGATGACGGCGCCGTGGCCGTCCATGATCCGCGCGCGGATGTCCGCCATGAAGCCGTTGATGACCGGGTGATCGAACTGCGCCCGCGTCACCTGATCGTCCCGCGTGTCGGCCGTCTTCGCCAGCAGTTCGTCGAGCGCCTCGAAATGATCTTGCGTCATCGCCACGGTGAGGCCGTCGCGCCCGCCGATCGACGCGCTGGTCCAGGCGCCGGGATGATCGATGATCTGGTTGTAGACGCCGGACATGCGCAGCCATTCTCCACAAGGGTATTAATTTGACACCCTTTTCCTTCGAAGTCGAAAGCTTGTCAAGCTAAGGTTTCACTGGCACATGACCTGCGGAGGAAAATTCCGTGCGGCAGCGCGGATCATCGGGAGAGACCAGTTTGTCCGAACCTGCACGCACCGCCACCACCGTCCCGCCCGGCGGCGACACGACCGGCAGCGGACCGCCGGACCGCATCACCCCGGAGGTCGGCTATACGCTGGGCTTCCTCACCATCATTTCCATGTTCAACTATCTGGACCGGTCGCTGCTCGGGCTGACCATCCCGCTCATCAAGCAGGACCTGCACCTGAGCGACACGGCGCTCGGCGCCATTTCCGGCATCGCCTTCGTGGTGGTCTATTCGCTGTTCGCGATTCCCATCGCCTCGCTGGCCGACCGCAGCAACCGGCGCAACATCGTGGCGGCGGGCTTCGCCTTCTGGAGCGCGATGACGGCGCTGACCGGGCAGGTAATGAACGGCTGGCAGCTCGCCATCGCCCGCATGCTGATGGGGGCGGGCGAATCGGCCAGCCTCGCGCCCTCCCAGTCCATGATCGCCGACCTCGTCTCCAAGGCGAAGCGGCCGATGGCGCTCTCCATCTTCACCAGCGCCAGCGCGCTCGACAATGTGATCCTGATGCCGGTGATGGCGATCATCGCGGACCTATATGGCTGGCGGGCCGTCTATCATGTGGCGGGCCTTGCCGGCGTGGTGCTGGCGCTGCTGTTCTTCGTGACGGTCAAGGAGCCGCAGCGCCACGGATCGGGCGAAGGAGAGACAGCGGCGCTCACGCTCGCCAAGGTCTCCATGCTGAAGGCGCTGAAGGTGCTCTCGCGCTCGCGGGCCTTCCTCGCGATGATGGCGGGCGCGGCCTTCATGGGCGGCGCGCTCACCGGATCGGGCACCTGGGGCACGGCCTTCCTGGTGCGGGTCCATGGCCTCAGCATCAGCGAGATCGGGGGCATCGTGGGGCCGGCGCGCGGTATATTGGGCGCGCTCGGCATCGTCGGCGCCGGCATCGTGGCGGAGCGGCTGGGGCGGCGCGATTCGCGCTGGCGGATCTGGACGCCTGCCGCCTGCTGCCTGCTGTTCGTGCCAGGCCATCTCATGTTCGTGCTGAGCGATGTGCCGGCGGTGTGGATCAGCGGCCTCGTCATCACCGCGCTGCTGGCGGTCGCCTATCAGGGGCCGATGTATGCGGCCGTGATGAACATCGCCCAGCCGCGCATGCGCTCGGTGGCGGTCGCCATCGTGGTCTTCTCCACCGGCCTGCTCGGGCAGGTGTGCGGCCCGGTTGTCATCGGTTATCTCAACGATGTGCTGCACCCGACGCTGGGCGACGAGGCGATCCGCTATTCGCTGCTGCTGGTCGCGTTCTGCACGAGCGCGGCGGCGGTCTGCTTCATCGTGGCGGCGCGGCTGATCGAGGAGGAAGCGGCGCGGCCGCGGATCGACATCGACGATTGACGCGGGCGTCGCGGCAGGCTGGAGTGGGCGCGCGAAGGAACATAGGAGCGCCGCCCGATGGTCGATCAGGACCCCGCCTATACGCCCGTCCATCTGAGCGCGCGCGACATCCCGCCGCCCGACACGATCAGCCCGGCGGCGCGGGCGCTGCTATCCGCGGGGGCGGCGATGCCCGCCGCCGGCTGGCCCGTGCCGGACGACAAGGCGGCCTGGCGTGAGCGTCTGGCCGCGTCCGATGCCATGTGGAACGAGATGGCCGCCGCGACGCTCGCCACGCTGGATGCCCGCATTGAGACGAAGCGCATTGCCGGCGTGCCCTGCCATGATTGCCTGCCCGCGGGCGGCACGCCGGCGGATGGGCCGATCTATCTCTTCATCCATGGCGGCGCCTTCGTGTTCGGCGGCGGCCCCTTCGCGCAGGTGCAGGGCGCTCGCGCGGCGGCGGCATTCGGCATGCGCACCGTCTCGGTGGATTATCGCATGCCGCCCGACCATCCCTTTCCGGCGGCGCCGGAGGATTGCGTGGCGGTCTATGCTGCGCTGCTGGAGACGGTGGACCCCGCGCGGATCGTGATCGGCGGCAGTTCGGCGGGCGGCAATCTGGCGGCGGCAGCGACGCTCATGGCGCGCGACCGGGGCCTGCCCATGCCGGCCGGCCTTGTCCTGCTGACGCCCGAGGTCGATCTGACCGAAGCCGGCGACACATTCCGCACCAATCGCGACCTGGACGTGATCCTCAAGCATGGCCTGCCCGAGTGCAATGCCCTCTATGCGGGCGGGCACGACCTCACCGATCCCTATCTCTCGCCGCTGTTCGGGGATTTCGCCAAGGGTTTTCCGCCCACTCTGGTGCAGAGCGGCACGCGCGACCTCTTCCTCTCCAACTCCGTGCGGATGCATCGCAAGCTGCGCGCCGCCGGCATCGACGCCGAGTTGCATGTCTGGGAAGCGATGCCGCATGCCGCCTTCGGCATGGGCGACGCACCCGAGCATGACGAGGTGACGGCGGAGGTGGGCCGCTTCATCCGCCGCGTGCTGGGCTGAACCGCGCAGGGTCATTGGCAGGACTGCGCCGGCTCACTATGCCCGGGACTCTTCAAATGAAAGGCGCGGGCGGGACATGAGCGGAAGCGGATCGATGCGGGCAGGCGGGGACGATGCCGGGCTGCCCCCGTTCGAGCAGACGATCAGCGCGATCATGATCGAGGCGAAGGAAGCGGTCATCGCGCCTCTGCGCCCCACGCTGCGGGATCATGACATCACCGAGCCGCAATGGCGCGTGCTGCGTGTGGTGAGGGATCGGGCGCCGACCGACGCGACCGGCATCGCCGAGGTCTGCCTGCTTCACGCGCCCAGCGTTACGCGCATCCTCAAGGATCTGGAGCGGCGCGGGCTGGTGGTGCGCGTGCTGGATGCGAGCGACCGGCGGCGCACGCTGATCTCGCTCTCGCCGGCCGGGCGTGCGCTCGTGGACGAGATCTCGCGGACGATGGTCCGCCTGCTGCGCGACTATGGCGACCGGTTCGGCGCCGACCGGCTGGAGCGGCTGGGGGAGGAGTTGCGGGCGCTCTCGGCAGCGATCAAGGGGCTGGATTAGGCTGGACCGGCGTTCAAGTGTCTGGAACGGCGGCCTTTCAAGCCACTGATGGCGGGACTTTTTTATGCTGACCGGCGGGCTTGTCGGCAGATGTTTATCATGTTAAACAATTTGATCTTTAGGAGGATGGTTCGGGTTGCGCCCCTGTATGTGCGCCCCGCTGAGCAAGAGGCTTGAGGCAATGAAACCCTTCATTCTGCGCGACCTTGTCGACGACCGGCCCGAGGACGGTGTCTTCCGGGTCAACCGCGCGCTGTTCCGCGATCCGGCGCTGTTCGAGCTGGAGATGAAGCATGTGTTCGAGGGCGGCTGGGTGTTCGTCGGCATGGCGACACAGGCGGAGCGGCCGCACGATTATTTCACCAGCTTCATCGGCCGGGTGCCGATCATCGTCAGCCGTGACGAAGAGGGGGTGCTGCGCTGCCTCGTGAATGTCTGCCCGCACAAGGGCGTGCGACTGGTGCAGAAGCTGTGCGGCAATGCCCGCCGCCATGTCTGCCCCTATCATAGCTGGACGTTCGACAGCACGGGCGCCAACAAGAACATCAAATGGCAGAAGAGCGGCTGCTACGCCGCCGGCTTCGACGAGGAGAATCACGATCTGGCGAGCGTCGCGCGGTTCGGCGAATATCGCGGCTTCCTGTTCGCCAGCCTGAATCCCGACGTGCCGAGCCTGGAGGATCATCTGGGCGAGACGCGCAAGCTCATCGATCTGGTGGTGGACAAGAGCCCCGAGGGCGTGGAGCTGGTGCCCGGCCGCGTGGTCTTCACCTATGCGGCCAACTGGAAGATGCAACTCGAGAATTGCTCGGACCAGTATCATTTCACCTCCACCCACCCGAGCTACATCCGCATCCTCGACCAGCGCGCGCGGGAAAAGGTGGACGAGGTGGTGCAGTCTTCGATCGGCGCGGCGGATTTCTGGCAGGAGGATGCGAGCGGCGTCACCGGCGGCACGATGAGCTTCGACCATGGCCATGTGCTCAACTGGGGGGTCATGCCGGTCTCGGCCGCCCTGCCGGAGTTCGAGCATGCCGACGCGCTGGCGCAGCGCCATGGCGTCGCCAAGCGCAACTGGATGTTCAACATGCGCAACCTGACGATCTTCCCCAATCTCCAGCTCGCCGACAATGCCTCCAGCCAGATGCGCGTCATCCGTCCGCTCGGCGCCGGCCTCACCGAGATGCAGACCTGGTGCATCGCCCCGCGCGGCGAGAGCGCGCAGGCGCGGGCCTTCCGCATCCGGCAATATGAGGATTTCTTCAATCCCACGGGCATGGCCACGCCCGACGACACGGTCTGCTACGAGGAAGCGCAGCTCGGCATGGCCGAGCAGGAGCGGCCCTGGCTGCAAGGTCATGCGCGCGGCCTGACAGCGTCCGTCGAGGGCGGCAACGACTATGCCGACATGATCGAGCTGAAGCCCGCGCGCAGCGTGCTGGCCGATGCGCAGCTGTGCGACGAGAGCCTGTTCGGCAGCTATTATCGCGCCTGGGCGCAGCGCATGGCGGAGGTGCTGGCATGAGCGGCCCGCTTGGCACCGCGGACGTGGCGGCGCTGCTCTATCGCGAGGCGCTGCTGCTCGACCGGCTGGATTTCGATCCCTGGCTGGCGCTCTACACGCCCGATTGCCTGTTCTGGATGCCGGCCTGGCGCGACGACGGCACGCAGACCGAGGATCCCGACCGGGAGCTCTCGCTCATCTATTATCGCGGCCGGCGCAATCTGGAGGATCGCGTGCAGCGCATCCGCTCCGGCTTCTCGGTCGCCTCGGCGGTGATGCCGCGCGCGGCGCATATGGTCGGCAATGTGCTGAGCGAACCGGTGGACGAGGCGACGGTGCGGGCGGAGTCCTCCTTCATCGTCCATGTGCAGGATGTGCGCAGCAACCGTGCCCACGCCTATTTCGGGCGCTACGAGCATGAGCTGGTGCGCCGCGAGGACGGCTGGAAGATCTCGCGCAAGGTCATCCGGCTGATGAACGACGTCGTGCCGACCATGCTCGACATCTACGGCGTGTGAGGGAAGGGGACCGATGCCGACAATCCGATCCATGCCGCATGTCGCCCCCCATGTCGCTATCGTGGGCGCGGGTGCGATGGGCTGCCTGTTCGCGGCCCGGCTGGCCGAGCAGGGCGCGCGCGTCACGTTGGTCGATGTCGACCGCGCGCGCCTCGAGACGCTCGCGCGCGAGGGCATCGCGCTGACCGACGACGCAGGCACGCGCACGCTGCCAGTCGCGGCGTCACTGGCGGACGAGCTTGCCGGGCCGGTCGACCTGCTGCTGCTCTTCACCAAGGGGATGCACAGCGCCGCGGCGATCCGCTCGGTCGCGCATCTGGCGGAGGCCCGCCCGGTCGCACTCACATTGCAGAACGGCATCGGCAATGCCGAGCTGCTGGCCGAGGGCTTCGGCGCCGACCGGGTGCTGATGGGCACGGCCCATATCCCGGCCGATCTCACCGGCCCCGCCGCCGTGCTGACCCATGGCTTCGGCCATCTGGAGCTGGGCGGCTTCACCCCCGCCGCGCACGAACTGGCGCCGCCGGTCGTGGCGCTGCTGGAGCAGGCCGGCTTCGGCGCCAGCCTTGCCGGCGACGTGAACGCGGCGGTCTGGGAGAAGGTCGCTTTCAACGCCGCGCTCAATGCGTTGGGCATGATCTGCGAGGTGCCCAATGCCGGCGTGGACAATGCGCCCGGCCGGCGCATCGCGCTGCGGGTGGTGGACGAGACCGTGGCCGTGGCCGCCGCCGCCGGCATCGCCATCGACGGCGCGCGGATCGCCGCGACGGTCGATCAGGCCCTGCGCGAGCATGCCCATCACAAGGCCTCGATGCTGCAGGACCGCGAGCATGGCCGGCGGACCGAGATCGAGACCATCAACGGCGCCATCGCCCGCGAAGGTGCCCGTCTCGGCGTGCCCACGCCGGTGTGCGACACGCTGAGCGACCTGGTGCGGGTGATCGAGCTGAAGGCGGCGGGCTGACGCTCGCGCTGAGCGGCTCGGCTATCCCGATTCCGCATGGGCCGTCATGCGGCTGTCCCGCTCGGGGATCGCCGGTCCGCGCGCCGGTTGCATGGCGACCGCTTCGCCGATGAGCAGCAGCGTCGGGTCGTCCTGCCCGATCGTGTGCACCAGGAAGGACAAGGCATCGAGCCGCCCGCGCAACAGGCGCTCGTCCGGCCGTGACACATTCACTGCGACGATGACCGGCGTTGCCGGATCGCGCCCCGCGGCGATGAGGTTGCGGGCAATGTCCGGCGCGGCGGCCCGGCCCATATAGATGGCGAGGGTCGTCGCACCCGATGCAAGCGTCGTCCAGTCGAGATCGAGTGGTTCGCCGCCGCGTGCATGAGCCGTGAGGACGGTCAGCAGCCGCGCCTCGCCGCGGAGCGTGAGCGAAGCGAGGCCGCTTGCCGCCGCCGCGCTCGCCGCCGTGATGCCGGGGCAGATGCGCACCCGCACGCCATGCGCGGCGCAGGCGGCCAGTTCCTCGGCGGCGCGCCCGAAGATGGAAGGATCGCCGCCCTTGAGCCGCACCACGCGGCGACCGGCCAGCGCCGCCTTGACGATCAGCGCGTCGATCGTTTCCTGCGGCTTGCTGTGGCGCCCGGAGCGCTTGCCGACGCCGATCCGCTCGGCCTGCGACGCGAGGTCCAATATGCCCTCGCCGACCAGCGCGTCGTGGAAGACGATGTCGGCGGCGCGCAGCAGCCGCTCGGCCTTGCGGGTGAGCAGCTCCGGGTCGCCGGGGCCGGCGCCGACCAGCCAGACGGTTCCCGGCATGAAATCCTCAACCATGGGCAGTCTCCTTGCTTTCGTCGGCGATGATTCGGGCGAGGGCAGGGCGGCAGGAGCCGCAATTGGTGCCGGCGCCGAGCGCAGCGCCGATGGCCGCGACATCGACCAGCTTCTGCCCGCGAATGGCCGCGGTGATGGCGTGCAGGCCGATGCCGAAGCAGGTGCAGACGATCGGGCCGAGGTCGACCTGCGCGCCCGGCGCGCGCCCGGCCAGCACCTGCGGCCCCTGCGGCTGGGCAAGCTGCGCGATCAGCCAGTCGCGCGCCGGGAGCATGCCCGTGCGCGTGAGGAACAGCACCGCCGCCAGCCGCCCCTCGCGCAGGATGGCGACGCGCCGGGTGCCGCGCGCGGGATCGCTGGCCTCGATGCGCTGGCCGCGCGGCAGGGCGGCGTCCAGTGCCGCGGGATCGCCGGCGCCGGCCAACTCGAACAGCACGCCGCCAGGCACCGCCACGCGCGTTGCCCAGAGGCAGTCCGGCGCAGCGCCCGCGCCATGCACGATGAGAAAACCCCGCCAGTCGACGGCGACCGGCGCAACTCGCGCCGGCGTCATCTTGAAGCCGGGCTGGCCGCTGTGTGGATCGACCAGCGGGCGCGGCAGCAGGCCGGTGCGCCCGCCGCTCGACTGGCGGTCGGTCCAGTGGATCGGCGTGAAGACCTCGCCCCGGCGCTGGCGCGGTTCGTGCAGCACGCGGAACAGGCTCTCGCCCAGCGGGGTCTCGACGCGGGCGAGTGCGCCGTTTTCCAGGCCGAATGCGGCGGCATCGGCGGGGTGTATCTCGACCAGCGGCTCCTCGCGATGACGCGCGAGCTTCGGGCTGAGGCCGGTGCGCGTCATCGTGTGCCACTGGTCGCGATAGCGGCCGGTGTTGAGCGTCATCGGCCAGTCGCGCAGCGTCGCCTCGGGCTGGCGCTGCGTCACAGGGACGAGCCGCGCCTTGCCGTCGGGCGTGGGGAAGCGCCCGTCGGCGAAGGGCCGGCCGCCCCATGAGAAGGGCGTCATCGCGTCATAGTCCGGATTGCCGATCGCGGCTTTGTCGCGCAGGTCGAGCAGGCGGGCGCCGTCATTGCGATAGGCGGTGAGGCGGGCATGCTCGCGCCAGATCTCGGCCGAGCGCTCATAGCCGAAGGCCGTGCGCCAGCCCATGCGCCGGGCGACTTCCTTGACGATCCACCAGTCCGGCCGCGCCTCGCCGGGCGGCGGCAGCACGGCGCGCTGGCGGCTGATGCGGCGCTCGCTGTTGGTGACGGTGCCGTCCTTCTCGCCCCAGGCGGCGGCGGGCAGGCGGACATGGGCGTGGCGGCTCGTGTCGGTGTCGGCGATGACGTCCGAGACGACGAGGAAGGGGCAGGCGGCCAGCGCCTCGCGCACGCGGCCGGCATCGGGCAGGGAGACGGCGGGATTGGTGGCCATCACCCAGAGCGCCTTGATACGCCCTTCGCCGAGCGCGCGGAACAGGTCGACCGCTTTCAGCCCCGGCCGGGTCGCCATGCGCTCGGCGGCCCAGAAGCGGCCGACATCGGCCACGTCCTGCGCGCCGAAGCCGCGATGCGCGGCGAGTGTGGAGGCAAGGCCGCCCACCTCGCGGCCGCCCATCGCATTGGGCTGGCCGGTGATGGAGAAGGGCGCGGCGCCCGGCTTGCCGATGCGGCCGGTGGCGAGGTGGACGTTGATGATGGCATTGACCTGATCGGTGCCGCGGATCGACTGGTTGATGCCTTGGCTGAACAGGGTGACGGTGCGCGGCGTCGCCACGAACAGATCGTAGAAGCGCTGCAGATCGGCGGGCGGCAGGTCGCAGGTGCGGGCGATGCTCCACAGGTCGTGGTCGACATCGAGCGCATCCCAGACATCGGGCGGGGCGGCGACGTGGCGCGCCAGATAATCCCGGTCCAGCGCGCCCTCGCGGCGGCAATGGGCGAGCAGGCCGTTCATCAGCGCCACGTCCGTGCCTGGGCGGATCGCCAGGTGCAGGTCGGCCTCCTCGCAGGTCTCGGTGCGGCGTGGGTCGATGACGACCAGCTTCGTGCCGCGCGCGGCGCGGGCAGCCATGATGCGCTGGTAGACGATGGGGTGGCACCAGGCGGTGTTGGAGCCGACCAGCACGACGAGATCGGCCGCGTCGAGATCGTCATAGCTGGCCGGGACCACGTCCTCGCCGAAGGCGCGCTGGTGGCCGGCCACCGCGCTCGACATGCACAGCCGCGAATTGGTGTCGATATTGGCCGAGCCGATGAAGCCCTTCATCAGCTTGTTGGCGACATAATAATCCTCGGTGAGGAGCTGGCCGGAGACGTAGAAGGCGACGCTGTCCGGCCCGTGCCGCGCGATCGTCTCGCGGAAGCGCCGCGCAACGAGATCGAGCGCCTTGTCCCAGCTTGCCCGCCGGCGCCCGATCATCGGGTGGAGCAGCCGGCCCTCCAGCCCCATGGTTTCGCCCAGATGCGTGCCCTTGGAGCAGAGACGCCCGGCATTGGCGGGGTGATCGGGATCGCCCCTGATCTCGACGCCGCGTCCGCCCGTGGGGCGGGCGAGGATGCCGCAGCCCACGCCGCAATAGGCACAGGTGGTGCGAACGTCGCTCATCGCCCCTCCTCTTCAGAGGAAGCGGCGGGGGTGGTGCTGGTCCGGTCGGATGATCGCCGTGCGAGCGATGCGGGCGCATCGCCACCACCCCCAACCCCTCCTCTGAAGAGGAGGGGAGCCGTAACCACCACTATCATCCTCACGCCGCCGCCTTCAGTGTGCTGGCGCGGCAGATCAGCACCCGGCCGCCGTCGATCTTCACGGGGATCGTCGGCGTGCAGCCCTTGTCCTCGCCCTGCGCCTGGCCGGTGGCGAGCGCGATGGACCAGTTGTGCAGCGGACAGGCGACGCTATGGCCATGCACGATGCCCTGGCTCAGCGGGCCGCCTTTGTGCGGGCAGCGGTTGAGCAGGGCGAACAGCTTGCCGTCGCCGGTGCGGAACACGGCGATCTCCTCGCCCCCCTCAACCGGCACGGTGCGGCTGCCGCGCGCGGGAATCTCATGTGCCCAGCCGATGTCGAGCCACTCGCCGATCATGCCATTTCCTCCATGCTGACGGGCTTGAACTGCGCCATGTGCGCATGCTGCTCGCTCGCGCCGCCGGCGGCGCGCTGCGCCCAGGGGTCCTCCTGACTGAAGCTCTGCGAATGGAGGAAGCGCGCGCGCAGCGCCTCGCGGCCGATGCCGTCATCGACGATGCGCGCCTTCACATGGTCGATGCCGACCCGCTCGACCCAGGGAGCGGTGCGCTCCAGATAGCGGGCTTCCTCGCGGTAGAGCTGGATGAAGGCGGCGCAGTAATCCAGCGCCTCCTGCTCGGTCGCCACCTTGCAGAGCAGGTCGGTGGCGCGGACATGGATGCCGCCATTGCCGGCGACATGCAGCTCATAGCCGGAATCCACGCAGACCACGCCGAAATCCTTGATGGTCGCCTCGGCGCAGTTGCGCGGGCAGCCGGAGACGGCGATCTTGAACTTGTGGGGCATCCACGAGCCCCAACTCATCTGCTCGATCCGCACGCCGAGGCCGGTCGAATCCTGCGTGCCGAAGCGGCACCATTCGCTGCCCACGCAGGTCTTCACCGTGCGCAGCGCCTTGCCATAGGCATGGCCCGAGACCATGCCGGCGGCGTTGAGGTCGGCCCAGACGGCGGGCAGGTCCTCCTTGCGGATGCCGAAGATGTCGAGCCGCTGGCCGCCGGTCACCTTGATCATCGGCGCGTTGTATTTCTCGACCACATCGGCGATGGCGCGCAGCTCGCGCGGACTGGTGAGGCCGCCCCACATGCGCGGCACGACCGAATAGGTGCCGTCCTTCTGGATGTTGGCATGCAGCCGCTCGTTGACGAAGCGGCTCTGCTGGTCGTCGACATAGTCACCCGGCCAGGCGCAGAGCAGATAGTAATTGAGCGCGGGGCGGCAGGAGGCGCAGCCGTCCGGCGTCGTCCAGTGCAGCCTCTGCATCACCTCGGGGATCGACGTCATGCCTTGCGCCACGATCTCGCGCCGCACATCGTCATGGGTGAAGCTGGTGCAGGGGCACATGGTCTTGGGGCCGGTCTGCACCTCGTCGCCCAGCGTCAGGACCAGCAGGCTCTCGACGAGGCTGGTGCAGGAGCCGCAGCTCGCCGATGCCTTGCAGGCGCCGCGCACCGCATCGAGGCTGCGCGCGCCCTTTGCGATGCAGGAGACGACCTGGCCTTTGCTGACGCCGTTGCAGCCGCAGATCTCGGCATCGTCCGAGAGCGCCGCAACGGCCGCCTTAGGGTCCGCCTGCCCACCTCCCGAGGCGAAGGCCTGGCCGAAGATGAGGGACTCGCGCAGCCCGGCGACGCTCTCGCCTTTCCTGAGCAGGTCGAAATACCAGCTGCCGTCCGCGGTATCGCCATAGAGCACGGCGCCGATGATGCGATCCTCCTGGAGGACGAGGCGCTTGTAGACGCCCCGGCTGGCGTCGCGCAGGACGATGTCCTCGCAGCCTGCCCCGGCGCCGGAGAAGTCCCCGGCGGAAAAGACGTCGAGGCCGGCAACCTTGAGCTTGGTCGAGGTGACGGAGCCGCGATAGGGGTTGGCGCGCCCGGTCAGGCCGTCCGCGAGGCTGCGGCACATGTCCCACAGCGGCGCGACGAGGCCGTAGACCTGCCCGTCATGCTCCACGCATTCGCCGACCGCGAGGATGGCGGGATCGGACGTGACCATATGATCGTCGACCCTGATGCCGCGCCCGACCTCCAGCCCGGCCGCGCGGGCCAGCGCCACGGACGGCCGGATGCCGACCGCCATGACGACGAGGCTCGCCGGAATCTCGCGCCCGTCCTTGAGGCGCACGCCCTCGACCTGGCCGTCGCCGTAGATTTCCGCGGTGTCGGCGCCGGTGAGGATGGTCTGGCCGCGCGCTTCCAGCGCCGTCTTGAGCAGCCAGCCGGCCGCCTCGTCGAGTTGCCGCTCCATGAGCGTACCGGGCAGGTGCAGCACTGTCACCTTCATGCCGCGCAGGGTGAGGCCATGCGCTGCTTCCAGGCCCAGCAGGCCGCCGCCGATCACCACCGCGCTGCCGCCGCCCTGCGCCTTGCCTGCTTCCGCAGCCATCAGCATGGCGTCGACATCCTTCATGTCGCGGAAGCTGATGACGCCGGGCAGGTCGTTGCCGGGCACGGGGATGATGAACGGGTCCGAACCCGTGGCGATCAGCAGCCGGTCATAGCCGACTGTGCGGCCGGCGCGGCTGGTGACGGTCCTCGCGGCCCGGTCGATCGCGGTGACCGGATCGCCGGCGATCAGCTCGATGCCGCTATCGCGATACCAGTCGGGGCCGTTGATGAGGATGTCATCGAAGCTCTTCTCGCCCGCGAGCACCGGCGAGAGCATGATGCGGTTGTAGTTCACATGCGGCTCGGCGCCGAAGATGGTGATGCGGTAGCGCGCCGGATCGCGCGCCAGCAACTCCTCGATCGCGCGGCAGCCGGCCATGCCGTTGCCGATCAGGACGAGATGCTCGCGCGGCGCGGCGGCGCTCCGGGATGCGCTCTCGGCCCCCACGGCCTGCGCTTCGCCGGCCCGATACTCCTGGAAGTCCATGTTCCATGCTCCAAAACGAAAAAGCCGCCATCCGGGCTCCGGTCTTTAAGAACCGAAGCCTGGATGGCGGCTTTGCCATCATCTTGCGCCTTGCCGGCCCGTCAGCGGGCACGTCGCGGCTATGAATCCGAAAGAGCGACCTTGCTCTTCTGCACTGCAACATGACGGGAATCGCCGGCGCGTGCAAGCGATTCCCGCACGAATTTTCAGACGCGGGCGCGCGTGTCCCACCGCGTCCGCCACTTGCCCTTGACCAGCGTGATGCCAGCCAGCGCCAGCAGGGAGAGCCCGGCGAAGATCAGGAAGCCCGAAGCGAAGCTGCCGGTGAACTGCCGCGCGAAGCCGAGCGAGGAAGCGAGATAGAAGCCGCCCACGCCACCCGCCATGCCGACCAGCCCGGTCATGATGCCGATCTCGCTCTGGAAGCGCTGCGGCACGAGCTGGAAGACCGCGCCATTGCCCGTGCCGAGCGCCAGCATGGCAACGACGAACAGCGAGAGCGCCCCCGTCAGGGTCGACGCCATGCCGACGCCGGCGAGCGCGACCGCCGCGACCGTGAACACCATGGTCAGCGTCCTGACGCCGCCGATCCGGTCCGCCAGCGCGCCGCCCATCGGCCGCACCAGCGATCCGGCGAAGACGCAGGCGGCGGTGCAGTAGCCCGCGAGGATGGTGGTCAGGCCGAATGCGTCCGTGAAATAGATGGTGAGCGAGGAGGCGAGGCCCGAGAAGCCGCCGAAGGTCACCGCATAGAAGGCCATGAGCCACCAGCCGTCCGCTGTTCGCAGCGGCTGGAAATAGTCCATGATGCGCTTGGGCGCGGGCTGATCGTGCGCATCCCTGGCCATGACAATATAGGCGATGAAGACGATCGCCAGCGGGATGCAGGCGAGGCCGAGCACGGCGTTCCAGCCGAACAGCCGGGCGAGCGTCGGCGCGAACAGCGAGGCCAGCACCGTGCCTGAATTGCCCATGCCGGCGAGGCCCATCGCCTTGCCCTGATGCTCGGGCGGATACCAGCGGCTCGCCAGCGGCAGCGCGATGGCGAAGCTGGCCCCGGCGAAGCCGAGGATGACGCCGAGCGCCAGCGTGCCCCCGAAGCTGTCGATGCCCATCGCCCATGCGGCGAGCAGGCCGGCGATGACGATGATCTGGCTGATCGCCCCGGCGCGCTTGGGGCCAATGCGGTCGACCAGCAGACCGTTCACCACGCGCAGCAGCGCGCCCATCAGCGTCGGCGTCGCGACCATCAGGCCCTGCTCGGCCGGGGTCAGCGACAGCGTCCGGGCGATGTCCGGCGCCAGCGGCCCGAGCAGCACCCAGACCATGAAGGCGAGATCGAAATAGAGGAAGGCGGCTATCAGCGTCGGCCTATGGCCCGCGCGCCAGAAACTGCTTGTGCCGGACGGCGCGCCGGTCGCGTCGATGCCGTCCATGTCGCCGATGATGGTGGCCATGTCACGTCCCCCTGATGGGCGGTGAAACGAAAAAAAGCCGCTTGGCGGACACGCGCACACGAGAGTGCGCCTGTCCGGCCAGCGGCTTTGCTGCGAAAATCGGGAGGACAGCCCGGGCTCCGTCCGTGGAGCGCGCTGTCCGAAAGGGTCACGCCTCGTCGCGCGACCGGCCGACTATCTCGTGATTCGGTTCATGTTGCAAGGCACAATTTTCAGGCGCCGGCGGAAGGCCCGAAGCTTGCCAGATACTCCTCGATCCGCTCGGGATCGAAGGCGCGTCCGTCGAAGAAGCGATCCGGCCCCAGGGTGATCGACCCTCGGGGCGCGCCGATGGGGAGAGGGGCGGCGACCGCGCCCTCCACCTTCATGCTGGCGCCGGGCATGGGCAGGTCGCTGTCCGCCAGAGCGCGGCGATAGACGTCCGGCCGGAACACCGCTGCGGCGCGGGCGCGGGCGTCGTCGCTCGGCTTCACCATCTTCCAGCGCACCAGCTGGGAATAGATCCACAGCGCCTGGCTGCGCCATGGGAAGGGCGTCGCCTCGCGCGCGAACAGCATGAAATCGGGCAGCGAAACAGGCGCCTCGCCGGCGCGGGGCACGATCCGCCCGGCCAGCGCCCGCTCGATCAGCGCGGCCGGCTGGCCGACATGGGCGGGATCGGCGAGCAGCAGCGCCAGCTCGGCGCGATTGGCCGGGTCGTCGCACCAAAGGGCGGCCTTGGCGAGGGCGCGGACGAGCGCGTCGACCGTTTCGGGGTGGGCGTCCATCCAGTCCGCGCGGAAGGCGAGGACCTTCTCGACCCCGCGCTGCCACAGCCGCTCGCTCGCCGCCACCGCCTCGGCGAGGCCGGCGTCGATCGCCGCGCTGCCCCATGGCTCGCCGGCAGTGAAGCCGTCGATCTCCCCGGTGCGCATCGCCTCGACCATGAGCGAGGGCGGCAGCACCCGCAGCACCACGTCGCGGTCCGGATCGATGCCGGCGCTCGCCAGGAAGTAGCGCAGGATCAGCGCATGGCTGGAGAAGCGATGCACCACGCCGATGATCGGCTTGCGATGATGCAGGCCGATGGCGGCGGCGAAATCATGGGCCGTGGCCAGCGGATCGCCGAGCCGGGCGGTCGCGTCCGGCTCAAGCGCGGCGGCGAAGTCCGGCGCCATCACCAGCAGATTGCCGTTGACGTTGAGCTTGCAGGGCGCGGCGAGCGCGCAGGGCTGCTGGCTGAGGCCGAGCGTCACGGCGACGGCGAGCGGCGCCAGCATGTGCGCGGCCTGCACCTGGCCGTAGACGAGGCGGTCGCGCAGAGTCGCCCAGCTCGTGTCGCGCAGCAGCTCGAGCGCGATGCCCTCGGCCTGCGCAAAGCCCTTCTCCCGCGCGGCGACGAGCACGGCAGCGTCAGTCAGGCCCAGGAATGCGATGCGGATCGGTGTCACGACGTCCCCCCCAGCAAGTCGCTCGCGGTGATGAGCGCGGCGGCGATCTCGACCATCTTCTTGCCCTGGTTCATGGCGGTGGTGCGCAGCAGCGCATAGGCGTCCGGCTCGGAGAGACCGCGTGTGGCCATCAGGATCGCCTTGGCGCGGTCGATGGTCTTGCGGTCGGCAAGCTGGGTGCGGGCCTCCTCCAGCTCGGCCTGCATGCGCGCAAAGGCATTGAAGCGGCGGATGGCAAGGTCGAGGATCGGCTTCACGCGCTCCTTGCGCAGGCCGTCGACCACATAGGCGGAGATGCCGGCATCGATCGCCGCGGCGGTCGCATCGGCCTCGCTCTGGTCGACGAACATGGCGATCGGCCGGGCCAGCGCCCGGCTGACGGCCAGCATTTCCTCCAGCGTGTCGCGGCTCGGATTGCCCAGGTCCATGAGCACGACGTCGGGCGCCATGCGCTCCAGCCGTGCCACGAAGGCCCCGCGCGGCGGCATGACATGGATGTCGTCATAGCCGGCCTCGCGCAGCCCTTCCTCAAGGACTGACGCCCGCGCCCCGCTGTCATCGATGATGACGATTCTCAACACCCATCCTTTTCGCACCTGCAGCATGCATGGCGGTGGCGAAGCGAAAGGTCAAATCGGACCTGCGCGCCAACCTCATCCTCGGGTCCGAGCGGAGCGGCAGCTCGATGCCCGGATCGAGGCCGAGACCCACAGTCTGCTTGCCTATCATGAAGACCATGGCTTCGACGCTCCCGCGCCTGAAAACCGATTGACCGCAATCTGTCGCCACCGAGCGCACCACTGGAAAACTATGGTCGGTCGGGCTATGCCGGCCCGTCATGCCTCGCAAGTTCGGAGGGCTTAGTGGGAGGAGTCGCGCATTTTTCGACAAGATCGGAGAGCCCCTCCGAGCGCTTGAAGATTTGGAACGAGCTTGCGAACGCCAACTGGAAAGGCGTGACCGTGGCGGCTCGTTCGGAGAATTTCGAGGGTTCGCTTACGCATGTCGGTTTGAAGGACGTGCAATATGCATGTGTGCGGTCCTCGCAGGCCCATCTCGCGCGGACGGGGCAGGATCATGACCGCGCCCGGATCACGCTCCATTATCAGAAGCACGGGACGAGCTGCAACCGCAGCGGATCGCTGGAGTCCGTGCAGAAGGCCGGCGACGTAGCGATCTTCCGGTCGAGTGACGATTATGGGATAGAATTGTCCGACGACAACACCATGTTCGTCGCCGACTTCGAGGCATGTCTGGTCACGGACCGTTCCGGGGATCTCGCTATTCCCAGCGGGACCTGTCTTTCCGCGCGGGATCGCCCAACCCGCCTGCTTGGGGCCTTGATGGATGGCCTGCTCTCGGTCGACCAGACGCTGGACATGGATGCGGCTGGCATTGTCGAGACGAGCTTCATCGAACTGCTCGCGCTCCTGATCGGTCAACCGGTCGCGGAGTGCGCCGGATATGCCAGTCTCTACCGCCGGTCGATCCACCTGATCGATGACAGATTGCGTGATCCGGAGCTGCGCACGGGGCTGGTGGCTGCCGAACTGTCGGTCTCGGAACGTGCCATTCAGCATGCCTTCGCGTCGAAGGGTGAGACACCGACCGGCGTGATCCTCGGCAAGCGGCTCGATCTTGCCGCCCGGGAACTGCGACGGGACAAAAGCCGCAGCATCACCGACATCGCGTTCAATGCAGGCCTGTCGAGCTCCTCCTACTTCTCGCGTTGCTTTCGTGCCCGCTTCGGCGTGACGCCGCGCCAGTATCGCTACGGCAGGGCGACTTCGCGAGAGTGACATTCGTCTTCGTCACCGTGAAAGATCGACGATAGGAAATCCGGTAGGCGTCCCCGAGATGCGATGGAAATCGCAAGGAGGGGAGCATATGGATCGCCGCGCATTCAACAAGCTGCTGGGAGGCCTTGCCGCGGCAAGCGCCGTGCCCGCTCGTCTTTCGGCCGCTCCGTCGGGCCGGATCCGCCGCATCGCGACGGAAGAAGCCTTCACCATCCCGGATCATGTCGCCGCGATGCGTGCGCTTGCTGCGGGGGACTCGCGTTCGCCGATGTCCATTTCCTCGATGAACCGGGCAGCCTCGTCCATTTCCTCATAGGGATAGTCGATCGCGAACATCACCCGTTCGGGACCGAGGACGGTCAGGCAATATTTCAGCACCTCGGGCGAGAAGAGCCCGCTGGTCGTGATGGTGAAGTTCGACTTGAAATATTCGCTCGGCAATCTGGCCAGCCGGGTTGGAACCATGGCCTGCCGCGCCACATGCCGGCGGTCTATCCGGCTGAGCCAATAGGGCAGGCCTTCCCCGCCATGGCCCAGCACGATCTGGAGCCGGGGGAAGCGATCAAACAGGCCGGACATGATCATGCGCAGGGCATGCAGGCCCGTTTCGGCCTGATAGCCCCAGATCGCCGCTTCCAGCCGATGCGGCCGGTAAGGCTCCGCCATGGCCGGCGAAGGCGCGCGCGGATGCAGGTAGATCGCGCTATCCAGCGCTTCGGCTGCTTCGAACAGCGGCCAGAATTTCTGGTCGTCCAGATATTCGCCATTGGTATGCGAATTGATGATGAACCCGTTCAATCCCAGCGAACGGCGCGCGCGCTCCATCTCCTTGACGGAAGCAGGCACATCCTGCGGCGCGATCGTTGCAAGCCCTGCGAAGCGGGTTGGATGCCGGCCGACGATGTCGCGCAGCACGTCATTGGCCTGCGCCGCCATCGCCACGGCGTCGGGCGGCGCCAGCATCTGGACGCCCGGCGAGGTCAGTGACAGCAGCTGCATGTCGATGCCGTTGCGATCCATCTCGGCCAGGCGGATCTGCTCGACGTCGAGCAGGCGGGGCAGCAGCTTTTCGCCGAAGCGAGCCGCCTGCGGCCGCGACGCTGGCCGAGGACCAGAACACGCCCATCTATGCCAATGGCATGCTCTGCACCTGCTCGCCGGCCAACACCGTCAATGCACTGGATGCGCAGACGGGCAAGCCGGTGTGGACCTACAAGGCGCAGAGCAATGCGCCGATCTGGCAGCGCTGCCGGGGCGTGACCTATTATGAACCGCAATCGATCGCGCGGGATGACATTCAGGCCAGTTGCAAGGCGCGGATCGTGATGAACGCCATCGACGGCCGGCTGATCGAGCTGGACGCCGCCACCGGCAAGCCCTGCGCCCGGTTCGGCGAAAACGGCGTCGTCAATCTCAATGCCCATATCGGCGAGACGCCGCCGGGCATGTATATCCCGACCTCCGCGCCGACCGTCATCAACGATCTGATCGTCGTGGGAGGCTGGATCTTCGACGGCCAGAAAGTGGGCGAGCCTTCTGGCGTCGTGCGGGCCTTCGACGCGCGCACCGGCGATCTCGTCTGGGCCTGGGACATGGGCAATCCGGCCATCACCAAACAGCCGCCGGAGGGGCAAACCTACACGCTCGGGACCCCCAATGTCTGGTCCACCCCGGCCTATGATCTGAAGCTGGGGCTGATCTATCTGCCCACCGGCAATGCCACGCCGGACTTCTGGGGCGCCCATCGGCGTCCGTTCGACGAGCGCTATGCCTCGTCGGTCGTGGCGCTGGATATCGCCACGGGCCGGGAGCGCTGGCATTTCCAGACGGTCCATCATGATCTGTGGGATTATGACGTCCCCGCCCAGCCGGCGCTCTATGACGTGCCGGACGGGAAGGGCGGCAGGGTCCCGGCGCTGATCCAGGTCACCAAGCAGGGCCAGATCTATGTGCTCGACCGGCGGAGTGGCAGACCCGTCACGAAAGTGGTCGAGCGGCCGGTGCCGCAGGGCGCGGCGGCGGGCGATTGGCTTTCGCCGACCCAGCCCTTTTCCGTCGGCATGCCGCAACTCGGCGTGGAGGATCTCACCGAGGCGAAGATGTGGGGCGTGAGCCTGTTCGACCAGCTCTATTGCCGCATCCGCTTTCGTTCCATGAGTTACAGCGGCATGTATACGCCGCCCGGCACGGATCGCACGCTGCAATATCCCAGCCCCTTCGGCGGCATGAACTGGGGTTCGGCGGCCATTGACGAGAGCCGCGGCATATTGATCGTCAATGACATGCGCATCCCCCGCTATGTGCAGCTCATCCCGCGCGCCGTGGCAGACCGGATGAAGGGCGGCATCCATGGCGCGGGCATCTTCGCGCAGGCCGGCACGCCCTTCGCCATCGAGACGGATAATGTGATGTCGCCGCTCGGCATCCCCTGTTCGCAGCCGCCCTATGGCACGATGACCGGTATCGATCTGGCGACGAAGAAGATCGTCTGGCAGGTGCCGATGGGTACGGTGCAGGACACCTATCTGTTCGGCAAGCTGCGGGTCGGACTGCCCTTGCCGATCGGTATGCCGACGCTGGGTGGTGCCCTCGCGACGGCGAGCGGCATCACCTTCTATGCGGGAACGCAGGATTTCCATCTGCGTGCGCTCGACACCACCACCGGCCGCGAATTGTGGAAGGCCCGCCTGCCCGTCGGTGCGCAGGCGACCCCGATGAGCTATGTGGCGCCCAACGGAAAGCAATATATCGTCGTCTCGGCTGGCGGCGCGCGGGAATCCCCGATCCGCGGCAGCAAGGTCATCGCGTTCGCCTTGCCCGACTGAGCATGAGCTGAAAGGAGAGCGCCGGCATGAGAGTCCTGGTCCCGGTGAAGCGGGTGCTTACAGGACGAAGGTGCCCCCATCTTCCAGATCGCCGACCTCTTCAAGGCTGTGCCGGCACTCACCGAAAAGCTGTAGATGGAGCGATATGTGTCGGCGCTGTGCGTCATTCCACATCCCTGGCGCATCGGAATCCGATGTGCGAGGTGGAGGTATCGATGGTCTGTGGATATCGGGCGGCCGGGCGATAGCGCTGGCAGTAATTGTCGGCGCACAGGTGGGAACCGCCCTTGAGCACCTTGCGGCCGAACATGAAGCCCGGATCGCCGGGGTCCTTGCTCGCCTCCTCGGTGCCGCCGCGCGGATTGCGCGGGATGCAGCAGGGCTTGTCCGCCGGCATCGGATGGCGATCCTGATACCAGTCGGATGTCCATTCCCAGACATTGCCGATCATGTCGTAGAGGCCATGGCCGTTGGGCGGATAGCTGCGCACCGGCGAGGTGCGCTCATAGCCGTCGTCCAGGCTGTTGTGATGCGGGAAGCGGCCCTGCCAGTAATTGGCGAGCATCCGGCCTTCGGGGGCGAGATCGTCGCCCCAGGCATAGGCCTTGCCGTCCAGCCCGCCCCGCGCAGCGAACTCCCATTCCGCCTCGGTCGGCAGGCGCTTGCCGGCCCAGTCGGCATAGGCCTGCGCATCGGCATGGGAGACATGGACGACCGGATGATCCTCCAGTCCTGCGATACTGCTCCGCGGCCCCCATGGATGGCGCCAGTCGGTACCGAAGGAGAAGTGCCACCAGGTGAGGGGATTGGTCGGCGGCACGGGATGGCCGGGCTTGACGAACAGCGACGAGCCCGCGCGCAGCATGGCGGGATCGATGCCGGGATAAAGGGCCGGATCGGGCGCGATCTCCGCCTGGGTGACATGGCCTGTCGCGTCGACGAAGGCCGCGAAGGCGCGATTGGTGACCGGCGTCACGTCGATCGCGAACGCATCGACATGGACCTCGCGCTCGGGGCCTTCCTCCGGATAATGATGCGCCGATCCCATCCGGAACCGGCCACCGGAAAGCTCGATCATGCCCGCGTCATTCATCTGCCGATGCCTGCCGCTCACCATCCAGCAGATCGAGCGTGACGGTGTCAATCGCTCCGGTGAAGGGCACGGCCGGCGCGATGTCCGGCGCCACGGTGTCGAAGCTCCAGCCGATCGTGCCATTGTCGGGAATGAGCACCGGCACGATGTGCGGGATGGCGACCGTGCCGGCCGCCGTGCCGTCGATCGCGAGCGTCGCGTGACCGCCCCGTCCGGCTTCATCCTTCAGCACCGTCAGCACGATATCGTGGCGGCCGGGCGTCAACCCGGCAGGGGCCTCGATATGGACCAGATCCTCCGGCGCATCCGATGCCTTGTGCACGAACACCGGCCGCCCCTCGCGCAGGGCCAGCGCCCAGCCCACCGAGCGGGAGCCGTTCATGACGATCGTGCCGTTGGATGTGCCGTCCGGCACCTCGATGTCCGCGCTGATCCTCCAGCTCCGCCGCGAGAGATCGGGGAAGGCGCCGCCGGTGATGCGCTGTGGCGAGGGGCCGAACCGGAAATGGGTCCGCTCGCCGAGCAGCGAGGGGCGGTTGGCGGTATCCCAGCGCGCGAAGGAGCGGTTGTCGATCGGCAGGATCTGCTCGCCGGCCGCGTCCTGCCAGAAGCGCTCCTCCAGCGCGGCCAGCCTTTCCGGGTGGCGCTGGGCCAGATCGTGCGACTGGGAGAAGTCCGTGGTCAGGTCATACAGCTCCCACCGGCCTTCCGTGGGCAGTCCGCCCGGACCGGCGAAATCCCATGGCGCGCGCGTGGGCCGCGTGTTCGCCATCCAGCCGTCGGCATAGATGGCGGCATTGCCCTGCATCTCGAATATCTGGCGCGTGCGCCGGTCCGGCGCATCGGGCGCGGCGAAGCTGTAGACCATGCTGATCCCGTCCAGCGGGATCTGGTCGACGCCGTTCACCCGCGCCGGCGGCGCGATGCCGGCCGCCTCATAGATGGTCGGTGCGATGTCCGCGACATGGTGGAACTGGGTGCGGATGCCGCCGGCCTCGCCCATATGGCCCGGCCAGGAGACGACCATGCCGTTGCGGATGCCGCCCAGATGCGAGGCGACCTGCTTGGTCCACTGGAAGGGCGTATTCATCGCCCAGGCCCAGCCCACCGGATAATTATTGTAGAAGTCCGGGCCGCCGAGCCGGTCCATCGCCGCCATCATGGTCGGCAGGTCGGCGCGGAAGCCGTTGATCGACGCGATGTCGTTGATCGAGCCCGCCGGGCCGCCTTCGCCGCTCGCGCCATTGTCGCCCTGGATATAGATGACCAGCGTGTTCTCCAGCCGCCCCTCGGCTTGCAACTCGTCCAGGATGCGGCCCATCTGATGATCCGCATGGGCCAGCGCCGCGGCATAGACTTCCATCATATGCGCATAGAGACGTTTCTGGTCCGCCGAGAGCGTGTCCCAGGCCGGGATGGACGCCGGACGCGGGCTGAGCTGCGTGCCGGGCGGGACAAGACCCATGCGGATCTGACGGGCCAGCGTCTCCTCGCGCATCCGGTCCCAGCCCTGATCGAACCGACCCTTGAACTTCGCGATCCAGTCGGCCGGCGCATGATGCGGGCTGTGCGAGGTGCCGGGCGCATAATAGAGCAGCACCGGCTTCTCCGGCTGCGCGGCGTTGACGGTGCGCAGCCAGCGCAGCGCATGATCGGCCAGATCGCGGTCGAGGATATAGGCGGGATCGTCCGCCGGCCGCTCGACCGGCACCGTGTTCTCGAACAGCGCTGGCTGATACTGGCTGGTGGCGCCGCCCATGAAGCCATAGAAATAGTCGAAACCCAGCCCCGTCGGCCAGCGATCGAACGGGCCGACCGCGCTCTGCTCCCATTCGGGCGTGTTGTGGTTCTTGCCGAACCAGGCGGTCGCATAACCATTCTGGCGCAGCACCTCGCCGATGGTCGCGGCGCTCTTGGGCAGGATCGAATTATAGCCCGGATAGCCCGTCGCCATCTCGGTGATCGCCCCGAAGCCGACATGATGCGGATTGCGTCCGGTCAGCAGCGCCGCGCGGGTCGGCGCGCACAGGGCGGTGGTGTGGAAACGCGTGTAGCGCTCGCCCGCCGCGGCGAGCCGGTCGAAGGTGGCGGTCGGCACGGGGCCGCCGAAGGTGCTCGACGCGCCGAACCCCACATCGTCGGTCATGATGAGCAGGATGTTGGGCGCGCCGGCCGGCGCATGCGGCAGCGGCGCATAGGCGGGCGGCGAGGAGGTGTCGATCGTCCGCCCCAGCATCCCCTCGTAGCGCGGCGCGGGATGCGGCAGCACTTCGGGCGCCTGAGGTGCCGGCGGACGCGCTGCGGGCTGGGCCAGGGCGGGGGTGCACCATGCCGCTGCGGCGAGCAGGAGGAAGCGGTGTCCGGATTTCATATAGGAGCCCTCATGACGGGATGATTGGTCGGTCCGCGATCAGCGCGTGGGCGTCCAGCGCTCCGGCTGCTCGACGATGCGATGCAGCGCGGTCGCCACGCGAGTGAAATAGCCGTCCTGTGTGTCGTAGTGGATGAAGCCGATGCGAACGAGGCGATCGCCTTCGAGGAGCGGGCCGCTCGGAAAATCCGGCCAGTCCGCTATGGCCCGAAACTCGGTTTCCAGCTCGGCGGCGACGCCGCTCCCGTCCATGATGAAGCGGCGGACCGTGCAATGTTCGTGGATATGGCGCCACGCTGTCTCATACCAGGCGACGATGCCCTGTCGGCCCTCGATCGGTGGGCGCGCGCCGAGATACATGCGCACGTCCGGTGCATAGAAGCGGGTGAACCCGTCCATCTGCCGCGCATTGAAGGCTGCGATATAGCGCTCGTAGCTTGCCCGGTCGGTCAGGGGACCGGCACGCGGAGCCGCGCCGCCGGGCGAGGCCGCCAGCATGACGGGCAGGGCCGTCATGCCGGCGATCGCATCTCGTCGGTTCACCATCGGGCGGAGCGTTTTCAAAGGGCGACCCGGACGCCGAGGCGGAAGGTCCGCCCCACGACATCGTAGAGCACCGGGTTGGTGGGGCCGAACGCCGAATTGATATAGTTGGGCGGATCATTGTCGAACAGGTTGTTCACCGCGCCATAGAGCTGGACGCGCTGGCCGCTCGCCGGCTTGAAGGTCCACTGCCATTGGAGATTCACATAGGTCTCCGCCGGCACATGATTGTTGCTGATGCTGTTGGAGAGGGTCGGGGCGTAGCCGGCATCGCCCGGTCCCACGAGGGTCACGTCATAGGCGCCGGCCGAGATGTAGCGCACCTGCGTGGTGAAGGCGAAAGGCCCTTCCTCGATGGTCGCCTGGGCATTGAACGACCAGGACGGCATGCCCGAAACCTGCCCGTTCGGTCCGCCGACCATGCCGGCCCGATTGATCGGCCTGCCGCTGATGTCGACGGTGACGAGGTCGATCATGTGCGTGGCGGTGCCTTGCAGGGTCAGCGAGCCCTCGGACGCGAAGAGGCCGCCATAAGCCATGCGGTAGTAAGCGTCGAAGTCGATGCCCCGAACCTTCAACCGGTTGAGGTTGAAAAGCGGATTGGTGACGCTGAGGATGTTGCCGGCATCGTCGAACGCGACATAGTTGCAGGCGGACGCGGAACCGGCCGCGCACTGGTTCACGATGATCTGGCCGCCCATCTGGGCCACCACATCATCGACCTTGATGTCGTAATAGTCAGCCGAGAAGCGCAGGCCACTGAGCGCCCCGCCTGGCTGCAACACGATGCCTGCCGTGAAGGTGTCCGCCGTTTCCTCGTGCAGATCGGCATTGCCGCCCGAGAAGATCGGCGTCAGCGTCTGCACATTGGTGGTGGGATTGCGGATCGCCGCCATGCTGCGCGACAGGGGCGTGTAGAGCTCGAACAGATTGGGCGCGCGAATATCCCGCGAGCGGGTGGCCCGCAGGCGCAGCCAGTCGACCGGCTCGTAGACCGCGCCGATCTTCCACGTCGCCACGCCGCCGACCGTATCATAATGGGTGTAGCGTATGGCGCCGTTGAGCTCCAGAAGCCGCGCGAAGGCGAGATCGCGCGCCAGCGGGATCGCGGTTTCGGCATAGGCTTCCACCACGTCCATCGAGCCGTTCACGGCGAGACCGTTGTTCACATAGAAGCCGCCGGCCATCGAGATGGGGTCCGCGCTGCCGCGAACCTTTTCCGATCGGTATTCGGCCCCCACGGCGAGGGAGACGGTGCCCGCCCAGGTGTCGAACAGATCGCCGTTGATATTGGCCGCCACCACATGCTGGCTGAGCCGGGTATCGCTCTGCGCCGTGCCGAAGGCATAGTCGCGTCCGGCCTCCGACCAGTTATACTCACCGAAGATATTCAGAGGCTGGCATCCCGCGGCCGCCGCGTTGCCGCCCAGCGTCGACCGGCAGACGATATTGCCTTCCGGATCGACCACGGCATCGATTGCGCGCGTGAAATTGGCGTTGATCTTGTCGTTGCGGGTCGTCTGGGAATAGTCGGTGCGACCATATTGATAATAGAGGTCCCAGTGCCAGGCGGCACCAAGCTGTCCCTTCGCGCCGGTCGCGATGCGGTAGGTGTCGCGATCCGTGGATGTGACCGACGGGCCGAAATCATTGCCGAGCCGCCCGACCGTGATGGTCTGGAGATCGAGCGCTGTCATCTGCTCCCGGATGGAGGCGGGCAGGAAGGCATTGTCGCGCTGGATGACCAGCCCCGCCTCGCGGATCTGCGACTGTGTCACCGTGCTCGATACGGATGCGTAGGAGCCCTGCAGGAACAGCTCGGTGCTGCCGCCGATCTCATATTTGAGGTTCCCGAAGAGATTGTAGCGCTCCATGGGCACGACGAGCGGAAAATATTGGAAGAAGCCGTTCTGGTCCATGAAGCTGCCGCCGCTCATGAACAGGCCGGCGCCATAGAAGGTGCCATAGGGATAGGCGACCGGGTTCCCCGCGGCATCGAATGCCGTGCCGCGCAGCGGGCCGGCATTGATGAGGCCGCCGGGCGCGATGGTCGCGGTCCGGCCGTTCGGCAGGATGTTGGTGGCGGGCAGGCCGTTGGCGCCCGGCGCGCTGTTCTGCACCGGCGCGTTGGACTGGGCGCACCAGGCCCGCGTGTAGCAATCGCCCATGCCGGACGCGTCGACATATTCACCGGCGATCACGATATGGCCGCGCCCGTCCGCGAAGCCGGTGCCGCCGGCGAGCGAATATGAATATTCCTCATTGTCGCCGCGCTGGGAGATTTCGGTCTGGGCCTGCGCCTTGAAGCCGGTGAGACGGTCGTCGATGATGAGGTTCACCACGCCGGCGACGGCGTCCGAGCCATAGGCAGCGGAGGCGCCTCCCGTCACCACTTCCGCGCGGGAGAGGATGGCGGTCGGCACGATGTTGAGATCGACCGCGCCGCCGGGCGTGAGCGATCCGCCCGCAACGGTGCCGGCAACGACGCGCCGGCCGTCGATGAGCACCAGCGTGCGCGTGGCGCCGAGCCCGCGAAGGTCGGCCGTCTGCGCACCGATATTGTTGCCGAACACGCCGGCGGTGGCGCGCGAACCCTGGGGGCGGAAGGACGGGATCTGGTTGAGCGCATCGGCCACATTGGTCACGGCCTGCCGCTGGATGAGGTCCGCGCCGACGACGGCGACCGGCGTGGGTGCCTGGAAGCCGGAATTGGAGAGGCGTGTGCCCGTGACCACGATGGCGCCGGCATCGTCACCATCGGTGTTGGCCGAGGCGTCGGCGCTCGCCTCGTCCTGGGCGAAGGCCGGCGTCGCCAGACCGAGAGCCAGCGCGGCGATGCTGATGGCCAGATGGTGGTGCCGCGAGTTTGCGCGAAGCCGTTTCATTGTCCTCTCCCTGTTATACGGCGCGTGACGCCGCGTGGCGCTCTCGTGAGCGAAGGGGGAGAACGGAGCAATTGCGCTGGCGTTATGGAAAATATAAGGTGACCTTATATTTTCCGGAGGAAAGGCAGATGCGCTTTACCTTGCGCCAGCTTGAGGCATTCCTGGCAGTGGCGAGCGAAGGCAGCGTGAGTGCGGCCGCGGCCAGGCTTGGCGTTTCCCAGGTGGCGGTCAGCGGCCTGGTTTCCGGTCTGGAAGGCACCTTGTCCATTCCCTTGCTGGAACGCAAGCGGGGTATGAAAGCGAGCTACACCTATGATGGCCTGACACTGGCGCCGCTGGTCGAGGCAGTTGCGGCCGCGGCCCGCGAGTTGGCCGAGGCCGCCGAGCGCCTCTCCGCCAACAAGGCCGTCCGGGAATATCGCATCGCGGCCCGGCCTTATCTGGTGGACAAGTGGTTGCGGGATATCGTCACCACGTTTCAGGTGGATCATTCCGATCGCAGCATCATTCTGACGCGGGCGAGCAATCCGGAGATATTCGCCGGGCTGGTCAATGGCGATCTGTCCATCGGCCTGTTCATGAACTCGAGCGATTTGCCCGCGCTGCCCTGCCGGCGCATCGGTGCGCGTTCCGCCAGCCTCTATGTTCGTCCGACGCATCCGCTTGCCGGCAAGCCGAACCTGTCGCCGGACGACCTCAACGGACAGGATTTCATTTATCCGCCGGCCGGCTCGGCGATCGAGCGCAGCATCACCGAGCGTCTGCGACGCAGCGGTGTCGGACCGGTCCGCGTGGTGGCGAGGACCGAATTTGCCGATGCCATCCTGCTGATGGCAAGATCGGGCGTCGGCATCGGTCTTCTGTTCGATACGGAAGCCGAAGTGGAGGTGGAAAGCGGCCGCCTCACCCGGCTGGATTTTCCCATCGCGCCCGTGGAATTCTGGATCGCGACCGGACCCCGGCCGGACGACTTCACGTCCCAGCTGGCAACGGTGCTGGAGCATCATCTGGCCAGGGCGATAAGCGCCTGATCGAAACGATCGGCGCGGCTCGCGAGCGGCGTGCGTCTGGCGAACGATCGGGGGGGCGAGGGCCTTATTGCTCGATGGTCACCACATCGATCGCGCAGTCGCAGCGGGTCGGGCCGGATCGGTCGTCCTGCATCGGCCGTCCGATGAATGCCGGGCCAGAGGAGATGCGACTGATCTGTTCGATCGACGCATGATCCACCTCAACGTCGTCGAGGAGCATCGTCATGGCGATGTTGCTGCCGGTCTGAACAAGCCGGACGGCAACGCGGTGCGCGCCGGGGGGCAGGGGAACCGGCGTGGTCAATGTCCGGCGCTCGGTCTCGCGCCCGGTGGGATCGTAGACGAAGACCGCGCGGCCATCGGCGAGTTTCAGCGCATAGCCGTTGAACTTGGTGCCGACCGACATGATCGGGCCGGCATCGGCGACCGTGCCGGTGCGTATCTGCGCCGTCACGCTCCAGCCCGCCCCGATGATCGGCCAGGCATAGTTGGGATAATGCGTGTCGCCCGGATAGAATTGGAAGGTGCCCCGCACCGGGATCGCGCGTGGCCGCAGATTGCGGTCGAGCCGGCCCATCAGATTGGCCGAGAGCGGATAGACATGGTTGCGCGCGGCCGCCGCGTCGAAGGCCGCCTTCAGTTCCGCGAGCTTGTCCGGATAGCGCGCCGAGAGATCGCGGGTCTGGCTGAAATCGCTGTTCAGATCGAAAAGCCCCCATTGCAGGGCATTCGGATCGACATTTTTGCGCGCCCAGGGCGGCCCTGCCGGGACCGTGGAGGCCAGCCACCCGTCGCGATAATAAGCGCGATTACCCAGCATCTCGAAATATTGCTCGCGGTGCTGCTCGGGCGCACGGGCATTGTCGAAGCTGTAGACCAGCGACACGCCGTCGATGGGTTGTTGGGCCACGCCATCCACGGTCTCGGGAGGCGTGATGCCGGCTGCCTCATAGATGGTGGGCGCGATGTCCGTCACATGCCCGAACTGGCTGCGAATCTCCCCGTGGGCGCGGATGTGGTCGGGCCAGCTCACCACCAGGCCGTCGCGAATGCCGCCGAGATGCGAGGCGATCTGCTTGCCCCAGGGAAACGGGGTGTTGGTGGCGAAGGCCCAGCCGACCTGATACTGGCCGCCGGCATATTCACCGCCCATCTGGTCATATTTGGCGGCAAGGTCCGCGTCCGTGCTCGGCACGCCCACGAAGTCCATATATTCGTTCACATTGCCGCCGAAGGTCTCGAGGCTCGCGCCATTGTCGCCCTGGACGAACAGGATCAGCGTATTGTCGAACTGGCCCGACGCCTTGAGCTGCTCGACGATCCGTCCGAACTGATGATCCAGATAAGCCAGCTGGGCCGCCGCCACTTCCATCTGGCGCGTGTAGAGGCGCTTCTGCTCCCCGGTCAGGCTTTCCCAGGCGGGTATCGAATCGGGTCGCGGCGCGAGCTGCGCATCGGCGGGGACGATGCCCATCGCCTTCTGCCGGGCGAATGTCCGGGCGCGCAGTTCGTCCCAGCCCATGTCGAACTTGCCCTTGAACCGGGCGATCCAGTCGGCCGGCGCCTGTTGCGGGGCATGCAGCGTGCCGGGCGCGAGATAGGCGAAGAAGGGGCGGTCGGGCTGCAATGTCTGCTGGATGCGCAGCCAGTGGATCATGTGATCGGCCAGGTCGCGATCCAGAAAATAATCGGGATCGTTCGGGTCGCGCCTTATGGGATTCATGTTCTCGGTCAGGTCGGGATTGACCTGATCGGTCATGGCGGCGTTGAAGCCGTAGAAATAATCGAATCCCCAGGCATTGGGGCGATGGTTGAAGGGGCCGAGAGGGCCGAGTTCCCATTCCGGGGTGTTGTGGTTCTTGCCGAACCAGGCCGTGTTGTAGCCATTGTCACGCAATATGCGTCCGATGGTCGCCGCGCTGTCTGGAATGACCGAGGTGTAGCCCGTTTCGTCCAGCGCGACATTGGCAATGGCGCCATATCCCACGGCGTGGTGATTGCGGCCGGTCAGCAGCGCCGCCCGCGTGGGCGAACACATGGCGGTGGTGTGGAAACGATTATAGCGCAGGCCCTGCGCCGCGATTTCATCCAGATGAGGTGTCGGAATGGCGCCGCCAAAGGTCGTGCTGGCACTGAAGCCGACATCGTCCATGAGGATCAGCAGGACATTGGGCGCACCTGCCGGCGCATCGGGACGCACCGTTATGTGGCGCCACTGTTGCGCGGGTGGCTGATCGGCGGACGCCACGGGCGTGAAGGCGAATGCCATGCCAACGGACGATATGGCCGTCGCTGCAATCACCCTGGGCAATATCGACGCCTTCAGTTTGCCCGCTGCCACGACCATCTCCCCGGTTCCGTATTTTCAATGCTTTGAGATGCGATGGCGCGTCGGCCGCTCCGCGGCAAGCTGGCTAAGGCTATGGGTAATATAAGGTCATCCTATGGGGGAGGCGTGAAGCCGGCCCGATTGAAGACATATCGGGCTCAGTTGCCTGATCGAAAGCATGTCGAGCATGTTCAGGAGCGCGGCCTGAGTTCGCGTGGGTCCGCGCTTCCGGCGTGCGGCCGCTGCGTGCGGGGAAGGCCGCGAGGCCGGCCTGTGCTTCGGCTGTTTCGAAGGCGGCCGGCGCGTCCTCTTAGCAGCCGGCCAGCCGCGCGATCGTGCCGCGGATTTTCTGCCGGGCAAGATCGTCCAAGCTCATGCCCCTGTGGACGGAGGAGAGCCCGCGTCCCCGCCCAGCGCTCGGACCAGGTCGACCGCTGCTTGCAGATGCGCGGTGCGGACCTGGATGGCGGCGCGCCGGGCGCTCAGCGCATCGGTCTGGGCGACGACCACGTCGAGATAGTCGGAGGCGCCGTCATGATAGCGGGTGAGCGCCAGGTCGAGCGTGCGTTCCGCCGCCGCCGCGGCCTCATCGCTGTCGGTCGACTGGGCGGCGAGGTGGCGGTTGGCGGCCAGCGCATCCTCGACCTCGCGGAACGCGCCGAGCACGGTGCCGCGATAGACGGCGGCCGCTTCGTCATATTGCGCGCGCGAGAGGCGCACGCGGGCCGCCCGCCGTCCGCCGTCGAACAGGTCGACGATCGCGGAGAGGGGACCCAGGCCCCAGAAGCTGGAGGGCGTGTCGAGCAACTGCCCGTGCGACGCTTCCCAGCCGCCCGAGAGGCCGAGCGTCACGGTCGGGAAGAATGCGGCGCGTGCGACGCCGATCTGCGCGTTGGCGGCGAACATGCGCCGTTCGGCGGCGGCGATGTCGGGCCGGCGCTGAAGCAGGACCGAGGGGCTTTCCGATGGCAGGACGGGCGCCGGCGCCAGTTCTTCGATCGGCGCGATCGAGAAGCCCGAAGCGACCTCGCCGATCAGCGCCGCGATCGCATGCTCGGTGATGGCGCGCTGCCGGGCGACCTCGGAAATCTGCGCGCGCGCGGACGAAAGCACCGTCTGGGCGCGATTGACGTCGATGCCCGAGGCGATGCCGCCCTCATGGCGGGTGGTGGTGAGTTCGAGCGCGCGGCCATTGGCCTCCACGGTCTGGCGAAGCAGCGCTGCCTGCGCGTCGAGACCGCGCAGCTCGAAATAGGCGTTAGCGAGCGCCGCCTGCAGGCTGAGGCGCGCCGCCTGAAGGTCCGCCGCGCTCGCCTGGGCTTCCGCCCGGCCGGCGCGCACGGCATTGCGCACCCGGCCCCACAGATCGAGCTCATAGGCCAGCGCGCCGCCGATCGTGACATCGGTATATTCGCTGGACGCCGTGGCATTGGGGCGGCGCGCCGACAAGCGCTCGCGCACGCCCTCCGCGCCGGCAGAGATGGTCGGGAACAGGTCGGCGCGGCTCTCCCGCGCGGCCGCGAGGGCAGCGTCCAGCCGCGCCACGGCTGCCGCCAGATCGGGGCTGGCCTGCGCCATGCGCGTCTCGAGATCGTCAAGCACCGGATCGCCGAACATGGCCCACCATGCGCCGCGCCCGGCCTCGTCCGCCGGGGCGGCCTGTGTCCAGCCGGCCGGCACTTCCTTGTAGGCGTCCGGCACCGCGACCTGCGGCGGCGCATAGTCGGGCGCCATGGAGCAGGCGGCGAGCGGAAGCAGCAGGGCGAGGAAGGCGATGCCGAGACCCATCGGCCCGCCCCGGGTCGCACATGTCTGTTCCATGGCCCCGGCGCGAAGTCTATTTGCTGGCACTGCCGTTCTCCACGCGCACGGTGTCGCCCGTCTCCAGCGCGTCGGGCGGTGTCACGATCACCGTCTCGGTGCCGGCAAGGCCGGCGGTGATCTCGACCTGCTGGCCCTCGTCGCGGCCGATGGTGACCGGCTTCACCGTCACCTTGCCGCGCCCGTCCACCACGCCGACCGTTGGGCCGGTCTCGCGGAACAGCAGCGCCGAGGCGGGTACCCGCACGCTGCCCGCCGTGCCGGCGATCGGCAGCGTCACCTGCGCGAAGGCGCCGGGCTTGAGGGCGCGGTCCGGATTGTCCGCCTGCAGCTCGACGAGCACCGTGCCCGAGCGCGGATCGACCGCGCCGGCGCTGCGCGTCATCACCGCGTCGAAGGCGCGGCCGGCATGCTCGGGCAGGCCGAGCCGGGCGTGCATGCCCTGATGGATCTGGCCCGAGACGGCCTGCGGCACCCGCACATAGATGCGCATGCGGTGGACGTCCGCGACGGTGAAGAGCGGTTGCGCGCTCGCATTGCCGGATGTGACCAGCGCGCCGACCTGCGCCGAGCGGCTGGTGACGACGCCGGCAAAGGGTGCGGCCAGCCGGGTGAAGCCCTGCAGGGCGGCAAGGCGGTTCACATTGGCGCGCTGTGCATTGGCGATGGCGCTCTTGGCGGCGAGATCACCGGCCTTCTCGTCCGCTTCCTGGCGCGAGACGGCATCCTTGGCGAGCATCGTCGCCCAGCGCTCCGAGGTGCTGCGCGCCAGCTGCTGCTCGGCCAGCGCGGTCTGATAGTCCGCGCGCGCCTGGGCGAGCTGCTGGTCGAGTTCCGGCGCGTCGAGGATCGCCAGCGTCTGGCCGGCGCGTACGCTGTCGCCGATGTCGACCAGCCAGCGGCGCACATAGCCGTTGGTGCGCGCATAGATGGGGGCGCTGTTGAAGGCCTCGATCGAGCCGGGCAGGACGAGGCCGTCGTCCGCATCGGCCTTGGCCCCCGCGTTGGCATCCGCCTTGCCCCCGGCCGGCGGCTGGCCGAGCCGCAGGACCGCCACGGTGGGGACGGCCGCGTCGGCGGCGACCTGCTCGAGGCCCGCATCGGCGCTGCTGCGTATGGCGATCCCGGCGGCGGCGACGCCGAGCGCGACGACCGCCGCGCCGATGCCGATCAGTTTCAGACGCCGGTTCTGTGGCTGCGCATCAGACATGAGCGAGTTCAATCTCCCTGGCGGACTGGGCATCCGGCCGGCCGCGCCGGTGGACGAAGCTGAAGATGGTCGGCACGAAGAACAAGGTGGCGAAGGTCGCGACCAGCAGGCCGCCGATCACGGCGCGGCCGAGCGGCGCGTTCTGCTCGCCGCCCTCGCCCAGGCCCAGCGCCATCGGCAGCATGCCGATGATCATGGCGAGCGCGGTCATCAGCACCGGGCGGAAGCGGACCATGCCGGCTTCCAGCGCGGCCTTGGTCGCATCGCCCAGCACCGCGAGCCGTTCACGCGCGAAGCTCACCACCAGGATGGAGTTGGCCGTCGCCACGCCCATGCACATGATCGCGCCGGTCAGCGCGGGCACGGAGAGGGTCGTGCCGCTCACGAACAGCATCCACACGATGCCGGCGAGCGCGGCCGGCAGCGCGGTGATGATGACGAACGGATCGAGCCAGCTCTGGAAGTTGACGACGATCAGCAGGTAGATGAGCACGATGGCCGCGAGCAGGCCGTAGCCGAGGCCGGAAAAGGCCGTGTTCATCGTGGCATATTGCCCCCGGACCGTGACGGTGATGCCCTCCGGCTTTTCCTTTTCGAGCGACTTGATCGCTGCCCGGACGTCACCCGCTACGGCGCCCAGGTCGCGACCCGAGGGCGTTGCGTAGATATTGACCACCGGTGTGATGTCATAGTGGCTGACCACCGCGCTGGTGTTGCCGCGCTCCACCTGGCTGAGCCCGCCCAGCGTCTGCGCGATCGCGCCCGCGCCGTTGGTCACCGGCAGGTTGTTGAGCGCGGCGATCGAATCGATCCGATATTCCGGCGCCTGCGAGACGACCGGATAGGACACGCCGTTCTGCGGATTGAGATAGAAGACCGGCGAGGTCTGCGAGCTGCCGGCCAGCGATCCGGCGACGCTGTTGGTCACGTCGCGCTCGGTAAGGCCATATTGGCCGGCCCGCACGCGGTCGACATTCACGCTGAGCTGCGGATAGCGCGCCGGCTGCTGGATGCGCACGTCCGCCGCGCCGGGGATTTCGCGCATCTTGCGCAGCAGCTTGTTGGCATAGGCGAAGTTCGCCTGCGTATCGCGGCCGCGGATTTGCACGTCGACCGGCGCGGGCGAGCCGAAGTTCAGGATCTGGCTGGTGATGTCCGCCGGCAGGAAGGAGAAGGTGCGGCCGGGGAACGCCTTGGGCAGCTCGCGGCGCAGCGTCTCGACATGGGCGTCCGTAGGCCCATGGCCTTCCTTGAGCGCGATATAGACGTCCCCGTCCTGCGGGCCGATGGTGCCCGAGATATTGTAGATCATGTTGATGCTGCTGGCGGGCAGGCCGATATTGTCGGCGATCGAGTCCAGCTCGCTCGCCGGGATCAGCTCGCGCACCTTGCGCTCGATCCGGTCGAATTCGGCCGCCGTCGTCTCCAGCCGCGAGCCGACCGGCGCGCGCACATGCATCATGATCTGCCCGGAATCGACGCTGGGGAAGAAGTTGCGGCCAAGGAACGGCACCAGCGCGAAGGAGAGCAGCACCACGAGGAGGAAGCCGATCATGAAGGGCTTGCGCGCGGCCAGCGCCCGCCCGAGCAGATCGACATAGCCGGCGCGGAACCGCTCGAAGCGATGCTCGAAGCCGCGCTGGAAGCGGACCAGCGGGTTGCGCGACTGCGGCGTGCCGGCGAGATGCTCGTCCTCGTCGCCGGGCCTGTGGGGCCGCAGCAGATACATGGCCAGGGTCGGCACCAGCGTGCGCGAAAGGAGGAAGGAGGCGATCATCGCGAACACGACCGAGAGCGCCATCGGCACGAACAGATAGCCCGCCACGCCCGGCAGGAAGAACATCGGCACGAACACGATGCAGATGCAGAGCAGCGAGACGAAGGCCGGCGTCACGATCTGCGCCGCGCCATCCATGATCGACTGGATGACGCCTTTGCCCTGCTCCAGATGATAGTTGATATTCTCGATCGTCACCGTCGCGTCGTCGACCAGGATGCCGACCGCCAGCGCCAGGCCGCCCAGCGTCATCACGTTGAGCGTCTGCCCGAAGGCGGCGAGCAGGCCGGTCGCCGCCAGCACCGAGAGCGGGATGGAGAGGGCGATGATGACCGTCGAGCGCCAGGAGCCGAGGAACAGCAGGATCATGAGCGAGGTGAGCGCCGCGGCGATCGCGCCTTCCTTGACCACGCCCTCGACCGCCGCCGCGACGAAGATCGACTGGTCGCCGACCGGCGAGACCTTGAGGCTGGAGGGCAGGCCGGCCAGCACTTCCGGCAGCTTGTCCTTGACGCCCTGGATGATCGCCAGCGTGGAGGTGGCGCCGTTCTTGAGCACGGTCATCAGCACCGAGCGCTGCCCGTTCACATGCACGACATTGGTCTGCGGGCCGCTGCCGTCCCGCACATGGGCGATGTCGCGCATGTGAACGGTGGCGCCGTCGACCACCGCGACCGGCAGGGCATTGAGCGCCTCCACCGAGTCCGGCGCGTTGTTGAGCTTCACCACATATTGCGCCGAGCCGATCTTCACGAAGCCGGCGGGATTGATCTGGTTCTGCGCGGCGATGGCGTTTGTCACGTCCTGCGCGGCGAGCCCGCGCGCCGCCAGCGCCTCGGGGTCGAGGTCGATCTGGATCTGGCGCTGCCTGCCGCCGAACGGATAGGGGATCGCCGCGCCGGGCACGGTGATGAGCTGCGTGCGGATCTGGTTCTGGCCGAAATCGTTGAGCTGCTGCTCCGACAGGCCGTCGCCCGACAGGGCGAGCTGGATGATCGGCACGGTGGCTGCGCTGTAAGTGGTGATGAAGGGCGGCTGCGTGCCCGGCGGCATCTGGCGCAGGATCGTCTGCGAGATGGCGGTCACCTGCGCATTGGCGGTGCGGATGTCGGCGTCCGGCTGGAAGAAGATCTTGACGATGCCGAAGCCGGGAATGGACTGGCTCTCGACATGCTCGATATCGTTGACCGTGGTGGTGAGCGCGCGCTCGTAATTGACGGTGATGCGTCCCGCCATGTCCTCGGGCGGCAGGCCGGCATATTGCCATGCCACGCCGATCACGGGAATGCGGATGTCCGGGAAGATGTCCACCGGCATGCGCAGCGCGGCCAGCACGCCGCCGATCGCGATGAGCAGCGCCATCACGATGAAGGTCAGCGGCCGTGTGAGCGCAACGCGCACGATGCCGATCATTCGGGTCTCCGGGATTGCCGTGCCTGGACGGAACGATGCCCGGCCGCGCACGCGCTGACGATGATGCGATGGCGTGGAGCTGGTCTGCTGCCGCCCCGTCACCGTCGCATCGGTTGCATTGCAAAATGGATTGATCCTTGTCCAATATGCAATACGGCATGATCAAGACGAAAGGCGACTGAATGGAACTGCGCCAACTCCGCTATTTCGTGCGCGTGGCCGAGGAGCTTCATTTCGGGCGCGCCGCTGCCCTGCTCGGCATCTCGCAGCCGCCGCTGAGCCAGCAGATCCGCGCGCTGGAGGAAGAGCTGGGCCTTGCCCTGTTCGAGCGGACCAGCCGGCGGGTGAAGCTGACCGAGCCGGGGCGGCTGTTCCTGATCGAAGCGCGGCGCACGCTGGAGCAGGCCGGCCGCACCGTCGAGATCGCGCGGCGCGCCCGGCTCGGCCAATATGGCGAGCTGTCGATCGGTTTCACCGCTTCCGTGCCCTTCGTGCCGGAGGTGGCGAGCGCATTGTTCAAATTCCGGCAGACCCACCCGGCCGTGCACCTCCAGTTCGACGAGATGGCCCGTCCCGAACAGGTCGCCGCGCTGGCCGACCGCCGGCTCGATCTCGGCTTCATCCGCAGCGCGGAGGCGCCGGCCTTGCCGGCCGGGCTGATCGCCACCGCCTTTCTGGAGGAGGATCTGCTGGTGGCGATGCATGCGGACCATGTGCTGGCGCGCGACGGGACGCCGGTGCCCATCTCCGCGATCGCACGCGAGCCGTTCATCCTCTACGAGCGCCGGGCCGGTGTCGGCTTCACCGATCATCTCTTCGGCCTGTTCCGCGAGGCCGGGCTGGAGCCGCACATCGTGCTGGAGACCAGCGGCCCGACCACGCTGCTCGGCCTCGTCGCGGCCGGCTTCGGCCTCACCGTGGTCGCCCGCTCGCTCACCGCGCTGCATCTCGACAAGGTGGCCTATCGCGAGATCGACTGCGCCAATGCGGTCAGCCGGCTGTGGCTCGTTCACCCCGAAAGCATGTCGCCGGCCTGCCAGTCGCTGGTGGCGATGATCGCCAGCGCCGATGGATAGCGCAGGTCCTGGACCCGAAGCGAAATGGGTCTTCACCCTGCCTTCGCTCGATGCTGAATGCGCCGCAGAGACTCTCGGTCAAAATGACCGGAATTCCGGGAATTGTTCGCTGGAACAGAAACAGGGAATTTCGGCTCAAAACCGACAGCCCGGCGGTTTCCCGCGTCCTTCGGGATGTGCATGCGTTTCCGCGACGAAAGGCATGGCTGCCTGGAGGCCCGAGCCGGAATCGAACCGGCGTATACGGATTTGCAGTCCGCTGCGTCACCACTCCGCCATCGGGCCTCGTGCGGTGCGAGGGAGGGCGGCTAGCGGAATTCGCGGGGCGACGCAATCGGCATTGCGTGGCGGGGCGGCCAAAAAGGCTTTCACTGCGCACCGCAAAGCGACTAGAGAGGCAGCAATGCGAATAGTGTATTGCCAGCGCAATACAGTTATGCCATCAGGGACCTATGACCGAACAGACTTTCACGGCGATGCGCCGCGCCATGGTCGAAAGCCAGCTGCGGACGAACGACGTCAGCGATATCGCTGTCATCGAGGCGATCCTGGCCGAGCCGCGCGAGCTGTACGTGCCCGAGACGCGGCGCAGCGCGGCCTATATCGACCGGGCGGTGCCGCTCGTCGAGGGGCGGGCGCTCAATCCGCCGCTGGCCACCGCGCGCCTCATCGTCGAGGCGGTGACGCGGCCGGGCGAGCGGGTGCTGCTGATTGGCGGCGCGAGCGGCTATGCGGCGGCGCTGCTGGCGCGGCTGGGCTGCGACGTGGTGGCGGTGGAGGAATCGGCGCCGCTGGTCGAGATGGCGCGGGCCGCGCTGGGCGAGCGGCCCGGCATCACGCTGGTGACGGGTCCGCTGGTGAAGGGCCATGCCGAGGGCGCACCCTATGACCTGCTGTTCGTGGACGGCGCGGTCGAGGAACTGGGCGAGGCGCTGATCGCGCAGCTCAAGGCGGGCGGGCGCGCCGTGTTCGGCCGTGTCGAGCGCGGCGTCACGCGGCTGTGCAGCGGCGTGAAGACCGAGGGCGGCTTTGGCGCGCGGGCGTTCAGCGACAGCGAGGCGGCGGTGCTGCCGGGCTTCGCCAAGCCCAAGACATTCACTTTCTGATCGAGGCCGGAGCCGGATTCATATGCTGAGACGAGCGACCCCGCGGCTGGCGATCATCGCGGCCATGCTGTGCGGCACGGCGCTGCCCGCCCGGGCGGAGACCCTGCAGGAGGCGCTGGCCGCGGCCTATCGCGACAATCCGACACTCACCGCCGCGCGCGCCGGGCAGCGCGCCACCGACGAGACCTTCAATATCCAGAAGGCGAACGGCCTGCCGGATCTCGCCGCCACGAGCAGCTATAGCGAGACGCTGCACCAGGCGCCGTCCAACGAGTTCAACGCGCGCCGCACCTTCTCGGCCGGCCTCGATCTCACCGTGCCGGTCTATCAGGGCGGGCGGGTGCGCAACGGCATGCGCGCCGCCGACACGCGCGTCGATGCCGGGCAGTTCGCCCTGCACTCGACCGAGCTGACGGTGTTCGCCCAGGTGGTCGCGGCCTATATGGATGTGATTCGCGGTCAGTCCGTCGTCGGGCTGAGCCGCAACAATGTGGAGGTTCTGGAGGTCAATCTCCAGGCCACCAACAACCGCTTCCAGGTCGGCGATCTTACGCGCACGGACGTTGCCCAGTCCGAGTCGCGGCTCGCCCTGGCCCGCGGCGACCTGCGCACCGCGGAAGCGCAGCTCATCGAGGCGCGCGAACGCTATATCCAGCTCGTCGGCCATGCGCCGGTCGATCTGCAGCAGCCGCCGCCGCTGCCCGGCCTGCCGGCCACGCCCGACGATGCGGTCGACATCGCGCTGGCCCAGAATCCGGACCTCTCTGCCGCGCGCAAGGAGCGCGAGGCGACGCATTATGACGTGCGCGTGGCGCGGGGCCTGCGCCATCCCAGCCTCTCGGCCTTTAGCTCGGGCAGCTACACGAGCGATCTCGGCTCGACCCCGGCCTCGGCCGGCTTCCAGAATTATGGCGAGGCCGTGACGGTCGGTGCCCGGCTCACCCTGCCGCTCTATCAGGGCGGCGGCCCCGGCGCGCAGGTGCGCCAGAGCCAGGCGCTGGAGCAGCAGGCGATGGAACGCGAGACCGCGACGGAGCGGGATGTGATCGCCCAGACCCGTTCGCTCTATTCGAGCTGGCAGGCGAGCAACCAGGTGATCGCCTCCAGCCGCATCGCCGTGGACGCTTCGGCGCTTTCGCTGCGCGGCGTGCGCGCGGAGAATAGCGTGGGCACGCGCACCATCCTCGACATCCTCAATGCCGAGCAGGAGAATTTCTCCGCCCGCGTCCAGCTGGTGACCGCCGAGCGCAATGCCTATGTGGCGGCCTTCTCGCTGCTGGCCGCCATGGGGCAGGTGAGCCCCACCGAACTCGGCATCGCGGCGGACGACGTCTATGACCCCAATGCCAATTATCAGCGGGTGCGCGGCAAGTGGTTCGACTGGGACGATGACGCCGCGCCGGCACCGGTCGCCGCGCGCACGGTTGACTCCGTGACCCAAAACGCGACAGTAGAGGCTGACGTCAACCCTTGATCGCCGGGGATTTGGATGGGGGCCATGCCGAACGAGCCGTCGATGGAAGAGATATTGTCATCCATCAAGCGGATCATCGCCGAGGAGGATAGCCCGGCCCAGTCGCCGCGCATCTCCCGTCGCGCCGCCATGTCGGTGGTGCGTTCGGTTGATGCTGCCGACGTCGCATCCGACGATCAGGTGCTCGAACTCACCGATGCGCTGCCCGGCGATACCGCCGCGGGGACCGTGTCCGAGGAGGAGGAACCGGTCATGACCGCGCCGCGCCCCACGCCAGCCCCCGCCGCCGGCAAGAAGGCGGAGAGCAAGGGCGGCAGCGCCCGCAGCCGCGCCGCCGTGCCGCCGTCCGCGCAGAACGGCGCCGCCGCCGAGTCCGCGCCCGATCCCGCCACCGTCATGTCCGATGCGCCCGCCAACGCCGCGCGCGAATCCCTGATCCATCTCTCGCAGCTCCTCATCCGCCCCGAGGACGGCGCCTCCAACACGCTGGAGGGGCTGGTGCGCGAGATGCTGCGCCCCATGCTCAAGGAATGGCTGGACACGCACCTCCCCGAGATCGTCGAGGTCATGGTCAAGCGCGAGATCGACCGGATCACCGGACGGGTATGACGGCCGGGCTGCAGCCCGCGCACGCAGTCCGGCAGTCCTGACGCGCATTTCGGCAGGCGAGAGCGTTCGCCTGCGCTTTTCCTTCTGCCCATCCTCCGCGATGTGCCGCCCGGCGGGCTGGCGCGCGTGAAGGAGAATCGCGTTTTTTGTTGTCGCATCGCCTTAAGCGGAAAACCGGTTCCCACTTTTCCGCGCGATGCTCTAAAGGCACCTCCCATGACCGAGCTTGCGAAAACCTTCGATCCCGCCGCCATCGAGGCGAAATGGTATGAACATTGGGAGACGAGCGGCCAGTTCCGGCCGGAGCGCCCCGATGCGCAGCCCTTCACCATCGTGAACCCGCCGCCCAACGTCACCGGCTCGCTGCATATCGGCCACGCGCTGGACAATACGCTGCAGGACATCGTGATCCGCTACGAGCGGCTGCGCGGCAAGGATGCGCTGTGGGTGGTCGGCACGGACCATGCCGGCATCGCCACGCAGATGGTGGTCGAGCGTCAGATGGAAGCGCGGCAGGACAAGCGCACCAACTATACGCGCGAAGGCTTCATCGAGAAGGTTTGGGAGTGGAAGGCGCAGAGCGGCGGCACCATCACGGGCCAGCTCCGGCGGCTGGGCTGCTCGATGGACTGGAGCCGCGAGCAGTTCACCATGGATCCGCATTTCACCCGCGCGGTGGTGAAGGTGTTCGTGGACCTCTACAATCAGGGCCTGCTCTATCGCGACAAGCGGCTGGTCAACTGGGACCCGGGCCTCAGGACCGCGATCAGCGACCTGGAGGTCGAGACGCGCGAGGTGCAGGGCAAGTTCTGGCACTTCAAATATCCGCTGGCGGACGGCTCGGGCACCATCTCTGTCGCCACGACGCGGCCCGAGACGATGCTGGCGGACATGGCCGTGGCGGTGAATCCGGATGACGAGCGCTATCGCGCCTGGGTCGGCAAGATGGTCAAACTGCCGATCACCGGCCGGCTCATCCCTATCGTGGCGGACGAGCATGCCGATCCCGAGCTGGGCTCGGGCGCGGTGAAGATCACGCCGGGCCATGATTTCAACGACTTCGAGGTCGGCAAGCGCGCCGGCATCGCGGCCGCCGACATGCTCAACATGCTCGATGCGGACGGCGCGGTCTGCCAGACGGCGGACGGGCTGGTGCCGGCCGAACTGATCGGCCTCGATCGCTTTGAGGCGCGCTGGCGCGTGGTCGCGATGATCGAGGAGGCGGGCCTGCTGGAGCGGATCGAGGACCGCACCATCCAGACGCCCTATGGCGACCGCTCCGGCGTCGTCATCGAGCCCTGGCTGACCGATCAATGGTATGTGGACGCCGCGACGCTGGCCCGGCCCGCCATCGAGGCGGTGCGCTCGGGCGCGATCGAGATCGTGCCGAAGACATGGGAAAAGACCTGGTTCAACTGGATGGAGAATATCCAGCCCTGGTGCGTCTCCCGCCAGCTCTGGTGGGGGCACCGAATACCGGCGTGGTTCGACGAGGACGGCAATGTATTCGTCGCGCAGACCGAGGAGGAGGCGCAGGCGCAGGCCGGCAATCGCAAACTGAAGCGCGACGAGGATGTGCTCGACACCTGGTTCTCCTCCGCGCTCTGGCCCTTCGCGACGCTGGGCTGGCCGGAGGCGGACGCGCCGCTGCTCGCCAAACATTATCCCAACGACCTGCTCGTCTCCGGCTTCGACATCCTCTTCTTCTGGGATGCGAGGATGGCGATGCAAGGCATTCATTTCATGAAAGAAGTGCCCTGGCGGCGGCTCTATCTCCATGGCCTCGTCCGCGCGGCGGACGGGCAGAAGATGTCCAAGTCCAAGGGCAATGTGGTCGATCCGCTTGGTCTCATCGATCGCTATGGCGCAGACGCGCTGCGCTTCTTCATGGCGGCCATGGAGAGCCAGGGCCGCGACGTGAAGATGGATGAGAAGCGCGTCGAGGGCTATCGCAACTTCGCCACCAAGCTGTGGAACGCGGTGCGCTTCGCCCAGTCCAACGGCATCGGCGCCAGCGACACGCCGGCCGCGCCGGCCGCGACGCTACCGGTCAACAAATGGATCCTCGGCGAGGTGGCCGCCACGCTCGCCGAGTTGGACAAGGCCATGGCCGAGCTGCGTTTCGACGCGGCGGCCAACGCCATCTATCATTTCGTGTGGGACCGCTTCTGCGACTGGTATCTGGAGCTGGTGAAGCCCATCCTGTCGCCCGCCGAGGATGCGGGCGAGGCGGATGGCGCCGCCGAGACGCGCGCCGTCGCCGGCTGGGTGATCGACCAGATCCTCGTCATGCTCCACCCGTTCATGCCGTTCATCACCGAGGAGCTGTGGCATGCGCAGGGCGCGCGGTCCCATGACCTGATCGTCGCCCGCTGGCCCGCGCCGGGCGCGCAGGGCGACGCGGACGCCGCCGCCGAGATCGACTGGCTGATCCGGCTGGTCAGCGACGTGCGCGCGGCGCGGGCGGAGCTGGGCGTGCCGCCGGGCGCGCGGCTCAAGGCCATCGTCAACGAGGCGAATGCGGGCACCCGCGCGCGGATCGAGCGGCTCGCGCCCGCGCTGGCCCGCCTCGCGCGCATCGAGAGCTGGTCGTTCGACGGCGCGGCCGGGGGCGGCGCGGCGCAGATCGTCGTCGACGAGGCGACGGTCGTGCTCCCCCTCGAAGGCGTGATCGACATCGCTGCCGAGCAGGCCAGGTTGACAAAGTCACTTCATGCCGCGCAGAAGGAAGCGAAGTCGCTCGAAGGACGCCTCGCCAACCCGGCTTTTGTCGAAAAGGCGAAACCGGAGGCGGTCGAGAAGGCCCGCGCCGATCATGCCGAGAAAGTCGCCGAATCCGAGCGGCTGGCGGCTGCCCTGGCGCGGCTGGGATGAGACGCTGAACGAGGCCGATGAGCGAAGACCGTTTCTCCGATACCGCCGCGTCGCAGGCGCCCGAGACGCCGCGCGCCTTTCGCGGCGGACGGGACCTGACGCAGGGGCCGATCCTCGCGACGCTGGTGGTCTTCACGCTGCCGACGCTGGTCTCGAACGTCCTCCAGTCATTGAACGGCTCGATCAACTCGATCTGGGTCGCGCATTTCCTGGGTGAATCGGCGCTGGCCGCCACCGCGAACGCGAACATCATCATGTTCCTCATGTTCTCGGTGATCTTCGGCTTCGGCATGGCGGCCAATGTTGTCGTCGGCCAGGCGTTCGGGCGGGGCGACCTCGCCACCGCGCGTCACGCCTTCGGCTCGGCGATCGGCTTCTGCCTCGGCCTCACCATCCTCATCGCGCTGGCGGGCTATCTCTGGTCCGAGCATATCCTGGCGCTGCTCTCCACGCCGCCCGAGGTGTTCCGGCTCGCCAAGCTCTATCTCCACTATACCTTCCTCGGCCTGCCCGCCGGCCTCATGTTCATCATGGTGATGATGGGCCTGCGCGGCGGCGGCGATTCGATGACGCCGCTGTGGTTCATGATCCTCTCGGTCTCGCTGGACATCGCGCTCAACCCGGTCTTCATCCTCGGGCTGGGGCCGGCGCCGCGCATGGGCATCGCCGGATCGGCCTTCGCCAGCGCCTGCTCGGCTTATCTCAGCCTCGCGGCGATGATCGCCTATATCTACTGGCGAGACCTGCCGTTGCGGCTGCGCGGGGCGGAATGGGGCTATCTCAAGCCCGACTGGAAGCTGCTCAAGGTGGTCGCCGGCCGCGGCGTGCCGATGGGCCTCCAGATGATCATCATGTCGCTCTCCACGCTGGTCATCATCGGCTTCGTCAACCGTGAGGGGACGCAGACCGTGGCGGCCTTCGCGGCCTCCCAGCAGCTGTGGAACTATATCCAGATGCCCGCCATGGCGGTGGGCGGCGCGGTCTCCTCCATGGCGGCGCAGAATATCGGCGCGGGCAAATGGGACCGGGTGGAGCGCACGACGAGCGTGGCCGTGGGCATCAACCTGCTGCTCACCGGCGCGCTGATCGGCCTCGTCACCCTGTTCGATCGGCCGATCCTCGCGCTGTTCCTGGAGGGCGGGGGCGAGGCGATCGAGATCGGCCGGCACATGATGCACATCATCAACTGGACCTACATGCTCTTCGGCGTGGCCATGGTGATGTTCGGCACCATGCGTGCCAATGGCATCGTGATGGCGCCCTTGCTCATCCTCACCTTCTCGCTGTTCGTGGTGCGCATCGGCTTCTACGAGGTCGCCTATGCGCGCCTGGGCGTCGACGCGCTGTGGCTGAGCTTTCCGATCAGCACCTTCGTGTCGCTGGTGCTGGCCTTCCTTTATTATCGCTATGGCCGCTGGCGCGAGGTGAAGCTGAAGGTCGAGTTCACCGCGCCCGCGCCGGCGGCGCACTGAATTCCTCAGGCGTCGAGCGGCACCGCATCGCTCGGGGCGCTGTTGTAGGTCTCCAGATCGAGTATGCCCTGTCGCCGCGCCACGATGGTGGGCACCAGCGCCTGCCCGGCGACGTTCACCGCGGTGCGGCCCATGTCGAGGATCGGGTCGATGGCAAGCAGCAGGCCGGCGCCTTCCAGCGGCAGGCCCAGTGTCGTCAGGGTGAGCGTCAGCATCACGATGGCGCCGGTCAGGCCGGCGGTCGCCGCCGAGCCGATCACCGAGACGAGGATGATGAGCGCATAATCGCCCGCATGCAGCGGCAGGCCATAGAATTGCGCGATGAACAGCGCTGATACGGCGGGATAGATGGCCGCGCAGCCGTCCATCTTGGTGGTCGCGGCGAGCGGCACGGCGAAGGCGGCATAGGTGCGCGGCACGCCGAGCCGCGTCTCGGTGACCGCTTCCGTTACCGGCAGCGTGCCGATGGACGAGCGCGAGACGAAGCCGAGCTGGATCGCGGGCCAGGCGCTGGCGAAGAAGCGCATCGGGCTGAGGCCGTGCGCCAGCAGGATCGCGGGATAGACGACGAGCAGCACCAGCGCGAGGCCGATATAGATGGCGAGCGCGAACTGGCCGAGCTGGCCCAGCGTCTCCCAGCCATATTGCGCCACGGCGGTGCCGAACAGGCCGATCGTGCCGATGGGCGTCAGGCGGATCACCCACCAGAGCAGCTTGCGCACGATGGCGAGCAGCGAGCGGACGAAGGCGAGGAACGGGTCCGCCGCCGGTCCGGTCCGCAGGGCGGCGACGCCCACCGTGATGGAGACGACCACGATCTGGAGGACGTTGAAGCCGAGCGCCGTGCTCGCGCTGCCGTCCTCGCCCAGGGTGGTGGTGGCGCCGAGGCCCAATATGTTGAGCGGCACCAGCCCCTTGAGGAAATCGAGCCAACTCCCCACCGTGCGCGGCGACCCGGCTGCGGCATGCGTGACCTCGCTGTGCAGGCCGGGCTGGAGCAGCAGGCCGAGCGTGATGCCGATCACCACGGCGATCAGCGCGGTGAGCGCGAACCAGAGCAGCGTCTGCCAGACGAGCCGCGCGGCGTCGGTCAGCTCGCGCAGATTGGCGATGCTGGCGACGATGGCGGTGAACACCAGCGGCGGCACCAGCACCTTGAGGAGCTGGATGAAGATCGACCCGGCGAGGTCGAGCGTCGCGACGAGGCCGTTCGCCTGCCCGTCAGCGCCGGGTCCGAGCGCGCGCGCCACCAGTCCCAGCACGAGGCCGAGCAGCATGCCGATGAGCACTTGCGCCCCGAAGGAGCGGAGCAGGGGCGTTTTCGCGCCGGTTGCGGCCACGGCGGGTCCTTTCTCGATGGTCGGGCAGCCGATGTAGGCGCCGCGCGGCCGGATCGCGACTCAGGATTGCTTGGGGTGGACGAAACAAAATTACAGGGCAGCCCACCGCTCTCCCATCGCCCGCTCGTCCCGCCGCAGGGTCAGCACCTCAACGCCGGTCCGCGTCACCGCGACCATATGCTCGAACTGGGCGGAGAGCTTGCGGTCGTTGGTCACGACGGTCCATCCGTCGCTCTGCGTCGAGACCTTGCGGGTGCCCTGGTTGAGCATCGGTTCGATGGTGAAGACCATGCCTTCGCGCAGGGCGAGGCCGGTGCCGCGTCGCCCGAAATGCAGGACTTGCGGTTCCTCGTGCATCTCGCGGCCGATGCCGTGCCCGCAATAGTCGCGCACCACCGCATAGCCGTGCCGTTTGGCATGCCGCTCGATCGCGAAGCCGATATCGCCCAGATGCGCGCCGGGCCGCACCTGAGCGATGCCTTGCCACATCGCCTCCTGCGTCACCCGCACCAGCCGCCGCGCGGCCGGCGGGACGTCGCCCACCAGATAGGTCTTGCTCGAATCCGCGATGAAGCCGTTCTTCTCCAGCGTGATGTCGAGGTTGATGATATCGCCGTCGCGGATGATCTCGTCGGGTGCGGGCACACCGTGGCAGACGACATGGTTGATCGAGCAGTTCAGCACATATGCGTAGCCATATTGCCCCTTGCTCGCGGGGCGGGCGGCGAGGTCCATAGTGATGTAGCGCTCGACCAGATCGTTGACCGCCATGGTGGACATGCCGGCGAGGTCCTGCCCGTCCAGCATCTCGAACACGGACGCCAGAAGCCGGCCCGAGATGCGCATGAGCGCCAGTTCGTCCGGCGTCTTCACCATGTCAGGCGGCCGCCGCCTCCGCCAGGCGCAGATGCGCCGCCTCGAGCTGCGTCGCCACGATGTCGTTGAAGGAGAGCGCGGGATTGGCCTCGGCCAGCATGCCGATCTTCATCCAGAACTCGGCCTGCGCATTGATGGACCGGCACATCACCGTGCTGGCCCGGCGGGCGTCCTCATGCAGCTGGTCGTCGATCTTCACGATGCCCATGGCGGCCCCTTCATGTCAGTGAACATATGAATCGTATATGATTCATATTCATTCTGTCAATCGGAGGAATGGGCGAGATCCAGAACCGTCCTCTCCAAGGAGGGGTGCTCCTGCGAAGGCAGGAGCCCAGGGCGGCGATGAACCGCTCATGCCGCCGGGGCTCCTGCCTTCGCAGGAGCAGGTGCCGGCTCACTATGAACAGGACCTTCTCTATCTCTATAGCAGCCCCAGCCCGTGCAGCTCGGCGAGGCTGTCGATCACCCGGTGCGGGCGGCGCTCGGGGGCTTGGGCGGCCCATTCCTCGGCCGATGTCGTGCCGGTGGTGACGCCGATGCCCATCGCGTCGCCCAGCCGCGCCATCTCCGTCTCGACGCGGGGGTCGTCGCCGATCACCACCACGGCGCTGGCCGGCACGCCGAGCTTCGCCGCGACGAAGTTCATCGCGTGGATGGAGGGCTTGCCGGTCACTTCCGGCTCGCGGCCGGTCACGCGGGCGATGGCGCCGCCGATCGCGCAGCTATAGCCGAAGGCGCGGCCGCCCTTGGAAGCGAAGAAGGGCACGTCCGAGGCGCTGAACAGCGCCGCGCCGGCCAGCACGGCCTCGCAGGCGGCGTGGATGTCCGGCATGGCGCAGTCCGGATACCAGGCGACATAGACGGCGTCCGCCCGCTCCGCGCCGTCCTCTCCGGGGCGGACGGTGGCCAGGCCCTCGCCCTCCAGCGCCGCGACCACGCCGTCCGTGCCCAGCACCAGCACGCGCGCCACGCCCCGGTCGCGCATCACCATGCCGGCGACGCTGTTGGGCGTGAACAGCCGCTCGTCGCCGATCGGCAGGCCGAGCGCGCGCAGGCGGGGCGCCTGCTGGCTGGCCGGATAGGCGCTGCCGTTGGTCAGCGCGAGAAAGGGGATGCTCCGCGCTTCCAGCTCGGTGAGCAATTCGATCGCGCCGGGGAGCAGCGTGTAGCCGCCGAGGTTGCGGTCGCTGAGGATCAGCGTGCCGTCGAGGTCGAACATGAAGCCACCGGCGGGGCGCAGGGGTTCGGTGAAGGGGGCGGTCATGACTTGGTCCTTGCGAGTTCGGGGTGATTTGCTCCCCTCCCCATCAGGGGAGGGGCTGGGGGTGGGGGCGCCCGGCAGCGCAGCGCTCGATCGCCAGACCCCACCCCAACCCTTCAAACGAGGCGCGTGACTCGTTTGAACCTAAAGGGGAGGGGCTAAACTAGGCTAATAAGCCTCCAGCTCCAGCTTGAAGCCGGCCTTCTCGACGCTCACCCGGCTGACGTCCGTGCGGGCGAGGAGCTTGCGGATGAGGTCCATCGCCGGGCGCAGCGCGGGATCGTAGACGCGCGGGGCCGGGCCGGCGGCCTGCATCGCGTCGACCTGCCCGGCCGGCATGGTGGCGCGCAGCAGGAATTCCTCGTCGGTGAGGGTGCCGCCGATGCGCTTGCGCAGGGTCGGCAGGTCCGCCATGCCCGGCTCGGCGGCCAGTTCCTTGGTGCGGGGCAGGGCCATGATCCGGTCCAGCACGTCGGGCGCGATCGGCTGGTTGGGGCGGCCGAACCTGCCCAGCGCATAGCGGATCACCTCGTCCGGGATCACCGCATAGCGCTCGGTGGCGGTGACGTTCATCACCGCCTGTGTCATCACCATCTGGGCGAAGGGCGTCATGACGATCGGCCAGCCCAGCTCCTCGCGCACCCGCCCCAGCTCCTCCACCACCGCGCCTTCCAGATGCGGCACGCGATGGTCGGCGAGGTGCCGGCGCATCGTGCCGACCATGCCGCCGGGGAGCTGATGCTGGAGATAGGCGGCGTCGAAGGCCATGGGCGCGCCGGCCGGCAGGCCCTCGGCGGCCGCGAGCGCGGTGAAGTAGCGGCCCGCCTCCGCCAGCGCCGCGTCGTCGATGTCGACGCTGTGGCCAAGCGTGCGCAGATTGGCGACGACGCGCTCCAGCGGCGGGTTGGAGGTGCCGTCCGCCGCCGCGCCGCTGGCGCCCTGCAGCGTCTCGATGCCGAGGCCGGCCGCCTCATAATAGCTCTGCTCGCCGAGGCCGATGGTGCAATGCGCGTGCAATTCCAGCGGTTTGTCGCCGATTTCGGCGAGGATGGCGGGGATCAGCGTGCGGGCGCGCCGGGGGCTGAGGAGGCCGCCCGGGTCCTTGATATAGAGCGCGTCGATATCGGGCGAGGCCGCCATTTTGCGCGCCGCGTCCGCATAATGGGCGTCGTCATGGATCGGGCTCAGCGTGAAGACCAGCGCGCCGACGACATAGGCGTCGCCGTCGCTCTTGATCATCCGCGCGACCTCCACATTGGCGTCCGCATCGTTCATCGGGTCGGCGAGGGCGAAGCGGCCGATGCCGTTCTTCATCAGCGTGCGGAAGGCGAGCGCCATGAAATCGGGACTGGCCGTCTCCCAGGCGATGAAGCGGAAGCCGGTGGAGAGGAATTGCAGTGGCGTGGTGGGCATCGCCTGCTTCATCAGGCGGATGCGCTCCCACGGGTCCTCCTGCTTGTAGCGCACGGCCACGCCCATATGGGTGGAGGTGGTGAAGTCGATCGCCTTGAAGCCCACCCGCTCCAGCATGGGGGCGGCGGAGAGGGTGCGGGCGGTGTCCACGCCCAGCGCGGCCCAGAGGCACTGGTTGCCGTCGCGCAGCGAGGTTTCGACGAGCTTGATGTCGGCCATGGGTTCTGGAATCCATCCTGTTTTTAATGCGCTACGCCGTGTTCCTGCGAAGGCGGGAACCCAGGGCGCATGAGCCGTCCACCGCCGCCCCGGGCTCCTGCTTTCGCAGGAACTCTGGTGTCGCCGGTCCGCGCCTCACCGTTCCGCCCGCCGCGCCAGGAAGCCGGTGTCCACGCCGCCATGCGCGAAGTCCGGGTCGGCGAGGATATCGGCCTGGAAGGCAAGGTTGGTCGAGACGCCTTCGATGCGGGTTTCACCCAGTGCGCCTTTCAGCCGGGAAAGCGCCGCGTCCCGGTCCGGCCCATGGGCGATGACCTTGGCGATCATGCTGTCGTAGAAGGGCGGGATGCTCGCGCCGTCGACGATATGGGTGTCGACGCGGATGCCGTCGCCTTCCGGCCAGCGGGCGGCGGCGACGGTGCCGGGCGAGGGCATGAAGTCGCGCGCCGGGTCCTCGGCATTGATGCGCGCTTCGATGGCGGCGCCGTCGATGCGCACATCCGCCTGCTTAAGGCGCAGGCCCTCTCCGTTGGCGATGGCGATCTGCTCGGCGACGAGATCGACGCCGGTGACCATCTCGGTGACCGGATGCTCGACCTGGATGCGCGCGTTCATTTCCAGGAAATAGAACTGGTTGCGGGCGACATCGTAGAGGAACTCCACGGTGCCCGCACCGCGATAATCGAGCCGGGCGGCGAAGCGCACGGCCGCCTCGTGCATCTGCGCGCGGATGGCCTCGGGCAGATGCGGGGCGGGCGTCTCCTCGACCAGCTTCTGGTAGCGGCGCTGCACCGAGCAGTCGCGCTCGCCGAGGTGGATGACGGTGCCGCGCCCGTCGCCCAGCACCTGCACCTCGACATGGCGGCCCTGCGCCACATAGCGCTCCAGATAGACGCGCGCGTCGCCGAACGCCGCGCCGGCCTCGGCGGAGGCCATGTCCATCGTGGCGGCGAGGTCCTCCAGCCGCTCGACCAGCTTCATGCCGCGCCCGCCGCCGCCGCCGACCGCCTTGATGAGCAGGGGCGCGCCGATCTGCGCCGCCAGCGTCTGCGCCTCGGCGGGACTTTCGACCGGGCCGCCGGGGACGACCGGCACATCGGCCGCGATCGCCTCGGCGCGGGCACGCAGCTTGTCGCCGACCGCCTCGATCTGCGCGGCCGTCGGCCCGATGAAGATCACGCCTTCATCCTCGCACATCTGCGCGAGGGCAGCGCGCTCGGAGAGGAAGCCGTAGCCGGGATGGATGGCGTCGCAGCCGGCGCCGAGCGCGGCCTGCACAATGGTCTCGACGCGCAGATAGCTTTCCGAGGGGCGCGCCGGGCCGATGCAGAGCGCGCGATCCGCCATGCGGGCGCCGAGCGACTCGCGGTCCGCCTTGCTCACGGCCAGCACCGTCTCGATGCCCAGCGCCTGCGCGGTACGGATGATACGCACCGCGATTTCGCCGCGATTGGCGATGAGGATGCGGCGGATCATTCTCTCCCCTCCCGCTTGCGGGCGGGGGCAGGGAGGCGCTGCCCCGGCGGCATCATCCCGCCTCCGGCCGCACCAGCAGCAGCAGTTCGTCATGCTCGGCCAGCTCGCCATTTCGGCCGAGGATCTCGACCACCTCGCCGCTGACCCCGGCGGGGACGGAGTTCATGAGCTTCATGACCTCCACGATGCCGATCACCGTATCGGGCGCGACCTTGCTGCCGACCTCAACGAAGGGCGGCTCGCCGGGCTTGGGCGCGCGGTAGAAGATGCCGAGCAGCGGCGAGCGGACTTCCAGCAGGCCGGCTTCGGTGCTGGCGCGCGGCTTGGGCGCGGCCGCTGGCGGCGGCGATGCTGCGGCGGCCGGCGCGGCCGATCGCGCCGGGCGCGGCCGTGCCGTGCCGCCGCCGCCGCGTTCCAGCTCCAGCTTCATGCCGTCCACCTCCAGCGCGAGCCGATCGAAGGTCGAGGCTTCGAGGAGCTTCATGATCTCCTCGACATCCCGGGCCGTGAGACTCATCTGCGTCCTCCGAAGATATTCATGACATGCTTGAGCGGATCGGCGGTGGCGGCCGCCACGGGCTTGGCATCCTTTGCCGACCAGACCGTTTCCGGCCGGCTCTGGAGCAGCAGGAGACGGCCCGCCTTGTCGACCGCCCATTCGATGTCCTGCGGGCGGCCATAATGTTTCTCGACGCGCCGGCCGATGGTGCGCAGCGCCTGCAATTCCTCGTCGCTGAGGCTCGGCGCGGTGCGCTGGTCGGCGGGCAGGTCCTCGTCCACGATGCCGCCGCCGGGCGCGGGCACCTGGCGGATATGCTTGTCCGAGATGTCGCGCGTGCTGATCTCGCCGGTGATCTTGCCCATCACCCAGCGGTCCGGCGTCACCTCGCCCGAGACGACCGCGCTGCCGAGGCCCCATGCGCCCTCGATGGTGATGACGGACTTGTCGCCGGTGAGCGGCGAGCGGGTGAACATGACCCCGGCGGTGCGCGCGTCGACCATCGCCTGCACCACCACCGCCATGGCGACGCCTTCCTCGGGCAGACCATGCTTGCGGCGATAGGTGATGGACTCGACCGAATAGAGGCTGCCCCAGCATTCGCGCACGCGGTGGACGGTGTCGGCGGCGTCCAGCACCCAGAGGAACGTGTCCTGCAGGCCGGCGAAGCTCGCATCCTCGGCATCCTCCGTGGTGGCCGAGGAGCGCACGGCGACGGTGGCGGCGCCGAGCCGCGCATGGGCATCGAGGATGGCCTGCTCGACCTGTGCCGGCAGCGCCTCTTCCTCGACGCGGGCGCGCAGGGCCTTGGAGGCCTTGGTCACGGCCTCCAGATCGCCCGGATCGAGCGCTTCCACCAGCGCGCGGACGGGCGCGCGCGCCTCCAGCGCCTCCAGGAACAGCTCGAAGGCATGGGTGGTGACGACGAAGCCCGGCGGCACCTCGATGCCGGCATGGGTGAGTTCGCCCAGACTGGCGCCCTTGCCGCCCACGGTGGGCCGGTCGGTAATACGCAGGTCCGCGAACCAGGAGATGGCGGGGGTGGTCATGGCATGCTTTCCGTCGAGGATATGGAGCGACTTTCGTGCTCCTGCGAAGGCAGGAGCCCAGGGCGCAAGGGCACTGCGGCTGGGTCCTGGGCTCCTGCCTTCGCAGGAGCACGGATGGCGCGCAGGGACGGCGGCGTGAACGAAGGCAGCATGGCTCCCATCACACCGCCTCCAGCACCCGTTCCTCGTCGAGAATCTGGACGATGCCGCGCCCGCCATCCACGCGGATGCGCTGGCCGTCCTTGATCCGCTGCGTGGCGGAGCCGGTGCCGACCACGGCGGGCAGGCCATATTCGCGCGCCACGATGGCCATGTGGCTCATCGAGCCGCCAATGTCCGAGACGGCGGCCGCGATCTTCTGGAAGATCGGCGCCCAGGTGGGATTGGTGACCTGGCAGACCAGGATGTCGCCCTGTTGCAGCCGGCTGATTTCCTCGACCGACTTCACCACCCGCGCCGGCCCCTCGACCACGCCGTTGGACGCCGCGAAGCCCTTCAGCTCCTTGCTGTCGCCCTCGGCGTCCGCGCTGAGCCAGGTGTCGAGGCTCTCGCGGGTGATGCCCCACAGCATGACGATCGCCGGATCGTCGATCACGTCCGGCACCTGGCCGAGCGCGGGCGGTACGGTATGTTCCGCCCAGACCTTGATCGCCGCCTTGCGCTCGGCGACCTTCGCGGGCCACACGCGCGGGCCGACCGGCTCCGATCCGCTGGACCAGCTCAGCATCAGGTCGATGATGGCGCTCTCCAGCTCGTAATGCGTCAGGTTGAACACGTCCGCCGGCGCGGGGAAGAAACCGTGCGCGCAGAGCAGGTCACCGAATTCGCGGATCTTGTTGAAGAACAGGTTGGTATACCAGTGCTCGCAGTAGAATTTATGCCCTTCCACATAGGGGAAGACGCGGTGCGCCAGCGTGATGAGCTGGTCGTAGGTGGCGCGGTCCTCGTCCGTGTCGAGCAGCTCGCGATAGTCCGCGACGAGCTGCTCGCGCTCCTCGATCAGCTTTGCCATCGGCCGCTCGATATTCTCGCCGGCCTTCACCTTGGCGATATAGCCCGGCAGCGCAGCGAAAGGCATGGAGAGATCGTCGTTCCATGAGCGGTGATAATGGTAGAAGCCGTCGCCCACATTCACGTTGAACCAGGGGTTGCGGCTGGTCTCCAGCTCCTGGAGCCATGCCTTGCCGCTGCCGCCGAGCTGGTCGAGCGCGGCCAGCACGTCCTCGATCACCATGCCGTCATGGAAGCTGCCGTCCACGCCCAGCTCCACCGCGCGGCGGGCGAGGCGCTTCACTTCCTCGTCCGGGCGGAAGATCTCCGCTTCCATGCCCGCCACCATGCGGCTGATCGCCTGGTCGCTGATCTCGGGGAAGGCCTTCTTGCAGAAGTCGAAGAAGGTCAGATAGGCGCCATAGCCGAGCAGCAGGAACTCGAAATGATGGTGCCACATCCGGAAATAGCCCTCGAGCGTCTTCCGGTAGGTGTCGATGAGCGCATGGTTGGCGGCGACGCCCTTGCCCGTGTGGGTGGTCTCGATCGGCTCCAGATCGGGCAGCGAAGGGACGGGCAGCGCCTGCGCATCCGCGATCAGCGCCTTCATCTTCTCCTTCCACTGGGCGTAGAGATCCTCCCAATGCTCGTAATAATAGAAGGCGCGCTGCTGGAACTCCTGCGTGCGCGCCTCGATCTCGGCGGGATCGGTGACGGCCACGCCGCCGATGAACACGCGCCCGTTGATGATGCGATGATCGATGCCCTTGGTGGTGGGCAGCACATGCACGCGGGTGTTGAAGCTGCCGAGCGCGCAATAGGCCGCCTCCGCCGTCACCATGTCGAAATGGTGCATCGGCTCGGGGAAGTGCATGCTGTTGTAGAACCAGAAGCGCGCGTCGTCGCCCTCATGGAACTGGGTATAATAAGGATGGGCGGCCTGCGCGGCTTCTGTGCCCGGCACCACCTTGATGGAACTGGGCAGCGGGAAGCCCTTGGTCGTGTCGTTCATGGCGCATCCTCTCGTCTGGCAACCCGGCGGCGCGCCCTTGCGGCGTCTGCACGACGGCATTCGTTGAGGATGCTAATGATTTCGGCCGCCCGGCCAAAGGATTCCCGCGCAAGGCCATGCGGACAAATGCGCAGGCGGGTTTGTCCGGGTGTGGGTTGCCCTAATGCGCCATTCCACCGCTGCGCCACTGGCTGGGCGTCACGCCGAAGCGCTTGCGGAACAGCCGCGCGAAATAGCCCGGATCGAGGAAGCCGCAGCGGAAGGCGATCTCGCCCAGCGTCAGGCTGGCGGCGCGCGGGTCGGTGAGCAGGTCGCCGGCGCGGTCGAGGCGGGTGGCGTTGAGCTCCTGCACGAAGCTGGTGCCCGCGCCGGCCAGCAGCGCCTGCAGATAGCGGCGCGAGATGCCGAGATCGGCCGCAACGCCGTCCTGGGTCAGCTCCGGGTCGGCATGGTCGGTCTCGATCCGGCGCAGGATCATGCGGGCGAGCTGGCCGCGATGGCGGCTGGGCGCGGGCTCGTGGAAGCCGGTGGCGAAGGTAAGCAGCGCGCCCACCTGCTCGGCGATGAGCGGGCGGGGCAACGGGCTGTCGTCCAGCCCCGCGATCATCGTCTCGATGAGACTGCCGAGCGGCACGCCCCAGCCCGTGCTGGCCGAGATGGGCCGGCCGAGCAGCGCGTCCGGATCGGGCAGATATTTCTCCAGCCAGGCCTGCGGCATCATGAGGTCGATGGCCTCGTGCGGGCGCTCCATCTCCATCTGGTAGAAGCGGGTATTGTCGAGCAGCACGAACTGGCCGGGCTCGACGATGAAGCGCTTGCCGGCCATGCGCGTCCGGAGCGCGCCGCGCCGGGCATAGACGAGCTGGATGGAGGGCGTCGCGCGGCCCGCGCTGCCGTCCGTGCCGCAATGCACGACGCGCTGGGCGGGCGCGTGGAGCTGGAGCAGGCGGAGCTGGCCGACGCCATGGCTGCTCCAGCGCGCAGCGAAGGCATCGGTGTCGAACACCGTCACGTCGATGGGCGCGATGGTGCTCGCCGCCCAGTCGCGCCACTGATCGATGGCCTCGCGGCGGGCGAGCCCGTTCGAGGTCCAGCTATGATCGTCCTGGCCGGCTTCCGTGCGCATCGGCGACATATCCTCTCGGGACCAAATTAGGACCGGCACGGCCCCGGCGCAAGCGGCGCGGGCGCAGGCGCGGGCGGTGCGATGCCGCCTTGTCCTTTCCCGCCGCGCCGATATGGTCGGCGCAAAGGCGGCCGGCCGCCCCGGCCGAAGGAGAGAGAGGCGCCATGTCCGTGCAGGAGATCGACATCGAGGAGAGCGTGCGCAGCGTCACGGCGCAGCTCAACTATCTGCTGCCGGGGCCGGACATCAACCGCCGCTTCGTGTCGGCGGGCGTGGAAGTGAACACCGGCCGCTACGGGCCTTACGAAGTGACGATCCGCGACGGGCGGGCGATCCGCGATCATTTCGCCTTCGACCGGCACGGCTTCCGGCTGCTCGACGCGCCGACGCAGGTCACGGATTTCACCGACAGCGACATGGTCGAGCGGCTCTATCCGGGCGAGGTGCAGCGCCATGTGGGCGAGGCGTTCGGCGCCGATTTCGTCGTGCCGATGGGCTGGATGCTGCGCACCTCCGGCGACGTGGCGAGCCGGCAGACGAAGCGCGACCAGCCCTATACGCATCGCGGCGGCATCCAGCCCCCGGCGGGGGAGGTGCATGTCGACACCGAGCCGGGCCGCCAGCTCGCCGCCGCGCAGCGCGCCTATGCAAAGGCGCGGCCGGACGGGCCGGGGTTCAGCCGCTTCATCGTCTGCAGCTTCTGGCGCAGCTTCTCGCCGCCGCCGCAGGATTGCCCGCTGGCCCTGTGCGACGCGCGCAGCGTGCGGGACGATGAGGGCACGCCCAACATCCTTTGGGTGGTCGACGAGATTCCGCAGGGCGAGGCCATGTTCGCCCCGATGGACGACGACGCGCAGATGGCGGCGGCGATCTTCCGGCACAGCCCGGACCATCGCTGGTGGTATTTCTCGAACATGACGCGCGACGAGGCGCTGCTGTTCAAGTTCCACGACAGCGACCGCTCGCGCCCCTGGCGCACGCCGCATACCGCCTTCCGGGACACCAGCCTGCCCGACGCCCAGCCGCGCGAGAGCATCGAGTTCCGGAGCATCGCCTTTTTCGAGTGAGGCGCGCGGGTAGATCAGTTCAGCTTGCGATCCTGAGATCGCCCGTCACCCGTTGACCAACCTCGTGCTCCTGCTTTCGCAGGAGCACTGCATCTTGCAAATGCAAAGCTCGCTTTCATCGGGACGACAGCAGGGCGAGGCCGGCCAACCCAGCCCCGCCCTCCGATCCTCAAAGCGGTGCGATGTGGAAGATGCGCTCGGCATTGCCGTGATAGAGGGCGTGGCGCTCCTCATCGGTCACGGGCGCCGCGTCCATGAAGTCCACCGCCGGCTTCATCGGCTGATAGGGATAGTCGATGGACCACAGCACATTGTCGATGCCGATCTTGTCGATCGTGTAGCGCAGCGCCAGCGGGTCCTCCACGCCGCTCGTGGTGACCACGAAGTTGCGCTGGAAATAGTCCGCGATGCTCAGCTTCGTCTTCGGCGCGCGGCCGATCTGCTGGGCGCGGCTGTTCATGAAGTTGATCCGCCAGATCCAGAAGGGGATCGCCTCGCCCATATGGCCGATGCAGATCTTGAGCTTCGGGAAATGATCGAACACGCCCGAGGCCATCATGCGCACCACATGCGTGCCCACTTCCACGCCATAGCCCCACATGGCGCTGTCCATGCCATAGTCCATCAGCGGCCCCTTGAGCGTGTCGGACGCGGCGCGTGGGTGGATGTAGATGCAGGCGTCCAGCGCCTCGGCCGCCTCCAGGCAGGGCCAATATTTGGGATCGTCCAGATATTCGCCATGGGTGTGGCTGTTGAGGATGAAGCCGTTGAGCTTGAGCGTGTTGATCGCCCGCTCCATCTCCTTGGCCGCCCGCTTGGGGCTGTGCGGCGCGAAGCTGGCGAGACCCGAGAAGCGCGTGGGGTGCTTGCGGCATATCTCGGCCAGCCGGTCATTGGCGAGCGCGGCGAGGTCCGTGGCGGTGTCCGCATCGAACATCTGCACGCCCGGCGCGGTGAGCGAGAGCAGGTGCATGTCGACGCCGAGCTTGTCCATCTCGGGCAGGCGCTTCTCCTCCACGTCCAGCAGACCGTCGAGGAAGTTCATCCTGCCATAGCCGGACTCGTCCGGGTCGGCATCGTAGATGCCCCGGCAGAGCAGCTTGTCGAGGCTGCTCGTAGGCCCGCGCACCTCCTCCTTGAGCTGCGCCGCGACCTCCGGGATCGACCAGGCCTCCTCGGTGGCGATCTTGCGCATCTTCGTCATGACATCTCTCCTCTATCGGTTGAACGGGGAAGGGCGGTGCGCCGCGCCAGCCACAGGGCGAGGGCGGCGGCGATGAGCAGGGGCACCACCGGCAGGATGAAGAAGCTGCGCGGATCGTGCAGGCCCAGCAGCAGCGCCAGCGATCCGACAAGCGGCCCCAGGATCGAGCCGACGCGGCCCATGCCGAGCGCCCAGCCCAGCCCCGTGGCGCGCATCCCGGCCGGATAGGTGGCGCCGCCGGAGCCATTCAGCCCGTTCTGCGTGCCGGTGGAGAAGAAGCCGACCATCACCAGCAGCAGGCTGAGGCTCACCGCGCCCCAGTCGCGCAGCGCGACGATGGCGAGCGAGACGGCGGCGAGGCCGGCGAACAGCGCGACCACGGACCAGCTGCGGCGCGAAAGCATGAGGCTGGCGAAGATGCCGCCCACCACGCCGCCGGCATGCGCGCCGGTGGCGATCCACGAGGCGGCGGCGGTGGAATAGCCCTGATCCTTGACCAGCAGCGGAATCCAGCCGCTCAGCAGATAGACGACCATCAGCACCAGTGCGAAGCAGGCCCAGATGGCGAGGGTGATCGCCCGCCGCTCCGGCGCGAGGATGGCGCGCACGCCCGAGGCGCCATCGCGTGGCGTATCGGCGGGGGCAAGCGCGGGGCTTTCCGGCAGGCCGATCCACAGCATCAGCGCGATGGCGATGGGCAGCAGCCCGCCGGCGATGAACAGGCTGGGCCAGCCGTAGAGGGGCAGGAACTGCGCCGCGACCGCGCCGGCCACCACGCCGCCGAAGCTGATGCCGATGCCGACCAGTCCCATGGCGCGGGCCAGATGGCGGCGCGGCGCCAGCTCGCCGGCCAGCGCCAGCGCATTGGGCAGCACCGCGCCCAGGCCGACGCCGATGAGGAAGCGCAGCGCGATGAGCTGGCCGAGGCTGGTGGCGAAGGCGGCGACCAGCGAGATCAGCCCATAGCCGACGCAGCAGGCGATGAGGATGGTGCGCCGCCCCAGCCGGTCGCCGAGCGGGCCGATGGTGAGCGCGCCGATCAGCACGCCGACGAGGCTGGCGCTCAGCAGCGGACCGATTTCCGCCCGGCCGATGCCGAAATGCTCCACTATGGAGGGAGCAGCGAAATTGGCCGCCTGGAGATCGAATCCCTCGACCACCAGCGCAAGGAGGATGAGCAGGAAGCCGCCCCAGCCGCGCCGCGGCTCAAGGGCGGGCGTCGGCGACAGGGCCTGTTCTTTACCCAATCCTATCCTCCCATGCTTTTGTCAAAAAAGCGCTGACGCGCACTTGGACGGGGGAAGGTTGCATATGCAAGCGGAAAGTCCGCATGGGTCTGCCGGCTTCGGCGCTTCGCCTGTCCGGCCGATTGCTCGGGAACGGAGATATCTGGCGGCCCGGACCCGCGGCGTATCGGCTAGCCCCGCAGCGGGAATGGGGGGATAGCAGGATGAACGAAGGCGCCACGCGAGACGCGGTTGCCGCGCACGGCCGTGGTTTCATGCGCATCGGACGGCTCGACGGGCTTCGCCGGCCGGGTGCGTCGGCAGGCGCGCGTCGCGGGTCGGCCGACGCCTGCCCGACATGCGCGGACACATCGCTCCGCATGATGCGAGAGGAGGACAGCTTCTTCGCGACCTGCGCCGGATGCGGCGAGCGCGGCCCGGTGCGGGGCTCGGCTCATGATGCGCTGGTGGCGTGGCATGGCCTGTCGGGCCATCCGGGTGTCACGATGGCGCAGCGCGTGCTGGCGCTGTCGGCCGCGGCCTGCATGGTGATCGCCGCCATCGCGCTGGCGGCGTGGCTCGGCGCCTGACTCAGGAGGGCCTGCCGTCCGGCTCCTCGCCGTCGCGGCGCGTGCGCACCCATTGCTGCTCGCGCTTGCCGACGAGGCGCAGATAGACCGGCAGCTTCCACATCAGATAGAGCGGGATGCGCGCCAGCGTGCCCAGCCGCACCGTCTCCCGCCCGTCGCGCAACCAGGCGCCGCCGAGCAGCAGGCCGACCAGCGCGATGAGCGAGGCCAGCAGCATGGCCGGCAGCGGGCTCGCGCCGACGAGGACGAGCAGCCCCGCCGCCAGCACGGCGGCGAGGCTGAGGCTCATCAGCAGCGCCAGCGGCGCCACCATCAGGTGCAGGCCGTGCCAGGCGAGGCCCGGCCTCAGCTTGACGAGCCCTTCGAGGAACAGCGGCAGGCCGTGCTTCAGCGCCGTGTCGACATAGCCATGCTCCCACCGCGTCCGCTGGGTGAGCGTGTCCGCCTGGCTCGCCGGGTCGCTCCAGGTGGTCGCCTGCTCCAGGAAGAGCGGCCCTTGTCCCTTGCGGGCGAAATCGATGCCCAGCACCAGATCCTCGACCAGATGGCTGGTCGCCAGCGGCGCGTCCTTGATGAGCGCCCAGGGGAAGGCCATGCCGGTGCCGCCCAGGATGGTCGGCGCGCCGAGCGCCGTGACGCCGCGCTGGCGCACCAGATTCTTGATGAGGAAAGCGAAGTTGGAGATCTGCGTCATCGCGCCGTCGTCCGGCCGCGCGCGCAGCAGGTAGCGGCTCTGCACCGGCCGCCGGCGCGCGCAGGCGGTCTCCACCAGCAGGCGCAGGTCGGTCGGCGCGATCGCGCAGTCCGCGTCCAGCACGACAAGCGCATCGGGCGGATCGGCGCGCAGCTGCTCGCGGCCGAAGGCGAGGGCATGGCCCTTGCCGCGCAGGCTCGCATCCTGCCGCTCGGCCACCTGCGCGCCGGCCGCGCGGGCGATGGCGGCGGTCTCGTCCGCGCAATTGTCGGCGATCACCAGCAGGCGGGTGCGCGCATCGAGCGCGGGGCGCAACCGTTCGATGGTGGTGGCGATACCGGCGGCCTCGTTGTGCGCGGGCATCAGGATGGCGGCGCGCGGCGGCGTGCCCGTGGAGGCGGGAGGCCGGGGCGCCCGCGCGAGCGTGCCGACCAGCAGCTCGATCGCCAATATGGCCAGCAACGCCAGCGGCACGGCCACGATGATCCAGACGAACATATCCACGATCACCGATCGATCTCCGTCAGCCCTTGAGCGCGCGGCGGGCACCGCAAGCGCAGCCCGCCATCAGCAGGGCATTGGCTAACGCACGGATTTCTGTCAATCGCGCGCCGCTTCGCAACCTCAGGGCAACAGGATCGCCGTGGCGTGCCTCGTCTCCCGCCAAGCCATGGCCGGCTGATCCGCCGGCGCCGAAAGGGGCATGGAAAAAGGGCGCCCGCCTTCCGGTGAGCGCCCTTCCTTCGCATGAACCTCGGCGGATCGCCGCCTCACATGGCGGCGTGGTTCCCCAGCGCTGCGCCATTGCCGGCCGGCGGCGCGCTGCCGTCGCCGAGCGGCGGGGCGCTGCTGTTGCCGACCCCGCCGGCGGGGGCTTCGTAGCCCGGCTGATATTCGATCTTCGCCTTGGCGCGGGCCTCGGCCAGCCGCTGCTCGCCGATCTTGTTCAGCTCTTCGCTGCGCATCGCCTGCACCGCGAGCGGGCGAGCCTGCTCAGGCGGCAGCGCGATCGGATCGGAGCCGACGATGACGCTCACCATGACATTTTCGCGATTGGGCACGGTGAAGGGCTCGCCCGCGGGCAGCGCCAGAAGCTGCTCCACCATCTGCGGCGGCAGCTGTGCCGTGTCGATCGCGCCCTGGCCGCGCTGGAAGCGGATGCCCAGCTCGGTCAGCTTGGCGGCGGCGGCATCCAGCGAATGCACATCCTTCAGCGCCGCTTCGAGCCGCTGCGGGTTCTCCGGCATGCGGAAGACCAGCTGGTTGAGGCGCAGGCGCTTGCGATTCGCGAACTTGTCCGGGTTAGCGGCGATGTAGCGGTCGACCGCCGCCGTCTCCGGCACCTTGATCGTGTCCATCGCCTTGCGGCCATACATGCTGACGAGCAGCTGCTCCTGCATGCGGCGCTCCTGCGTCAGATATTGCGGATCGCGATCCACGCCCGCTTCCTTCGCGGCCTGCACCAGCAGGCGGCGCTCCACCATCCGCTGCAGCACGCGCTGGCGCACCAACTCCTTGTTGGCCGTCTCCGGCACGTTCAGCTCGGCGATCTCGGCATTGAGTTCGGGCAGGGTGATCTCCTCGCCATTGACGATGGCGACAACCTGACCCTCGGCCTTCTTCTGGCAAGCGGTGGCCATCAGGGACAGGGAGGTGAGCGCGATCAGCGAGACGCTCCTCAACTTTGGCATCTTCATTCTCCAGACAAGCTTGGATGGGAATAACGGATTGTTTCCGACTGTTCGGGAGCGACCATCGCGCGATTGCCGATCCATGCCGGGGCACGTCTTGCGCGGCCTCCGACATCGCGGTTCGGCGTCGATGGAAGGGAATGAGCGAAGCATGGCGGCACCGGCGCGGGCAGCGGCGGAAAGCCAGACTTCATATGCATGCAGCCCCCTCTCATCCGAGCCGTTCGGCCATCAAGTCCGGCCAGCTTCGTGACGCGCGGTCTTACCGTGCCGCGAGGGGCTAAACAAGAGCGTGCACCTCGCAAAAGCGCGCTGTGCCGTTGTGGCACCTCTTGCCGTGCGAAGATTAAGCCGGCGTGCGGAAAAGGAGGGGGAGCGGGCCGGTGCCGCCTCAAAATTCGCGCTTCCGCGAATTTTCCGACAGACTCTCAGCGCTCGCCCTCGTTCCACCGCATCGCCGCCTCGCGCGCCGCGACATAGGCGTTGACCGCGCCGGCATGGCGCACGGCGCAGCGGCCGAGCAGGGTCAGCGTCTCTTCCAGCTTGAGGGCGAGCGTCGCCACGTCATTGGCGGGCAGCGGCGCCGGCATCGGGCATGGCGCAGCGGATTGCGCCGTCAGGGCGGGCGGCACAGGCGACAGGCGGAATGGCGCGGTTGAGCTGCTCGCGCACCCCGTCAGATATGCCGAGAGCAGGATCGGAAAGGCGCGTCTCACGGGTCAGCTCCCTTGTCAGCATGGGACGGATGTCGGTGCGGCTGCGTTCGGCGAGCGCATCGTCCAGTGCATGGACCTGCCGGGCGAGCGCGCCCATGGTGATGGCGAGCCGCTGCTCGCTGCGGCGCAGGTCCGAGCGGACGCTCGCCTCGATCCGCGCCCGCGCCGCCTCGATCTCGCCGCGCGTGCGCGCGGCGGCATGATGGTCGATCCACCGGACGACGCCGAGGACGGCGACGATGACGAGCGCGTGCGGCCAGACCCGGCGGGCGAGCGCGGCGATCATGGCAGGCCCGTCAGGCACAGCCGCCGTTCGTCCGCGCGCCGGTTGGCGAGGCCCTGCACCACCTTGCCGCCGGCCTTGTTCCACATCAGGAAGGCCTCGCAGCCGCCGCGCCAGTCGCCGGCGTTGAACCGGCGGGCCACGGTCGAGCGCGCGAAGGCGGCCGTGCCGATATTATAGCTGAGGCTGATCGAGGCGGCGAGCTGATGGGGCCGCGTCTCCAGCGCGGGGACGGCGCGCAGCACGGCGGCGCCATAGTCGTTGACCACGGTCGCATGCAGCAGCGCGGCGCATTCCGCGCGTGTGTAGCGGCGCATCGCCACGCGCGTCTCGCCCGCGCAGACGGTCCAGATGCCGACGATATCGCGATAGGGGAGCAGCCGCGTGCCTTCCCATCGCTCGATCATCGGCACCGCCAGCGCCAGCGCGGCGGCGGCCAGCGATTCGCCGCCCAGCGCCGCGCCGGCGATCCGCGCCCCGCGCGCGTCGATGCCCGGCCAGCCGCTCACGGCTTCTGCATGCCCTTGATCGCGGCCCAGATGCCCAGGATGGCGGCGACGATGCCGGCCATCCACTTGACGAACTGCAATGAGGTCTTGGCCGCGGCCCAGGCCTGCACGATCTCCTTGGTCGCGCTGATGCCTTCTTCCATCTTCGCCGCCCGCTCGCCGATCGCGGCGAGTTGACGGGCCTGCTCGGTCTGCGATGCCATCAGCGCATCCACCTTGCCGAGCAGCCGGTCGATCTTGGCGTGCGCATCGTCGTTGCCGATGGTCATGGCCTGTTCGCCTCCTTGTTCATCGGTGCCGTGGCCCGCAGGTCGCCGGGCTGGCGTGGGTGCGGGCGCGCGGGGTCTCATTGCGGCCTCCGGGCGCGGTTTCCGCCGAACACCGAGCACCGCAGCTCATGCTGGATGACCTCCAGCGGCGCGCTGTCCTCGATGATGAAGCGGAACGCCGGCGGTCCGTCGCGGATCAGCGCCTCGCAGGTCGCGGCGATCTGGCGCATCGCGGTCATGATCGCGAAATGGCGCGGGCTTTGCTCCTCGCTTCGCCCGTGCGCCAGCTCCTGCCGCCTGAGCAGCGCCAGCGCGATCACGCGCAGGTCCGCGATGGTCTGCACATCCTCGCGCGCATATGCGATCGGCCCGCTCACAGCAGCGCCACCGCATCGTCATAATAGTCGGACCAGAAATCAGCGATGACCTGATAGCCCGCATTGGTCGGGTGGCCGACATTGTCCGAGAAATAGGTGCCATATGGCCCCGGCTCTTCCGGGCAGGCCCCCTCGATGCCGATCGTCGGGTCCGTGTGCAGGGGCACGAACATGTCATGATCCGTGCTCGCCGCCAGCGCCGCATTGAACGCCGCGCGACTGTCCTTCTGCGGCGTGCCGGCGGGCCTGCCATTGGCGATGCTGGTGCCGCAGGCGATGATGATGCCGGGATCGATCGCCTTCACCGCCGCCAGATAGGCTTTCATGCCGGCAGCGTCCGCCTGCGGTTGATTATAATATTCGAAGGCGTGCACAATGATGGGAATGCCCAGTTCCTCGCGCAGGCCCGCGAACTGGATGGGCGCCGCATTGGTCATATGGTCGGCGTAGCGGCTTCCGATCGCAAGACTGCACCAGGCCTCGTAGCTGCGGCCCTTCGCCTCCATGAGCAGGTTCGGCCATGCCTGCTGGACACTCGTCCTGTTGCCGTCCGCCGTCGCGCCGACGCCATAGGTCTGGCTGTCGCCGTCGAACATGTCGAAATGGTCGAGCCCGGCCCAGGGATAGGGCTGCTCATATTTGTCGTGGAAATACTTCACCAGGCGGCAGATTTCCGCGTTCGTCAGCGCCCGGTTGTAGCAGCCCCAGTCGTGAATATGGCCGACGAACCCGTGTGACGCCGTCCCGGTGCCGGCCGCGCCCAGCTGGTAATCGTTGCTCGCATGGGGCGAGAGATCACCCACCGCATAGCCGCCCATATTCTCGAAGAAATTGGCCTGGTTGGGCTGGTTGGATGTGAGGCTGTTGCGCCGGACGACGACAACCTTGAAGCCCGCGCCGGGCTTGTAGCGCGGCTGGAGCCTCGTTCCGAGCCTGTCCGCCGATGCGACCCATGTCCGGTGATTGTCGTTGACGTTGGAGGGCGACCAGAACGCCCGATAGGGGCTGGCCGTGGACTCGCCGACATTGAGCACGAAGAACATGGTGACGCCGGTCGTGTTGTTATAGCGGCCCAGCGCATCGATCAGCGCCGCCGGGCGGCCGACCGTCAGCCAGTGCGTCTGGTTGAACGCGACCCCCGGCTTGCCGCCGGAGCCGGTGACCGCCGCGCGATAGGTCGGCTGGTTGGCGCCGGTCGCCTGCGCGGCGGCTGTGTCGGCGGTCCCGTCCGTCCAGCTCGCGACCGCCGCGCCATCGCTCAGCGCCAGGCTTTCCGGCCGGAACCAGAGCGCCAGATCGGCCTCGGCGGGAATCGACGGCGTAGGGGTTGGCGTTGGCGTAGGCGTTGGTGTCGGGGTGCCGGTGGACAGGCGTCGCCGATGCAGCGCGCCCGCCCCGAAGCCGAAGCCATAAGCCCGCATCAGGCCAGCCCCACGATATCGGCGGCGGTGGTGCCGGAGGCGCGGACATGGCGGGCGCGCACGTCGAGGATCTGGCCCGGTGCGACGTTCCGGAACACCACGTCGGCGGTGCCGTCGGCAGCGCGGAGCGGTCACATGGCCGCCGGTGCCGACATAGATGGCCTTGGGCAGCGGATCGATCTCGTTGGTCGCGTGCGGCGTGATCGCGAAGGCACGGCGTGCGGGCTGGGAAAGGGAATCGAGTTGCGTGTCGAACCGGTCGGCCATGGCCGTCGCCTCCATATCTGGATCGCGGCCGAATCGCCGCCACGCCCTTAAGGCATGGCGGGTGGGCTGTAGGACAGGATAAAATAACCTATTTGGAAAATTACGGCTAAGCTTTTGGAGAAGGCGTCTTGTCCGGATATAGGCAGATGTCGTTCGCCACGCAGCGCGGGCAGTCGGGCTTGCGCGTCTTGCAGACATAGCGGCCGTGCAGGATCAGCCAGTGATGCGCATCCCGCCGGAAAGGCTGGGGCACGCGCTTGTCCAGCCCTTTCTCCACCGCGAGCACGGTCTTGCCCGGTGCCAGCCCCGTGCGGTTGGCGACGCGGAAAATATGGGTGTCCACCGCGAACGTCTCTTCGCCGAACGCCGTGTTCATCACCACATTGGCGGTTTTCCGGCCGACGCCGGGGAGGGCGGTGAGCTGATCCCGGTCGCGCGGCACCTGCCCGTCATGCTGGTCGATCAGCGCCTGCGACAGCGCGATCACATTCTTCGCCTTGGTGTTGAACAGGCCGATGGTCCGGATGTGCTGCTTGAGCCCATCCTCGCCCAGCGCCACCATCTGCGCCGGTGTCCTCACCGTCTCGAACAGCCGCCGCGTCGCCTTGTTGACGCCCACATCGGTCGCCTGCGCGGAGAGCACCACCGCGACGAGCAGCTGATAGTCGTTGCCATAGGCGAGTTCGGTGCGCGGCGCCGGATTGGCCTCGGCGAGGCGGGCGAAGAAGTCGAAGACCTGCGCGCGGTTGAGCTGGCGGGCCATGGGTCAGAGGCCGAGCAGGTCGGCCATGGCATAGCGGCCCGGTGGCTGATCCGCGAGCCATTGGGCCGCGCGCACCGCCCCGCGCGCGAAGATCATGCGGCTCTCGGCGCGATGGCCCAGCTCGATCCGCTCGCCCTCGCCGGCGAAGATCACCATATGGTCGCCCGCCACCGATCCGCCGCGCAGCGCCGCGAAGCCGATGTCGCCGGGCGTGCGCGCGCCGGTGATTCCGTCGCGGCCGCGCGCGCTGTGGCTCGCAAGCTCGATGCCGCGCCCCTCCGCCGCCGCCGCGCCGAGCAGCAGCGCCGTGCCGGAGGGCGCGTCCACCTTGTGCCGGTGGTGCATCTCGACAATCTCGATGTCCCAGTCCGCGCCCAGCCGGCTCGCCGCCTGCCGCACCAGCGAGGCGAGCAGGTTGACGCCCAGCGAGGTGTTGCCGGTCTGGAGCGCCGCGATCTCCCGCGCGGCCGCGTCGATCGCGGCGTGATGCGCGGGCTCGAGCCCGGTCGTGCCGATGACGATGGGCTTGCCCGCCGCCACGCAGGCGGCGAGATTGGCCGCCAGCGCATCCGGCGTCGAGAAGTCGATGAGCATGTCCGCCCGCGCCGCGAGCAGGGCCGGATCGGCGACGATGGGCGCGTCCTCCGCCCCGATCGTGCCACCCGCCACCCGTGCTGTCCCGCCGGCGATGGCGATCCCGGCATCCCCCGCCGCCTGCGCGATCGCCCGGCCCATGCGGCCCTTCACCCCGAAAATGCCGATCGCGGTCATCGCGCGCCTGTCTCCTGCGATATGCTACCCGCCCGCGCCGATGCCAGACTCCGCCGCGATTGTCATCTGCTCTCCCTGACCTCCCCCTCCCGCTTGCGGGAGGGGGCCGGGGGGAGGGCCTCCCAACACTGCGTCGATGCCCAACCCTAACCCCTCCCGCAAGCGGGAGGGGGACGATGTTCGCGCTTGTCGCGACGACAGGGTTGATGCGAGATCACGCCCATGACCAACCCACGCAACATCGTCATCCTCACCGGCGCCGGCATCTCCGCAGAGAGCGGCCTCGCCACCTTCCGCGGTCCCGGCGGCCTGTGGGAAGGACACCGCGTCGAGGATGTCTGCACCCCGCAGGCGCTGACGCATGATCCGGCGCTGGTCCACCGCTTCTACGATCTGCGCCGCGCCGCGCTGGACGGGGTCGCGCCCAATGCCGCGCATCTGGCGCTGGCGCGGCTGGAGCGGGACTGGCCCGGCGATCTGCTGATCGTCACCCAGAATGTCGACGATCTGCACGAGCGCGCCGGCTCGCGCGCGGTGCTGCATATGCATGGCGCGCTCAATTCGGCGCTGTGCGCGGCCTGCGGCGAGCGGCGGGACTGGCGGGGCGAGCTGCCGCCCGGCGCCGTCTGCCCGGCCTGCGCCGCGCCCGCGTTGCGCCCGGACATCGTCTTCTTCGGCGAGATTCCTTACCGGATGGAGGAGATCGAGGCGGCGCTGGCGCGGGCGGACCTGTTCGTCTCCATCGGCACTTCGGGCGCGGTCTATCCCGCCGCCGGCTTCGTGCGCATGGCCAGCGCTTATGGCGCCGCCACGCTGGAACTCAATCTGGAGCCGTCCGCCGGCAGCGACTGGTTCGACGATGTGCGCCACGGTCCCGCAAGCGCGGTCGTGCCGCAATGGGTCGAGGTCCTGCTCGACACGCGCCCTTGAACCGCGCGCCCCGCGCTGCCAGATCGCCACCATGACCGCCAAGACCGAGAATCCGCCGATGCGCGTCGCCATGCTGCCGGTGACGCCGCTGCAACAGAATTGCAGCCTGCTCTGGTGCACCCGCACGATGCGCGGCGCGCTCGTCGATCCGGGCGGCGACCTGCCACGCCTCAGGCAGGCGGTGGAGCAGCAGGGCGTGATCCTGGAGAAGCTGCTCGTCACCCACGGCCATATCGATCATTGCGGCCAGGCCGGCGTGCTGGCGAAGGAGCTGGGCCTGCCGATCGAGGGGCCGCATGAGGACGACCGATTCTGGATCGCGCGGCTGGAGGATGACGGCAAGCGCTGGGGCCTGCCGGGCCAGCCCTTCGAGCCGGACCGCTGGCTGGTCGACGGCGACACGGTCACGGTGGGCGAGCTGGTGCTGGACGTCATCCATTGTCCCGGCCACACGCCCGGCCATGTCGTCTTCCATCACGCGCCGTCCAAGCTCGCGATCGTCGGCGACGTGCTGTTCCAGGGCTCGATCGGCCGCACGGATTTTCCGCTCGGCAACCATGACGATCTCATCGCCTCGATCACCCGCAAGCTCTGGCCGCTGGGCGGGGACACGGTCTTCGTGCCCGGCCATGGCAAGCCGAGCAGCTTCGCCCATGAGCGCGCGACCAATCCCTTCGTGGGCGATCGGGCGGTGGGGGCAGCGGGATAGCGCCCAACTCTTCTCCGACGTTGCGGGAGAAGAAGAGCCCTTCGACAAGCGCAGGAGGAACGGGGAGAGGGATGGTTCGAAGGACGCCCCTGTCGCCATGTCGCGAGCCGATCGCGCATGAATCGGTTGCGCGGCCCGGAAAAAGCGCTATAGGCGCACACTCTCGCGAATAGCCGGCGACGTCTCGGTCGCGGTCGATGTGGCCGCCGATAGGATGAGGCATTGCCGGGGAATCGCGGACCCTTTTTGTTTCGATGTTTGAACAGGTGCCCTCATGGCTGTCCCGAAGAGAAAAACCTCGCCGTCCAAGCGCGGCATGCGCCGCAGCCATGACAAGCTGTCGGTCGAGGCGTTCCAGGAATGCCCGAACTGCGGTGAGCTGAAGCGTCCGCACAATCTGTGCGGTGCCTGCGGGCATTATAACGGCCGCGAAGTCGTCGCCATCGGCGCCTGAAACCCGACCGGGGAGATTATGGAGTGAACACGCCGCGAATCGCCGTCGACGCGATGGGCGGCGATGAGGGCGTGCGCGTCATGGTGGCCGGCGTCGCGCTGGCGCGCCATCGCCATGAAGGCCTGCGCTTCACCCTCTATGGCGACGAGGCGCGGATCAAGGCCGCGCTCGCCAACCATCCCAATCTCTCCCGCGCGGCCGATGTCGTCCATACCGACAAGGTCGTCGCCGCGACCGACAAGCCCAGCCAGGCGATCCGCCAGTCGCGGGGCAGCTCCATGGGGCTGGCTATCCAGGCGGTGAAGGACGGACACGCCATGGCGGCGGTCTCGGCCGGCAACACCGGCGCGCTCATGGCCATGGCCAAGCTTGGCCTGCGCACCGTGCCGGGCATCGACCGCCCGGCGCTCGCCGCCTTCCTGCCCACGCTCGGCGACAATGACGTGGTGATGCTGGACCTCGGCGCCAATACCGAGTGTGACGCGCGCAACCTCGTCGAGTTCGCGGTGATGGGCGCCGCCTATGCGCGCATCGCGCTCGATCTCGCCACGCCGCGCGTCCGCCTGCTCAACATCGGCACCGAGGACCTGAAGGGCACGGACGAGATTCGCACCGCTGCCGCCACGCTGCGCGGCGCGACCGGCTTGCCGCTGCGATTCGACGGCTTCATCGAGGGCGACGGGATCGGCTCGGGCGAGGCGGACGTGATCGTGTGCGAGGGCTTCGCCGGCAATGTGGCGCTCAAGACGGCCGAGGGAACCGCGCGCTTCGTCACCGACGTGCTGCGCCGCGCCTTCACCAGTTCGCTGCGCTCCAAGGCCGGCTTCCTGCTCTCGCGGCCCGCCCTGCACCTGCTCAAGGTCCATCTCGATCCCAATAATCACAATGGCGCGGTGTTCCTCGGCCTCAACGGCATCGTGGTGAAGAGCCATGGCGGCGCGGACGCGAAGGGTATCGCCAATGCGGTGCATGTCGCGGCCCGGCTGGTCGAGGAGGACCTCACCGCGCGGATCACCGAGGACATGGCCCGTGTCGGCGTCATCGCCAACGAGGAACTGATCGCGAAATGACCTTGCGTTCCGTGATAATGGGGACGGGCTCGGCCCTGCCGCGCCGTCGCGTCGACAATGCCGAGATGGCGACGCTGGTCGATACCAGCGACGAGTGGATCGTCGAGCGCACCGGCATCCGCGCGCGCCATATCGCCGGCGAGGGCGAGACGACGGTGACGCTCGCGACGGACGCCTGCCGCGCGGCGCTGGAGGCGGCCGGCATCGCGGCCAGCGAGGTGGACCTCATCGTGCTGGCGACCGCGACGCCCGACCAGACCTTTCCCGCCAGCGCCACCAGCGTACAGGCGGCGCTCGGCATCCCCGACTGCATCGCCTTTGACGTCGCGGCGGTCTGCTCGGGCTTCCTCTATGCGCTGACCGTGGCGGACAACATGCTGCGCGGCGGCGCCGCCAGGACCGCGCTCGTCATCGGCTCGGAGACGTTCAGCCGCATCCTCGACTGGGAGGACCGCGCGACCTGCGTGCTGTTCGGCGACGGCGCCGGCGCGGTCGTGCTGCGCGCGCAGGAGACGGACGCGGACACCGGGCGCGGCATCCTCGTCAGCCGCCTGCATGCCGACGGGCGGCACAATGCTCTGCTCAATGTCGATGGCGGTCCCTCGACCACCGGCACGGTCGGCAAGCTGCGCATGAAGGGGCGGGAAGTGTTCCGCCACGCCGTGGTCAATCTGGCCGAGGTGATGGAGCAGGTCCTCGCCGAGGCCGGCAAGACCGCGGGGGACGTCGACTGGGTGGTGCCGCATCAAGCCAATGCCCGCATTCTGGATGCCACGGCGCGCAAGCTCGGGCTCGATCCGGCGCGAGTCGTGGTCACGGTCGACCGGCATGCCAATACCTCCGCCGCCTCGGTCCCGCTGGCGCTCGACACGGCCGTGCGGGACGGGCGCGTGAAACCGGGCGATCTGGTCGTGCTGGAGGCGATGGGCGGCGGCTTCACCTGGGGAGCGAGCCTGCTGCGCTATTGAGGAGTCGGGCTGGATTTCACCTGTTGAAAACCTTGCCGGCTCCACCATGATTTTCATCAGAATCTTGCCGTTGCAAAGCACGAGAATCTGCCGCACACCATGGTTTGCGACCATGTGGGGGCATGATCGCAGGGACGTTTCGTATTGGGGGCGGAATGAAGTCGGAAGACACTTTGACTCGAGCCGAAATCGCAGAGCGACTGAATCGGCAGATTGGCCTGTCGCGCGCGGAGTCCGCGCAGATCGTCGAACAGATACTGGATCTGGTCTCGTCGGCGCTCGAACAGGGCGAAAATGTGAAGATTTCGGGCTTCGGCACGTTCGTGCTGAGGGACAAGAACGAGCGCGTCGGGCGCAACCCCAAGACCGGGGTGGAAGTGCCGATCACGCCGCGCCGCGTCCTGACCTTCCGCCCGAGCCAGTCATTGCGCGATCGCGTCGCAGGGGTCTGATCACCGCAGCCGGATTGACCGGCGCCGCGCGATCGGTGCACAAGGCGGCATGGACAAGGATGATGGCGCCTTCCTGACGATTGGGGAGCTCGCCCGCGAACTGGGTGTGGCGCAGCACATCCTGCGTTATTGGGAAACCCGCTTTCCGCAGCTCAAGCCGCTGCAACGCTCCGGCAGCCGGCGCTATTATCGTCCGCGCGACGTCGAGACGGCGCGCACGATCAACCGGCTGCTCAACGAGGACGGCTTCACCGTGCGCGGTGCCCAGCGCGCGCTGGCAGGCCGCAAGGCTGCGCCTGTGACGTCCGACGCATCCGTGGCGGCGGCCGCTGTCCCCGCGACACATGCGTCCGCGACCTCGAACGGCCGGGAGCAGCACGAATTGGTGATCGACGCGCCGCCGCCGGGCGCGGCCGCGGTCTCCTCGTCCGACCTCGCCCTGCTCATCGCGCGCCTCACCGTGATCCGGCAGAATCTCCAGGACGCGCTGGAGCCTGACGAATAGGTTGTATCGACATTCAGCCTCGGGTTTACAAAACCCCGTCATGCTGAACTTGTTTCAGCATCCATTTCGCCTTTGAGACCTGAGCTTGATGGCCGGATGGATGCTGAAACAAGTTCAGCATGACGGGGTTTGGAGTCTGTCCTGTCTAGATGGAGCAGTGCTCCTGCGAAAGCAGGAGCCCAAGGCGGCGATGCACTGCGGCTGGGTCCTGGGCTCCTGCTTTCGCAGGAGCACAAGATGGTCCGACCTCGATCGGACAGGCTCCAAGGGGCGAGGGCGCGCTTCGGGCGGCCCTCGTCCAAGCATCGCCGCCTCCATGAACTATGAACGCCCCTATGCCGGCCCTATGCCGAAGATGCGCTCCGCCGTGCGGTGATAGATGTTCGCGCGGTCCGTCTCCGCGATCTCCACCGTTTCCATGAATTCGAGGGCGCCCGGCGTTTCCTGATAGGGATAGTCGATGGCCCACATGATGTTGCCGGAGCCCAGCAGCTCGATGCAGAAGCGCAGTGCTTCCGGCCCATGCATGCCGCTGGTGGTGATCGCGAAATTGTCCCGGAAATAGTCGGTGATGCTCCGTTCCAGCCGGGGCCGGCCATGCCCGTGCCGATGCATATAGTCGAGCCGCCACAGCCAGAAGGGAATGCCCTCGCCCATATGGCCCAGGATGATCTTCAGCCGGGGGAAGCGGTCGAGCAGGCCGCTGACGAGCAGGCGCACGCCATGCAGCCCGGTCTCGGCGCCATAGCCCCAGATCGCGGTCTCCAGCCCATATTTGAGGAACGGCCCGGCCATGTCCGCGGAGGGTGCGCGCGGATGGATGTAGATCGGCACGCCGAGCGCATGCGCGGCCTCGAAGATCGGCAGGAACTTCTCCTCGTCGAGATAGTCGCCATTCGTGTGCGAGTTAATCATCACGCCCTTGAGCCCGAGCGTGGTGACGGCGCGCTCGATTTCGCGGGCGGCGTCGTCAGGCGCCTGCGGGGCGATGGTGGCGAGCCCGGCGAAGCGGGTGGGATGGCGCTTGACCAGCGCGGCAAGCAGGTCGTTGCTGCGCGCCGCCAGGGGGACGGCGTCCCTGGCGGGCAGGGTCTGGACGCCGGGCGAGGTGAGCGCGAGCACATGCATGTCCACGCCATGCGCGTCCATGATCGCCAGGCGCTCCTCCTCCAGGTCGAGCAACTGACGCATCACGCGCTGGGCGAAGGGCGTCTGGCCGCGCGCCATCATGCTCCAGAAGGGCGAGTCGGCGTCGCGCGCGCCGCCGGCGATGGCGCGCTCGATCGCGTCCATCTGCTCCGGCGTGGCGAACGCCTCTTCGGTCGCGATGCGGCGGGTCACGGTCATGGCGTGGTCTCCAGGGAAGCGATGCGGAACAGGCGCTCGGCGTTCGCGCCGAAGATCGCCGTCTTGTGCGCGGCGGGCAGGTCCATCCCGTCGAGGAAGGCCACCGCCTCGGCGGCTTCCTGATAGGGATAGTCCACCGCCCAGAGGATGCGCTCGGGGCCGAGCTTGGCGAGGCAGAAGCGCAGCGCATCCGCGTCGTTCATGCCGCTGGTGGTGATCCAGATATTCTGGCGGATATAGTCGCTCGGCTTGCGGTTGGTCTCGCGGCTCAGCCGGCGCGACTGGAGGCCCGCCATATAATCGAGGCGGTAGAGCCACCAGGGCAGCCCCTCGCCGAGATGGCCGAGCACGATCTTGAGGCTGGGATAGCGCGCGAGGACGCCGCTCATGACCAGCCGCATCGCGTGCAGGCCGGTCTCCGCCGCATAGCCCCAGATGCCGCCGTCGAGACTGAGCGCCGCATAGGCCGCCGCCGCATTCTGGGGCGGCGAGCGCGGATGGATGTAGATGGGCAGGTCCATCGCCTCGGCCGTCTCGAGGATCGGCCAGAAGGCCGGCTCGTCCAGATAGCGGCCGCCGGTATGGCTGTTCACGACCACGCCGCGCAGGCCGAGGTCGCGCACCGCCCGCTCCATCTCGCGCACCGCGCCGGCCGGGTCGTGCGGCGCGATGGTGGCGAGGCCGGCGAAGCGCGCGGGATGGCGGGCGATCGCGCCGGCGAGCAGGTCGTTGCTCGCCCGCGCCATCTCGCTGGCGCGCGCCGGCGCGAACAGCTGCACGCCCGGCGAGGTCAGCAGCAGGAGCTGCATGTCGATCCCGTGCCAGTCCATGTCCGCGATCCGCCCCTCGCCGAGGTCGAGCAGCCGCGCGACGATATCGTCGAAATGCCCGGCGACCACGTTGCGCCAGAACTGGACGTCGGGGTCGGTCCATCCGCTTTCTCCGAGCAGGCGGTAGGCCGCGAGCTGCTCGGGGGTGGCGAAGGCTTCCTCGGTGGCGATCCGGCGCGTCATCACATCCGGATGCGCGCGCCGACGCGGAATGTCCGCATCACCTGATCGAACAGCACGGCATTGGTGTAGCCCTGCGATCCGGGCGCCAGCGGCGGCACGCGGTTGAACAGGTTGTTGACCACGCCGTAGAACTGGAAGCGATCGTCCGGGCCGACATTGAAGCGGACCGAGAGGTTGGCGATGAAATAGGAATCGACGCTGTTGTCGTTGATGCTGTTGCGCGCCGAGATGGAGTAGCCCTCCTCGTCCGGGCCGATCAGCGTCACGTCATAGCGGCCGGACGGGATGTAGCGGCCCTGGAATGTGACGGAGACCGGGTGCATGTCCCAGGTCAGGCTGCCGTCCAGCGTCCAGTCGGGAACGCCGGGGATGGCGGAGACGGGGACGCCGGTCTGCCCCGCGCGGTCGACCGATCCGGCGCTGTCCGTGGTCACCAGCTCGAACACGCGCGTGGCAAGGCCGCGGAACGACCAGCGCCCGGCGCTGCCGGTATCGACCGAATAGTCCAGCTCGAAGTCCAGGCCCCGGGTTGAGATCTGGTTGACGTTGAGGAAGCGGTCGGTCGCCTGCACGATCACGCCCGTATCGGGGTCGAACTCCAGGAACCGGCAGAATTCCTCAGCCCCCTCGAAGCAGCGATTGGCGATGGTCTGCGCGCCGATCACCCCGATCGCGTCGCGGATCTTGATGTCGTAATAGTCGACCGAGAGGCGCAGGCCGTCCAGGAATCCGAAGTGCGGCTGCAGCACCACGCCGGCCGTCCAGGTGTCGGCGACCTCGGGCCGCAGGTCCGGATTGCCGCCGCGCAGGATCGGCGTCAGCGTGTTGACGCCGGTGCGGCGGTCGAGGATCGAGCTGAACGTGCTGGTCAGCGGGCTGAACAGCTCGCTCACATTGGGCGCGCGGATGTCCCGCGAGCGGGTGGCGCGGAAGCGGATCTCCTCGATCGGCTCGTAGACCGTGCCGATCTTCCAGGTCGTGACGCCGCCGCTGGTGCTGTAGTCGGTGTAGCGGATGGCGCCGTTGAGTTCGAGATAGCGTGCGAACGGCGCATCGCGCAGCAGCGGCATCAGCGCTTCGAGATAGCCCTCGGTGACCTTGACCGCCGGGGCGGTGAAGGCGGTGCCGTTCGAGACGTAGAAGCCGAGCTTCTGCGAAATCGCGTCGGTGGTGCCGCTGATGCTGTCCTGCCGGTGCTCCGCGCCGATGGCGAAGGAGAGCGGGCCGGCCCACAGCTCGGCCAGATCGCCGCTCAGATTGGCGGCGAACACATGCTGCTCCAGCTTCGTGTCCTGCTGTGCGGTGCCGAAGCTGTAGGCCTTGGCTTCCGGCGAGAAGCGGTTGGCGCCGATGATGTTGAGCGGCACGCAGCCCGCCGCCGCCGCGCGCACCGCCGGGTCGTCGCTGAGCGTGGAGCGGCAGACGATGTTGCCGCTCGCCGGGTCGATCACCGCATCGATCGCGCGGGTGAAATTGGCGTTGATGCGGTTGTTGGTCACCGACTGCGAGAAGTCGGTGCGACCATATTGATAATAGACGTCCCACTTCAGCCCGTTGCCCAGCCGTCCCTCCAGGCCCGTCGCGCCGCGCCAGGTCTCGACGGTCGTGTCGCCCGTCGCGAAGCCCAGGTCGTCACCCGCGCGGCCGATGGTGATGCTCTCCAGCCCGAGATCGGTCATGCGGGCGACGGTGGATGGCGTCAGGAACGCATTGTCCCGCCGGATTTCGAGCCGCGTGTCGCGAATCTGCGCGCCGGGCGTGATGACGTTGACCCGGCCATAGGAAAGTTCGGCAAAGCCGGTCAGGCTGTCATTGAACTCGAACTCGGCATGGCCGAAGGTCGACAGCCGCTCCACCGGCACCTTGATCGCGCCGGCGGTGCGGAACGGGTTCTGATAATGGCCGCTGCCGCCGCCCATGAACAGGCCGGGCAGGATGCCGTAGTTGAAGGGGACGAGTTCCCCATCGGAATTGAACTGGTTGCCGCGCAGCGGGCCGCTGCCGATCACGCCGCCCTGGGCGAGCAGGGCCGTGTGCACGTCGTTCGTCGTATAATAGGCCGGATAGCCGTTCACGCCCGGCGTGGTGTTGGACAGGACCTGCCATTCCTCCTGGCAGAAGCGCCGCTGCTTGGAGGGCGACGTCTGGTAGCAATTGTCCACACCGCCATTGTCGGCATATTCCGCGCCGAATATCACATGGCCGCGGCCCCCGGCAAAGCTGGTCCCATATGCGCCCGAGACGAGCAGGTCACGGTCGTCGCCGGTCTGCGACACGCCGCCCTGCACATTGAAGCGGAAGCCTTCCATTCGCTTGTTCAGGATGAAGTTGACCACGCCGGCCACGGCATCCGAGCCATAGGCGGCCGAGGCGCCGCCGGTCACCACTTCGACACGGTCGACGAGGATGCCGGGGATGAGGTTGGTGTCCACCGTGCCTTGCGAGGTGCTGCCGATGAAGCGGCGCCCATCGACCAGCACGAGCGTGCGCGGCGCGCCGAGGCCGCGCAGGTCGATCATGCGGTAGCCGCCGGCGCCGATGGTGACGCCGGCCGTGGTGGACGAGACGGAGGGCAGGACCGATGGCAACTGCTGGATCGCGTCGCCCACCGAGGAGGCCGCCGAATTGAGCAGGCGGTCCGTGCCCAGCACCGTCACCGGCGTCGGCGCCGAGAAGCCGGCGCGGGCGATGCGTGATCCGGTGACGATGATCGCCTCGGCGCTCGCATCATCGGCCTGCGGCGCCGCGTCGGCGACGGCCTCCGGCTCCGGCGGCGCGGTCTCCTGCGCGATGGCGCCGCACGGCAGCGTGAGCATCAGCGCGACGGCCAGCGCGCTCGCGCCCCTGGTATAATGACGGTTCGTCATCTCAAACCTCCCCGATATTGTCGTTTCTATGGTCAGATATTGAACAGCCGCCGCGCATTGCCGCTGCGGATGGCCTGGGCCTGTTCGGCCGGCAGATGGTCGACGCGTTCGAGCATGCCGACCATGTCGCCGATCAGGAACGGATAGTCCGAGCCGTAGAGCACCCGATCCGGGCCGACCGTGCGGACGAGAAATTCCAGGGTCGGCTGGTCGTAGACGATCGAATCGAACCAGAGCTTCTTGAGATAGGTGCTGGGCCGCGTCTGGACCTTGTGGGCGCTGGAGCCCTTCAGCCACATCTGGTCCATGCGCCCGGCCAGATAGGGCAGGGTGCCGCCGCCATGGCAGGCGATCAGGTCCAGATTCGGGAATTCGTCCAGGAACCCGTCGAGGATCATCCGCATGAAGCACAGGCTGGTGTCGGCGGTGAAGCCGACCGTGTTGGCAAGGCCATGCTCGCCCATGCCCATGGCGCTCACGTCGATATAGGGCGTGGTCGGATGGATGAAGACGGGGATGCGCATGTCCTGGATCGCCTGCCAGACGGGGCGGAACAGCGGATCGGTGAGCGCCTTGCCGGCGATGTTGGTGGTCGTGCCGATGCCGATCGCGCCCTTGTCGCGCGTGCGGCGCAGTTCCCGCACGGCGGCTTCGGGATATTGCCAGGGCAGGGCGGTGAACCAGCGGATGCGGTCCGGGTAGCGCGCCTGCGCGGCTGCGAAATCATCGTTGATGCGGTTGGCGAGCGCGATGCTGAAGCGCTCGTCGCCGATGAACACGCTGGGCGTGGTGAGGCTGATGAGGGCGATATCGACCCCGGCCGCGTCCATGTTGCGGATGCGCATGTCGAAATCGGTCATCTCGGGCGAGAGGCGCACGATGCGCTGGCCGCGATAGTCGATCTCCTCGAAGCGCTGGCCCTGGACGATGCGCACATTCTCGTCGGGATTGGCGCGGACCATGTCCACCCAGCCTGCGCTGAACATATGCGTATGCACGTCGATCACGGGCGAGCGCACGCCGCCGCCTTGTCCGAGCGCGCCCGATGTCATGGCGAGCGCGCCGACGCTGCCGGCGGTCTGGATGAGCGAACGACGGGAGATTTGCATGGACGTCCCTTTCAATGATCCTGTCCCAAACGCCGATCGACGCCTGTTGCTTCGACAGGCGGTTGTGATAATCGGCTGATATCTAGATAGATATCTATCTACATTACCATGAGTCAATCCGCTTTCGCGCGACCGGGCTCACGACGCACGCGTGCTGGCGCTTCCCGTTGCTGGGTCGGGTCATGAGGGTAGGATTGATGAGGGGCGGATTCGGGGGTCGGGCCGGTTCAGATTGAACCATGCCGTGCTCCTGCGCAGGCAGGAGCCCAGGGCGGCTATGGACCGCCCGTGCGCCCTGGGCTCCTGCTTCCGCAGGAGCGCCGCTTCCATCTCATACCGGCAGCCTCTAATCGGCGGTGTCCGCTCCATCCGAATCGGGGCGGGCGTCCCACAGATTGTTGCGCAGTTGGGCGAGGACGCGCAGCATCGCGTCGAGATCGGCGTCGGGTATGTTGCGCCACAGCCGCTCGCGCGATTGCTCGACGACCTTCGCCATGGCGGTGACGGCCTCGCTGCCCTTGTCGGTCAGGTGGATCAGGCGCGCCCGGCGATCATTGCCATGCGCGCGCCGCTCGATGAAGCCGCCGGCCTCCAGCTTCGCCATCGCCCCCACGATGCTCGGCCCTTCCAGGCCGATGCGCGCGGCCACTTCCATCAGGGTGCATTCGCCGGGGTCGAGCGAGATGGCGTGGAGGATTTCCCAGCGCACCTGGCTGTGGCCGATCTCCTTCAGCGCCTGATCGAGCAGGCGGCGATAGCGCCGGCCGACCAGCATGATCCGCCGGGTCGCCGCGATCAGCCGCTGATTGTCATAATCATCGTCGAAGATTCTGGGCGGTTTGCTATCCTTCGGGCCGCGCCCCGGTTTCGCTTGGGTCATCATCGTCTTCTAGCTCATGACTGGACCTCGTCAAGTGGATAGATATCTATCTAGTTGACAGCGAGGGAGCCGCTGGCCATTCTGGCGTCAGAGGAAGAGGAACGGGCGTCATGATCCTGCCACGCGCGCACATCGCCGTCGATCGCTCCGGACGCCTCGTGGCGGGGCGCCGCTAGATGGCGTCCGGCGCGCCCGCGGCAGGGCAGGTCTTCGATGTGCAGCCGGTGATCGAGCGGCAGACGCGCGTCGCGCCGCACCTGCCGCTGCTCATCCTCATGACGTTCATCATGCTGATCGACGGCTATGACGTGTTCATGCTCGGCAAGATCGCGCCGGCCATGGCCGCCGATTTCGGCGAGCCGGTCACGCGCCTCACGCTCATCTTCGTGCTCCAGCAGGCCGGGCTGGCGATCGGCTCCTTCCTCGTCGGGCCGCTCTCGGATCGCTATGGCCGCAAGAAGATCCTCATGCTCTGCGTGCTGATCTTCGGCGTCCTGACGCTGGCGCCGATCTGGGCCACGTCCCTGTTCCAGGTGGCGATCATGCGCGGTGTCGCCGGGCTGTTCCTGGCCGGGGTCATCCCCAATGCCGCCGCGATGCTCACCGAGGTCGCGCCGCCGGGGCGCCGCGCGGCCTTCGTGTCCATCGCCTTCACCGGCTTCACGGCGGGCGGGGCGGGCGGCGCGCTGGTGATCATCTGGCTGCTCGATGCCTATGGCTGGGAGAGCGCCTTCCTCATCGGCGGGATCGTGCCGCTGCTGCTGGTGCCGGTCTTCGCGCTCGTCACCGACGAATCCCTCCAGTTCCGCATCCAGCGCAATCCGCGCGACCCGGCGATCGCGCGGCTGATCCGGAAGCTGGAGCCCGATCTGGACCTGAGCGGGGTGGCGGCATTCCGCTTCGGCAGCGCGGCGGCGGAGCGCGGTGCGCCCAAGGCCGGCGACGCGCTCTCCGTGTTCCGTGACGGCCGCGCGGCGATGACGCTGATGCTGTGGGTCACCTTCTTCATCGCGCTGGGGATGATCGCGCTGCTCGGCGCCTGGATGGCGACCTTCTTCCATGAGCTGGCGGGCATCCCGCTGAGCCGCTGGGCCGCCTATTCCCTGCTGTCCTTCGCTGGCGGCCTCGCCGGCACCAGCAGCATCGGCTTCCTCATGGACCGCTATGGCCGCACCGGCGTGCTCGTGCTGCTGTTCCTGATCGACGCGATCGCGCTGGGCCTGCTCGGCCTGCTGCCGTTCGGCAGCGCTGCCTTCATCGTCGCGCTGATCGTGTGGGGCTATTGCCAGGCCGGCGGGCAGGGCGGGATCAACGCCATCTGCGCCCAGGCCTATCCCACCGGCATCCGCGCCTCGGGCGTGGGCTGGGCGTTCGGCATCGGGCGGATGGGCGGCATCGCCCTGCCGGCGCTGGGCGGCCTGATGCTGGCGACGAAGGTCTCGCTCGCCAGCATCTTCCTGATCGTCGCGATCGGCCCCCTGCTGGTGGTCGCGGGGCTGACCGGCGTCCATTTCGCAACGGCGCGGACCCGGGCGCCGGGCTGAGAATCGTCAACAGGAGTTCATGACATGAGCAGAACCAGTCCGTCCGTGGGCGGCATGACGCATGGCGAGGAAGTCTCGCCCTTCGCCAACCCGTCCGCGCCGATCGACCGCAATCCGCCCTACAAGCGGATCGCCACGGAGGAGGCGTGGAGCATCCCCGAAATCCCGGCGGCGCAGCTCGATCTCCTGAAATCCGCCTGCCCGCCGGATGATGCCGCGCTGCACATGGCGGGCACTTTCGCGGGCTTCTCGCAGATTCAGGCGGAGCTGTGCGAGATTGGCGGGGATCGCATCGCGCGCATGGACGCGCTCGGCATCGATCGCCAGATCCTGCTGCTGACCGCGCCCGGCATCCAGGTGCTGGAGCGCTCCGTGGCGACGGAACTGGCGGCCCTCTCCAACGATCGTCTGGCCGATGCCTGTCGCCAGCACCCGGATCGCCTCTCCGGCCTGCTCGCCTTCGCGCCGCAGGACGTGCCCAATGCGGTCAGGGAGATCGAGCGGGGCATGACGAAACTTGGCATGGCCGGCGCGGTCCTCAATTCGCACACCAAGGGCCGCTATCTGGACGAGCCGCAATTCTGGCCGATCCTGGAGGCGCTCGAAGCCTGCGACGCGGCGCTTTACATCCACCCGACCACGCCGCCCACCGCATGGGTCAAGCCCTATGAGGACCGTGCCTTCACCGGCGCGCTGGCGGGCTTCTCCCATGAAGTGTGGATGCACACCATGGGCCTCATTTTCTCCGGCGCGTTCGATCGCTTCCCCGGATTGCGGCTGGTCATCGGCCATATGGGCGAGGCGCTGCCCCTGCTGCTCTATCGCTTCGACTGGATGCAGGGCAATGCGGACGGCCGGGCGGGCCTGCGCGGCGGCCAGCCGGCGGTGCATCTCAAGCACAAGGTCTCGCATTATTTCCGCAACAATATCTGGATCACCACCAGCGGCGTGGCCTGGGAGCCGGCCATCAAATTCTGCCAGCAGGTGCTCGGCCCGGAGCGCGTCCTCTATGCGATGGACTATCCCTATCAGGTCTCGGCCGAGGAAGTGGCGGCCTATGACCGGATGGACATGCCTCCCGAGCACAAGAAGATGCTGATGCAGGAGAATGCGGAGCGGGTCTTCCGCCTTTCCTGAGCGCCCCTTCTTTCCTCCCCTTCAGGTTCAAACGAGGCACGTGACTCGTTTGAAGGGTCGGGGGTGGGGAGCTTCCCCAGCCGCGCTGCGCGTGGAGTTCATCCGATCCGGGTTGAACCATGTTGTGCTCCTGCGAAAGCAGGAGCCCAGGGCGTGAGTGAGCTGCCCATGCGCCCTGGGCTCCTACTTTCGCAGGAGCACTGAGTCCAACTCATGCGGACACGCTCTACCCGCCCCCATCCTCGCCGATCCGCCGCAGATCGTCGGGCGCCGTGATCGTCAGCGCCTGGTTCCGGCTGATGAGCAGGCCGCCGCGCTGCCAGCCGGACAGGATGCGGCTGGCGGTGTGGAGCGTGGTGCCGGCGATGTCCGCAATGTCCTTGCGGCGGAGCGGGAAGCCGATGCGGATGCCCGCATCGGTCGCGCTTCCGGCCTGGTCGAGCAGGCGCAGCAGCGTGCGCGCGATGCGGCGGTCGACGCTTTGCGTCGCCACCTCGCGCAACCGCTCCTGCGCCTCGCCGAGCCGCTTGCCGATGACGGCGATCATGTTGATCGCGATGGCGGGATGGCGCCGCATCAGCGCGACGAGGTCGGCGGGGTCCCAGCTGATCTCCTGCGAGTCGACCATCGCCGTGGCGTCGGCGGGGTAGAGGCCGTCGGTCAGGATGGGCACGCAGCCGAAAATCTCGCCCGGCGTGATGAAGCGGACCAGTATCTCCTCGCCGTCGCTGCCCGCCTGCGAGATGCGCACGCAGCCCGACAGGAGCGCATGGGCGCGCCCCGCGCGTTCGCCCTGGTCGAAGATGCGCATATCCCTGGGGATGTGCCGCGTGCGGGCGAGCGCGACCACCTCGCGCAGGACGGCCGGCGACAAGCCCGCCATCAGGCCGATCCGGGCCGCCGCATCCGCATCGGGAGGGCCATCATTCGCCATGCCGATAGCATAAGGCGCCGTTTGTCCTGGCGCAAATCGGACAGGCCAAGTTGCGGTTATCGTCTACGATCGAATGCGCTCTCCGCCCTGCGGGAGTGGTTGGCCGATGGAGGATGGCGATGGTCTGTCCGGAATGCGGGATGGTGATCGGATCGGGTCCGCTCGACACGCGGCATGCGTCGCCGGCGCAGCGCCGGGTTGCGGCGCGCTCATCCGCGCAATGGCTGAAAATATGGGGCATCGGGCTGTGGCGAGGCCGCCTCATGGGGAGGCGCTGAGCATGGCGATCCATCATTGCCGCTCCGGCGAGGTCGCGCGGCTGGCGCCCATCGGGGATGCGGCGACTCGCACCAAGGCCCTGACCCGCACGCCCGCCTTCGAGGCGATCCATCTGGTGGTGCGCGCAGGCGATTCGATCCCGGCCCACCGCGTCGCGGGCTCGATGACGCTCTACTGCATCGCGGGGCATGTGCGGTTCGAGGGCGGTTCTCCGCCGGAATTGTGGCCCGGCGACTGGCTGTTCCTCGATCCGGGAACGTCGCACGCGGTGGACGCGATCGCGGACAGTTCCCTGCTGCTGACGATCCTGTTCGACCAATCCGGGGATGGGCAGGCCGCACGGGACTGACCCGCACTTGACGATGCAGCAAAAACGACAGGGGGCTGTAGTGGGCGAATATCGCAGGCTTTGGTGGATATTGATCGCGGTCCTGACCGTGACCTTCGCCATATTGGGCGTCTCGGGCGTCGAGGTCTATCGCAAGGCGCCGCCGATTCCGGACAAGGTGGTCACCGCGTCCGGCACGGTGCTGATGACCCATGACGACATACTGGCGGGGCAGTCGGCCTGGCAGAGCACGGGCGGCATGCAGCTCGGCTCGATATGGGGGCACGGCGCCTATCAGGCGCCCGACTGGACCGCCGACTGGCTGCACCGCGAGCTGGTCGCCTGGCTCGGTCTCGCTGCGCAGGAGAGCTACGGCAAGGCGTTCGACGCGCTCGACATCGAGCAGAAGGCGGCGCTCATCCACCGGTTGAAGGAGGAATATCGCCACAGCGCGCATGATCCGGCCACGGGCGTCATCACCGTGTCGGACCGCCGCGCCCGCGCGATCGCGCTGACCGCCAGCCATTATGACCGGCTCTACGGCAATGACCCGGCGCTGCGGGCGATGCGCGACAATTATGCGATGAAGGAAGGGACGCTGCCCGATCCCGCCAAGCGGGCGGCGCTGGCGGACTTCTTCTTCTGGACCGCCTGGGCCGCCTCGGCCGAGCGGCCGGGGACGATCGCCACCTATACCAACAACTGGCCGCCCGAGCCGCTGATCGGCAACCAACCGACGCCGGAGAATATCCTGTGGTCGCTGGCCTGCGTGGTCATCCTGATCGCGGGCGTGGGCACGCTGATCTGGGGCTGGGCGTTCCTGCGCCGCCATGACGACACGCCGCTCGTCGCGGCCGAGCAGGACCCGCTGACGCTCGCGGCGCTCACGCCCTCGCAGCGGGCGCTCGGCAAATATCTGTTCGTGGTCGCCGCCCTGTTCATCTTCCAGGTGTTCATCGGCGGCTTCACGGCCCATTACACCATCGAGGGGCAGAGCTTCTACGGCATCGACGTGTCGCAATGGTTCCCCTATGCGCTCACCCGCACGTGGCATGTGCAGAGCGCGGTGCTGTGGATCGCCACGGCCTTCCTCGCCTCGGGCCTGTTCCTCGCGCCGGTCATCCATGGCGGCGATCCCGAATATCAGAAGCTGGGCGTCGACATCCTGTTCTGGGCGCTGATCCTCGTCGTCGCGGGGTCGTTCATCGGCAATTATCTCGCCATCGCGCAGGTGATGCCGGACGGGCTCGGCTTCTGGCTGGGGCATCAGGGCTATGAGTTCCTCGATCTCGGCCGGCTCTGGCAGCTCGCCTTGTTCGCCGGGCTGCTCTTCTGGCTGGTGCTGATGCTGCGCTGCATGCTGCCGGCGCTGCGCGACGGGAAGGGGGACAAGAGCCTGCTCGCGCTGCTCACCGTCGCCACCGTCGCCATCGGCCTCTTCTACGGATCGGGGCTGTTCTACGGCGAGCGCACCCACATCACCATCATGGAATATTGGCGCTGGTGGGTCGTCCATCTGTGGGTGGAAGGCATTTTCGAGGTGTTCGCCACCGCCGCCATCGCCTTCATCTTCGCCTCGATGGGGCTGGTGTCGAAGCGGATCGCGACGGCGGCCAGCCTCGCCTCGGCCTCGCTGTTCATGGTCGGCGGCGTGCCGGGCACGTTCCACCACCTCTATTATTCGGGCACGACGACGCCGATCCTCGCGGTCGGCGCGGCGTTCAGCGCGCTGGAGGTCGTCCCGCTGATCGTGCTGGGCTATGAGGCGTGGGAGCATTGGAGCCTGCGCGACCGTGCGCCGTGGATGCGCGCCATGCGCTGGCCGCTCATGTGCTTCGTCGCCGTCGCCTTCTGGAACATGCTGGGCGCGGGCGTGTTCGGCTTCATGATCAACACGCCGGTCGCGCTCTTCTACCTGCAGGGGCTCAACACCACGGCGGTCCATGCCCATGCGGCGCTGTTCGGCGTCTATGGCTTCCTGGCGCTGGGCTTCACGCTGCTGGTGCTGCGCTACATCCGGCCCGACATCGCGTTCAGTGAGGGGCTGATGCGGGTCGGCTTCTGGGGGTTGAACGCAGGGCTGGTGCTGATGATCTTCACTAGCCTGCTGCCGGTCGGCCTGTTCCAGTTCGAAGCGAGCGTGACCACCGGCATGTGGTATGCGCGCAGCGACGAATTCCTCCAGCAGGGCTTCCTGGAGACGCTGCGCTGGGTCCGCACCTTCGGCGACGTGGTGTTCATCGTCGGTGCCGTCGCGCTCGCCTGGCAGGTCGTGATCCTCGGCCTGTGGCGGAAGGGAGCGCGGTCATGAGCATGCCGATGATGGCCGCCGGCGCGCCGGGCCGGGAGAGCGGGTCGCCGGTCTGGCTCCATGGCGGCTATCGCCTGCTGTTCGGCTGCGGCGCGCTGTGGGCGGTGGTCGTGGTGCTGCTGTGGGTCGGCGCGCTCGCCGGGCGCTGGACGCTGCCCACCGCCATGGCGCCGCTCGCCTGGCATCAGCATGAGATGCTGTTCGGCTATCTGGGCGCGATCATCGGCGGCTTCGTCAGTGCCGCCATGCCCAACTGGACCGGACGGCCGACCGTGGCGGGCTGGCGGATCGCCGCGGTCGTCGGCCTGTGGCTGGCGGCGCGGCTGGCGATCCTCTTCTCGGCCGCGGTGCCGCCGTTCGTCGGCGCGGCGCTGGATGTCGTCTATCTGCTGCTTCTGCTCGCCTATGCTGCGCATGAAATCATCGTCTCGGGCAATCGCAACAAGCCGATCCTCATCATCCTCTTCCTGTTCGCGACGGCCTGTGGGCTCGACCATGCGGCGGCGATGGGCGCGATCGCCGATCCGGCGCTGGGCATGCGGCTGGGGCTGGTGCTGATCCTGATGCTCATCTCGCTCATCGGCGGGCGCATCATCCCGGCCTTCACCCGCAACTGGCTGATGCGGCAGGGCCGTGCCGGCGAAGCGCCGCCGCTCGCCAACCGCTTCGACATGGCGGTGATCGGTGCCACGGTGGTCGCGCTGCTCGGCTGGGCCGTAGCGCCGGACGCGCTGGTCACGGGCGGGCTGCTCATTCTGGCGGGCCTGCTCCAGGCGATCCGCCTGTCCCGCTGGGCCGGCCTGCGGACGCGGCGCGATCCGCTGCTGTTCGTCCTCCACATCTCCTATGCCTGGCTGCCGCTCGGCCTCGTCATGCTCGGCTGCGCGATCATCCATCCGCTGGTCGTTCCGGTCTCCAGCGCCGTGCATGCGCTCGGCGCGGGCGCGATGGGCGCCATGACGCTGGCGGTGATGACACGGGCGACCCGGGGCCATACCGGCCGCCCGCTGGAGGCCGACCGGGCGACCGTCTGCCTCTATGGGCTGGTCCATCTCGGCGCGCTGCTGCGCGTCGCCGCGCCGCTGCTGCCGTTCGATTACATGACGCTCATCGCGCTCGCGGGCGGCCTCTGGTGCGCGGCCTTCATCCTGTTCCTGATCGTCTATCTCCCCATGGCGCTGCGCCCCGCGCCGCGCGCCATGGGGAGCTGACGATCCGGCTCAATAATCGACGCTGAGCGTCACCACGGCGCTGCGCGGCGCGCCATAGAAGGCCTGCCCCCATTTGAGGCTGTTGAGATATTTGGTGCCGGTCACGTTGCGCAGGTTGAGGCTGGCGCGCACATGGTCGACGAGGCGGACGCCCGCCATCAGGTCGAGGATCGCATAGCCCTTCTGCCGCAGCACCACGTCGCCGTCGACGAGGCCATAGTCGGCGACGTCCGTCAGCAGCGTGTCGGTGCCGTTCTGCCAGCGCAGTTGGGCGCCCAGCTTGAAGTCGTTGAATTCGGGCACGGTATAGGTGGTCGCCAGCTTGAGCGATTTGGTCGGGATCCAGGTGCGGCTGTCCTCGCCGTCCGCATTCTCGATGTCGAGCAGGGTGAAGCCGCCGCTCAGCGTCCAGGTCTCGGTGACGCTGCCGGCCAGCTCCAGCTCGACGCCGCGCGAGGTCGTGTCCATGCCGACATAATAGCTGTCGTTGGGCCGCCCGGGGCCGTCCGCGCCGAACACGCCGGCGAACTCGGCCAGCCCCTTCTGTTTGGCCCTGAACAGAGCCGCCGTGGCATAGAGCCGGCCGCCGAACCAGGTGCTCTTGATGCCCGCCTCGATGCTGGTGCCCTTGGCGGGGTCGAGCCGCCTATTGTCGGCGTCCACCTCCACCTGCGGATTGTAGATGTCGGTATAGCTCGCATAGAGCGAGACATTGGGCGTCAGGTCGTAGACCGCGCCGACATAGGGGCTGAGCTTGCTGTCCTTGCGCGCCTGGCTGGTGCCGTAGGAAAAGCCCGAGGACTCGATCCACATGGCGCTGGCGCCGACCACCGCCTTGAGCTGGTCGGTGAGGTTGAGGTGCAGCGCGCCGTAGACGCGGGTCAGGCGGTCGGTATAGTCCGCCGCCAGATAGGCGCCCGGATAGTCCGGCTCGGCGACCTGCGCCTTGCTCCAGTCGAGGACCGGGGGATAGACCAGCGCCGCATCCTCGGCGAAATCCTCCAGCTCGATCGCATCGGACTTGGAGACCGACACGCCCAGCGCCAGCTTGTGTTCGCGGCCGAACAGCGTGACCGGGCCGGAGAGATAGGCGTCGCCCAGATATTGCTTGTAGTCGGAGGGGTAGATGCCGCTCATGCCGTAGACGCCCTCGCCGGTCTCGCGGTCGGGATAGCCATAGGCGTAGAGCAGCTTGGCATGCTCCTGGAAGCGGCGATAGGTGAAGATGCCGGTCACCGCCCAGTCGTTGGCGAAGCTGTAGACCAGCTCGCCGAACGCGCTCTGGTCGCGCGTGTTCCAGTAGGTCCAGTCGGCCGAGGTCGTGGCCGAGCGCGGCAGGTCGATGCGCGTGCCGTCGGTATAGACCATCGGGATGGCGCCCCACAGCACGCCGCCGGCGTCGTTCTGCTGGCGGGTGTAGCCGACCGTGGCCCGCAGGTCCGGCGTCACCTGCCAGCGCAGGATCGCGCCGAAGACGTCGCGGTTGACATGGTTATAGTCGAGATGCCCGTCGCGCGCCTCATGGGCATAGATGAAGCGGGCCGCCAGCGTGTCGGTGAGCGGCGCATTCACGTCGCCCTCGAAGCGCCAATAGTCGCGCGTGCCGACCTGCCCCGAGGCATTGATCTTCAGTTCGTCGCCCGGCCGCTTGCGCACATAGTTGACGGTGGCGGAGGGGTTGCCGATGCCGGTCATGATCGCATTGGCGCCGCGCACGATCTCCACCGTCTCGAACAGCGCCGTGTCGAGGTCGCCGAACTGGATGCCCCAGGCGAGCGGCAGGCCGATGCCGTCGACCTGGAAGTTCGACACATCGAAGCCGCGCGCGCTGAAATAGGTGCGGTCCGTCTCCACCCGCTCGACATTCACGCCCACCGCCTGCTCCAGCAGGTCGTTGACATTGGTGATGGCGAAATCCTGGATGCGCTGGCGGTCGATGAGGGTGACCGACTGCGGCGTCTCCTTCACCGGCAGGGCCAGCGCGGTCGCCGAGCTGGACGGCTGGAGCGCGGCGGTGACGACGATGTCGCTCACCGAATCGTGATCGGCCTCCTCGGCATGCGCCGGCGCGACAAGCCATGGCGCGGCGAGGAACGTGCTTGCGAGAATGGCGTGTCGGCTGGATGAGCGCATGGGGGGCTTCCTCGGATCGATATTTGCACCTGTGTGCCGCGCCGATAGTTTTAAGGCTAATGCAAGTCAATTGCAGTAATGGCGACGAAATATCTTCCAGACCCCCACGCAGCCAGGTGGGGTATCTTTGACAGGGATCAAGGCGCGCGGGGGCGGCCCGGCATAGCCACCGCCGATGGAGGTGTCTTGATGAGGAGTCCCACGCAACGCGCCGACCCCGCCATGTCTCCGAGTCTGGACGAGGTGCTGGACGACCATCTGATCCAGCAGGTCCTGTGCGACGATCTGGAAGCGGTGGCGGATCGCCTGCCGGCGCTGCCGTCCCTGCCGGTGATCCGGGCGCTGTGCGAGCGCATCCAGCGCGTCACCACCACGCATTTCGCGCGGGCGGAGATGGTGTTCGCCGCCCTGCCGCGTGCCTGCCGGCCGGGCGAGGCGGCGCTGGCCGCGCTCCGCCGGATGCACCAGATGGACGAGGTCCATGGCGAGGACCTCATCACGATGCTCTGGGACCATGCCTGCCGGAACGAGTCGCGGAATGTGGAGCAGCTCGGTTACATGCTGCGCTGCTTCTTCGACGGGTGCCGGCGCGCCATCGCCCTCAAGGAGAGCTGGATCGCGCGCGCCGACATGCCGCCGATCAGAGTGGATTGACGATATCGTCCAGCCGGTCGGGGTCGAGCACGCGGCAATCCCGGTCGCCATTGGCGAAGGCGATGATGTTGGCGCTCCGCAGCCGCGTGAGCTGGCGGCTCACCGTCTCGATGGTGAGGCCCAGATAATCCGCCATCTCGCCGCGGCTGAGTGGCAGGAACACATGCAGGCAGCCGTCGGCGCCGCGCCGGCCGGCGCGCTCGGCGAGGTCGAGGATGAAGCCGGCCACGCGCTCCTGCGCATTCTTGCGGCCCAGCGAGAGCATCCGGTCGCGCGCCTCGTTGAGCGAGGCCATGGTCCGCTTGAGCAGCATGCGCTCCATGCGGGGCGTGTCGCCGAGCACGGTTTCGAAGGCGCCGCGCGGATAGCCGCACAGGTCCGTGTCCATGACCGCGGTGATGGTGAGATTGGTCTCGTCCGTGAAGAGCTGCCCCACGAAGTCGCCGGGGAACATGAGGCCGACGATCTGCTCGCGGCCGTCGGCGAGGGCGGCGGTCACCTTGAGCGCGCCGCTCACCACATTGGCGCAGAAGCTGCTGATATCGCCGGCCCAGCTGATGACCTGCCCGGCGGGCACGACCCGGCGGCGGCCGATGACGCTCAGCGCCGTCAGTTCCCTGTCGTTCATGCTGGCGCAGAGCGCCGTCTCGCGCACGGCGCAGCTATGGCAGCGCGCCGCGTGGGGGTCCGCCGGGCGGCTTTCGTCATGCATGCGGGCAACAGGCAGCACGTCGGCACGCGCCATGATCTATCTCCATTCCCTGTTTGACTGGGATCAACTCTGCGGCTTTTCGATCCGGGCCGATATACGGGATGTTACTAGGCTGCGTGGACAAATTCTGTCTGCATGATGTCCGGTCAATCTCCGGTGAACCAAGCTGTGGTAACGATGAATTGCTCAGCATGTTTGGGTGATCGGAAGGGGCCGACCATCCGCCCTTCATGTC